>ERZ1645187.2598-NODE-2598-length-15744-cov-15.267512_pt1 | contig 15744 bp, 10 predicted proteins | sample MGYA00575352_ERZ1645187 | MGnify/ENA primary metagenome ERZ1645187 (study PRJEB40837, sample SAMN11349314) | freshwater sediment metagenome | isolation source: river sediment | host: Sediment | place: India: Wazaribad , New Delhi | collected 2017-02-21 ... | reverse complement strand
TGGTCAGCGGTCATGCGACCAATGTAACGACACTGGGCTACCTCTTCGGCCCCCGCGACCTGATTCTGCACGACTCGCTGATCCACAACAGCATACTTCAGGGTATTCAGCTCTCCGGCGCCAAACGGCTGCCCTTCCAGCATAACGACCTGGCCAGTCTCGAAGAAATCCTTCGGGATCAACGCCTGCAATATGAGCGCGTGTTGATTGTCATTGAAGGCATTTACAGCATGGATGGAGATTATCCCGACCTTCCCGCCGTCGTTGCATTAAAAGAACGCTACCGTTGCTTCCTGATGGTCGATGAAGCGCACTCTTTTGGAATCATGGGGCAACGCGGCCTGGGCATTCGCGATCATTTTCAGCTCCCGGGCAACTGCGTCGACATCTGGATGGGTACACTCAGCAAGGCACTGGCGGGTTGTGGCGGCTACATCGCTGGCTCCCGCGCCCTGGTCGAACCCCTCAAATACTTTGCGCCCGGCTTTCTTTACAGCGTCGGCATGCCGCCGCCAGTTGCTGCAGCGGCACTGGCCGCCCTGAACAAAATGATCCGCGAGCCGGAACGTGTCCAGCGTCTGCAAGAACAAGGACAACGCTTTTTGCGACTCGCCAGGGCGGCCGGCATCGATACCGGAACCAGCACCGGTCTTGCCGTTATCCCAGCCATCATCGGGAGTTCACTGCGGGCCGCTCGTCTTTCCAATGCCCTTTTTGAACAAGGCATCAACGTCCAGCCTATTCTTTACCCGGCTGTTCCGGAAAAGTCCGCACGTCTGCGCTTCTTTCTCAGTTGTATGCATACCGATGCGCAGATCGAACATACCGTTCAATTGCTTGGCAAAGAACTGCTCAAGGCTTGATCCAGCGCCTTATTCGGGGCGGTGAACGACCTCCTTGAGCAGTATGGCCGCCAGATCCTGAATATCGTGTGCGGTGGCTCGACTCTCCGAAGCGATGCGCCGGTTGTGCCAGAGAACATAGTCGGTTTTGCCATCGGGCTCCCCCAATGTGCTGTACACCCTAGGCATGATCGGCACATGATCGCCATAAATGCAGAGCATCGAATCGCGCGGTGAATCGAGCAAGCAGGCCTGTATCGCACCGAACATCGCATCGGCATTGACGAGATGCCGTGCATAGATCGTCAGATCGTCGCATCCCTCCGGCAGTGGCGCCCGATACAGTCGCGCCGCATCGCCGGCAGCCACCTTCTCCAGGTGCAGCGGCCCGTGATTTTCCATGCTGATGACAAACACGAACAACGGCTTGTCAGACGCCTCTCGCCAACGCTCAAGTTCTTTGATAACGCGATCACCTAGAGCGCGATCGCCCACATACGGCCCCTCGCGTTTAGCAGAAGCAAATTCAGCAATATCAATGAATTCGTCAAAGCCAATTTTTGGATAAACCGTGTCTCTGCAATAAAAGGACGCCGGGTACGGGTGAATGCAAAGCGTTCGGTAGCCCAGTTCACGCAGATAAGTGGCCAGCGTCTCCGGTGAAGAACCGACAAACTTCCGGTAAGGGTTGAAGCGATGCACACCAAGATCCTGCGGCGCCAGACCGGAAAGAAAGGCAAACTCGCTGCGCACCGTGTTGGCGCCCCATGCGGGAACCTGGAGTTGTCCGTGCAACAGCCCCCCCTGCCTGATCCGGTCGAAAGCCGCCAGAATCTCGTGCTTTAGCAAACCAAAGCTACGCCGGGCATCAAAAAACGATTCGCTCTGAATGACCACTAAATCCGGCAAGGCGGCGCTATCCCACCCTCCGATGGCATGACCGGGTAGCGAAGACTGAATTCCAGCGACATCAATCGCTTGCACCTCGTCGCGCCAATAACGCCACAAACTGGCTATCAAGCCCAAGCGCCCCAGATCCGCTTCCGGGGCATGCGTGGCATTTGGGCAAGTTGCGTGTCCTGCTGCCAGCAACAAAGTCCCTGCGGTGCAGATGCTGGCAACCAAAACCCCGTAGGCAAGCGCACCGAGTGCGACTAGCGGTGAGGATTCGAGGGCAAGACCGATGCCGGCTGCCAGCACGACAGCCATGGCAATCAAGGCAGCGCGTGTCCAGCCGAGAAACGGGATGTACAGCCGAGGATGCCGGATGGCATCGGTAAAATACTCGAAATCCTGGAATATGAACGGCTCACGCAGCGAATAAAACTTCGCGTTGTTTACCATGACGATTAGCATCAGAATCGCCAGTCCCGTCAGTGCTGAAAATACTGGGCGCTGAAAAAGGGCTAACCCGAGCGCATACCAGATGCACCAGATACCCAGATGCAGCAAATTGCACCCAACGGGCCGCTGCCAAGGCAGCGCCGCCCTCGGGCGTACAAGCAATTCGAGTACGAAACTGCCAATACAACCCAGCATCCCGATGGCCAGCAAACGCCAGACAGCCATCTCAGGCACGGTAATTCAAAACCCGGAGCAAAAACTGGGAAATCCCCGAGGGCAATACGGCCAGCCACCAAGTGCCAAAATTGAGCGGAAAAGGAAAGGATATTCTCGGCTCATTGCGCTCCAACCCCCGTTTTATCCGGCGCGCCGCGCGCTCGGGTTGCCACAGGAAAGGCTTGGGGCCCGGCATCTCCGAGCACATCGTGGATTCGACATAACCGGGCATGATGACGTTAATGCGGACGCCCTCATCCGCCACCCAGCCCCGCAGCGCCTCGCCGTAAGCCTTGACACCGGCCTTGGAAGCACAATAACTCGGCGTCATTGGCAGACCGTAATAAGCTGCGAGCGAACTCACCAGTGCAATCTGCCCCGTTCCCCGACGACGCATGGCCGGCAGAACCGAATCCACCATTACCATCGTCGCCCGGAGATTAATGTCGAGAACTGCTTCGGCCTCGCTCCACGGCTCTCCGGCACCATCGGGGCCAACATTCGTGTTCATCCCGGCATTCACAATCATCAAGTCCGGCACGCGGTCGCAACATAGCCTCTCAAGCCATCCCCTTAACGCCGGCACGTCACGAACGTCCAGCGCCTGGGGCACAACGGAAGCACCGCGCTTCCGACAATTTTCAGCAACCTCGTTGAGTTTTGCGAGATTGCGTCCATGCAAATGCAACATCACCCCCGGCGCGGCGTATGCACAGGCCAACGCCTCCCCGATGGCGCCAGTTGCGCCGGTAATCAAAATACATTTTCCGATCACATCAATGATTCCAAAGGAGAAATATCGGAGCAAAGTATCCGTACGCTATTCTCGACCGCCAGCGCAATCCCTCGATCACAATAAAAACCACCATTGACTTGGGTTGCAAAAATCACGATTTCTCGAAAACGCCTGAAGAGCTCAGCATCGGGCATCCGGTGCTCCATCCAGAAATCATCCAGGCTCCCCTGGAAGGTCAGTCCTGGCAGGTTATAAATCGGATCTCCCAGACAAATCGTCGGGCACCCCAACCCTAGGGAAATGCCGCCAACGGTACTGTTGACCGTCACCACCCCATGCGCCTTCGAAAGCAAGAGATCGAGATTCCCCGATTCAAGATAATCGACTCGCTCCTCCAACCCGTAATGGGCAGCAAGCGATTTAATAAACCGGTGGTAGTCAACCAACCACATGTCCAGCGGATGGTTCTTAATCACCAGGCGAGCTGATGATGGTGCCCCGCGCGCAAAGGAAGCCAGCACAAAATCGATGACCGACTCCATCCCCTCGAATTTGGAGTGATAGCGTATCTGTGCGTCGCCATTCAACTGCAAAGGCAAGACAAAATAAGGAGGCGCCTGGGTAACCAGTGAATCGATCAGAGCCGCATCCTTTAGTTTCCAGAAACGCAACATCGGTAGCCGCCGGATATAGCCAAGATACTCAACTGCTGCATTAACCGGTGCATGCGTCCTGTAGTTTGGAAACAACAGTGGATTAAGTATTCCGGCCACATGATATGCCACATCGTGCATCGCCCGAATCTTGAACGGCGAATTGAAGTGCACCTGGTCTATCCGGCTCTGAAGTTTGCCGCCAACCCGCCAGAACCAATCCGGATCCCGGGGCAGCAGGGAATTATTGTTGACCCCCTCCCGCTCTAACGTAATCCAGTGTGGGCGAAAATATCCCTCTTCGAACACATGATTGCGAACGCCAAAGGCGGCAGCTTTCCCGACTGCCTGAACATGGACAGGCCGCAAATCCCCAAACAAAATTTGATCGGTAACACCTTCCTTACGATAAACCTCTTCCAGAAAATCAGGCAATTCTGGCAGTTGACCGCGATAGGCATAGGCGCGATGTCGTTGCCAGTAGGCGAGATCGCCAACATTGAAATTGATCTTGATCACCCCGTGCCCATCGGCCCGTAGTCGGTCGGCAAGTGACAAGAAAAACGGGGAACAAACCCCCTGGAGGAAAAGAAAGTGACGCTTCAAGAAAGCACTCTCGAGGCGATGGCGGGAAACAACCCGCCATCGGATCAATTGACTCCGGCAAATTGCATGGGAGACAAACAACTATCTCCCGTGTTGGCGAGACAAGCTATTCAGTTAGCCCAGTCCATCACTGGCCCAGACTCGAAAGACCACGAGAAGAAAAGACCAGCGACGACAGTATGTTCAGGAACTTCTGCAATTCGGCAGCCGGCGCATTCGCCACATACATCACGTCCTTGTCACGCATCGGGAAGCCCTGCGCCACAAAAAACGACCCGGGGTCTTTAAGATCAACGCGATACACCACTGGCACCTTGCCTGCTGGCGTCGTCGGCTGAGCGCTCAAATCACCGCCCAGATTTGCGGGATCCTCAAAGCGAAAAATGAAGACCCCTTGTGCATTGGCGCGCGCATCCTGCAATCCGCCAGCACGCGCCAGCGCCTGAGCCAAGGTGATGCCCTGCGCCTCATATTGAATTTCCTGATTGGCGCTCACCGCGCCTAATGCAGTAAAACTAAGTGGCTGATGCAAGGCCGTGACGACATCCCCCGGTTGCAACGGAATATTTTGTGCAGGATTCTGAATCACCGTATCCAGCGCCAGCGATTGCACCTGCTTCCCGCGCGTAACCTGCACCGTTGTCTTGCCCACAGGTTGCTTGACCCCACCCGCCGCTGCCAAGGCATCAAGCAAACGCTCTCCCTTGGCAGTCAGCGGCATCTGCATGCTCGAGCTCACCTCGCCGACAACGGTCACATTCGATGACGTGTTCTTGACCACACGAATCATCACCTGAGGCTGCATGGCCTTGCCAGTCAGCTTGCGAACAACAAGTGCTTCCAGCTGCGGGATCGATTTGCCTGCCGCCGGTATCGATCCGGCAAACGGAATGTTGATCGTTCCATCGGCATTCACCATCTGATCCGGTAAGCCAGTCGCCGGTGTGCCGCCACCGACACTACCAGGATTCAGTGCCGCAGCACTAAAAAGCCCGCCCGGTGGCGCCTCCCAAATTGAGATCGCCAGAATATCGCCCGCACCAACTACATAACCCTTGAATGGCGTACTTCCAAAAACCTCGGAAAACGACAGGCGCTTCTGGCTCTCCGAAAGGCGGCGAGCAACCGAATCTGAAACATCCACGACCTTGATGCCGGAATCAATAACTGCTGTTTCACCACTCTCCACGCGTCCGGCACTCGGCCCTGAAGACCCCAGCATTCCGCAACCCGACAATGCAGCAACAGCAAGCGCAGCCAGCAAACGAATCCCGATACGTTGCGTATTAATCACATTCAACCTCGACATCATGCAACCTTGTTTTTAAAACCTGCAAAAAACGAAGAACCAACGCAAGCCTCCAAAAAAGGAGGAAACAACAAGCATAGAGGGTAATACAAACGCCCCCCGAAGGCGAAAAACTCAAGCACTCAAATCAAATCAAATCGAATCGAATACAAGCAGGCAGACCAAACACGCAACATCTGAAAACACTTTGCGCACACCAAAATCACCGCTTGTAAAACTGCAACACCATGCGCATCACGCGGCGCCACCAAGGCAAGCGGGAAGCCCCCTGCCCACGCCACGCCATCAGCTCCACCAAAGCGCGTTCGGGTGTGGTGAAGCGTCCTGTGCTACGACTGACATAAGTGGGATACCGAATAAGCACGCCCGCAATCAAGGCTTCAAGCGACAAAACCCGCACCCGTCGCGCAACAGGAGCCATATCCTGCGTCAGCCCCCAACCGGAATAAAACGGCTGGCCGTAGCAGGTAACCCGTTTGCCACGCAACAGAGCCTCGAACCCCGTCAATGAGGTAATCACATGAACCTCATCCACCGCTCCCAGCAACTCTCCCATGGGAACATCGATGACCTCCTCGTCACACCACTGCCGTGCCGAATCCTCTTGTTCCCCCTTGTAGCGCAAACCTGCCAGGACATCCGGATGGGGCTTATACACCACGTAAGCATCTGGATTCGCATCGCGAACCGCGCGCAACAAGGCCATATTGCGCCGCACAGTGCAAACTCCAACCGGAGCGCCGAAGGCAATCGAAGCATCGCTCTCGACCTGGCCAGGAACCAGGATCACACGCTTCGCGTCTGCCGGCCGTTGCCAGATTCCGTTACCAACATTGTATTTGGTCAAGCGCGAAGCAACGATGGCCTCGCGCAGGGCAGCCGCCCTGGCAAGCAAATCATCGTCGAAATGCTCGTTAAGCAGAATATGTTCGAGATCGGAAGGACGCGTCGAGTCGTAATAAATCCCCCGCTTGTCCATCACCCACGATAGCGGACGAACCAGATCGGCCCCGAGACCCACCGAACGCAAAAAACCATCCTCAAGGCGAATCACATCCCGACCAGCCAAATCCTCGCTCCCTTGCCTGACACCGAACTCAAACCAGCGCACAGCAGGTTCCAGCGACTTGAGCCCCCACGCCACTACAACCCCCTCGGCCAGCACCTGCTGCAAGCGGCGAACAAAATGCACAGCACTGCCCTGGAAAAAATCCCGGATTACCGGCTTCTTCCAGTCAGAAAAACCAACAGCGTAAAGATTATCCGGAAAACGTTCGCGCATCCGGCGCTGCAAGCCCAACCACTCAATCACGCGCTCAGACTCGCAACGCGCACCGGTTTCAGGATCGATATAACGTGGATAACTTACCAGCGCAGCATGGACAAGGTTTTCAAGAGACACCTTCTGCCGCCGAGCAGGCGCAGCGAGTTCATCTTCAGTCAATCCCCAACCAGCATAGAACGGCATTCCAAAGGTGCGAACCCGCTTTCCCCAAAGTAGGCCCTCAAAACCCACTTGCGATGTCACTGCATAAACAGTCGCCGCACGCTCGATCAATGCCGCCGGGTGAACATCCTCACCCAATACCATCACCCGTTGCTGTGCCTTCAAGGCCGCGACATCGAAATGCCCCTTTTTTCGCCCCAGCATCACCTCCGGATGAACTTTAACCACCACATGATGATCCGGATTCTCGGCCAATGCACATTCGAGCATCCGTGAAAAAGCGCCCTCGCTGGCCATGCCATACTCAATGGAGGCGTCGCCCAATGTCTGATCGACAACCAGAACGAAACGCTCAGGCAAACTGCCCCGAAAGGAACGCGCATAGTTGAATTTCGATATGCCCGCTTGGCGCCACAAATCAATCAGGCGTCCCGCGCGCGTAGCTTCCTCAACTGAAAGCTCCAGGGCAACCTGACTCTCCAGTCGGGAAGGACGACGGGCATCATAGTAGATCCCGATATCGTCCACCACCATCGAAAACGAAGGTTCCTGTTGCCCGACACCCACCGAACGAACAAAGCCATCCTCAAGTACCAGATACGGCAACCCCAGGCGTTCGGCAAGTGCCTGCGCCTTGCGCGCTGATGGCTTCATTCCCCAACCGGCAACAAAACGTGCTTCTTCCCGCTGCTTCCAGTCATGACGAACCACCGCGTGACCAAGAAACTGTTCCAGGTGGGCAATACGCTCGATCCCTCGCGAGGTGATGAGGATCATGTCAGCCACCGAATCAAGAGGATACTTTCTGATCCCCAAGATCAAAAATCTGCAATACACCCATCAACGTATTTTGCTCGTCGAGCACGATCAGCGAATTAACCTTGGCCTCCCGCATTTTCTCTTCTGCAACGCCAAACCGTTCGCTAGCTATCGTAGTCAAGGGCTGTTTCGTCATGATCTCCGAAGCAGTGAGATCCAGGGGTGTCTCCGAACCCTCAAAAGCACGCCGAATATCTCCATCGGTAATAACCCCCTGGAGTACCGCTCCATCCATAACAATCGCCAGCCCCAAGCGACCACGAGTAATCGTGTGAAGCACATCCTTGAAGCCTGCGCCAACTTCGCACACGGGAAGATCCCCGCTATGCATTACATCAGCCACCGTCGTCAATAGCTTCCGGCCAAGACTGCCACCGGGATGGAAACGCGCAAAATCCTCTGGCTGAAAGCCCTTCAATGTTGAAAGGACAACCGCCAGTGCATCCCCCATCACCAATGTGGCAGTCGTCGAACTCGTCGGCGCCAGATTGTTGTTGCAGGCTTCCCGCTCCACAGAAACGTCCAGCACGACATCGGCGTAGCGCGCCAGGGTCGAATCCCGCTTGCCCGTCATGGCAATGACCGGGTTCTTCTGATACTTCATGAACGGGAGCAAGCGAATCAACTCCTCGGTCTCCCCGCTGTTCGAGATCATCAGCGCCACATCCGAGGGGCGGATCATCCCCAAATCGCCGTGGAACGCCTCACCGGGATGAACGAAAAATGACGGAGTACCAGTAGACGCCATGGTTGCAGCGATTTTCCTTCCTATGATCCCAGATTTTCCCATCCCAACCACCACAACCCGCCCGCGAACCCCATGAATAATCTCGATTGCCTTGCAAAAATCAGCATCCAGGCGCTTCGCCATACTTTCAAGAGCCTCGATTTCCGTAGTCACCACATTTCTGGCCAATTCCAAAACGTCCATGCTCTCTCCATTTATTAACCCAGCAATTGAATAGACCATATTTGAAATCAATTCTCACGGAATATTAGTGACTTATTGATCAAGAAAAATGTGCTTTCGATTTTCCGGGTTAATATTATTGAATCAATTTTATTGAAAACAATTTATTTCTCCCCGAAAAAAATCTATTGCCAAGACGAATACGTGGACTTATCTTTAGACTGCCAAAATCTGATCACACAGTTCTCGGAAAGCCCGTACATTATTTCAAACATCTAGTAAAGATTTATGCCAAAATACTCAGGCGCATCCAGATGCGCAAAGGAAAGATCGAAATAATTAGATGCCGGTAAATTTGTTTCTTTCAAACTTCCGGAGTCTCTCGACGATATTCAATATGTGCGGAGAACTCAAAGATCAGGGTTTATTTATATTTATTGGAATGTCAGCATTCGCTATCGCAATCACTAGGTTAATCTGATGAGTCAGAAACACCAGTAATTAAAGCACATCAACCACCTCCGCAACTAGTATAACCTGGCAGGATTTTTACGTCACCCAGACATACTCCTCACAAGCCATAACTACTAAATTCTCTGAATCCAATACGTTAATAACGCCCCAGAAAAACACAATGCCCCCCCCTGCAAGACCTAAAGTCGCAATCTCCGCCAAAGCCAACAACTAAACCACTAATAACATTCCAGTAGTTATTGCTTAACAAAAATACCGAGATGATTGGCAACCGCCCGCTCTTCAAGTTGTCCGCTCGGCAATCGGTTAACCCTTTGTCCTTTAATAACCAGAGTCGAACTGCCTCCGCCATCTAAATTCAACCCCTTATCAATCGCAAGATCGTTGAACACTTCCGATAACTCATCCAGTGTCATACCAGGATAGTCAGGAAGCCTACCCTCAACGACAACCATGTATAACCACCGATTTTTAGCATCTAGACCAATCGCCGTGCGTGGATGGGCAAGCAAACTATTTCTTACGTCACAACCTTTAATTCCTTGACTACAGGCAAAACGTCCATTGCTATAATTGCCCCAGCCACCTACAGCGAGATGCCACTCCGGCTTCTGTTCTGCTATATGATTTGCTGGGTCAATTTCGCAGATTTTGTCACGACTACATGCGAAAAAACTTCGATCCGATGAGTCTTCCGATGCTCTCCATTTGATACCGTTTGCGATTGCCAGCCCCTTAGTTTCGAACTGCACTCGGAAGAAATCGCCATTAATTGCGACTACATTACCTGTTTTTTTGGCAAACTCACTAGTCGTAACACCTTTATGCCGCTCCTCTGTTGCGTTAAGTTGCACCGCTTTACAACTTAAATTAGTCTTCACGACATGGACATGTGGTCGCAGATATACATAATCGACACATTCGGCGATAGGTTCCCAGTATTGCGCTAATGCTATAGGCGAAAAAACTGCCGTTAGGCTAGTAAATGCAAATATTAAACGGCGCATGCTTATAGACTTCATCTATTCCTCTCGATTTTGCCCAGCACCGACTTTAGTCCCCTGGCGACACGTTGAAGTAACGATTTTTTCTTCAGCATATAGCGCGGACGAGCATCAAACAACGCATAAAATCTCGCTGGGTCGATGCCGCGGCGATAGCATTGAGCATAGAAATTAATAACTAAGTTAGGCGCAGTCAATTTAGAATTATTCTGTGGAGTATATAATATAAATTCAGAGACTCTTTTGTTGAATAACAATGCGTTCTGCACTCTGGACTGGTAATAATGCTCTTGTTGATCTTTGTTATGAAACATGTGAAATGCAAAATTTCTGTCCACTAAATTTTCTAGGCTTAAATTCGCCAGTTCACCTCGGAACCCTTCCGCCAGAAGAGGGGCGCGATAATTTTTATCCACCAGAAGATCGGGGCAAGGATTAACTAAACTTTTTTCCAGGGCCAAGCGTAGCATAAAGTCGAAATCCTCGTAGCCATGCCCTTGATAGCCCTCGAAAAACCCGCCTATCTTCCAATAGTCATCGCGTTTAAACGCCATTACAGATGAGGGTGTAGCCAAGTGCAGAACGAACTCTGGGGAGAAACCAAAATAACTCTCTAAAATTGCTTTTTTCCCACCATGTGCAATTAACGCAGTGCCTTTCTGGGTTAGATAGAGACAAGGTGCCATTGATAATGGTGCACCTTGAACGACCGCTTCTGTCAAACCATCAAATAGTTGTAGATCAGGATAGATGTCTACATCCAGCAACAGTACAACCGATTTGGTGGCACATTTAACCGCCATGTTACGCACTCGTGCCATATTGCTCGCACCAGTTTTGAATGGCTCAGAAACCAGTACTACGTTTCCTCCGCTTTCAGTCCGCACAAGTGCTTGAATGCTCTCGTCACTAGTCATTCTGCGGTCAGCATGCCCAATAACGAGTTCGTACCGAGTGTCTTTTACCGATGAGATTAGTCTGGCAACCCGTTCCAACAATTGTTGCGGTCGCCTTCCTAAGTCGATGGGAACTATGATGCTTGGCACTATTAACTCTTGATAGAGATCACGAAAGAATCCGCTCTGAGTTACATTGGATCATGTTCAGCCAATTTTCGCTCAATTGCTGAGAATATACGGCTAGAGTTATGCTGGTCACGGTAGTCAAAGAACTTGCTAGCACGCTCTTTCGACGATTCACTCATCCTCCAACCATCGGCAATTATATTTTTAATCTCGGTTTCAAGGCGCTGTGAAGTTCTTACCACGGGCCCTGGCAGATCCTTTGTCAGATCAATGAACGTACCGCCTTTAGCCGCCAAAAATTCCTCACGATCGAACTGGAAGTAGATGACAGGTTTCTCCATATACGCGAAATCGAAGCCTATGGATGAGTAGTCCGTGATGAGCATCCCTGCCGAAATTAATTTTTCCTGAACATTACAAGCATTCATGTCCGTCAACGTGATGTTGGCCGTGGTTACATCCTTGAAGTGTTGGGCAAATTGGGAAAAAGCATGGTGCATGAGGATTTCCATCTTCGCCCCTGTGTGCTCCAGCAAATCCTGCAATTCACTTGATTGCAGCCAGTTGAAGATTTCCTTGTAAAAACGCGACCCCAAAAAAGCTGCATCTGTGTTCCAACGCAACCAGTTACGCCATGTAGGTATAAACAAAATAACAGGCTGTGCCTGAGTCAGTGCTTCGGAAGGCACAGGTAGTTTGTCGTATCGTGAAAGCCCTGTTACGACCACATTATTTACAGGGTGCCCCATCTCTTTTGAGACAAACTCCTTTTCTTGTCTCGAACTGACCACAAACATATCAGCAGGCTGATGACGCTCTATCATGGCAGCATAATTATAGTAGCCATGAATTCGACTGGTTGCTATGATGCCGTGCTGTAGGAAGATATGCTTCTTCGGTTTAGGCAACTTGTTAGTCTCGACCAAGCGTTTCCAGTGATAGAACACATCCTTATGGCTATCGTTATAGATCAGAACGCGTGCAGAAAAGAGATATATAAAATGTTTCAATGATCCATATTTCAGTATCTTTTCGGTAAATTGTGCGGGCATCTGGCAAATATTTTTCTCTTTGGTTACAAACCAAACATTTTTACCCTTACGATTCTCATGCGCCCAACAGAAGAACTGACGGCCAGTATCCTGAATAGAATCCCCCCCGCGTTCGCCCACTAGCCAGATTTCTGGCTGAATAACACGAAAGACACCTGAAACCATGCGGGCAATGCCAACTTTTACGCGCCAGATCAATTTACGCCTGTCGGCTCGTGATATCTTGGCTTGTGCAACTGATGCCTTAGTAGCGTTTGTAATGGGGCTTGACTTGGCTTCGGTCTTTTTTGTGGTTGCGAGACTTATCCCTACACCAGCAATAGCCCTAAGTGTATGAATATCCGTTTGCGCTACAGGCAGTTGTAGCACTCTTTTCAACAGGCCAACATTAGGTTGACTGGCCAAGGCCTCCACACCTTCGGCAAACTCTCCGGTACGCAGCAGATTGAATGCCAGTTGCGATATCGGTTCGAAAACAGCAACAGATTCGGCACGCACGTCCAATAGAATACGCTGACATGCATTCAGCGCAATTTGTAGATTATCCGGATCTGATTTCGACTTAACCATTCTGGAAAGGTGATACCTCATAGATCGAAGAAAGTGAATTTCACGTACGGATCGCATGTCAGACGAATCAATTTCAGCGAAATCAACATTGAGCGATGACGAGACTCTTTGCATATCAATAAAAAGTTGAGGACGAATCTGCGTGGTCAGCGACGAGTCATCATTCTCTCTTGCCCGGTATCGGTAGGTAATATCTGGAATAAGGGTAATGCGATTTGCCAAACGCAAGACGTTCAATACAAAATAGGCGTCTTCGCCCCAGTTACATTTTTCAATGAAGCGAAAGCCACTCGCCTCGACAAAATCACGGCGATATAATTTACCCCATGCACCGACCTGCAACTGAAGCTTTGGAAAGGCCGAGAGGGTAATATTATAGATTGACAAGCCCTGAAACAAAGCAAAGGCCGGAAGAACCCATTTGCGCTTCGAGTTAAATGACTCCGGAATACCACATGTAATTTCCGAATTGTGTCGCTCTGCTGATTCCAATAGCATTGTCAAGCCCTTGACTGGCACCAAATCATCCGAGTCAACGAAGTACAGATATTTTCCTTTAGCGTGACTCATGCCGTAATTGCGAGCTGCGCCTGGCCCAGAATTTTCCTGCTGTAGCAGTTTGATTCTGTGGTTCATAGCGCAAGCAGCTTGCGCTATGAGCACTGAATCGTCGCTTGAACCGTCATCGATGAGAATTAATTCAATATCCTGTACAGGCTGGGAAAACACAGAATCTATACACTCATTTAGATACAGCTCTGTGTTATAAACAGGGACAATGACGCTAATCAAAGGGGCTTCACAATTCATTTACTAGCTCTCAAAAAATATTTATACCAGGATCTTGTAAAACAAAAATTTCACAATTGATATTGTGTTAAAAATATGAAAAAAATAATAATATTTAACCATGTCTGGCACGATAAGATATTTCACACAAAAACCGCATATGCTATCCTTCATGTAGGCATATCTAATGCGCGCTCATCATGATCTGATAGAATACAATCGAATAGAAACCACTGCCAGATTATGAGCAGGTGTTTTAACTGCTTGAACCAAATAATTAATACCCTGAAATATATTTCAAAGCCAGATCTGATATGATTTTATATTTTAAGATGCCGAACATGATTTACTTCGCCTGCTTGCCGAAAAAAATTCACAGCACGAAACTCACGTTACCGCCACGCCAACCGCCTACCACCTAAGCGACCTCTCTGCCACCATAACCGTGGGTAATACTAACCTCGCAGGGCTCCACTCACTGCCGGAATAATCCTATTCGAACAAACGAATCCAGCTCTCACCACCTGGATAAAATTTCGAGATAGCAAGACGTTATTATCAGGACATTTCCTCTGTCGACTCCCCGCAAGTCACATTGAGAATCGACAGGGTTTAACATACCTTTGCGCATAGTCTTTAAGTATAAAAAACTCAATCCCTATGATCCCGGACAATAGCTGCAAGCAGGTGAACCATGCCTGCAATAATTAATGCAGAAAGCACAAAAACAATAATGTTATAGATACGGCGTGGCTCCCAGGGATATTGGGGTAAACTCGGCGACTGGATGACGGAAACCTTCTTGAGAGTACGCAAGGCTTCAAGGCGGCCTTTTTCCAAGGCGACCAACGCAGTCTTGTAAATATCCTCAGCAAATTTGGCGATCATTTCTAGTCGCTGGAATTCCTCGACTGTCGTATTCAGCGTCCGGCCCTTTGACGAGGTCAGGCGGGACTGTTCCTGAACAATTTGTTTCTCCAAAGCGCGAATCTGCATATCAAGTTCAATTACGACGGGCGCCCGTTGGTCGAGTTGCCCCATAAGCGCACTTCGACGCGTTTTAAGATCGGTCAATAGCCCTTCGAGTCGGGAAATCGTGGTTTGCAGTGCTTCGGCAGTGGCCTGAGGTGAAAGAATGCCCCGCTTGTTCTGGAAAGCCAGTAACTCCTGACGCGAGCGGAGGAGTGCCTTGCCCATTTCAGCAACTTGCCTTTCCAGGAAAGCGACCTGATCGCGTGCCATCGCATGGCCTAGCTCATTCATATAGCGCTCGCCTTCCCGCACCAGCATCTCCGAAATGGCATTGGCCATTTTTGGATCATAGGCTTCAACCCGTATCATCAAGAGACCGGAGTAATCGTCGAATTCGACACTGGTTCTGGATTGGAAATGCCGATGAAACCATTCTTGCTCAATATTTTTGCTCCACATTCGCGAAAGAATGTCTCGACTTGGGTCACTGTAATGGCTACGCAGATCGAGGCTGGTATCCAGTTTATTGAGCATGTCAATGGAAAGGAGATGGGCGCGCAAAAGCATCTGGTCGGTTCGATTGCCACTAGCAGCCCCGGACAACAAGCCCCCAAGGTCTACCGCAGCACCGCCACTTGACATATCGGTTCGCTCAATAACGATCTGAGCCTCGGATACATAGCGATCGGAGGCAACCAACCCCCAGTAAATTATGGCCAAGACGATGGCGACGGCGGCAATGCTGAAAGTCCGGCGGCGAAGCAATGCAGGCGCGAGCCAACCCTGGACGGATTCGATGGCTCGAAGGGCATTGCCGGTGGCCGGGTGGTTTTTTATGCGATCAATCATGCACGTATGCTTTCCTTGTAATTTCGTAGCGCATCTTCGATATCTTCATACCAGTGCGCCTTGCCTTGATTCAGCCAGATGCCTGCCTGACAGAATTGCCGCAGGGTTGCATCGCTATGGGAAACCA
>ERZ1645187.2597-NODE-2597-length-15749-cov-14.005862_pt1 | contig 15749 bp, 24 predicted proteins | sample MGYA00575352_ERZ1645187 | MGnify/ENA primary metagenome ERZ1645187 (study PRJEB40837, sample SAMN11349314) | freshwater sediment metagenome | isolation source: river sediment | host: Sediment | place: India: Wazaribad , New Delhi | collected 2017-02-21 ... | reverse complement strand
TGATCGGCGAGGCGCGCGGCCATGTCATCGCGCTCGATCCGACGCCGGAACAGGAAGACTATTTCCGCCGCGCCGCGGGGACCGCCCGGTTCGCCTATAACTGGGGTTGACCGAGTGGCGCCGCATGGTCGAGGCGGGCGAAAAGCCCAACGCGCTCAAGCTCAAGGCGGCGTGGAACGCGCATCGCAAGGCCAAACTGCCCTGGAGCTACGACGTCACGAAATGCGCCTCGAACCAGGCCATTCTCGACCTTTGACGGCCATACGCTGGCCCCGACGCTGGAGCAGGCCGAGATCCTGACCGGCCGCCGCGCCGCGCTCGCGGTCGTCGACCGCGGCTATCGCGGCCACGGCGTGACGGCGACCAATGCGTTGATCAGCGGCGCACGAGGCCTGACGCGAAGTCTCGCCGCGGCGTTGCGACGGCGCAGCGCCATCGAGCCCGAGATCGGTCACATGAAGAGCGACGGCCGCCTCGCCCGATGCGCGCTGCGCGGAACCGCCGGCGACGCGCTCTTCGCCGTCCTGTGCGGGGCCGGCCACAACGTCCGCAAGCTGCTGACCTGGCTGAGAGCCTTTTTGGCCCTCGTTCTCGGCGCCCTCATCGGCGCCATCTTCGCCGAAAATCGAGGACCGCCCAGCTTCGCCGCAGCCTGAGCACGTTGTTCAGAGGCGACTATGTGGCGGTCCGGCCGTTGCAGCCCGGAAGCGACGACCCCACGCCTTGAAGCGACGCGGAATCGTATGTGACGCGGCGGCCGAGCCTGTCGCGTCACGCTGCGGCGCGCCGGATCAACCGGTGAATGTGGTAGTGCGGATTATGGTCGGGCTGGTCGCGATGCGAAACCGTGATCAGCGCGCCCAGGCCCATGTGCCGGTTGACGGCCTGATGCAGGAAGCGTTCGACGCGCAGCAATAGATCGAGATCCTGGATCGTCTCGAAATCCTGGATATCGGGGAGAGTTTTCGCAGCGTGGATGAAGGCCTGCGTCTCGCCCATCACGTCGAAATCCTCCATGAAATCCATTTTGCCGACGTCGATCTCGATCGAACGGTCGTCGCCCTGGCCCGTTTGCTCGATGTAATTCGAGACGACGACGCCGGAGGGAAACTGCATGATGAATGCGATGTAGCAGCCGTCGTCGCAGAGAAGCTCGTCGCCGTCCGTCTTGGGATGCGCCGTTCTCAGAAACTGGTGCATCCAGCCCCTTGGATTATCGTTGAGGACGATGCGCTCGATCTTGTCGTCCTTGAAATGGCAAATCGCGTTCTTGAAGGTCTCCTTGTTAGGCTGGTGCTTTCCGCTTTGAGAAAACAGGTATTTCACAAATCCGATCGAGTGGCCGTGATCATTGAAATAATGTCGTCCCGTCGTATCGTCGCCTGAAAATGGGCAAAAGAACACAAGAAGGCGAAAGCCTTTGCGATCGACTTTGATGATTTGCGGTTCATTCTGGTAGGCGAGCTTGGCCATTTCTGTGTTCACTGATGAGTTTGCAGCGCCGGCCGGATATCGGCGCCAAGCCGCCGAACAGTGAAGCGAAAACGTAAATCTGTCGAGTCAGCTTTCGGTTTTCGCACGCCTGCCGTAAACTGTGGCGAAGCAGGAGGCGGGCATGCGTGGCGGCGGTCTGAAAGCGAAAACGGACGATCTCGAAGAGCGCATGGCGTCGCTCCTCGCGCGCGCCGCGCCGTTGATCAAAGATCCCGCGGCCGCCTCGCTGGCCGAGGAAATGAAACGCGTGTCAAAGGAATGGCGCGCCGCCCATGACGAGGCCGTCAGGCATGTGCCCTCCGACGCCGAGGCCGATCTGGCCCGCGTCTTCATTCAGGCGCGGATGAGCGACAAGCGCGTCGACGACGCGGAATGGAAGGCCGCCGTCACGCGTTTTCGCGAGGTCGCGACGGCCTATCCCCAGTCGATCGAGGCGACGCTGAAGCGTCACTCCGAGCGCTATCTGGAGACCCACATCGCCGACGCCTTCCGCGACGCGCGGCTGGCGCTTGCGCAGGGTCCGATCGACCCGACGGCGCGCTTTTTCGTCGCCCGTCACGATCACCCTTATGGCGAACGGGTCCGGCTCTTCGCCAACGCCGGCGACGCCGAACTGTGGCGTCAGGAGATCGCCGCCCAGGGCTGGCGCGACGACTATATGTCCGAGGACGAGCGCCAGCCTCTCGATCCGAAGGTCGCCGCCGACGTCTTCTTTGAGGCGATGGCGGCGGTCGAGGCCTCGGACGATCGTCATTGCTTCGAGGTCGTCGAGGTCTCGATCGAGAAGCCCTTCACGCCCGATCTGCCGGTGGGCTGGCGGCTGTGCGAGGCGCGCGACGCCAGCGACACCGTGTTCGGCACGGATCAGGATCCCTTCGATCTCTACGCCGAGTCGATGCTGACGGGGCAGGCGGCGCTCGATGCGCAGGCCTGGATCGAGCGTGAGGACATCGAGCTGATGCTGGTCGCCGTCTCCGCCGACGAGGCCGAGCGCTGGAAGCTGATCCCGGTCGCTGATCTGCCGGCGCCGCGCGCCGATCACGACGCGCCTGCGCCATAGGAGATGGTCATGAAATCGGGTTCCAGAGATCTTCTAGCGGCCGCCGCGGCGGCGCTGCAAGCCCGCGACATCGACGTCGACGACGACCGGCGTCTGCGAGAGGCGATCGGACGGCTTCTGCGGCGTGGTCCCATCCTCGACGATCCGGACGATCAGGTGGGCGCGCGTCTGGTGGTGGCGGCGATCGCCCTGGGCGAGAGCGACCATCTGCGCGAATTGATCGGCGCCGACCTCAAGGCCTTCGTGGACGCCGGCGCGGCGGCGAGGCCAACCCCGCCGATGTCGATGCGCGCGGTCGACGCCCTGATGCCGAGGCTGCTGGCCGACGCGGCGGTCGCGATGAGTAGCCCCGCGGCGTCGCTCGACGTCCTGCGCAGGAAGGCTGACGACATCGCCGACTTCCTGAAGGCGCGCGAGTGTCTGGGCGCGGAACAGCCGGCGCAAGACGCGGCGCTCACGCAGGACATCATCGTCGCGAAGTTCGAGACGCCCGTCGGCGTCGATCTCAAATTCTTCGCCAACGAGGCCGCCGTCGAAGCCTGGCGGCAGGACCTCATGCTGACTTATTGGCATCGCGACATCTGCGACCATGTCGAAACGCCGCTCGATCTGAAGGCGGCCGCCGATGCGTTCTTCACGATGGATTCGCCTTGGACGGAAGATATCAGGTTCTCGCTCGTCAAGGAGCCGCTCCATCATGTCTACACGCCGAAGTCGCCCATCGGATGGTCCGTCACCGACGACAGCGATGCGTGGGTTCTGGGTGGCGCGGACGATCCGTTCGGCCTTCCCGCTAATACCATGTTGTTCTACGAAGCCGCCGAGGCGATGCACAATCACATCCTCGCGACAGACCTGCATGCGCGGGGTTGGCGGCTGTCGCCGGTGACGGCGGATAAAGCCGACGCCTATGAGTGGGTCGAGACGCTGCCAGAGCCGCGCGTCGACCACGACGCGCCTGCGCCATAGGCGGACGACGATGGCCGCCCGCAAAATTCCCGACGTCGATCCCCGCCTTCAGGAAGCCGCCGCGCTGCGGCTCCTGCGTTCGCGCGCCAGATCCGTCGACGACTGGTCCGACGAGGACTGGCGGCGCGCGGTGGCCGACTTCCGCAAACTGTGCGCCGCCCATCCCCGTTATATCGAAGGCCGTTCGGCGATCACCGACGCCTTCCGCGACGCTGCGATCGTCATGGACGCCGTCGACGCCGCTCCGCGCGCGATGTTCGTGGCGCGCTATGGTTCGTTGGGTCGCGGGGACGAGCGGCTGTTTCCCGATGCGGAGATAGCCGAAGCCTGGCGTCAGTCGATCGCCGTCTCGAACTGGTCGAGGATCTTGCCGACGACGTTGATGCCGCTCGATCCGAAAGCCGCCGCCGATCACTATTTCCGTGTCTCGAAAGGCGCGTTCCAGAACGTCGAGACATTCAGCGTGCAGCGTTTGACGCTGCAGATGACGGCCGACGCGCCGGCCATCGCCGGCTTCCAGATCGTCGACGCCAAAGGCGACATCGTCCATGGGACCGGGCGCGATCCGTTCGGCCTGTCCTCCTACGCCGTGCTCGCCGGCGCCGCCGCGGCGCGCGCGTACGCGATCTGCGCGGAGATGGGCGATCTCTATCTCGCGCCGGTGCGGGAGAACGAATTCGCCGGCATGACCCTCGTCGAGGATCTCGACGAAAGCCTTTCGCCCAGCCTGTAAGAGGATCGCGATGTCGAAGCAGGAGATGCACGAGGCTTTGGTGAACGCCCTGGCGCGCGAGATCGTCGCGGCGCAAGGCGCGAAGATTGCGACGTCGGACATGGGCTGGGTCGCCAATGTCCGTCATTACGACTGGAAGTGTCGCGAGAACCCGGCCTACGCCAACGAGAAAGACCAGATCTGCGACGCCTTCCGCGCGGCGCGCGCCTTCATGGCGAAGCTGGAGGCGGCCGGGCTGGGCATCGGCAGAATTCAGGCCGCGCCGCTCCAGGAGACTGAAGTCGATCCCGCATCGACGTCGGCGCGGCGTGAGACGCAAGTTTCGGTCGACGACGATTCGCCGGCGCCCGGCATGTAAGGGAGATCACGATGACCAAGCTCGAAGCCGCCGCTCCGGATGCGGTCGAGACCGCTGGCGAGACCACCTGGATCGTGCGCGAGACGCTGCCGTGCTACGTCACCTGGTCGCATCGCGTCGCCGCGGCGACGATGGACGAAGCGATCGAGACGTTCCGCGACGGCGGCGCCGACGGGACCGTCGGCGAGCCGGAGATCGGCGACAATATCGACGGCGTCCCTTACGAGAATCTCGAAGTTCATCCCGACACAGGCGACGTCGCCTCGGGCCGGATCGTCGTGGCGCGCCTCTCCACGCGGCATGGCGACGAGACGCGTGCGCTGGTCAATCCCGCGCTCGCCGAGGCCTGGCGCCAGAGCGTCGCGCGCGAGCGATGGTCGGAGTTGATGACGGAAGATCCGCCCGCGGATTCGACCGAACTGGCCGACGTCTATTTCGAGACGGCCGCCGAGCGTCATGGCGACAGCTTCAGCGTGGAGATCTTGCCGATCGAGTCGAGCCTCGGCGTCGCCGCGTCTGTCGCGCCGTCCCATGATGACGCCGGCGCGTCGATGTCGCTGTGACTTCAATCGCCACAGGCCGCGCGCCGACCTTCGTCGAGTTCTTCGCCGGCGGCGGCATGGCGCGCGCCGGCCTCGAAGGCTGGACCTGCCTTCTGGCCAACGATATGATCCTCCCCCACCAATGCTTCCGCTTTGGAGGGGGTTTCGGTCAGGCCGCGCATGCGCGCGTCCCGACCCCGGCCGATCCGGCCGGGTGACTGTCTGCAGGGCCCAGCGAGGCTTCGGCGCGCCGCGCCCGCTCCGCCAGACCCCAGCGCAGCAGGACCAGGGCCGAGGCCTCGTCCCGGTCCATGCTGCAGCCGCAGGCGCAGTCGTGACGGCGAACGCTCAGGTCCTTCGCCGCGACGGCGTCGCAGCGCGGACAGCGTTGCGACGGCTTCAGCCGGCGCAGGTTCGCCTGAAGGAACTCCGACCCAGCCTCTGCCGCTTTGGTCCGGAGCAGGTTGAAAAACGTCCGTCGAGATCCGCTTCGACGGGCTCGCCGGCTGCCTGCGCACGGCGGCGGGCGGCTCCAGCGTGCAGCGGCTGTTGTTCGTCGAACGTGACGGCCTGCGCACGCGCGCGGTGACGCCGCGCGAGGCGGCGCGGCTGATGGGCTTGCCTGAGACCTATCGCCTGCCGCAAAGCCGCCGTCAGGCGCTCGACCTGCTGGGCGACGGCGTCGTCGTGCCGGTGGTGGCCCATCTGGCGCAGAGCCTGCTGGAGCCGTTAGCGGCGGCGGCCTGAAGTTGTGGTAGGCTGCCGGAATGACGACAGCCTCTTCCCGCTTTTCCTCGTCGCTCCCCCGCGAGCGCGAGGCGCATCGTCTCGCCATGCTGCGCGCAGCGCGCGAGGAGCGCGACATCGTGACGACGATCGACAATCTTTACATGCTGCGCCTGGCGCGCGAGGTCGCCTCCGATCCGCGCGAGGCGCGCGCTTATGGGCGCGCGCTCGACGATCTGCGTGTTCATCTTGCCGCGCCGGAGCCGACGCTGGAGGAGGCGATGCGCGGCGCTGATATGTTCGATCTGCCGAGGCTGCGGCGGATGATGGCCGCGCCTCTGGACGAGGAATTGTTGCGATGAGGACGCCCGAATTGCAGCTTGACTGGCCGATGGCGCGCGCTCTGCGCGCCTGGTTCTCGGCCTATGAAGATCGACTTGGCGACGCTCCGCCGTTTTCCGTCTGGCTCGCCGGCGGCATGGCGGTCAGCCTTTATTGCGGCTCGCGTGTGACCGGCGACATCGACGCCGAACTGTCGCGCCGCATGATTGTGCCGACCGACCTTCTCGTCCATGCCGACCTACCAGACGGCGCGCGCAAAGCGGTGTGGTTCGATGTATCCTACAATCCGATGTTCGCCTTGCTGCATGAGGATTATCAGGTCGACGCAATCCGCGTGCCGCTCGATCTCCGGCTTACTGATGTTTTCGTGTTGACCCCGGTCGATCTCGCGGTGTCGAAGCTGGTTCGCTTCAGCGACATCGACAAGGTCGACATTCACATGCTGGCGCAGGCCGGCCTGATCACGTCTGTCGCGTTGGAGGCGCGCGCGGCGGAGGCGATGGCGGGCTATCCAGGCGCGACGAATATGTTGGCCTACAACGTCCGCGACGCGGTCGACATCGTGAAGTCCGTCGAAGAGCATGACGCTGAGCCGCCGCCGCCATGATACGCCCGATCTCCATCCGCACGCTCGGCGACCTGAAGCGCGAGGGCATGGGCGCGACAGGCCATTGCGCGACGCACGCCTGTTCGCTGGAGGGCGGCCGCGCGATTGATCTCGATCGCCTGATCGACAGACTTGGGGCGGACTGGGTCTATGTCGGCGCGCGTTGGCCGGTGAAATGCGCGCGCTGCGGCGAGCCTTTGCAGGTGATCATCTCGTCGGGCCAGGATCGCGGGATCGGCCGCGCGCATGCGGGGCATGTACAGGAGCATGCGACACAGCCCGACGGGTGATGGCTTAGCCCTTGATCTCCCATTCGCCTGGAGGTGGATGAAGCGGTCTACGGTGGTCCGCCGCCTGCGCGGATCGCATGATCGGCCGCATCATGTCGTTTTGCAGATCTCGTCGACGTCAAACTGGACGCCGTCGCGGCCGATGGGACACGGCTACGAAATCCAGATCGGCAGATGCCGCGGCGCGGAGCCCAGCACCACCACCTTACGATCTTCGTCCCATGCGTAATAGACGCGCATGGAGGCGATGGCGTTGTTGGACTTGCCCCATTTCAGGTGGCGCATGAGCAGGTGATGTTGGCCTGCATGCCGGACAGTGTAGTCGGCCTTGAAGGCCTTGAGGGAGCCGGCGTCGGCGAAGCAGCGACTGTCGGTGAAACGGCGTTCGCGGCAGGCGATCTGATAATCCTCGTCCGAGATTTCGCCGAGCCGCATGCGACGGTAGGCGCCGAGCAGCGCGAGGGCGTCGGCGAAGCGTTCCTCGGGGAAGGAGCGCTCCTTGCGCAGCTCGCGCAGCGCGCGATCGGCGATCTCCACGCCTTCGGGCGGCGTGGGCGGCGTCCAGACGGATTTGCGCGAGACGGGATCGTCCGCCGGCGATGGCTGGCGGTCGACGATATCCGACGGATCGGCTTTGGGGGCGATCGGAACCGACGTGGTTTGCGGCGCCGCGGGCGCGGCGTCGCGCCGCCTGTAAGCCATCTGGATGCGGCCATGCTCGTCCAGGAACGCCTCCAGCCGATAGGGGCTGGCCGGATCGAGAAAATTGCGCGCCGCGTCATGTTGCTCTTTGCGCAGATCGACGCGCAGCGTTCTCAACGCCATGGCGTTGAGGACCGCCTCGTCGTCGCGAAGGAACCAGGTGAGAAGCGTGTAGGCGCGCGACTGGTCATCGGAACGGTCGAGGTCCAGAAATGCGAAGAACTGCCCGAGCATCGTGGCGTAGGTGATGTCGAAAGCCGCCATCGCCGAAACGAAGATCTGACGGGTGACGACGCTGACCGCCGGGTGATTGTCTTCGAACACGAGATCGTGCATGACGTCGCGCAGATAGCCGCGCAACTTTTCGTCGAACAGGTCCACGAAATTCAGCAACGCCGACGGACCGTTCGACAAGGCCGCCGCGAACACATGGACGAAATTTCCCGGCGTGATCCTTTCCGCCGGAAGCCATGTGAGGCGCAGGCCGATCCGCTGCTTTTTCGCGATCGCGTCGCACAAAAGACGGATCTGCGTCGGGGTCGGCGGACGCCCCGCAAGCGATCTGAAGAACACGCCGGGAAACACTGTGGCGTATTCGCCTGTGAAGGCGAGGGTCGGGTCGAGGGGCGACCAGCTCGGGGAGGTGTAGGGCGTCCACGCCGGGGAGACTGGTGATTTTCGCATCGATCGTTCGCCGTGGCGATGGGCGGGCTGCTTCGACGGCCTTGCGGCCTCCACGTCCCGCCCGGTCGAGGATCCACACTTCACCGGCGCGACCCGGCTTCCTTTCGGGGCTTGTGGCTTTCCCCTATCCGGCGGCGAGCCGGCACGTCGTAACGCCGACGGCGCGCAGCCGCCGGCGAATCCGTCATTCCTCGTCGGGGAAGAAAACCTGATCGCTCAACAGGACGATCTGGTCCTTCACTTCGGCGAGCAAGAGCTTCTTGTCGGCGATCCAGGGAAGTTCCGAGGCCATATCCGACCAGCGTTCCCGAAGATCACGGCGGATATTGATGGAGAACCGTTCCTGTCCATACCAGCGGGCGATCCTCCATTTGGAGACGGAGGCGTATCTTTCGTAGGCGACCTGTTCGAGCAGGTCGACGAGAGCGTTTTCATGGCGTTTCTGCATAAGATTGAAATCCTTTCAAGATGAGGTCTGGATCGCGTTTAGGACGCGCTATATTGTTATTCTCAGATAATTCGTTTGTCAATGCTAATTCCGCTCCCTGATTGACGCGGCCCTGTGGTTGGCCGCTCCGCCCCAACGCGGCGGCGCTTTTCATCGCGGCGCGGCCGTGTATGGTGCGACGTCGACGTTGACTGGGCCGGGGTTCGGGGAGCGATGGCGCGTCGCCGTGCAAGATGGACATGGCCAGCCAAACGCGGCTGGCGGCGCCTGCAAGAGCAGGCCCGCGGCCGGTTAGAAGAGCAGGCCCGGGGCAGGATGGAGTCGCCCAGCGCGCCCGCGGTGCCGCCTCCCGCGCCGATCTGGCTTGAGCCTGACGAATCCCGGCCGGACTGGCGGCCATTGGGCCTGACCAAAGCCGAGGTCGCAAAGCAGCGCGCCGAAGTTCATGAGCTGAAGGTTCTAAGAGAGGAATATAGTCGTCTTTTATTCTGCACCGTCTATCCATTTCCAAAAAGAAAGATCTTCAAGGCGCTCGGCAAACTGAAAGAGGAGCTTCAATTCTACGAAGGCGCCTGCCTCGATCTGCTGGGGCGAACGATCTATCTGTCGTCCCAGCCATTCGTCGCCAGGCGGCGCGCGCAGATTCTCGGGCGTGCGCTCGTGCATCTGGCCATGGTCGACGACGGCGCCGCATCTCTTGTTCGACATCTCGCCCGGGGACTGCTGCGCGAGCGCGAGCGCGCCGCCTTCCCCGACATCTGGAAGACGGACGCGTTTCCCGAGGGCACGCCGCGCCGCGCCCAGGTTCTTGGTCTGGCCTTGACGCGATTGGCGGCGCGCGACGACGGCGCCCGCATGCTGGTCAACCAGATCGTGCTGCATCTCACGCATGAGCTTGAGCGCGAGGCGTTCAATCTGCCGCCTTCAGGGTGACGGCGCGTCGTCCGGCGGCGGCGTCCTGACGCCCAGCGCCTCGAACCAGCCGCAGTCGCCGTCGTCGCGCCATGGCGCGAGCGCGGCGGTGCGCCGTCCAACCATTTCGCACCATTTTTCCATGCGGTCGCGGGCGTCGGCAGCGCACTCCGGTTCGATTTCCTCGCCGAATTCGTCGGGCAGGGCGCGCAGCCCATAGCCCGATGACAGGTCGAATAGATCGTTCTGGATGTCGCCGGCCTCGTAAGCGGTCTCGCAGGTCTGCGGCGCATTGAAATTGCTGTTGGCCGCGAACAGCATGACATGGACGATCTCGTGAAAGATCGTCGTCAGTTCGCCGATCTCGGCTTCGCGCGGATCGAAGCCTTCGCTGGCCTCCTCCATCTCCTCCGCCAGCCGCGCCTCGATCTCGGCGCGGTCGACGACGACGGCGACGCGATAGGCTTTGGCGTAAGGAGTCCCGTCGCCGAACGGATCGGCGTCGGGCGTGTCGATCAGATGCGCTCCGAGCGCGCGCTCGAAATCGAATGTCTCGTCCATCGTTTCGCGCGCGCAGAGCAAGACATGGATCGCATCGAGGTCGCCGCGCGGCAGGATGTCGATCGGCGTCGGGGCGAGCCAGGGCAGGGCGGCGTCGACCATCGGCTGGATGTTGGCTTGCAGCCAGGCGAGAGCGTCTGGCGTGATGTCGGGACGGCGGCCGCCGACGTCTTCGAAGACTCGAATGTCGATTTTCATCAGTGTCATTTCTCGTTTTCGCTTCGGCGGTCTATCATCAAAGCGTCGCTCGCCCGCGTCATTCGTCCACACTTGGCGACACGGAGATGAAAATGAATGCCCTGGTTCTTGGACGCATCGACTTTCGCGCGCTCGATGGGAGTCAGGCGTCGATCAATTGGAGCTGCGTGAACAGCGGTCATACTCTTTTATCTATCACGAATGACGGTGTTGTGGAACGCAATGGTCAGGAGATCAAAACCAAATTCAGCGACGTTTACATGCTGGCAGATCATCCGGAGTATATTTCTCTCATCGAACCATCCGTCAGGACGACAGCGACTCATGTCGCTGTGTTCAACGAGCGGAAGACAAGCGGCATAGGTTTTCTCGACGATCTGTCGAAATTGCTTTCCGAGGCGCAATCGCTTTCCGGTTCTGGTCGGCCGGCCACCGACATCATCGTGTTGCCGGTCGTCCGGGATATAGCCGAACAGATTCAGGGCGGCGCACAAACCGCCATGCAATTGTGGAAAGATACGAAATGTGTGGTGGAACGGCAGGACCGCAATAATATTCGTGAGAAAGACGTTGTTCAATTCATGTTGAAACGTCAACACAGCCCGGATTGCTTCAAAATCATCGAGGTTGCGGATCAATCCGATGGTTATCTTCCGATAGACAATACAGAAGAAAATGTTCACGGCGAATGCAAGGAGATCGCCAGCGTTACGCGTCGGCCGCCGATAATGGAGCTGGGCATCTTTGTCTCCGAGCCGTATTGGCCTCTCTCGCAGGACCAGGTGGCGGCCTTGCGTTTGGAGACGCATGAACTCAACAGCCGCGATGTTCTCGACAACGCCGCGCGCGCCAGGAAGCTCGCATGTATGAACGTCCCCGATGACGCCGTCGACGCCTTTCATACCTACGGGGGCGATGCGCAGGCCGCCGCGCTGGCGCGTGACCATCAGGCCCAGGCGGCGATCGCGCTTTACGCCGAGGCGATCGAGGCGCAGGGTTTATGCCCCGAGCCGATCGAGGCGAGCCCGTCGCCGAGCATGTGATGGACGGCGGCCGCGGCCTTCGCCGCGCGGCAGGATGTCGATTGGCGCCGGCGCCAACCAGGGCAGGGCGGCGTCGACCATCGGTTTGCCTATGGTATTTTCAACGGCAGGTCCTGACATGGCGACATGGCGACTTTAAGTCTTTCTCTCAGGGCGAGGGATCATCGCGCCGCGCCACCGCGAAGCCATCATAGTCGGGATCGAAATGCCGCCGCACGGCGAAGGCCGCGGCCTCCAGCTCGCCGTCGCGCTCGTCGCGCGAAAACACGCCGTCGCCATGCGTGAAGGACTCGTAGATCTCGACGCCGGCGCTGTCGGGCGTCCGCACGGTGAAGCAATGGTTGCGCAGATGCGCATAGCCGACCTGCGCGCCGTCGGCGTCGATGATCTCGTAGGATTCGGGACAGCCGCCGCAGATCTGTCGGAAGCCAAGATGGTGAAATTCGATCAACGCTCGATCCTCATGGAAAAGGCCCTTCGTTCTCGCGTCGCAGCGTCGACGCCGCCCCGCAGATGTCGAGCCGCTCAAGCCCGATCCTGCCGAGATTCTCCAGCACCATGGGTTCGACGACGGCCCAGTCGAGGCCGCCATAGCCGCAGCCGGGCGGCGGCAGCGCGACGCTGCGCGCGCCGACGCGCTCGACCTCTTCGGCGAGATGGTCGAGACCACGTTCGATCCAGTCCAGCCGCGCCAGGTCGCGCCAATGCGCCTTGGTGGCGAAGGCGGCCCAGAGCCGGCCGTCCGGCATGGCGAGGATCGGGCAATCGCCGGGCTTCAGCGCGCGGGCGTGGCAGAGATCGAAATAGGGCTTGAGCGCCGGCGCGCCGAAACGCTCGCGGAAGGCCAGCGCTACGCCCTTGCCCATCACGCCGACGCAATTCACCAGGTTGACGATGACGTCGGCGTCGGACAGCGTGACGTCCTGATGAGGCAGATAATTCGTCATTGCATCGAGAACCCCGGCGCATCGTTTTCCTGCGCCTCGAAAAGGATCGTGTCGATGTCGACGATCTCGATGCCTGACGCGAGCAGGCAGGCGAGCTGCATCTCCATGCGTTGTTCGCCGGTCTCCTCGCCCGTGAAGCGCATCCTGCGCGCCAGCGTCGGGTCGATATGAGTCGTCAGATCTTCGAGTTGATCGGCGGCGTAGGCGCGTTTCGTTTCGTCGAGTTTGCGCAGGTCGACCAAGGTCCGGGCGAGGTGCAACCCTAGAACATAGGTGTCGACCAATTCGAAAGAGCGCAGCAGCATCAGGCGTGCGGCCGACATCTCGCTGATGTTTTTCAGTTCGACATTCTCTTTCATGCCGCCGAGGAGATCGCCGAGTCCAGCGGCTTTCAGGTCATCGACGGTCGCCTGCTTTTTCGTTCCAGCAATATCGACAAACGAGCAGGCGGCGCCTCTGTCCTTCGTCTGCGCAAGAAAGGCGCGCGCCGCATCGGCGGTTCTGAACGCCATGGCTTGCGTCCTGGAGCCGCAATTGATCATCGACCAGAATGCGTCTCCAAGAAAGACGCCCTTCTTGGGATGAGTGATGACGACGCTCATTGAGGCTTCCTCATATATCTAGTGCGGCGATCGGTATTGGTTCCTGGAGGAGCTTCATCAGCGTCTCGATCTCGACGCCTCTGGCGAGCAGCCAGGCGGCCTGATGCGGCGCGCCCAGATTGTTGATCTGAGCCGCCCTGGCGCCGGCGGCGTCATAGACCTGGTCGGCGTGATCGGCGGAGGTATCGACTTTCTGGTTGAGCGCGCTCGCCGCATCCGCCTCGCAGCCGTCCAGCACGAGGTCGTCGAGATCGCGCCGCACGCTCTGCTGACGATCGGCTGGAAGCCCGGCGTAGGCCTGCGCGAAATCGATGATGTTGATGGCCAAGGCGATCGCTTTGGCGCCGCGCGGCTCGTCGTCGGCGTCGAGCGAAGGGGCGACGGTCTGCAACACGGCGTCGGCCTTCTGAAGGATGCGCCATGTCTCGACGACGTCGGCGGGCGCCCGCCCGTAGATCGAGGCCTCGCGATCGCTGTGCAGCACGCGGCATTTCGACAGCCGCGGCTCGCCGTCGGCGTCGCGGCAGCTCTTGTAGTCGCCGACGAAATGGCGGGTCCCGTCATAGGTGAAGACGGTCGTCAGGCCCGGCACGCTCTTGCCGTCCGGGCCGTCGCTCATCAAAGCGGACTTGACGACGTCGCCGGGCTGGTCGCGGCGCAGCGCGGCGACGCGCGCCTCCTTGGCCCTCGCTTCGTCGGAAAAATACATCGCAAAGGTCTTGTCGGCGCCCTTCCCGAAGACCCCGGCGCGCCGCGGGTCGGCGGGCCTGATGTCGGTCTTGAGGGCGACCAGGCACCAGGCGCAGTCCTCCTCGAACAGGTAGACGTCAGTCCCGTTGCGCCGCTCCGGCAAGGTGAAAGGCGCAAGCGCCTCACGCTCGGCGGCCGTCAGCGCCTCCGCGGCGATGACGTAGCCGCCATGGGCGGAGCAGGCGTACTCGTAGGCGCCGTCCCGATCGGTCGAATAGAGCGTCGTGCCGCCGGAGCCCCAGGCCTCCTCGGCGATCTTGCGGGCGTCTTTCTCGGCGAGCATGGCGGCCTCCTGATTTTCGCAGAAAACCATGTCGATTGCGAAAACGCCAGATCGACAGCGATGCGCATGATGAACGCGCGGCTTCAGCTTCTGCGAATGCGCGGGTCTTGTTCGGTCAGGCGCGCAGGCGTGAAGGCGGAGTCACGGTCGCGATCATAGGCCGGCGTTTCGACGCCGGATCGTCCGCCCATGAATAAAGCGAAACAAGCTTGCTTGATGATGAGGAAATATTTGAAATGATGGCTTCTCTTGCCGATGTCGATGGCGCTCCATAAGGTGGCGATGATGGAATCGGCCGCGCGGGGGAGCAGGACAGAAAATGGAGACCGGCAAATCAGAAAAGAGACGGCCGAGAACGACGCCCGACCAGATGGCTCTGGGAGATTTCGCGGCTCACGATGTTCGGGATCAGCGCATTGAAGAGCTTGAGGCGAAGGTCGCCGAGCTGGGCGCAGAACTGGAGACCGCGCCGGGCGAGCGTCCGTACTTCGTGATGCCGCGCAATGCGGAAACCTACTGGAAAGAGGCCTTCGGCGGCCCCTACAGGCCGGTGGCGAACGGCCGCCATAAAGCGGCCCATCCGCTCGTCATCAAGGAAATCCTCGCCAGGGAGCGAGACGCCCGCACCGACGCGATCGCGGCGCTGACGGTCGATCTGCTGCGCAATCTGGAGCGCGAGCGGACCTTGCTGGAGGCCGCGGCGAAGCGCGAACGCGAGCTGCGCGCCCGCGTCGCGTTGCTGGAGAAGATCGTCGACGAGGAAGGGTTGGTGGTCGATGGCGACGAGGGGCCGGACGACGCGCCGGGGGCGATCTCGCCGGTTTCGGTTCACGTCGCGCCAGCGCCTGCTTTCGGGCCGTCTTGAGCGATCGTCAGCCCGTTGTCGATTTCAGCGGCGATGGCGGCGCAAGAAGGCATAGGCGTTCATTTCCCGGCCATCGCCGACCCGAAGACGGGGCGAACCGTCGCGCGTGAAGCGATGGGTGACGGTTAAACCGTCGCGCTGGAGTAGTTCGATAAGGGCGACGACGGAAGGCGGCAGATGGCGCATGAGAAGGTTCCTTGACCTAAGCGTCAGGCTATCATAACTTCTCTCATAAGTTCAACAGCGATGAGCGTTCATGCAAGGCGACACGATGCGGTTCGGCTACATCAGGGTGATGCGTTCCGGTCCGTCGGAGGCCACGCAGCGCAGGGCCCTTCAAGCTGTGGATGCTCACCGCACGGTCGAACGAGACTGGTCAACCATTCTGGCGCGGCTGAAGCCGGGCGACGAACTGGTTGTCGCCTCTCCAGCCTGCCTGGGAACGAAAGCCCATGAAATCCTTCTGGCGTTCGACGCGCTGGCGCGGATGGGCGTAAATGTGCGGGTGGTCGATCCGGCCATGCTTCTGGTTTTGCCCGAGGTGATGGCGCCCGTCCGCCGCTTCATCGATCTCGCGCGGCGTGAAACGCAAAGCGCCGCCGCGGGCGCGGCGCGCGCGGCGCGGCCGCCGCA
>ERZ1645187.2596-NODE-2596-length-15752-cov-20.668981_pt1 | contig 15752 bp, 13 predicted proteins | sample MGYA00575352_ERZ1645187 | MGnify/ENA primary metagenome ERZ1645187 (study PRJEB40837, sample SAMN11349314) | freshwater sediment metagenome | isolation source: river sediment | host: Sediment | place: India: Wazaribad , New Delhi | collected 2017-02-21 ... | reverse complement strand
GGATTTCGTCGTCGGCAGCGTCGCCGCCGTCGTTGGACCGGGTTATAGGCCCCTCGCCGGAGAGCGTCAACACCCCCGTCGCAAAAACTTCATCGCGATCGTGTCGAATGACGGGCTCGAATCCTCCCAACCCCTGAAATTCCGCGGGCCAGGCCTGTGGATAAGAATTTTCGCGTAGACCGCCGGACGCGGCCACGCCGGGTCGCTTCGTGGGTTTCCGCGTATCGACGCCTCGCGATCGGCGTCGCAAGATGGCGAAAACGCGGGAGGATCGGACGATGGACGGCTGGGATTGGCGGGCTTGGGACCATTGGGGCTTCGCCGGCATCGCGCTGGTCGGCACCTTCCTCGCCTCCGCGCTGTTGATCGGCTGGCTGCGCGATCCCCGCCACGGCGCGCGGCTGCGCGTCTTCGCCGGCGTCGCTCCGCCCTTCATCAACATCGTCGGCGTCCTCTTCGCCCTGACGCTCGCCTTCCTCGGCAACGACACCTGGAACGCCCACGACCGCGCCGTCGACGCCGTCACCCGCGAAGCCGACGGGCTCCACTCGGTGCTCGCCCTCGCCCACGGCCTCGATCCGCAGCGTTTCGCCGAGCTCGAGACGGTGGTCCGCGCCTATGCGGTTTCGGCGACCGAGACCGAATGGCCCCTGCTCGGACGGCGCAAGTCCTCCCCCGAGACCGCCGCCGCGCTCGACCGACTGCTCTCCGTCGTCGCCGACCGCCGCCTCGGCGAGACCCTCGGCCCGGCGGTCCATGCGCGCATGTTGGAGGAGGTCGTCTCGGTCCGCGACGCCCGGGATCGCCGCGTCTCCCTCAGCCAGACCCACGTCAATCCGTTGAAGTGGCTCGGCATGGCCTTCCTCGGCTTCGTCACCATGCTGTCGGTGGCGATCGTCCACGTCGAAAACCCGCGCGCCGCCTTCGCCGCGATCCTGCTCTTCTCGATCGCCGCCGCCCCCACCGCCGCCATCGTCCTGATGCAGGGCAATCCCTTCCAGCAGCCGACCATCGTCTCGGCCGACCCGTTGCGCGCGCTCACGAAGAGCGGCTGAGGATCAGGCGGGGTCTGCGCCGAGGGTCTGACGCAGAACGTCGAGGGCACAGGCGACGTGGTACAGCGTCGAGGTCGGGGCCGGCTCGTCGAGGAAGGTCCCGTCGGCCCGCATTCGCTCGCGCCACGACCCCTGCAGATCGGGATCGAGAAACAGGGACAGACCGCGCGCCGCGGCCGCGACCTGGGCGAACGCCGACTCGCGCGCATCCGCCGTCTCGGCCCCCGCCGCCGTCGCCGCCCAGGCCTTGATCCGCTCGGTCTGCGGCCATACCCGCGTCGCCGCGTCCTTCGGCGAAAGGTCGTCCCACAACTCGGCGAAGGCGACCCCGCGCTCGGCATCGACGCCGTGGGTCTCGCCGATCTCCACCAGCCGCCGTGCCGCCGTGATCGCCGAGGCGTCGCCGCGCGACCGGCCCCATCGCATCAGCAGCCAGGCCCACTCGAACTGATGGCCGGGTTCGACGATCCGCCCCCGATCGCCCGCGATCGGCCGCCACTCGCCGTCGTAGAACTCGCGGATCGCCCCGCTGCGCGGATCGACGAAACGTTCGAGCGCGAGATGGGCGATCTCGTCACCGAGCGCCCGCCACGCCGCGACGTCCGAGGCCGGTGCCACCGCCGCCCAGGCCTCCGCCGCCTCGAACATGTGCATGTGCGGATTGGCGCCGAGCGGCAGGCGCCGCGGCCGTGCCGCTTCGAACCCGGCGATCGGATGCCCCCATCCCGCCTTCATCGCCTCCCGCATCCGCGCCGCGATCGCCGCGAGGTCGGGATCCTTCGTCGCCTCGTGGGCCGCGGCGAGACCGAACAGTGCGAAGGCGTGATCGTAGAGATCGAAGCCGGCGTCGAGCGGCGTCCCGTCGGGGCGCGCCGTGGAGACGACGAGCCCCTCCCGCGTCAGACAGGCCCGCCGGAACCAGTCGAGCCCGTGCGCGACGAGCTCGGCCCACGGCCCCGTCCAGCCGAACCGCCGGGCCGTCGAAAAGACGTAGAGCTGTCGCCCGACCACACGGGTACGGCGCGGCGCCTCGAGCGGCCGTCCGGCGCGGTCGAGCTTTTCGAAGAAGCCCCCGTGAACCCGATCGACGGCGGCCGTCGACCACAGCGGTAGCGCGGCCTCGATGAACCACGTCCGCAGCCGCTCGTACTCCGCCCGCGCCGCGCTCTCGCTCATGCCCGCGCCTCGATCGGCCGCAGCAACGGACGCACGAAGGCGAGAAGATCGCCGCCCGTGAAGAAATGCCCGGTGATCCCCGCCGCCGCCGCCGCCGTCAGGTCGCTGGGCTTGTCGCCGATCATCAGGCTGGCGGCCCGGTCGACCGGCCAGTGCGCCATCAGGTCGATCAGCATCCCCGGCCCCGGCTTGCGCCAGTCGCTGTCGCGCCGATAGGCCTCGACCGTCGCGTCGGGGAGAAAGGGGCAGAAACGTTGATCGTCGATGTGGGCGCCGATCGCGGCGAGATCGCGGTCGATGTGGGCGTGCAGCGCCGCGTGATCCGCCTCGGTGTAATAACCGCGGGCGATCCCCGACTGATTGGTGACGACGAACACCAGCCAACCGAGATCGTTCGCCAGCCGGATCGCCTCGCGCGCGCCCGGCATCCATTCGAACCGATCGACCGAGCCGATGTATCCGTGATCGACGTTGAGCACGCCGTCGCGATCGAAGAAGACCGCCGGTCTCGCCGTCTCGCGCCCTCCGCTCATCGCCGTCCCTCTCGTCGCCTCGCCGCGACGGCGGGATAGCACGTCCGGCCCCGCGACGAAAAGTCGTCTCACGTCCGCGCCGCGTCGCGCGCCGCGCGCGCCGCCCGCGCGCCGAGATCCGCATCGGCGAAGGCCAGGAACCAGGGATTGGCGAAGCTGCGATCGGCGCGTCCGTAGACGAGCGGCCGTCCGTCGAGCCCCACGACCCGTCCGCCCGCCGCCGTCACCACCGCCTCGCCGGCGGCCGTGTCCCATTCCATGGTCCGCCCGAGCCGGGGATAGAGGTCGGCCGCCCCCTCCGCCAACCGCGCGAACTTGAGGCTCGACCCGACCGAGATCCGCTCGTGCGGTCCCAGCGAAGCGAGACATGTCTCGGTCTCGGCCCCACAGTGACTGCGGCTCGCCAGCACCACCGGCACCTCGCGGGCATGGCGCCGCGCCGCGATCGGCCGCTTCTCGATCGATCCGTCGGCGAGAACCCGCCCCGCCCAGGCCCCCTCGCCGACCCGCCCCTCGAAGATCTCGCCGAGCGCCGGCGCGTAGACGACTCCCGCCACCGGCCGGCCGTCCTCGACCAAGGCCACGTTGACCGTGTATTCGCCGTTGCCGGCGAGAAATTCCCGCGTCCCGTCGAGCGGGTCGACCAGGAAGAAGCGCCGGCCGAGATCGCCGGGCGAGCGTCCCGCCGCCACCGCCTCCTCGGCCACCACCGGCACGTCGGCGAAGGCCTGCGTCAGCGCCTCGGTCAGGATCGCCTCGGCCGCCGCGTCGGCCGCCGTCACCGGGCTCTCGTCGGCCTTCAGACGAAGACCGACGTCGCCCTTCGCGACGTCGAGGATGGCGCGGCCCGCTTCGATCGCGGCGACGACGAGGACGTCGAGCACGGTCGGGATCCCCCCTTCGATCGGACCCGTGAGATCAGCGCGACAGGGCGTCGATCAGCGCCTTGTCGGGATAGGCGTCGGCCGGCAGGCCGAGATCCATCTGCGCCTTGCGCACCGCCGCCCGCGTCGTCGTCCCGACCCGTCCGTCGACCTCGTCGTCGGAATAGCCGCGCCGGTTGAGCAGGGTCTGCAGCCGCCGCACCTCGTCGGTGGAGAGCTGAGCCGGCTTGCCGCGCCCACGGTAGAGCGACGGCCCGCCGTCGAGCCGGCTCGCGTAATAGGCCGCCGTGGTCGCGTAGACCATCGCCTTGTTCCACCCGAGATAGGCGTCGAAGTTGGGATAGGCGAGGAAGGCCGGGCCCTCCCGCCCCATCGGCAGCCACAACCAGGCCGCCGGTCCGCCGCCCGAGAGCGCCCCGCCGTCGGCCCGATGCACGCCGGCGCGCGCCCACTCGGCCCGCGAGACCCGCACGCTCGGATCGGCCTTCGACCAGTCCATCTCGGCCGGCGGCTGCACGCTCTCCAGCCACGGCTCGCCGCGACGCCAACCGAGCGCCTGCAGGAAGGCCGCGCCCGAGGCCATGGCGTCGGGGATCGAGTGGATCACGTCGGCGCGTCCGTCGCCGTCGAAGTCGGTGCCGTAGCGGGCATAGTCGTGCGGCGAGAACATCAGATGGCCGAGTTCACCGGCCCAGTCGCCGATCATCTGGTTCGGCTCGAGATCGCCGCGTTCGACGACCTTCAGGAGCCCCATCAGCTCGGTGCGGAACATCTCGGCGCGGCGGCAGTCGTAGGCGAGCGTCGCCACCGCCGTGGGCGCGCGATACTTGCCGAGATCCGAGCCGAAGTCGGTCTCGAGGCCCCAGAAGGCGACGAGCACCGCGCCCGGCACCCCGTACTTCGCCTCGATGCGGTGGAAGAGATCGGCGTGTTGACGCAGGAGACGCGGCCCCCGCGACATCCGGTCGGACGAGACCATCCGGTCGGAGAACTGCAGGAAGCTCTGCTGGAACACGCCCTGACCGTGGTCGCGTTTGATGACGGCCGGATCGTAGGCGACGCCGGAAAGCCCCTTGTCGATCGCCGCGCGCGAGATGCCGTTCGCCGCCGCCTCGCGCTTCACGCCGTCGAGCCAGCTCTCGAAGGAGCCGGACGTCCGGCAGGGCACCTCGGCGAGCGCGACGCTCGCCGACAGGAACGTCGCGGTGGCGGCGACGGCGAGAAGGGTCCGCGTCCTGCGCATCTCTCGAGCACTCCGATCGATCCTCGATTCGCCCACTCTACCCGCCGCGAGCGACGAGACGAAGGCGAAAGGCGACGACCGGCCTCAGTATCGCGACGGCACCGTCATCTCCGAGGGCGCCTCGCCACGCGCCGCGCCCCAGGCGATGTCGACGAACAGGAGATAACGCCAACGGTCGCGCCGCATCAGCTGCAGCGAGCCGCCGTCGGTGTCGTCGACGCTGTCGAAGGAACGCGCCACCGCGATCGCCGCCGCCCGGCTCATCCGCTTGAACGCCGCCTCCTGGCGCCCGGCGAGCGCCAGCGAATAGGCGACCTGCCACAGATTTTGCGCCGTCTCGTAGCCGGGGTGGTCGGAGACCTCTTCGTCGATGGTCGCGCCGTGGATCTCGGCGATCGCCCCGGCGCCGTCGACGCCCCCGAGATCGCGCAGGGTCAGCATCGCCCCGAAGACGAAGGAGGGCGGCTCCTCATCGGAGCGATGCGCGACCGCCGCCTCGGCCTCGGCCCGCAGCTTCCCGGCCGCCGCCGCCCGCCCCTCCGCCGCCGCCAGCGCGGCGCGTTCGACCATCAGGCCGATCTGCATCACGCCGGGTTCGTCGGGCGGAAACTTCGGCGCGGCCGCATCCGCTCGCTCGAGCAAGGCCTTCGCGTCGGCGAGCCGTCCCTCGCGCATCGCGATGCGAGCCCGGCCCGCCAGCGCCGAGGCGCGCAGATATTGTCCCGAACCCCACAACCCGTCGGCGTGCGGATCGAGCGCGGCGAGCGCGGCGTCCGCCTCGCGCCACAGCCGCGAGGCGACGAGATCGCGGGCGAGATCCTTCAGTTCACCCACGTCGCCCGCCCGTCCGTAGAGGGCGACGAGTTCCGGCGCGACCGCCTCGAGCCGCCGCCGTCCCTCCGGATCCCCCAACCGATCGAGCGCCATGGCCTCGTCGTGTCGGGCCTCGAGCGCCTGGGTCGTCTGACCGAGGCTCGTCCGGACCTCGACCAGTTCGTGGGCGCGGTCCGCCGCCTCGCGATAGTCGCCCGCCTTGCGCAGCAGCCGATGCAACTCGGTCAGCCGATCGGCGCGCACCGCCGGATCCTCGGCACTCCCCAGCCGCTCACGGGCGATCTCGACCGCCGTGAAGGGACGCGCTTCCTCGAAACCGGAGGCGAGCGCATCGGTGAAGTGGGCATACCAGAGCGACCCGCCGCCGAGCGTCTCGTGGATCCACGGCCGCGCGATCTTCCAGGTGGTCAGCCGTTCGGCGAGCGGGACGTCCGCCGAGGTGGCGCCCGTGGCGACGAAGGCGGCCCGCCCCTGAGCGTAGAGGCGCGTGGGACGATCCTTCGCGCAGGGACGGGGGCAGACGTCGGCCCGCTTCGCCAGCGCCGCCGATCCGGCCGCATCGGTCGGCCGCACCACGATCGAGAGGTCGTGCAGGGCCGTGCGCATCTCCGCGTCGCGCCAACCGGCCTTCGCCGCCCGCGCGATCGCCGTCTCGAGCAGCGGCCGCGCCGCCGGCTCCTCGTGGATCCGCAGGAGGTGCGCCTGGAGCATCTGGGCCGTGATCGCCGTCGCCGCGTCGCCGGCCGCCTCCGCCTCGATCTCGAGCACCCGCATCGACGCCAGGTGCGCCGTGGCGTCCTCGTCCGGGATCGGCCGGAAGGCGAATTCGTCGCGCTGCGCCGGATCCCAGGCCGCGGTGGCGGTGCGGAACGCCTCCGCGACCCGCGCGGCCGCGAGCTTGCGTTCGGTCGGGGCGGTTTTCGCGGCCGGTTTCGCCGCCGCCTTCGACGGCGCGATCACCATCGGCGCACCCGCCGTCTCCTCGCTCCGCACCACCGTCGGCATGGCGAGGAGGAGCGCGAGCACCACGGGGGCGAGGAGGAACGTCTTCGAAGGATTCATCGGCGCGCCTCCTTCTCGTCGACGCAAGAAGCGACGCGAGCGAAGTCGCGCACCATCGAGGCGACCCCACCCTCCTCGCCGCGCGCCCGCGCCAGCCGCGCCATGGCGCGGCAGTCGTCTCGATCGCGCGCCAGATCGAAGGCGGCGTCGAGGGTGTCCGCGTCGAGGGAAGTCGTCTCCCCGCCGTCCGAGGCGAAGAGGACGAGCGCCGCTTCGCCGCGGCGCGTCTGGTCGGCCTTGGCGCGCAGTCGCTCGAGATCCTCGGCCGGAAACAACGCCAGAAACCGCTTCGTCGCCTTCGACGGCGGCGCCCGCAAGGCCGCGAGTGCCAGAGCGTCGGCCTGCGAGCTGGTCGAGCCGCCGCCGAAGAACGACCGCCGCATTTCCGCGGAACTCGCGATCTCCATCGCCCGATCGACCTTGCCTTCGGCAAACAGCACCTCGGCCATCAGCCCCGTCGCGCCGAACCGATCCGGCGGATCGAGTTCGGTGAGACTAGCGGCGATCGCTTCGGAGCGTTGCCCCTTCTGCCGGAGATAGGCCGACATCGCCTGATCGCCGGGCAGCGTCCGCGCCACCAGACGCCGCACCACGCCGACCTCTCCGGCGATCACCGGCCCGTCGAGGGAGAACGAGACGAACACCGACCCCTTGCCCGAAACCGATCGCGGCAGCGCGTCGAGGAAGCGTTCGCGGACGGGCGCCGGTTGCGGCTCGAGCAGCCGGAAGGCGCCCCAGATCGCCTCCTGCGGATCGTGATCGTGCCGCGCCGCGGTGCCGTCGGGATACTCCCGCGCGATCGCCCGGCCGATTTCGGCCGGATCGGCGTCGACCGCCGCGCGCGCCAACCGCATCGACACCGCCTTCTCGGTCGGGGCGAGCGCGATCAGCCGGTCGGCGAGGTCGGTGGGGATCTCCCCGGCGAGCAGCCGTTTGAACCAACCGAAGACGAGGGACGCCCGCGCCGTGTCCCAATTCGAGGAGGCGATGTGGCTCTCGGCGATCGCCTGGAGCACGTCGCCGCCCCGGCCGAGCGCCACCGCCCGCAGGAAGATCGTGTCGATCACCCGGTCGAGCCAGACGTAGGACGAGGACAGCTCCGGCCCCGGCGTCGCCGCGAAGGCGCCGACGACGTCGCCCGCCGCCAGTCTGCCGTTCCAGTCGAAACGCGGATCGGCGAAGGCCCGCACGGCCTCGCCGTGGGAGTCGGGCTCGAACCCCCAGATCTGCCCGAGCGCCGCCACCCGCCGCGCCTCGTCGAGCGACCGGCTGCGCCAGGCGATCTCGAACGATTGCTCGTGGAAGAGCTGCCGGTTGGCCTCGCGATCCTCGCTCATCGCCCGGTCGAGCAGCCGCAGACGCAACTCGAGGACGCAGGCCCGCGTCGGAGTGTCGACGCAGGAATCGTCCCACCGCTCCGCCCAGCACGACGGCAGCGACGACGAACACGCCGCCACGGCCGGCCCCGCCGCCGCGACGCTCAACGCCAGAACGGCTCCCGCCGCACGCCGTCGCCATCCCGGTCTCTTCGATCCGACGCGCATGTCGCTCCTCTCCATGCCCGGCATCCTCGCTCGATCGAACCTCTTCGCCCGTCCGCCGTCACGTGACGAACGCCGTCATCCATGCCCGCGTCGATGACGATCACCGTCATCTCCCCGGTTCCACCTTGTGCGCCGTCGCGCCGAAGCTAGGCTCGAGGTCTCGATCAACCTCCGAAGGATCCGCGTCGTGCCCTCTCGCCCCGTCGCTTCGGCGCTTCTCGCCTGTCTCGCCCTCGCCGCCACGGCGCCGTCGCGCGCCGAGGACTGTCCCGCCTCCCGTGCGGTCTACACCGCCCTCGACTTCGACGACGACATGAGCGCCGACGCGGGGAGCCACAACGACTACGAGATCACCCTGCCGCGCCGCCGCCTCCCCTCCGGCGAGGAGGCGCGGATCGTCCGCCTCGCCGAAAAGAAGCAGGCGCTCTCCTACGACTTCGAGATCGCCCGCCCGATGGGCTTCGGCGGAACGGTCGTCACCTTCCTCGGTGCTTCGACGGCGAAGAAGCCGCCGAAGCAGACCGAGGATCAGCCCCGCTCGCGCCTGCTCTTCTTCGGCGCCGATCTGCGCCGCGTCGACCTTCCCGACGAGGGCGACCCCGCCGCCCCCCTCTATCTGCAACTGCCGGGGATCTCCCCGGCGTTCTGGTCGTGGACGGCGGGAGCGCGCCGCTTCGTGCCGCCGGACGGTCTGTGGAAGCTCGCCGCCTGCCGCTGAGCGAGAAGACGACGCGGCGGGCGGGAGCACGAAGCCCCCGCCCGTCTCGCGCCTCCCACCGAAGCTCAGTTGGTCTCGAGACGGTAGTGCGCCAGACTTCCGCCGTTGTTGTGGACCTTGACCGTGAACGGGCCGGTCCAGATCGGATTGAAGCTGCAATAGGCCGGGTCGCGATCGCGGCAGATGAGATGGCCGCCCTCGTCGAACACCTCGAGCACGAGGTCGTCGGTGTCGATGCCGACCGCCGCCACCTCGGCCGCCTGACCGCCGCGGAAGTTCAGGGTGCGATTGTGGATCGTCCGCCCGGTGATCTGCCCGAGCGAGACGATGCCGCCCCCGACGCGGCCCTTGGTGGCCGAGCCCTTCACGTCGTCGGCGAGCGCCGCGATCGTCTTGTCGCCCTTGGCCATCGTCTTGGCCTCGGTGAGCAGCGCCTCGACCGTGGCGCCGGCTTCCGCCGAGGCCGCGCCGACCGCGTCGGCATTGTCGGGCTTGCGATCGACCACCTTGACGCCGACACTCGAGCGGATCTGCGCCGCCACGATCAGCGACAGCGGATCCTTGTTGGCGCGCCCCCAGGCGACGAGCTGCTCGGAGAGATGCAGCTGCTCGACAGGCAGCGGACCCGTCGGCTTCGCCGCGTCGCGGGCGACGTTCTCGCTCTTGCTCGGATCGGCCGGCTTCGCCGCCTCCTCCGCGAGCGCGATGCCGGAGACGAGCGACGCCGCGAGCGCGACGGCGGAGAGAGAAGTGAGACGTCCCATCATGTGATGCTCCCGTTTGTTCGGCTCACGGCCGTCGGATCGGACTGCGACGCCACCCCGGTCCCCGAACGGACCCGACCCCTCGGGTTCGGCCGGCTCGGAGAACGACGACGACGAAACTGCGCGTGGACCACGGGCGAACCCGTGGACGGAGGTCAGTTGGTGGAGATCCGGTAGCGCACCGGCCTCGCCCCGAGATTTTCGATCTTCACGTCGTAGCGGCCGGTCGCCGACGGGTTCCAACCGCAGTAACTGTAGGTCGACGGATTGGGGTCCTTGCAGACGAGGTTGCCGCCCTCGTCCCACACCGAGATCAGGACCCGCCCGTCGCCGATCAGCTCGGCGTAGGCCTCCGCGTAGCGGGTGCCCTCGAAGGCGACCTTGCGATACCAGTCGATGCCGGCGCCCTTCACGGTGGCGACGCTCTCGGCGACGCCGTCGACGCGGCCCTTGGTCTTGGCGGCGCGGATGTCGTCGGCCATCGCCGCGATCGCCGGGTCCTTGCCGGACAGCGCCACCGCCTCGGCGAGCAGCGCCTCGACACCGGGCTCGGCGGCGGCGGCACCGCCGACGTCCCCTCCGCCGTCGCCGCCCTCGGGTCGACGCTCGACCCGGCGGGTGGCGACCTTGGCGCGGATCGAGGCCGCCACGATCAGCGACAACGGATCCTTGACGGCGCGTCCGTGCTCCGCGACCTGCGCGGACAGCAGAAGCGCCCCGACCCCCTGGCCGGGCTCCGCGCTCGAGGCCTCGGAGATACCGAGGAGATAAAGACTGGAAAAGAAGAGAAGGCTTCCGAAACGATGTCTCGAGATCGAGGTCATTGCCGATGCTCCCGAATTCGGCGCATCCGGATTTTCCCGGACCGAACCTTACGGAAACGATGATAGTGATGTGGTATCCGCCTGCAACCTCGCGAACGTGACGAACCCCGTCATTCGCGCCGGTTTCGGGAAGATGACGGCGATCGTCACCCTTCTCGCGCGCGCCTCGAGGCATGAAGGGACACGCCCCTCGCCTCGTCGGAGTTCTCGATGACGACATCCGCCTTCCGCCTGCGCGCCGTCACGGCGGCCGTCCTCGCCGTGGCGACCCTCGCTGCGGCCCTCCCCGCCCGCTCGGACGGCCCCGGCTCCACGGCCGACTTCGCCCGTGCCGCCCAACGCATCGGCGTCTCCTTCGTCGATCTCGAGGTGACCGGCCGCGACGGCCGCCGCCGCTTCGCCGCCGGCTTCGCCCTCAGACCCGGCGGCTGGATCGTCACCGCCGAACACGCCGTCGCCCAGGCCCGCCGGGTCGTCGCCCGTCTGCCCGACGGCCGCCGCGTCGAGGCCCGCGCGATCGCCGTCGATCCGCTCTCCGACGTCGCCGTCGCCCGTCTCGACGGAGCCCCCGAACTGGTGCCCGCCGCGATCGCCGCGACCGTGCCGGAGCGCGGCCGTCCGGTCGGCGCCCTCGGCAACCCGCTCGGCTACGGCGCCAGCCTCACCGTCGGCGTCGTCTCGTCTCCCGTTCGCGACGGGGGACCCGACACGCCCTACGACCTCCTCCAGCACGATGCCGCCCTCAATCCCGGCTCGTCGGGGGGGCCCCTGATCGACGAGACCGGCACCGTGATCGGCATGAACGTGTCGATCGCCGACGGGGCCCGTCGCGACGTCGGCATCGCCTTCGCGGTCCCTGCCGACGTGGTGACGCGCATCGCCGACCGCCTGATCCGCGACGGATCGCTGCCGCGCCCGCGCCTGGGTCTGCGCCTGCGCGACGCGGCCAGCCTGCGCGACGCCATCCCCGCCCTCGTCGGCGACGGCGTCGTCGTCGAGGCGGTCGAGCCGGGATCCGCCGCGGCGAGCTCCGGCCTCGCCGCCGGCCGGTTGATCGTCGCCGCCGAGGGGCGGCCGGTGCGCACCACCCGCGATCTCGCCCGGGCGCTCGAGCCCAAGGCCCCCGGCGATCGCTTCCGCATCGTCGTCCTCGACGGCGATGCCGCCGAGACCCACGAATTCGTCCTCGACGGACCGGCCGCCGCCGCCGCCCGGCCGGCCGGCGTGGCGCCCGTCGCCCGCTTCGGCCTGATGCTGACCGCCGACGAGACCACGGTCGCCGCCGTGACCGGCGACGCGCCCGCCGACGTCGCCGGTCTGCGCGCCGGCGACCGCCTCCTCGCCGTCGGCCTCGTCCGCGTCGATGCCGATCATCCCGCTGGTCCGGTTCTCGACGCGGCGGTCGCCGCGACCGGCGAAGGCGGCACCGCGCTGCTGGTCGAGCGCGACGGCGCCACCCGTTGGCTGGTCCTCGATCGCTTCGGCCGTCTGGACACGATGGCCCCCTTCGGCTCCAATTCGGAGGCCGCCTCGAGCGTGCTCCTCTGATCGAAACGCGAAGCGCCCGACGGCGACGAGGTTCCCATGCAGGTTCTGATCATCGAGGACGACGCCGTCATGGCGGCTCATGTCGCCGACCTCCTCGCCTCCCGCGGCATGACCTGCGAGGTGGCGGGCGACGGTCGCTCCGGCCTCGCCCGCGCCGCCGCCCATCCCTTCGATCTCGTCGTCACCGACCGCATGTTGCCCGGCCTCGAAGGCCTCGACGTCGTCGCCCGACTGCGCGAGCTGGAGGTCGAGACGCCGATCCTGGTGCTCTCCGCCCTCGGTCTGCCCGCCGACAAGGTCGACGGTCTGACGCGCGGCGCCGACGACTATCTCGCCAAGCCCTTCGCCGACGACGAACTCCTCGCCCGCATCGCCGCGCTGCTGCGCCGCGCCCGCAAGGATCCGCATCCCGAGATCCTGGTGATCGGCTCGATCGAGATCCGCCTCAAGGCCCGCACCGTGCATCGCGCCGGCCGCCACGTCGCGCTCTCGCCCAAGGAGTTCGAACTGCTGCGCTGCCTCGCCGAGCACGCCGGATCCTTCGTGCCGCGCGCGCTCCTGCTCGAGCGGGTGTGGAACCTGCGCTTCGATCCGCAGACCAACGTCGTCGACGTCCACGTCTCACGCCTGCGCGGCAAGCTCGAGGAGGGCTTCGAAAAGCCGGCGATCCTGACCGCGCGCGGCGAGGGCTATCAGCTCGTGGCGGATCCGACGTGAGCGGCCGTCGCCCGCTCTCCCGCTCCGCGCTCGGCCGGTACGCCGCCCTGGTCGCGGCGATCTTCCTCGCCGCCTTCGCGGCCGTCTTCGCCCTGGTGGCGACCTCGGTCTCCACCTATACCCAACGCCGCATCGTCGAGACCATCCGCACCGACCTCGCCGGTCTCGAGGAGGTCTGGCGCATCGGCGGCACCGAGGCGCTGACCCGCACGCTCGACACCCGCCGCGCCACCGCCGGTGCCGCCCCCGGCCGGATCCATCTGGTGGTCGCGCCCGACGGCGAGCGTCTCGCCGGCGACTTCGCCGCCTGGCCCAACGATCTCGCACCGAAGGGCGAGATCCTCGACTTCCGCGACCCCGGCGGCCGCGCCTGGAATGGGCGCCTGCGCGCCATCCCCGACGGCCCGACCCTGCTCGTCGCCCACGACCGCGCCGAGCACGACGCGCTGATGGCCGACCTCGCCCGTGAGCTCGCCCTGCCCGCCCTCCTCGCCGCCCTCGCCGCATTGGCCTCGGGCGTGGCGATCGGGCGCTGGCTGCTCGGCCGCATCGAGCGGGTCAACGCGGTCGCCCGCGCCGTCGAGGCGGGAGACCTCGCCGCCCGCGTCGGCCCCGCGCCGCAGGACGACGAATTCGGCGATCTCGCCCGCAACTTCGACGCCGCCCTCGACCGCATCGCCGTGCTGATGGCCTCGGTCTTTCATCTCTCCGAGCAGATCGCCCACGAGACCCGCACTCCACTCGCCCGACTGCGCGCCCGCCTCGAACGCGCCCGCCGCGAGATCGCCGTCGATCCGAGCCGCGCCGCCGCCGCCTTCGACGACGCCATCGAGGACTCGGCCGGGCTCATCGCCGTCTTCTCCGCCCTCCTCGACATCGCCCGCGCCGAGGCCGCCGCCGGCGACGCCCGCGGTCTCGCCCCCGTCGACCTCGCCGAGGTCGTCGCCGACGTGGTCGATCTCTACGAGGCGGTCGCCGAGGATCGCGGCCTCACGCTCGCCGTCACGGCCGCACCCGCGCCGGTGCTGGGAGAACGGATGTTGCTGACGCGTCTCCTCGCCAATCTCGTCGACAACGCCCTGAAGTTCTCACCCCAGGGAACCCGAGTGGAGATCGAGACGAAGACGGACGGCGGCGACGCCACCCTCGTGGTGCGCGATCACGGCCCCGGTCTGCCGCAGGGCTTCGCGGCGATCGCCTTCGATCGCTTCACCCGCGCCGAGGGCACGAACGGCGTGCCCGGCCACGGTCTCGGCCTCGGCCTCGTCCGCGCGGTGGCGCTGCGCCACGGCATGAAGCTCGCCCTCGACGACGCCCGCCCGGGCCTGCGCGTCACCCTGCGCGCGCATCGACCCGTCGCGCACGACATGTGACGCGAATGCATACGGATGAGATCTCGTCTCAGCGATTCTCGCCGACCACCACGAACGGCGCCCAGGCGCCGGGATGGGCGAGGCTCGGATCGGTCGGATCGGCGGCGAGCTTCACCATCGAGCGGCGGAAGGCCTCGGCCTTGCCGATCGACGGATCGGCGGCGAGCTCGGCGAAGGCGCCGGTGGTGAGCCGCGCCGCAGCGTCGTCCCGCACCGGCCAGTGCGAGACCAACAGCGTCCGCGCCCCCGCATAGAAGAAGGCGCGGGCGAGACCGGACAGGCCGTCCGCCCCCGGCGTGCCGTCGCTCGCCGCCGTGTTGCAGGCCGACAGCACCACCCAGTCGGCCGAGAGCTTCAGCCTGGCCGCGTCGGAGGCGGTGAAGAGCCCGTCGTCGTCGCGGCTCGCGACCTCGGGTGGGGTCATCACCAACGCCGGTTCGGCGAGCCCCTCGATCTCTCCGGCCAGGAGCCCGTGGGTGGCGAAGGCGACGACCTTGGCGCGGGAGAGATCGGCCCGCTTCAGCGCCGTCTCCGTCGCCGCCTCGCCGAGCGTCACCGACGTCGACGGCGCGTGGAGCGCCGCCGCCATCTGGCGCAGCTCGTCCGCCGTCTGCGGCAGCGGCGCGAGCGAGGCGACCGCGCGCGGATCGGCGACCCCGTCGCGGAAATAGCCGGCGACCTTGCCCGGCGAGCGCGTGCCGCCGCCCGCCCCGGCGAGCTTCGGCGCGCCGAAGCCGCGGAACGGCTCGGTGCCCCGCCCCGGCTTCGCCAGTTCCCGCAGCGCCACCAGCGCGCCGACGCTCGGCAGCGTCGTTACCGCGTGGCGCTGGACGAGCCAGGCGGTCGACCGGAGAGCCTCCGGATCGCCGTCGTCGCCGAGCGGTTCGGCCGTCGGCAGCACGGCGAAGGGCAGCGAGGTCAACGCCCCGTCGGCGACGATCAGCAGCTGTCGTTTGGTCGAGAGCATGTCCGCGAAGGGCGCGAGCAGTCTCTGGTGAAGATCGTACGCGCTGCGCCGATCGAACCTCGGCCCGCCCGGCATCACCTCCTCGCCGAAGGCCGATTCGGCCGCCCGGACCACCCCGCCGCGCGCCTCCGCTTCCGCCGACGGCGACAGATCCCGCCGGAGCCGCCGCACGATCCGCGCGAGCTCCGCCGCGCCGAGATCGACCCGCGTCCAGGCATCGGCCTCGCGCGTCACCGCGAAGACGAAGGTCCGGTTGGGCTCGACCAGCGTCACGATCAGCGCCTCGTCGGCGCCGAGCAGGGTCTGCACCCGGTCGAGCGGCAGCGTCTTGGGATTGGCGAGGTCCGCGAAGGCCGGGAACTTCTTCAGCAACGCCGCATCGGCGACGGCGATCTTGCCGGCGAGCGCCTCGCGTTCGGCCCGCGTCGCCTCGGTGCCGGAGGCCTTGACCCGCTGATCCGCCGCCTTCCACGCCTCGACCAGATCCTGCCGCGCCCGCACCAGCCGCGC
>ERZ1645187.2595-NODE-2595-length-15755-cov-5.603949_pt1 | contig 15755 bp, 24 predicted proteins | sample MGYA00575352_ERZ1645187 | MGnify/ENA primary metagenome ERZ1645187 (study PRJEB40837, sample SAMN11349314) | freshwater sediment metagenome | isolation source: river sediment | host: Sediment | place: India: Wazaribad , New Delhi | collected 2017-02-21 ... | reverse complement strand
GGCCGGCGCGGTGGCGGGATCGTAGGCATCGGCGATGGCCCTGAGGTCGGCCGCGGAATAGGTGATCGGCTCGCCGCCCATCGGCCGGAACGTGCCGGGGCGGAAGACTTCGATACGGGCGCGGGTGGGCTCGGTCGGCGGCATCTAGATCGTCCAGGTGATTGGCTGGAGCGACCATGCGACAGCGCGCAAGCGGTTGCGTCCGGACATCGGTCCGGCCGGGCGGTCAGGAGGCGGGGGATGGGTCCATCATGCGGCCGGACGGCCCGCCGATCAATCCCCGGATTGCGGTGCGGTGCGGCAATGCCCGTGGGAGCGATCCTAACGGGGGGCTAACGGGCCTTCTCGCTTCCGCACGGACCGACGGGGCCTGACGCGCCCAACGCGCCTCAGCGGGCCGCTGAGCGGCTCCGGGGGATTTTGCCGTCAGGCGATGTCGAGCCACCGCCGCGCCGCCTCGATGATGTCGGCCTCGTCCTCGGGGCCGATGCCGAGGAACGGCCGGGCCGGGATCGTGATCCGGTGGGCGCCGACCACGACCTCGGTCGCGACGCTGGTCTTGTTCTTCTTCTTCGCGAAACGCCGGCCGAACGAGCCGTCGGCAAACTGGCGGCGGTAGATCCTTCCCGTGCGGGGCGCCATGTCGATGGTTCCGCCGAACTGATGGATCGCGCCGTAGCGGATCCCGGACGGCACACCGATGCGCACGCCGCCCTCCTCGACCTGGTGGAAGATCGAGCCGGCGAGGCGCCCCCTCTCGCGCAGGATCGCCAGCCCGGACAACCCCCTGCGCTGACGCTTCCGGATCGTGGCGGGCCGGAGCGGCGTCCAGGGCGCGCCGTCGGGGCCGGCCTCGCGCTGGAAGTTGCGCCCGACAGAGGCGACGAGGAGGTTGCCGACGGCTTGGTAGAAGGGCCGCGGGTTGGCCATCCTGGCGAGCAGTTCCTCGAGGTTCCGCCGCGCCTTCGCGTCATCGACCTCGATCCGGATGCTGAAGCCCGTCATCGTTGAAATCTCCCTATCATGGGCGTATATTGATAGTGTCGGGAGGGTGCGCGGGTGATCCGCCTGGTAGCCCTGCCGAGCGTGACGGCCGGATCACCACGGCCGTCATTTTCGTTTCCAGATCAACTTGCCGCCGCGGCGCACATCCAGCGCCGAGAGGCTCGGGGTTCCTTCACGGTCGGGCGGGAACGCCGTCCGCTCCTCCCACCACCGGCGGCCGATCTCCAGAACGATCATGAGGCCGAGGTCGGGATCGGCCCTGATGTAGCGTCGGTCCAGGACCAGTTCACCGCGCTTCTCGACGACACCGATCCATATCTCGTCCGGATCCATGAGCGCCTCAGCAAGGAGCGGCAGATAGACATCGCGGCCGCGCTTGCCGAGCTTCCACGCACCAGACCGGTCGCGGAAGTAGAGGTCCGAGATCGGGACCTTGGTGCCGGCCGCATCCTCCCAGAGGACCGCGTCGCCGATCGCCGCGCCGAAGGCCCCGAGAAACGCCTCGACATAATCCTCCGGGGCAAGCCCTTCGGCCATCTTCACAGCGGTGAACGGCCGCGCCTTCGCGACCAGGTCGTCCATCGGCTCGGGCTCGTCGATGCGCACGAGGTGCCGGCCGGCCTCGACCGCGCCGTCCGCCTCATCGATGAGCGCCGACGGCACCAGCCCGCGCTCCCAGAGATCGCCCGGCATGTGGTCCCAGCCGAAACCGATCCCCTCGGGCAGCATCACCGTCTGGCCGCTCGTCTTGTGGGTATAGGGCTTCCGGTTCAAGGGCGGCGCCGTGTCGGGGCCGGACTTCCCGAGCCGCTTCAGCTGCCCGTCCGACAGCGTGCGGATACCGCACGAACAAAGCCAGTCGTTTGGCGGGAAATGCGTGTCCCACCAGGGATCGTCCCACCTCAGCACGAGGCCATCCCACGAGACGTGTTCGGGCCGGGGGTTGAGCGGCACCCGCGTGTCGGCATGGATGTATTGCCACCAGGGCAGGAGCTTCACAACGTCGGGGTCGCGCATCTGCCTGAGCCGTCCGGCCATGTGGCTGGTGCGGATGTTGGTGTTGAAGATCGTTCGGATGCGCCACTCCCGACCGCCGTTGTAGGACCAGCCGTACTTCTCGACGATCCGGTCGAAGTCGCCTGCAAAGGCCTCGAAGTCGCGGGTACGGCCGGCCTCTATGACAGCCTCGTGGAAATCCTCGAGCATCGCCGTGTCGGTCGCCCCGGCCACGACGAAGAGACGGTCGTGGTCGCCGTGCATTGCATCCGTCCAGGTCCGCGTCGGCTGCGGCCGCTTCTGGCGCAGGTAGTCGATCTGCTCGCGGAACTCCGGGCTGTCGAAATCGGCCTCGGCGAAGGACGGGGTACCGCTCTCGGCAAAAACCGCCTCGCGTCCGGCCCAGGCGGCCAGTTCCGCCGCGTCGCCGAGGAGCCGTGCCAGAGCGTCCGGCGTCCATCGCGCCGCCAGCTCGAGGAGAGCCCGGCCCGCCGCCTCGAAGCTCCCGGCATTCGTGACGGCATCCCGCGCGGCGGCGATGCGGCGCGCGAAGTGCCGCTCGGCCGCCGCGATTGCCTGATCTGTGATCCGTTCGACCGCCCCGTCAGGATCGGCGAAGCAGACGTGCCGGCCTAGGTGCGTTTTTTTTTGAGCCCGTGGCCCGCGAACCGGGCCGGATCGGCGGTCGCGAAGGGATCGCCTTCCGGATCCCCGGCCGGATCGGCGCTGGAGACGAACGCCTGGCGCGCCGCGACGAGGGCATCGATCGTCTTGTCGGAGAGCTGGTCGGTCACGTCGAAGCTGACCAGGTACTCCCGCGCGATCGCGTCGTCCTCGAACTTCGCCGCCTGGCGGACGATCGCGGCGATGGTCTTGTCGAGCGCCGCTGCCGCGTCTGCCTTGGTCTTCCGCGTCTCGGCCGCGGCACGCTCGTTCTTCGTGCGCACCCGCCAGACGGAGGGTCGTTCGGCGCCGGGAAGGTTGTACTCGACGATCCAGCGCACCAGCGTCTCGCGGAGCGTGTCGGCCAGAAGATCGCCATCGCTGTCGGCGAGAATGTCGAGCTGCTCCTGGTGGACCTCGCCGAGCGCGCGGTTGCCGCCCGCCTCGCCGACCTGCGTCGTCAGCGTCTCGCCGGTGGTGCAGATCGAGATCTGGCGATCCCAGTAGGCGAGGAACTGCTCGTAGCTCACGCTGCCCGACCGCGACGCCTCGAGGAACTCGACGTCGGTGCCGATCGGCACCGTGATGGCCGAGGCGGTGCGCGCCGAGACGAGCGTGTTCAGGAGCTCGCGCTGCGCGTCGGTCAGCATGCCGTAGGGCGTCTTGCCGACGATGGTGGGCCCTGCGAATTTCTCGAGGAAGTGGAGCCAGAAGGCGATCCCCTCGCGCTTGAAGAGGACGGGCCAGAAGAGCCGGGTGCCGAGGCCAAGCCCGTAGGGGTTGTTGCCCTTCACGCCCACGCGGTGGACGATGAACTTCCGCTCGGGCAGTTCGATCCCGTCGCGCATCGCCGTCCAGGTCAGGAGCCGCGGACGCCACTCCTCGTCGAAGACGAAGCGGCGCTGGTTGTGGGCAACGATGCGGCGCGGCCGGATCAGGGCGCCGTCGCGCTCCCATTCGATCTCCGAGACGGCGAAGCCCTTCAGCGTGGCATCGAGCAGATCCTCGGTGATCCTGTCGAAGGGAAGCTGCTTCAGGATCTCCTCGACGAGATCGGCCGCCTTCTTGTCGGCCGGACGGTCGCCGCCCGGCTCGACCTCCCAGGCGCGGGAGACGACGGCCTTCCTCCGCTTCTGCAGCATCGAGAAGGCGTGGGTGTCGCGCTCGATCTCGTCGTAGATCGCAAGACCCTTGCCCCCTCCCTGCTGGATCAGCGTGTCATCGGCATGCTGCAGGACGCCCGAGAAGTAGGGGATCGTGATGTCGTTCGAGGCGTTCGCGATGAGCGAGCGCGCCTCGGCCGGAAGGTTCTTGCGCGGCGGCTCGGCGTGGGCCAGCACGCCCTTTTCCTTGGACCGTTTCCTGCTCATCGCGTCCCTCCAAGCCGATAGCCGCCGAGCCGGTCATCGGCGGGCGCTGCGGCCGTCATCATCCTCCCGCCCGCGCCGCCGCCGGCATAGATCAGCGTCTGCTGCCAGAGCATGTCGAGGCAGTCCGGGCCGTCGTCGTGATCCCCGTTCGGCCATTGCTGGAGCTGGTCGATCAGCGTGGTGTGGTCGGCCGAGAAGCGGATCAGGCCCGCCTTTACCGGCGGCTGCAGCCGCTCGATCCGGAGGTTCTTGTCCGCAATCGGCACGACGGGCACCGCGGATATCCCCACACCGGCCTTCGCGGCCTCGGTCATCATGGTGGTGCGCAGGAACTCCTGGAACTGGACGCTCTCGACGAACCAGAGCAGGCAGCGATACTCACGCTGCAGCGCGATCGTGTCGGCGATGATGATGTCGGGCAGGCGCTTGCGGATCGAGGCCTCGACCACGTCCATCTTCGCATTGAGGCGGTCGTAGCCCCCGATCAGGATTGCAGAGGGATCGCGGCCCTTCCCGTTCTTGCCGAGCGAGGGGTCGATCGCTCCGAAGAAGATCCAGTCGGCCTGGCGCTGCACCCAGTAGGTCAGGTCGCCGAAGGGATTGCCGTCCGAGATCGGCTGGTTCTGGTACTCGGTCTGGAAGGCATCGTGCGATGCGGCGCGCTCGAGCATCAGCCAGAGGAGCGGCTGGACCCCTGGCCAGTTGATCACCGCGCCGGCGTCCATGTCGGGCTTTTGGCCGGCGTAGAAGGCGCGCGCGGCCTCCTCGCCGTCGTTGCGCCAGATCTCCTCGAACGCGTCCCAGAGGTCCATGCGGTCCGGCCAGTGCATGATGGCCTGGAATCTTGTCACACGCCAGAGTGGCGCCTTCGCAGCGCGGACGAGCACCGCGTCGAAGTGCAGCACGGTGCCGACCCAAATCACATGCATGGACCCGTCGGGCGGACCGACCTTCAAGGCCGCGCGGTAGATCCAGTTCTGCAACTTCTGGCGCTGCTCGGGGCTGCGCACGGCCTCGTCGTTCTCGATATCGTCCAGAAACATCAGGTCCGGCCGGTAGGGACCGTGACGGCGGCCGCGGAGCTTCTGCAGCGCCCCCAGCCCTTCCACCCGGATGTTGGTGCGGGTGACGATCTCGCCCTCGCGCCAGACCCGCCCCTGGCCGCAGGCCTCGGGGAAATCGTTCTGAAGGCGCGGATTGGTCGTCAGCTCGGCCTTGATCGCCTCGATCAGGAGTGCTGCCTGGGCATAGACGTCGCAGACCTCCAGGCAGTAGCGCGTCTTCTTCAGCACGATGCAGTAGAGCGCGAAGCCGAGCGAAAGGTGGGTGGACTTCGACGAGCCCCGGGGGGCGATGAAAAGATCGCGGGCGCCCTTGTCCGAGGCGAGGATTTCCGGCACCCGCGTGAAGATCGCCTCATGAAAGAGGCTGTGCGCGCCGCGGACGTAGTGCGGCAGGTAGGTCTCCATGAAAAAGAGGAAGCCGTCAGGCCCTTCAACCCGGGCCAGCCGCGCGGTCCGCGCTGCCTGGTCGGCGGGGAATGCCTCGACATTCAGCTCGATATGGCGTGCGAAGTCCGAGGCCATTCCCGCGATCTTGTCGCGGAAGTCCTTGCGGCTGAGGGCGGCCTTCAGCTTCGGCCGCGCGCTCATGTCGCGTAGATCTCGGCCAGGCGCTCGCCGAAGGGCTCGATGATCTCGAGGATCGCGGTGGCGTGATGCGGGAATTCCTGACGGACGAAGTCCAGAAGCTTCGCCATCACGTCCTGGGCGACGCCGAGCTCGGAAACCTTGGGCGCGAACCGCTTGGCGCTGGCGGCCATCTTCGTCATCGCGTCCGACAGCGAGACGAGCATCGCGACCTTCTCCTGAGTGGTGTGGTCGCCGGTCTTGATCTCGTCCAGGATCGCCTGCGCCTGGATCATGAAGTCCTCGACGACCGACGAGACCACGACCTCGACGCCCTCGCCCGCGATGACATGGGCAGTGCGGGCCTTGTCCCAGTCGTCGCCGGCCTCCCGTGCCGACTTCTTCCACCGCCCCAGCGTCGCCTCGCTCTTGCCGTAGGCCACCGCGATGGTGGCCAGCGTCATTCGCCGATAGACGTAGTCGGAACGCGCCTTGCGGCGCAGGTCATCACTGGCCGACATTCAGCCCCCCCGAGATCAGGAATGCGACCGCCGCCATCAGGATGCCGCCGATGATCGTGCGGTTCAGCCAGGTGATCGTGCCTTTGATCTCCTTCAGGCTCTCGATCATCGTGTTGATGCGCTCGACGAAGATCGCCTGGTCGCGCTCGACCGCCGCGATCCGACCGTCATGGTCGGAGAGCCTCCGGTGGGCGTCGCTGATCCGCCCCTCCTGGACGTCGAGCCGCTTGTGCGCCTCGCCGATCTTCTGGATATGCGTTGCGAAATCGGTCACGGCTTGGTCATCCACTTTCCTGCGATGTCCTTGACGGTGTGCCCGCCCATGTAGAGCGACATGTAGAGCGCGCTGATCTGCATCAGCACCCCGAGATCGGTGGGCGGCAGGGCGATCTTCCAGTAGGCATTGGCGACGTGGAGGAGGATGAGGTTCCAGAACCACAGGATGCCGAGCCCGTACATGCCCAAGGGGCGCCAGGCGCGAACCCAGAACGGCTCCTCCCTCTCGGCGGCATAGGTCTCCTGCCGCGCGGCGAGTTCGGCGGCATAGAGCGGCGCCAGCTCGGCCACGTCGGCCTCGACGGCGGTGATCGCCGCGGCGACCCGGTCGGGCTCGTCGGCCGCGAGCTGCTCGACCGCCTCGGGCGCCACGCCGGCGCGCTTCGCGATCATGCCGACCACGTCGCTCGCGAGTTCGGCGTTCTCCCGCCCGATCTTGCGGGCGAGGATGTCGCGGATGATCGGGGCGCCGATCTGGGCGGCTAGAGAAATCAGTGCGGGGGCCATGTCAGCCGTCCTTTCCGGGATGTGTCGGCGGCGCCGAGGACCAGCCGTCGCCACTTGCGATCTCGCAGGCGGCGCCAGCGGGGGTGACGAGCAGCACGGTGAAGGTTCCGCCATCGGCTGCCGCGGTAATGACGACGGCGCCATTCGCGAGGACACCCTGGAAGACCGGCGTCTCGCCGAAGCCCTGGCCGAGCTGCGCCAGTGCGCCGTCGAGCGGCACGCAGACAAGGGCGTTGGCCGGCTGCGCCAGGACCAAGATCATAAGGAACGCGATCCACCGCATGTCAGCTCTCCCCGCGGTTCGGTTTGGTGGCGGCCTTGACCGCCCACATCGCCGCCTCTTCCGCGGCCGTCTGGGCCAATGCCTTCAGCCGGCCGCGCTCGCGGCTCGCCTCGTCGTCGATCGCGACGCGCGATGTGGAGTGTGTGGGGATGCCCTCGATCAGGTCGATCAGTCGTGCCGCCAGGGCCTTGATCGGGGCGACCTGGTCGTCGCCGGAGGGGTTGAACGTCACGCCGACGCGGTATTCGCCCTTGGTCATCTAGCGGCTCCTCAGCCAGGTTGCGGTTCGGGGTGCGACGCGCTGGAGCTTGGCCGCCACCACGTCGCGGTAGCGCCAGGCGAGCCAGAGAAGGCCGAGCGCCGTCACGACGACGGCACCCGTCAGGATCACCGTGTCGGGGATGGTCTCGCCGATGCCCGGCGTCTCGTTCGAGACGGCACCGGCGCCACCGGCCGCGACGATCTGGGCGGACGTCCTGCGAGCGTCGAGACGGCGCTGCAGCGTCGAGAGTGTGGCGCGGCCGGCAATGCCGTCGACGGCCAGGTCGTGGTCGCGCTGGAAGGCCACCACGGCCGCCTGGTCGATGAACAGCGGATCGTCGCCGGGATCGTAGCCGAGGGTGCGGAACCCCGCCCGCGCCGCGGCCAGCTCCGCGTCCGAGAGCCTCAGGGCGATCTGCGCCGCCCCCGGCCGGCGCTTCGGCAAGGCGGTGGAGGCCGAATAGACGCCGTAGGTGATGAGGTCCGCCTCTTCCTTCCGGCGGCGCTGGAGGCCGGGCAGCACCTTGCGGCCCCCCTTGACCCATTTCGCGAGACCCTTGCGGACCCCCTCCTGGTTCCGCGCCCTCCACGCCTCGACCCAGCTCGCGCGCCCGATCGCCCCGGTGTTGAAGTGGAAGCTCAGCGCGCCGTCGAACTCGTGCTGCTTCGCAGCCGGCATCGCATTGCGGACAGCCGGCGCATAGTTGCGGGTGAGAGCAAGAGCCAGGAGCCGGCTCGCCTCTTCTGCGGTGATGACCATGCCGGCCTGCGGAGCCACGACGCCGGAGGCGGCAGTCAGGCCCGCTCCGATCGTCCAGACGCCGGCCACGTCGCGGTAGGCCTTGAGGACGACGCCCTCGTGGCGTTCCAGGAAGGCGACGCCTTCCCTGCTGGGGATCAGGATCGACATGGTGCCTCGTGACAGCCGGCTTTTCAGAGGCTTAGCCTGCCTGCCGCCAATCGCGCGCGCGGACCTCGGTCCGGTCAGTCGTCGAAGAGGCGGGGCTGCCGGTCGTCGTCCTCGCGGTTCGCGAGTCGGCGGACATGGCGCTGCGAGATCCCGAGCATCCGCGCGATTTCGCCGCGGGTATGGCCCTTCGTCTCCAGTCGGGCGACCGCGCGACGGTTCGCGCCGGCCCTCCCGTGCGGCACATAGATCATGGCGCCACCCAGATACTCACATACCGCATGACCGTCCCTTTCACCAAGAGCCACTATGATCGGGTGATCCGGCCGGGGTTGCCGCGGGAACTTCACTTCCTGCCCGCCGAACGCCCGGATGAGCTTCAGCGCCACCGACAGGCCGAGGGTTTCAGCCAGGTCGATGAGCGACACCGGAAGTCCACCCGGGCCGGAGGGCAGGTGCGTCATGGTCAGCGGCGCCCCACCCAAAGGGTCACCGGCTGATTTTGCTCGTTCCGGGCGGCTCCAGCCCGTGCGGCCAGCCCGCGCTCCTCGAGACGCCGCAGGACCACGGGGATGTCGGTGACCGGCCGGCCCAGGCGCTCCGCGATCATGACCGCGGTCACCGGCCACTGCCCCAGTACGTCCAGAACGCCCTCCGTCAGTCCGCCGCGGTTCCCCCTGACGGGACCGCCGGCAAGGCGCCACCGCCTGGCGGTTTCCCGTGCGCTCCGGCGCAGGGCCGCAGCATAGGCAACCTCGTCCACCCCGGCGTTCATGCGTCGCCCCCCTTGCGGCCGCGGGCTTCCATCTTCTTCAGGGCCTCGATGATCGGCGCGGCCTGGTCGTAGGACAGAAGGTCAGGATCGACCGCGACACTCGCGTCGCCATGCGCGACGAAGCGGTGCGCGAAGGCCCGAAGCGCCTCGCGCGACCCGTTCTCGATGACGCCGAGGCGGGCGCAGTTCTTCCAGAGCGCATGGATCAGCCGGATGTAGGGCTTGTGCGACGGGGCAAGCGCACGGCCGCCCGCCCTGACGCGGAAGCCGAGCCGTTTCATCTCGTCAAGAACGGCGATCTTCTGACGCTCGGACATGGTGCGCAGCGAGTCCTTGCCGGTCACGCGCAGGAGCAGCGCGCGGTAGTCGTCATCCTCGAGGCCGAGCTGGACACGCGCGATGTTGATGATGGCATTGGCGTTCATGCGGGCGTCCTGTCAAAGGGCCGCACGCCGCGATGCTGCCGCGTCAGGCATCGGCGAAGAGATCGCGCTGCATGCCGGCCAGCGGCTCGGCGAGGATGCGCATCGCCACCAGTTCCCGCACCGCCGATTCCAGCCGGTGTTTCGGATAGCTGGTCTCGCGCCAGAGCCGGTCGATGTCCCAGCCCTCGTCCGCCGCGAGCCTGATGCGACTGTAGATCTGCTTCTTCACGATCACGTCGCTGCGAAGCTTGGCCAGCATGAAGCGGGCGTCGGTCAGCGCCTGCGCCTCCATCGCGGCGAAGGCGCGGTGGACGATCACGGAGACTTGCGCCGCCGTGGGGGTCTTCAGCACCGCCGACAAGGCATAGGCGCCGGCGTGGGTGAAGACGAGCGGTCGCACGTCGGCCCGCTTCTTGAGGGATGTGGCCGCAAAATGCGGCCACATCTGCTCCTCCTCGGCTTCCGTGAGCCGAAAGCAGAAGTCCTCCGGGAAGCGATCCGGGTTGCGGCTGACCGCCTCGGCCAGATCCTTGGTCCGCTTCCCGTAGACCTCGGCGAGATCGGGAGCGATCATGAAGGGCGGGCGCTTCGGCAGGGTGAAGATGCGGGCTTGCACGCCCGCAATGTCGAACAGTGTGGTCACGGCCTTCTCCTTTGGTCGGGTTGATCATCGCTCTTGCGTTCATGGCTTTTCGGGCTGCTCGTCAGGACCGGGCCACCACGCCCGGCCGACCGCCGTCCGGGCTGGACCCGGACGGGGTTTCGCTCAGGATGCCTTCGAAGCCTTGAAGACCAGGCGCCGGGTCTCGGGGATCGCCACGGCCTCGCCGGTCTTCGGGTTGCGCCCGGTGCGCGCGGGGCGCGCCTTGACGCTGAAGCTGCCGAAGCCCATCAGCCGGATCGTCGCGCCCTCTGCCGCGGCGGTGCCGACGTGATCGGTGAAGGCGTCGATCACCGACTTCGTCGCGGAGAGCGGCAGCCCGGTCTTCTCCGCCACCGCGCGGACCACGGCATCCTTGTTGACAGTCACCATTTCAGTCTCCTTCAGGGTTTCCGGCGGGCACCATGCCCGTCGGTTCGGTCGTCTTTCGCTCGGCATCGACGGCCTTGCGCCATGCATCCGATGCCTCCGTCTCCGCACGGCACGCCGCGTCAAAGTCAGCCTCCGCCGCCTTGGCCGCGACGCGCCTCTCGATCATGGCAAACTCGGCCTTCGCGCGCCGGGCCCGGGCGTTCTGGTACCGCACCCAGGCATCATCTTTCCGCTCGATCCGGCTCATGCCGTGCCCTCGGCCAACTCGGTCTCGAAAGGCTCGACGATGAAGTCCTCTCCGTCCGACCCGATCGTGACGCCCTTGATGCCCATCGCCGTCTTGCGGTCCTCGAGCATCGCCTCCTTGTTGACCTCGATCTTGGTGCGCAGGAACCGGGTGAGGCCGGCCGCCTGCAGCGCCTCGATCACCGCCTCCTGCCCTCGGATCGCGACCTTTGCGGGGCGGAGCCGCCAGCTCACCTGGCCGGTAGCGAAGCGGTGGAACTTGACCTTGCCACCCGTCGTCAGGCGCGCGCGGTTGGCCTCGCAGAAGACCTTCAGGCCTTCGTGCTTGGCGAGCGCCGCCTCGCGGATGGGCTGGGCGCGATCGCCGTATTCCTGCTGAAGTGCTGCGATCCGGTCGTTCATCTCCGCCTCGAGGCGCAGCACCTCGCGATTGAGTTCGCCGATCTCGCGGATCGCCTCGCGCGCTTCGCTGTCGTCCTGCGGCACCGGGATGTTGGTGCCGAAACTTTTCATCTTGCGGGTCATGCCCGTTCTCCTTCGGTGTGGGGGATGAGGTTCGGGGGCGCGTAGGTCCCCGGGTAGATCGGCGCGACGCCGAGGATGGCGAGCAGCATGGCCATCGCCTCCACCTCGTCGGCGCTGACGAGGGTCGCGCCGCGAAGGCCGCTCCGATCCACCTTGCCGATGCCGCGTCGCGCCCTGACGGTGAGTTCTGCGATGGTGAGGCGGTTCATTGCAGCACCCCGGCACGGTTCGCCTGGACAACGTCCGCGGCGATGCTGCGCATCAGATCGAGCACGTCCTCGACCGACACCGCGGCCTGGACCGACCGGATGCCGATGATGTTGCCGGTCGCGACGATCACCGCTTCCAGGTAGTCCTGATCGGCGAGGGCCTGTTCCACCAGCGCCGGGATGATCGCCTTTCGCCTCGCGGTCGAGATGTCCTCCGGCGCGGGCCTCTCGCATGGGGTCGCACGTCTCATCCTTTGCCTCCTTCGGGTTCGGTGAAGGGGTTCAGCGGGCAGCGCCGGCAGGCTTCCCATTGGCGCATCCGCGCGACGTTCGAGATCGACATCGGCGCAGCCGCGTGGGCGCGGCACTCCTCGGCCGGGATGCCGCGGCGCAGGTGCGGGCAGAGCACCCGGTCCCGGAGCGCCTTGACGATCGCGGCGCCGTGCTTGCGCTCGACGAGGTCGAGGCTCCGCGCCGGATAGGTGCCGGCGAGCAGCATCGACACGGACGGTCGCGCCATGCCGCAGTCGCGCGATCTCCGACACCGGCCGCCCCTTGGCCCGCTCTGCCTTCAGAAGACCCAGCCATTCCGGTTCGGGCATGTCGATGGGAAGCCGGGGCGTCATGCCGCCCTCCCGTTGAAATCGTGGATCGCGCAGCGCTTGCGGCTGACCACGGGCGCCACGGGCCCGGTGTCCCGCACGAGGCTGTAGACGGCAAAGCCATTCGAACCCGGGGCGGTGCCGGGCCTGCGGCGCGCGGCACGGGCGAGATAGCCGGCGCGGGACAGCGCGTTGACGAAGCGGCGCAGGTTCTCCTCCACGTCGCCGTCGCCCTCGCGGGCCACCGCCGTGGTGAGGTCGGCCACGGTGAAGGTGCGTGTGATCCGCATGGCGTTCCAGGCGCGCTGCCGTATCGTGGTGCGCTTCGGAAGGCGGAGCGCACGCGTCGGGCCGGTCACGCCGGTCTCGATCGTGACGCCCTCGTCGCGGGCGCGCCGCCCCGCACCGGTCAGCCGAAAGCAGCCGCGCTCCACGCGTTCGACGTATCCGCGCGCGATCAGCAGGGCCGCAGCCTGGCTGACCTGCCCGCGACCGAGTCCGAGGTCCTCCGCAATGTCGCCGATCAGAAGGCAGGCATCGCCGAGGCCGTGAAGGATGCGGGTCTGGATGGTCATGTCCGGGTTCATCGTCAGCGCACCGGGACCGCGATCGGCTGGCCCGACTTGCGGTCGTTGATGAGATGCTGGCCGGCCATTTCCCGCGCCGTCAGGCCCTCGGGCGCTGCTGGCGGATTGCGATGGCCGAAGCGCTCGATGGAGCGGATCGCCTCGAGGAGCTCGCGGTTGAACCCGCCGGTCGCTCGGTGGACGAAGGATGCCAGGCACTTGGCCACCGGCACGTCGCACTTGGCGGCGAGGAACTCCTCGACGTCCGCCAGATCGGCAGGCTCGAAGCGGACGTAGCGGCTGATCCGCGAGGCGGTCTGGGGATGACGGGTGAGATTGTCACGGATCCGTCCCATCCCGACCAGGATGATCGGCACCTCGGCCAGGTCGGCGAGGTCGCGGATCGCATCGACAAGCTTCGAGTGGCGCGAGACATAGTCGGCCTCGTCGATGACAACGGCGAACTGCGCTCCCGTGGCCCGCGCAAGCCCCATCCGTGCCCGGAGCGTCGCGATGCAGGCGCGGAACCGTGCCTCATGCCCATGCGGCGGCGTGACCGCGGCCTCGGCCAGCAGTTCGGCCATCATCCAGTAGGGCGTCCATTCCACCTTGGCGCGCAGGTAAAGGCAGCTCTCCTGCGTTGCCCAGCGCGCGAGAATGGTGGTCTTGCCGAGGCCCGGCAGGCCATCCACGACCACCAGGCGGCACTCTTCCGACCCGCGCGCATCGAGCGCGTCCATGCCTTCCATGAAGCGATGGTAGTTCCGGGTTTCCACAAAGGTCGGTCTCATGTAGTCTCTCCTTGCTGCTCGTCAGTTTCAGGCGGCGGACCTGAGCAAAGCGTCCAACTCGTCCAGGTCCACGCCTGATATCCTCAACAATTCCCGCCCGTTCCGGCGCGACATCACTTCGCGCAGCACATGCGCGCGGCCCTGCGTCAGCTGCCCCGGATCGGCGAGGCAGAGCTTCGCCAGATCCGCATCCGAGGTGATCGCGGCCGTTGCCGGTGGCGCGTCCTCCTGCACCGTCCGGACCGGGATGGGTTCCGGGGCCGCCTTGAGGTCGGGCATCACGACCTGGGGCGAATGCTCCAGGAGCGGCGCGCGGAGCTGGTCCTGGATGGCCTCCGCCTTCTTTCCGATCCGGCGCAGCTGTGCCCTGACGCGGCCTTCCTCCGCCGCGCGCTGGAAGCTCAGGGGCACGTAGCGCTGGCTGTTTCCGCCGAAGACGGCGACGCAGATCAGGCTTCCAGGCAGGCCGCTTTCCTCGTCGATCTCGCGGACCCAGACACGATCGGCCTGGTGCAGGTCGTAACCCACCGCGACGCGCGTCTCGTGATACTTCTCGAGATCGTCGTGGTAGTAGCTGTTGGTGTTCCACTCGACGAGCGCGCGCCGGACGGTGCGGACTTCGTAGGGCCGGAAGAGATCGTCCGCCTCGCCCGCCGATACCGGGACGGGCTCGAACCCGTCGGCGACATGCGCCGCCCAGGCCTCGTTCGGCGTCATGGACCTCCGCTGCCCTGTCGCCGGATCCTCGAAGCTCGGCAGGCCGCTGTGCGGGCGGTCGTTGTAGGCGGCCACGGTCGCCTCGCACATCGCGAGGAACTCGTCCCAGACGGGCAGGATGCGCGACGAACCGAACTGCGCGATCTCGGACCGGGTGAGCTTGTGGACCTTGGAGCTCGCTTCCTTGTCCATCTCCTGGTCGAGATAGGTGGGCAGGGTCCGGGCAAGGTCGTTCCAGACCGCATTGAACCGCTCGATGATGCCCTTGCCCTAGCTGTTGTAGGGAAGCGCGTGAATCTTGGTGATGCCGAACGTTGCGTTCCACTTCAAGCAGTGGGGTGATTGGGCACCCGGGCAGGGGATCAATCTGCCTGAGAGGAAGGCCCTGAAGTCGAAGAAAGCCGCCGACGGGACAACGATGTTTCGCGTCGGCAAGCGAATTGCAGGTCGCAATCTGGATGGGTCAGAGTGGGACGAACTTCCAAGGGTCGTAGCCGCCTCGCGCTAGGCGTGGATGACCTCTTCCGCCACGACGAGATGCACGCTCTCAAGCCGGAAGACACGCTTCCGCTCGACACACCGGCGGTCCGGATGGCGATGGCGAAAAACGCGCCGGCGCAGACCGATGCGAAATCTAGGTTGATTGCGCGCTACGTGGAGCGATTTCAGCTGGTCACGCGCGGCGGGCTCTATGTCGATGGCTTTGCCGCCCCGCAGAGCCAAAACCACCCGGAAGCATGGACCGCTCGGCGCGTCCTCGAAATCAACCCTCCGAGGCTGCGGACGTTCTGGCTTTGCGACATCGATCCTGACGGGCTTCGGCAACTGCGCGACCTGCAATCCCGTCACAACCGCGTCCCGCCGGCGCGGCGCGTGTTCGTGATGGAGGGCGACTTTAACGACCGCTACAAGGAAATCCTTATGTCAAGAGACGAACCGCCGTGTTTGCGCTCCTCGACCAGCGAAACACCGAGTGCCATTGGTCGACCGTTCAGGCACTCGCGGCCTACAAGGGACGGACCCGCATCGAGATCCTCTACTTTCTCGCTATCGGTTGGCTTCACAGATCATTGACCCAGTCGCGCCGACCGGAGCGTCTGGCCGAAATTGACCGCTGGTGGGGAGGGGGCGAATGGAGGGATCTGACCGGAAAGACGCAGGTTGAGATGTGTCAGGTGTTCTGCGCTCGCTTCCAGGCCGAACTCGGCTACCGATACGCGAACTGGTGGCCCGTCTATTTGCGCGAGGACGGTCAGAAGAAGGCCTTCTCGCTGATCCACGCGACCGATCATCCTGAGGCACCGAAGCTAATGCGCCGAGCGTTCCAGGACATCTATGGCGAGAAGGACGACAGCCCCACGGATCGGCAGCGCCCGCTGTTCGCCGACGACGATCTGTAGGGGGGTACCAGCTTCTGGACAAATCGGTGAGCCCCGTGTGGCCGACGTA
>ERZ1645187.2594-NODE-2594-length-15761-cov-5.912645_pt1 | contig 15761 bp, 29 predicted proteins | sample MGYA00575352_ERZ1645187 | MGnify/ENA primary metagenome ERZ1645187 (study PRJEB40837, sample SAMN11349314) | freshwater sediment metagenome | isolation source: river sediment | host: Sediment | place: India: Wazaribad , New Delhi | collected 2017-02-21 ... | reverse complement strand
TAAAGTGAAAGCGGATACCCGCGTGATTGTAGGGCCCGTTCGATTTGAACTTTTTTCCCACTACCAAGAAAGGTTTCCATCTCGCTTTGGATAAAATTCCCTTGCAAATTTAAGGCGGCAAAGGCGGCGTTTAAATTATCGAGTAAATCCTCAATCGTGTCGAGTAATGTTCCATCTAAATCAAAAATGACTGCTTTATATTTCATATGCTCTCCTGAAGAAAAAAGACTCTTTAGAGTCTTAATTCATCATAAATGTTTTACTTCAAGTAGTCAACAAAGTAAGGGGTTCGCCCCTACTTTTCAAAGACTAAGAAAAGTAATCCTAGTGATAAGGCGACAATACCGGTAATCAGGGCAATCGTGGCTTGAGTTGTTCCGGTCACAAACGCAAGGACAATTAAGGCGGCACCAATCACAATCCGCGATATGCCTAGACTTAAATAGAAAGGCCGATGACCCGTCGCACTTTGAACAGTAATAACGACGCCATAGACGATAAATAGGCCACCGATGACCATTAATCCATATTGCATGACTTTGTCGCTAAAAACGGCTAATACGACGCCAAGGACGACGATAAGTAATCCAAGCCAGAACTCTTTGATGTCACGGTTATAACGAAACTTACGAACCATCATTAATAATCCATAACTCGCTAAGCTAATCGCGAGCAAGAAAATGATTTGATCAATTAAGATTGTTTTAAACTTAATTAAAAACGCCCCGACAATGATTAAAATGATTGAGGTCGAAATACTGATAATTCCTGGTAATTTTATGTTTATTTTTGGCATATACTTTCCTCCATTACTAGTTTAACAAAATCATCAAGGAGATTTAATTCATATGATAGCAATAAAAAAGAGCAGACTTTCATCTGCTCCATTTTTAAATGTTAATTTGTTCTTATTCAACAAATTCAACGAGGGCGATAGGAGCATCATCACCACGACGATTTCCTAACTTTAAGACACGAGTGTAACCACCCTTACGATCTTTGAATTTAGGACCTAAATCACTAAATAAGACGGTGAGTGCGGATTGACCCTTATCATTCACAATGCCTTCGCGTAATCGAGCGGCAGCAATCCGACGAGCATGGAGATCCCCACGTTTTGCAAGCGTAATGAGTTTTTCAACACTGACTTGCACTTGACGGGCGACTTTGGCCCCGACGGTTAATTTGCCATAAACGATTAATTCGCTTGTGACGTTGCGAAGCATGTTTTTGTCTTTGCTCGCTGTATATCCGGCTTTAAATCTAACACCGGCTTTACCATGGACGTTTTTTCTACCTTGTGCTGGCATATTTTACCTCTATTCTATTCCTTTAAATGAAAGTTGAAGTTCGGTCAGTTTATCTTTGATTTCTTTAAAGGATTTGCGACCAAGGTTGCGAATCTTTAAGACTTCTTCTTCCGTATATTGGACTAATTCTTGAACGGATTGAATGCCCGCTCGTTTTAGACAGTTGTAACTTCTAACGGTGAGATCAAGATCTTCAATCGTTTGCGTATTCGCTGGGGTGATATCGGCAATTTCTTCTTTCATAATTGTGATATCGGTTGCGGTTTCATCAACCTTAGTGAACGCTTTGACGTGTTCGACTAAGATTTTGGCCCCAAGACTCACAGCAAAGTTTGGTTTCATTGAACCATCGGTCCACACTTCAAGCGTGAGACGTTCATAACGATCGTCATGGTGGACACGAGTGTTTTCAACGACATAATTCACTTTACGAATGGCGGAGTAATTGCTATCGGTTGCGATGACACCAACCGGTAAGCCGAATTCGCCTTTGAGGGCTTTATTGGCTTCGCCGGTGACATAGCCACGACCATTACGGGCGTAGACCGTTAGTTTAAGTTCACCACCCGCGCTAACGTGGGCGATTTCGAGATCTTTGTTAATCACTTCCACTTCTGAACTCATGGTGAAGTCAGCCGCGGTCGCAACTGCGGGACCTTTAACCGTAAGCGTTAAGAGTTTGGGTGTTTCACTATCTTCATCAATTTTAACAATTAGATTTTTGAGATTAAGGATAATGGTGGTAACATCTTCTTCCACACCATCAAGGGCACTGAATTCATGTTGGGCACCTTCAACTTTGACAGCAAACATGCTGGCGCCTGGAAGCGCGCTGAGAAGAACCCGACGAAGAGAGTTGCCGATGGTTTGTCCAAATCCACGTTCAAGTGGTTCGATGACGAACTTACCATAGTTTTTTTCACTATCAATTTCGTTGATGGTGAAACCTGTTTTAATAAATGGACTGGCGATAATTTTCATGTTAGTTACCTACCCTTTCCTTAACCACGCGGCCGTTTTGGTGGCCGGCATCCATTGTGTGGGATTGGCGTTGTGTCTTGAATCGAAGTGACGGTAAGACCTGCCATTGCAAGAGCACGAATCGCGGATTCACGACCTTGGCCCGGACCTTTAACATTGACGTCGACGGTTTTTAAACCTTGTTCGACTGCGACTTTAGCAGCGGCTTCGCCGGCTAATTGAGCAGCCCAAGGGGTTGATTTTTTACTTCCTTTAAAGCCAAGAGCACCAGCGCTTGACCAGCTAATGGCGTTACCACTTTCGTCGGTGATGGTAACGATTGTGTTATTGAAAGTAGAGTGAATGTGGGCGATTCCCTTAGTATAACTGCGGCGAATCTTCTTTTTACGGGTTGTTGCTTTTTTTGCGGTTGCCATAATTGTTCTCTCCTTCCATTAACCTTGTGACGCTTGTTTCTTATTCGCAATGGTCTTACGAGGACCTTTACGAGTCCGAGCGTTGGTACGGGTTCTTTGACCACGGACAGGTAAGCCACGACGGTGGCGGAGTCCACGGTAAGCACCGATTTCGCTCAAGCGTTTAATGTTCATGGCGACTTGACGACGTAAGTCACCTTCGATCCGATATTTGGTTACTTCAGCGCGGATCGCGCTTAATTGTTCTTCACTTAAATCTTTGACGCGGGCATCTTCACTGATCCCGGCAGCGGCAAGAATTTTCTTGCTGGTTGTTAGTCCGATACCAAAAATATAGGTAAGGGAAATAACGACGCGCTTTTCATTTGGAATATCTACACCTACAATACGTGCCATAATATTCTTCCTCCTATTTAACCTTGTCTTTGCTTATGCTTTGGATTAGCACAAATGACCATGACACGGCCATGTCTTCTAATAATCCGGCATTTATCGCAAATTGGTTTGACTGAGGTTCTCACTTTCATAATTTGTTCCTCCGTTGCTACTTTTACTTGTAGCGGTATTTAATGCGGCCACGTGTTAAGTCATAAGGCGATATTTCAAGGGCAACTTTGTCACCTGGTAAAATGCGAATATTGTGCATTCTGATTTTACCAGAAACGTGGGCCATGATTACCATTCCGTTTTCTAGTCGAACTTTAAACGTTGTGTTTGGGAGACATTCGACTACTACCGCCTCGACATTGATGACGTCATCTTTTGCCATACTAAGCACCATCCTTTAATTTTGTTAATACTTCATACCCCGAATCTGTAATAACGATGGTGTTCTCGTAATGGCTACATAATTTGCCATCTTTAGTTTTTACCGTCCAACCATCCTTGAGCACAATTAATTGGGGGTCACCCTCATTAACCATTGGTTCAATGGCTAAGACCATACCTGGACGTAAGATCACACCATGATCTGGTGTATCTATGTTAGGAATTGGGGGATCTTCATGGAGCTTACGACCGACACCATGACCGGTGTAATCACGTGTAAGGGTATACCCGTGTTTCATCGCATACTCACCAATTGCATGGCTAATATTCGATAAATGTTCACCTGGTCGGGCGAATTGATCGACTGCGTACCAGAAGCTCTCTTCTGTAACCTTGACTAAGCGCTTGGCCGTTTCACTACCTTCACCTACGATGAAGGTGCGACAGGCGTCTGCGACATAGCCTTTGAGTGTTGCGCCGACATCCACGCTGACAATGTCACCGTTTTTTATGATTTCAGATTTACTCGGGATTCCGTGTATTAAGGTATCATTGACCGAAACACAGACATTGCCTTTAAATCCACCATAGTTTTTAAATGTCGGAATCGCGCCTGCGTCCGTGATGACTTTAAGCGCAATTTGATCCACATCGTGAGTAGACATGCCACTACGAAGTTCCGCTTGTACTTTTTCAAACACCTGCGCCACAATGTGACCGGCATTTCGAATCAGTTCGACTTCCCGTGGAGATTTAATCACTACCACTAGGCTACCTCGTCTAAAATTTTGACTGCATCGTTAAACGTTACATCCGCGTTGACACCACCGTCGACCGTTTTAAGTAATCCAAGATTCTCATAAAATTGTTCGAGTGGGCGCGTTTCGTGGTTGTAATGTTCTAACCGTTGTTCGAGTAATGCTTGGGTGTCATCTTTACGTTGGTAAAGTTCACCACCACAGAGATCACAGACACCGTCCACTTTTGGTTTCATGGTATCGATATGATAGGGTGCGCCACATGTGCGACACACTCTCCGGCCAGTAATCCGGCGAATTAACTCTTGCTTATCACAGGTCACGTTAATAACTGATGTGATAGGCCGATTGATGTCCTTGCCGATGAGGACCAACGCTTCCGCTTGGGGTAGCGTGCGTGGGAATCCATCAAGAAGGAAACCATGTTTGCAGTCGTCTTGTGCTAATCGTTCTTTAACAAGTCCGATTGTCACATCATCTGGGACTAAATGTCCTTGATTGATATATGATGCCGCGAGGCGACCAAGGGGTGTCCCCTGCTTGATCGCTTCACGAAACATATCACCAGTTGAAATATGAGGAAATTGATAATGCTTTAATAATTTCTTGGCCAAGGTCCCTTTGCCTGCGCCAGGGGGGCCTAATAGAATGATATTTAACATAGTGTTTCCTCCTTCGTTAGAAGCCACTAACTTCGGTAATTTCTTCAAAACTCTTACCCGCGATTAATCCTTCGATTTGCGAATTGATTTCGAGGGCGACGCCGACCACGATGATGAGACCCGTTCCGCCTAAGGCTAAGGATTGGTCTGGCACCACCTTGAGTAAGACAAGAATAATCGGGAGGGCGGCAATTGAAGCAATAAATAATGCACCAATGACCGTAATCCGATTTAAGACTTTGCTTACATAGCGTTCAGTTTCTGCCCCTGGACGTACGCCAGGAATATAACTGCCGTTCTTTTGGAAGTTTTCCGCTAGTTTATCAGGGCTAATTTGTAACTTCGAGTAGAAGAATGTGAAGAGCACGATGAGAATAATATAGATAATTAATCCCCATGGCATTTGCCATGTTTGGTCGTTAAACCACGGCATCGTCACGAGTTCACTACTACTGAAGACTTTAAGCCATTCTGCTTCTAAGTTGGTTCCACTCACGAAGGAAGCAATAATGCTTGGTGCCATCATAATCGACGAAGCGAAGATGACGGGCAACACACCTGCGGAGTTGATTTTGATTGGTAAGAAACTCGCTTGCGCCAGTTTGCGGGTTTGTCCGCCGCTCTTACCTGCGTGTTGGACTGGAATCTTCCGTTTGCTCGTTTCAACGAAGGTAATAAAACCAACAATGAGAATAAACGCAAGGAGATAGACGCCGAATTGGAGTAAGCCAACGAGGAGTTGTTCACTCCCTTGACCGACTTTATCTGCGAGCCAGTTCCGATAAGCATTGGAGATTTGTAAGGGAAGACTTGAGACGATACCTGAGAAGATAATCATCGAAATCCCGTTACCAATTCCTTTTTGTGAGATTTGGTCAGCTAACCACAAGGTTAACATGGTTCCCGCAAGAATCACGGTAATGATGTAGATATACGACCATAAAGATGTATCCGCAATCGAAATAAACGATTGTGTTTCCATGGTTTTGATGACCCCGTAAGCTTGGACAGCTCCTAAGAGTAAGGTGAGATAACGGTTGGTCATCTCTAACTTTTTACGCCCATATTGACCTTGATTACTCAATTCAGTGAGCGCTGGCAGGACATCTTTGGCTAATAGCTGCGTGATAATCTGCGCCGTAATGTAGGGGGATACCCCTAAGGCGAAGATCGAGAAACTTTGAAGAGTTCCTCCACCTAATAGATTCAACAAGCCAAACGCATCATTGTTTTGGAATGAGAAATCATTGAGTGTGACGCCCGGGACAGTAATTGCCGCCCCGATCCTAAAGACAAACATGATCATGATCGTAAAGAATATACGATCGACGACTTCTTTGTTCTTAAAAATTCCTGCGATTTTTTTCATGTTATAGTACCTCGGCTTTACCACCAATTGCTTCAATCGCGCTTAACGCACTTTGTGAAAACTTGTGGGCTTGAACGGTAAGCTTCTTTGTTAGTTTACCACTTCCGAGTACTTTAACGCCACTTAGTTCTTTCTTAACAATTCCTTGTTCAACTAAGAGGGTTGGAGTCACGACTGTTCCTTCAGCGAACACGTCTAAATCGCCTAAGTTAACAATCGCAAATTCCTTGTGGGTAAAATTTGTAAACCCACGTTTTGGGATCGCCCGATAGAGTGGGTTTTGTCCGCCTTCGAATCCGAGACGAACGCCGCCACCAGCACGGGAGTTTTGGCCTTTATTACCGCCTCCGCTGTTTTTGCCTAAGCCAGAGCCAATTCCACGGCCAACACGTTTCCGTGTCTTCCGGGAACCTTCGGTATATGTAAGTTCATGCAGTTTCATTTCTTGCACCTCCATTATTGCCGTCAATTACTGACGGAGTTTTTTGACCGCTTCAATTGATTTTAATTGACGGAGTCCGTTGTCGGTCGCCCGTAAGATGTTGAGTGGGGTTCTTGCGCCATAGACCTTACTGTAGACGTTTTTGACGCCTGCAAGTTCGAGAATCGCGCGAACTGGACCACCCGCAATAATTCCAGTACCATCTGGTGCTGGTTTTAAGAATACGCGGCAAGCCCCGAATTTACCAATAACTTCATGGGCAATTGTATCGTCTTTGACGAGTTCAACTTGAAACATGTTTTTCTTAGCTTTTTCGAGTGATTTTTTGATAGCATCTGGGACTTCAGCAGCTTTTGCACCACCAAATCCGTATTTGCCTTTTCCATCGCCCACAACCACGACTGAGGAGAAACGAAGACGACGACCGCCCTTAGTTGTTTTACTAATACGGTTAATCGCAACAACGCGTTCTTCATAGTCTTTTTGTCTTGGACCAGCTGGTTTTCTTCTTGGACCACTACGGCGAGCACCGGGAGCACCGGCAGCAGCGCGTTGAGGACGACGGCCTTCTTCTTTAACTTCGCTCACAGTTTCAACTGCAGTAGCGACTACTTTATTTTCTTCCATAATTCCGCCCTCCTAGAACTTGAGCCCGGCTTCACGGGCGGCGTCGGCTAACGCTTGAATGCGGCCATGATACAAGTATCCACCACGATCAAACACGACTTTTTCAATATTTTTAGCGAGGGCGATTTTAGCAATTTCGGCCCCGATTTTCTTCGCGGATTCAATGTTGTTTCCGTGTTCTAATTTGAGAGCGACGGAACCGGTTGCACCAAGGGTGACACCGTTGACATCATCGATTAATTGCACATTAATATGTTTGTTGGAGCGATAGACGGCTAAGCGTGGGGTTTCGGCTGTACCACTCACCTTGCGGCGAATGCGGACATGACGACGAATTCTGATTTCATTACGTTTAATTTGTTTTACCATAACTATCTCCTATTTCTTAGCCCCGGCACGTTTGCCTTCTTTACGAATAATGTGCTCACCAACATATTTAATCCCTTTACCTAAGTAAGGTTCAGGTTCACGAACGGCGCGAATGTTTGCTGCGGTTTGACCGACAGCGTGTTTGGAATAACCCGTCACTTCAATCAAGGTTGGGCTTAAGACCGCAATCGTTGATCCTTCCGTTGGTTCAATCACCGTTTCGTGTGAATAACCAACTTCGAGGAGAATGGCTTTTCCTTTCATACTGGCGCGATATCCAATCCCGACTAATTCAAGTTTCTTTGAATAGCCTTCACTCACACCATGAATGGCGTTTTGTAAGAGCGCACGAGTGGTCCCGTGAGCTTGTTTAACGGTTTTGATTTCGTTATCACGTTTGATGGTGATATGGCCAGGATGACTGGTGGTGTCAAGGCTAATGTGATGCGGAATAACCACATCGATTTGGCCTTTTTTACCACTGACATGAATGAGGTTACCTTTGACTTCAACTTTAACGCTAGCAGGGACGATAATAACTTTGTTACCAATACGTGACATGTTATTACCTCCTACCACACATAAGCGATGACTTCGCCGCCGATGTTAAGCGCGCGGGCTTTTTTGTCGGTCATCACTCCTTGTGAAGTTGAAATAATGGCAATACCTAATCCTCTTAAGACGCGTGGGAGATTATCCGCAGTCGCGCTGACGCGTAAGCCTGGTTTCGAAATTTTCTTAAGCCCAGAAATAACGCGTTCACCTTTTTCACCATATTTGAGGGTGAGGGTGAGGGTCTTCTTGATTTCGCCTTTGACTGCAAAGTCAACGATGAAACCTTCTTCTTTTAAAATTTTAGCGATTTGTGCTTTCATCCGGCTGCTTGGCATCGCAACACTTTCGTGATGGAGCGCATTAGCGTTCCGGATTCTTGTTAGCATATCCGCAATTGGATCTGTCATACTCATTGTTGCTACCTCCTACCAGCTTGATTTCTTCATTCCAGGAATTTGCCCAGCGTAGGCTAACTCCCGTAAGCAGATCCGGCAAACGCCGAATTTGCGATACACACTATGGGGACGTCCGCAACGTGTGCAACGTGTATATTCACGTACTTTAAACTTTTGTGGACGACTTTGGGAAATACGTTTACTTGTTTTTGCCATAAGTTTCTCCTAGCGTGCAAACGGCATGCCGAGCGCTTCTAATAAGGCAAACGCTTCTTCATCCGTTTGGGCGGTTGTGACGATTACAACGTCCATCCCGCGAATTTTATTAACTTGGTCGAAATCAATTTCGGCAAAGATTAATTGTTCTTTAACCCCTAAGGTGTAGTTGCCATGGCCATCGAAGGCGTTACGGCTCACACCACGGAAGTCACGAACGCGTGGAAGCGCGATCGTTACTAATTTGTCGAGGAAGTCATACATTCTAATGCCGCGTAAGGTAACCTTACAACCAATTTCTTGGCCTTCACGAAGTTTGAATGACGCTTCGGATTTCTTTGCTTTGGTGATGACTGGTTTTTGGCCAGCAATCACGGTTAATTCCTTGACTGCATCTTCAAGTAACTTGGCGTTACCGGTGGCATCACCGACACCCATGTTAATGACGATTTTGTTGAGTTTTGGAGCTTGCATCACCGACTTGTAGTTGAATTTCTTCACTAAAGCAGGGATGACTTCGTTTTTGTATTTTGTTTCAAGCCGGTTGACTGCTTTGACAGCAGGAGCAGCTTTCACTTCTTGTGCTTTTGGAGCGGCAGTTTTTGGAGCCGCTTTTTTGGTTTTTGCTTCAGCCATTTACTTGCCCTCCTATTTAATCACTTCGCCACTTTTTTTAGCGACGCGGACTTTCTTACCCTTGATAACTTGCATGCTAACGCGGGTTGCTTTTTTGGTTTTTGGATCAATTAACGCGACATTACTCACGTGAATTGGTGCGTAGACATCAACAATGCTTCCTTCTGGAATTTGTTGCGTTGGTTTACGGTGTTTTTTCTTAACGTTCACGCCTTCGACCACAACTTTTTCAAGTTTACGGTAGACGCGTTGAACTAAACCTTGTTTGCCCTTATCATGACCGCTAATGACAATGACTTTATCGCCTTTTTTAATATACATAGCGACCTCCTATAATACTTCCGGAGCGAGTGAGACGATTTTCATCGCGCCTTCACCTTTTTCACGGAGCTCTCTAGCGACGGGGCCAAAGACGCGCGTACCAATCATCACACCTTCGTTATTAACGAGGACAACCGCGTTATCATCGAAGGCGATTTTGGAACCATCTGGACGAAGAATTCCTTTGGTGGTACGGACGATGATACCTTTGACGATATCACCCTTTTTGACTTTACCGTTTGGTGTCGCTTGTTTGACAGCAAGGAGGACAGTGTCGCCAATATTACTCGTTTTACGGTGACTACCACCATAAAGACGGAAGATCCGCGCTACTTTCGCACCGGTGTTGTCGGCGACGATCATATTTGTTTCAACTTGAACCATAATTACGCTCCCTTCACTTCTGATGCTACGGCTTCTTGGGCAGCAGCTTCATTGAATTGAGTCGCACTAATTTCTGCTAAGCTAAGGACTTCGACTAAGCGCCAACTTTTGGTTGCACTTAATTTTCTTGTCGCCATGATGCTGACTTTGTCACCGACTTTAGCGACATTGTTTTCATCATGTGCGTAGTATTTCTTGCGATATTTGACACGCTTTGCATACTTTGCGTGTCGTTTGTGAGTTTCGACTAAGACAACAATTGTTTTGTCCATCTTGTCAGAGACAACGACGCCTTCTAAGATGGCACGTGTATTTCTTTGTTCCATATTCTTAGTCCTCCTTATTTAATCCCGAGTTCGCGTTCGCGTAACACAGTATAGATGCGCGCGATGTCTTTGCGAACGACGGTGATTTCACGACCATTTGCTAATTGTCCGGTTGCTTGTTTCGCACGTAAGTGGAATAGCTTTTCTTTAAGCAAATAGACTTGTTCATTTAGATCGGTAACGGATAGTTCACGAACTTCTTTAATTTTCATATTTGCTCCTCCTATTCTTTAACTTCTTGTTCACGAGCAATGACGCGACATTTAATTGGTAATTTGTAGGCAGCTTGTTGTAAAGCATGGCGAGCGATTTCGGGGTTCACACCACCGATTTCAAACAAGACCGTATTTTTCTTAACAACAGCAACCCATTCTTCGGGGTTACCTTTACCACTACCCATCCGGACTTCGGCTGGTTTTTTGGTTTTGGCGAGGTGAGGGAAAATCCGAATCCAGATTTTACCAGCCCGTTTGGTTTGTCCAGCTAACACGATACGTGCGCTTTCGATTTGACGATTGGTGATATACGCACCTTCAAGAGCTTGAAGACCGAATTCACCAAAGCTAACATCGGTTCCGCCTTTGGCTAAGCCTTCGTAGCTTAAACGTTGAGGACGACGGAATTTTGTTCTACTTGGTTGTAACATCGTTATTCTCCTCTCGATTTCTTCTCTGGCCGTTCGTATTCGCCACGGCAGATCCAAACTTTAACGCCAAGACGTCCATAGGTTGTGTGGGCTTCGGCGTGAGCATAGTCGATATCACTTCTTAAGGTATGTAGAGGAATGATTCCTTCTTTATACCCTTCGCTACGAGCAATTTCGGCCCCGTTTAAACGGCCGCTAATGAGGGTCTTACACCCTTTAGCACCCGCCCGACGCACTCTTTGAATGGTCTTCTTTTGGACGGCACGGAAACTGGCACGGTTTTCTAATTGGTGAGCGATATCTTGGGCGACTAATTCTGCATCTAAATCTGGGTTCTTCACTTCAACAACGCTGAGGCGTAAGGTGCCGGATTTGACGAGTTTTTCTAACTTTGCAGTTAATTCTTTAATGTTTTTGCCATCTTGACCAATGACGACGCCTGGACGGGCGACGAAGAGGTTGACGACAACGGTATAACCGCTTTCGAAGGTATTGATCCGTTCGATTTCAACTTTTGATAAGAGCGCTTCCTTTAATAAAGGAGTGAGCGTGGTGCGAATGAGGAGGTCTTCTTTTAAGAAAGCAGCATAGTTTTTATCATCAGCAAACCAGCGGCTATTCCAGTTACGGTTGATACCGTATCTGAACCCATTTGGATTAACTTTTTGTCCCATGTTGTTCCCCCTACTTTCTTTCCTTGACCTTAACAATGATCGTTGAGGTCCGTTTGATAATTCCAGCAGCACTACCTTTAGCACGTGGCATGAACCGCTTCATTTTGATTGAGTCATTCACTTGAATTTCACTAATATAGAGTAATTCTTCGTTGAATCCAAAGTTATTGATGGCGTTAGCAGCCGCACTTTGAATCGTTTTGCTAACGGGTAAGCTCGCGGCTTTGTTGACGTTGAAGAGGATGCCAACGGCTTCTTTCACCGTCTTTCCTCTAACTAAATCAGCAACTAAACGGGCTTTCCGTGGGGTCACACCAACGGTACGGGAGATTGCTCTCACTTCGGTTGGAGTTGGTTTAACTGGTTTGACTGGTTTGACTTCTTCAACTTTTTTGGTTGCGGTCTTTTTTGTTACTCTTGCCATGTTCTACCTACTTCTTTGAGGCTGACGCTGCTTTATCTTCTGCAGTGTGGCCTGTATGACCTTTATATGTTCTTGTTGGACTGAATTCGCCTAATTTATGACCGACCATATCTTCAGTCACATAGACTGTGATATGTTCTTTACCGTTATAAACAGCGAAGGTGTGTCCGACAAATGATGGGAAGATGGTGGATCTTCTGGACCATGTCTTGATAATTTCTTTTTTACCGGCAGCATTGAGGGTGTCTACTTTTTTAACTAAGTAGTCATCTGCAAATGGGCCTTTTTTCAAACTTCTTGCCATAATTCTTGTTCCTTTCTTCCTCTATTTGTCGTTGCGACGTCTCACCATGAGCGCGCTTGATTGTTTTTTGTGTTTACGAGTCTTGACGCCAAGGGCTTTCTTACCCCAAGGAGTTCTTGGAGCATCTTTACCGACTGGGGTCTTACCTTCACCACCACCGTGTGGGTGATCGTTGGGGTTCATAACAGATCCGCGGACAGTTGGACGGGTGCCTAACCATCTTGATTTACCAGCTTTACCGAAGTTGACGAGGTTGTAATCTTCATTACCAACTTCACCAATCGTTGCACGGCAGGTCAGAAGAATCTTTCTCACTTCACCGCTTTGTAAACGAAGGATTGCGTACTTGCCTTCTTTACCAAGAATTTGGACACTCGTACCAGCAGCACGGGCGATTTGACCGCCTTTGCCTGGGCTGAGTTCGACGTTGTGAATCATCGTTCCTTCAGGAATGGCAGCGAGCGGCATGGCGTTTCCGATTTGGATATCCACTTGTTCGCCGGAGATGATTTTGGTGCCGACTTCCATTTTCTTTGAAGCAATAATGTAACGTTTTTCGCCATCGGCATAGGTGACGAGTGCGATGTTAGCATTACGGTTTGGATCGTATTCGATAGCAGTAACCACTGCTGGAACGCCATCCTTATTACGTTTGAAGTCAACAATACGGTAGCGACGTTTGTGGCCTCCACCAATGTGACGGGTAGTAATCTTACCCATGTTGTTACGACCGCCTGATTTTCTCAAACACACCGTTAAACTTTTTTCTGGTTCTTTTTTGGTAATGTTATCAAACGATAGCGTGGTCATTGCCCGCCGTGATGGGGTCGTTGGTCTATATGTTTTAATTGCCATAATTTAATGTTCCTTCCATCTCGTGCGAGTTATTCTTTGAATAAGTCAATTGCTTGTCCTTCTTTGATCGTCACAATTGCTTTCTTAAAGCCAGGGACGGTACCGGTATATTTGGCACCCCGTCTTTTCGCTTTGGATAATACGTTGATTGTTTTAACTGCGGTCACTTCGACGCCATAGATGGTTTCAATCGCATCTTTGATTGTTTCTTTGTTCGCAGTTTTCTTCACTTTGAATGTAATTTTGTTTTCTTGTTGCATCAGTAACATTGACTTTTCGGTGATGACTGGAGCAATTAATAAGTCTAATTGTTCGATTGTCGCCCGTTTTGCAACGACTTCTGCTTTCGCTTTTTTACGCGCCATTATTCAAGCCCTCCTTCGATTGCCTTAAGCGTCGCTTTTTCAACAATGATGTGATCGACATGAAGTAAATCATAGACGGACACATTGTCATGACGCACGGGAAGCACATTGCCAAGGTTGTTGACGGCGAGGAGGAGTTCATCATTATCGTCGATGATTAACATAACTTTTCCTTCTGCATTTAAGTCCTTAAGTAATTTAAGGGCTGCTTTGGTTTTTGCTTCGATATTGATTTCTTCTTCGAGAACAATGAATGCTTTTTCACTCACTTTAAGGGAAAGGGCACTTCTTAAGGCTAAGTCGTGTTCTTTCTTGTTCATCGAGAGTTTGTAGTTTTGGGTTCCGGTTGGGCCGAAGACGACGCCACCACCAACCCAAATGGGTGAACGGCTACTACCCGCACGAGCGCGGCCAGTACCTTTTTGTCTCCATGGTTTCTTACCACCACCGCTCACTTCAGCGCGGGTCTTGGTCTTAGCCGTCGCTTGTCTGCGATTAGCTAAGTATGTATTGACTGCGGCGAACATGGCGTCTTTATGTGGTTCGATTCCAAAGATTTCTCCCGCTAATTTGACGGTTGAAACTTTTTCACCGGCTTGATTAACAACGGGGTAGCTGACTGCTTTAATTTTGTTTTCTGGCATGTTTTACTTCCTCCTTGTTAACGTTATTCACCAGCACGGTTTAATAATGGTTTAATGTCGCGTTTTGCTAATTGAACCTTAACCGCACTACGAATTTTGACGATTGATTTTGTTGGGCCTGGGATTGCACCTTTAATTAAGATTGCATTCTTTTCTGGTAAGACTTTAACAATGGTCAGATTGAGAATTGTTGCAGTGGTGTTACCATGATGCCCTGGCATTTTTTTACCTTTTGGGGTTGTTTGGATACGACCGCTTGTCGCCATGGATCCAACACCACGGTGATAACCTGAGCCATGGGCCTTTGGTCCGATCGTGTGATGGTAACGTTTAATGTTACCGCTGAAGCCTTTACCCTTGCTTGTTCCGGTGACGTCAACGACTTCACCATCTTTGAAGAGATCGGCTGTTAATTGATCACCAAGTTTAAGTCCACTAAATTCATCACCTTGTAATTCAAAGAGATTGTACTTAGGGGTTGTTCCGGCTTTGGCGAAGATGCCTTTTTCTGGTTTGTTGGCCCGACTTTCTTTTTTGTCTTCATAGCCAACTTGAATTGCGTCGTAACCATCGGTTGCAACGGTTTTCAATTGGGTCACTACGTTAGGTAATACTTCAACGACTGAAACAGCATACATTGTTCCGTCTTCAGCAAATACTTGAGTCATGCCCATTTTGCGTCCAATAATCGCTTTCATGTTTTACCTCCTATAGTTTGATGTCGATATCCACACCACTTGGAAGTTCGAAGTTCCGTAAGAACTCGACCGTCTTCTTTGTTGGGTTGGCGATATCGATTAAGCGTTTGTGCGTCCGAATTTCGAATTGTTCGCGAGCATCTTTGTACTTGTGAACCGCACGTAGAATCGTATAGACTTGTTTTTCCGTTGGGAGCGGAATGGGGCCAATGACCTTAGCACCACTTTCGACTGCTTGGACAACGATCTTTTTAACAGCCTCATCTAAGAGTGCGTGATCGTAACTTTGCAAGCGAACCCGAATTTTTTTCTTTCCTGCCATGAATTAATACCTCCTTACATCTACAGGTGTTATCTAGCTCGACGCGAATTCCCTGACACACTTCATGACAACGCCTGTAGGTGTATCAGCAACCTCGCATTTCAACGCGGACGATAACTTCTAAAAGGATACCTATGTCGCTTCTCTTTGTCAATAGTTTTTATGCATAAAATATAGTTTATTTATATATAAGTCAAATTTGTGCCCATAAGTACACAAAAAAATCTCCGATGTTTTTTTCGAAGATTTTAAGTCTGTCTAAGAGTGTGGTGCTCACCAATTTGTCAAAAATTC
>ERZ1645187.2593-NODE-2593-length-15761-cov-15.272635_pt1 | contig 15761 bp, 23 predicted proteins | sample MGYA00575352_ERZ1645187 | MGnify/ENA primary metagenome ERZ1645187 (study PRJEB40837, sample SAMN11349314) | freshwater sediment metagenome | isolation source: river sediment | host: Sediment | place: India: Wazaribad , New Delhi | collected 2017-02-21 ... | reverse complement strand
GCTTCAGCGACTTCGATTCGACCAGCCAGTCCTTCGGCACGTAGTCGATGACGAGGTGGGCGAAATCCGGCTGCCCTGTCACCGGGCACAGCGAGGTGAACTCGGGCGCGGTGAAACGCGCCACATACTGCGTGTCGGCGTGCGGATTGGCGACGCGCTCGAGCACCGCCTTGTCCGGGCTCTCCGGCATCGCGACCTGCTGGCCGAGCAGGCTGGTGGTCGGCGTGTTCGGTGCCTTGCGGCCCATGCGAAGCGCTCCTGAACGCGACTTGAAGTGCGGGGTCGAGGGGACCAGTCCCCTCGCCTTCACTGCACCTTACTCCGCTGCCATGCGGCGCTGCGGGCCGCGATAGATGCAGCCCTCGTGACAACTGTCGCGCGCGATCCAGATTTCGGCGAGGCCCGGCACGCGGTTCTGCAGCCGGTTCCACAGCCACATGGTGATGCGTTCGAGCGTCGGCGCGGCGAGACCTTCGATGTCGTTCAGCATGCGATGGTCGAGCGCCTCGCGCGCTTCGGTGATGGCCGCGGTCAGGTCGTCGAAATGCATGACGAGGCCGGTCTCGGGATCGGGCTCGCCCTCGACCGACACGCGCACGCGGAACGAATGCCCGTGAATGCGCGAGTTCGGGTGTCCGGCCGGTGCGCTCGGCAGGAAGTGGGCAGCCTCGAAATGGAACTCGCGATAGATGAGCATTTTGACTCTAGGGAGTAGGGAGTAGGGAGTAGTCGGGCTGTGACCTGGTTCCGCCTCGTCAGGGTATTCCGACCAGCTTGTGCGTCTGCAGCGACAGGCGCCATTCGGGATTGGCCTTGCAGTAGGCGATCGCGGCGGCGGTGTTGGCGTCTCGATCCGGCCCGTCCATGGGTTGCAGGAAGCGATAGCGAAAGTCCAGCCCCGCACATTGCTCCGGCGCAAGCCCCGTCTGCGGATAGACCAACTTCAGTTCGTCGCCGGAACGCTGCACCAGCGTCGAGCCGGCCTTGGGGCTGACGGTGATCCAGTCGATGTCACGCGGGACCGGCAGGGTCCCGTTGGTCTCGATGGCGATCTCGAAGCCCTCGTCGTGCAGGGCCTCGATCAGCTTTGCGTCGACCTGTAGCATCGGCTCACCGCCCGTCAGCACGACGAGCGTCGGAGCCGCGTCGTCGCCGCTCGCAGCCGCGATCATGTCGACCAGCATGCCGGGTTTGGCGTACTTGCCCCCGTTCGGCCCGTTGGTGCCGACGAAATCCGTATCGCAGAAGCGGCAGACGGCCGTCTCGCGGTCCTTCTCCACGCCGCTCCACAGGTTGCAGCCGGCGAATCGGCAGAAGATCGCCGGCCGGCCCGCGTTCGCGCCCTCGCCCTGCAGCGTGTAGTAGATCTCTTTGATCTGGTACATGGCGGCGACATCTGTCGATTGCGGGACCGGGTGTCAAGGCTGCGCGGCATTTGCGCCGCATCCGGTGTGGCACGTTCAGCGTAAGCTGACGGAGCGAACGGTGATCTGGCAGGGGTGGGTGATGGTCGGTAGCACCGGGCCGGATGCGGAGCGAACGCCGCGCTATCTCGACCTCGTCATGGTCGCGTTCGTGGTGGTGCTGGTCTGCTCGAATTTGATCGGGCCGGCCAAGATCGCGACGCTCGATCTGCCGTTCTACGGCCCGTTCGTGTTCGGAGCGGGCGTGCTGTTCTTCCCCATTTCCTACATCTTCGGCGACATCCTGACCGAGGTGTATGGCTACGCCCGCGCCCGCCGCGTCATCTGGACCGGGTTCGCCGCGCTTGCCTTCGCCAGCATCATGGCGTCCGTGGTCGTGGCGTTACCGCCGGCCTCCTTCTGGCAGCATCAGGCGGCCTACGAGATCGCCTTCGGCAACGCCTGGCGCGTGGTGGCGGCATCGATGTTCGCCTACTTCTGCGGTGAGTTCGTCAACTCGTTCGTGCTTGCCAAGATGAAGGTCTGGACGGCGGGGCGCTGGCTGTGGATGCGCACCATCGGTTCGACCATCGTCGGCGAGGCGGTCGACAGCGCGCTGTTCTATCCGCTGGCGTTCTACGGCACCGGCATCATCCCGAACGAGGCCTTGCCGCAGGTCATGCTCTCGCAGTTCATCCTGAAGACGCTGGTCGAGGTTCTGTTCACGCCGGCGACCTATTGGATCGTCGGCCGGCTGAAGCGGGCCGAGGGCATCGACCACTACGACCGCGACACCGACTTCTCGCCGTTCAGACTGGAGACGTGAGGCGCCGCTGGTTTGTCGGCTGGTACGCTTCGGGGTACATTGCGGCCATGAACATCCAGACGCTGCCGCGCATGACCGTCGACGAGTTCCTGGTGTGGGCCGAGGGCCGACCGGGCCGCTACGAACTGGTCGATGGAGTCGTATGCCAGATGGCCCCCGAAAAGGTCCGCCACGCCGAGACGAAGGCCGAATGCTTCATCGCGCTCCGCGCCGCCAGCCGCCGGGCCGGCGCCGCCTGCCACGCGCTGCCCGACGGCATGACCGTGCGCATCACCGATCGCACCGCGTTCGAGCCGGACGCTCTGGTCTACTGCGGCGACAAGCTGCCGGGCGACGATCTTGAGGTGCGCGCGCCGGTGATCGTCGTCGAAGTGATCTCGCCGAGCACGTCGAGCCGCGATACCGGCGCCAAGCTCAAGGGCTACTTCTCGCTACCGAGCGTCCGCCATTATCTGATCGTCGATGCGACCGAGAAGAGTGTCGTGCACCATGTCCGCGACGAAGGCGGCGCAATTGCCACCCACATCGTCACCGAGGGCGTCCTGCGCCTCGATCCGCCAGGCCTCGACGTGCCGCTCTCCGAGATGTTCGCTTGAGGCCCCACTGGATCAGTGCGTGACGCCGAGGGGCAGGGCCTCGACCGGCGTCGCCTCGTCGTTGACGTCGCCGAAGAACAGGAACGCGGTCCCGCCGCGGGTAATGGACGACGAATCGAGAATGCTCGAAATGCTGTCGAACAGCGCGCGCGCGTCGGGCCCGTAGAGGAACAGCGAGCCGGTGGAGCCGTCGACCGCCAGTTCGTGCCCGTCCATGACGCCCGTGCCCTCGACCGACAGCGTGCCCTCGATGTCGAGATGCAAGCGCTCCAGCGGCGCGAGATCACGCTCTCCGTTGCGGAAATGCTGGTCACCATAACCGGCGAACTGGACGATGACGGCCTGGTCGGGGGGCATATCGAACATGCGTGCGGACCCTCGCGGAAGGCGCGCAAGGCGCGCGAAATGAGAAACGACCCGGTTTGATTAGCATCGCCGGGCGCGCCGACGCCTGCGACGGAATCGCGCCGGGGCCCGCCTCTGGCGGCGCCGCTCTCACGTCTCCGTTTCGATGGCGTGCAGGATCTCGCGCAGCTCGGCGCGCGGGTCGGCGTAGCGCTCGTAGGAGACGTGCGTCTGCGCGTACCAGTAGCGGGCGTTGGTGGCATCGCCCTCGATCTTGTGCAGCACGGCGTGCAGCCAGTCGGCGAGACTTTTGCCTTCGTGGCGCTGGGCGAGTTTGTGCGCCTCGTCCCAGTTGCCGTCGAGTGCCGCCTGGATCGCCTGCGTCAGGTCGGCGCGGATGTCGGTCGGGTTCGATTGCTCTGCCATGCGCTCCATCCTTTTGCCCGAAGCTCGCAGGCCGGGCAGGCGCCGCATCCATACCCCCAGTCGTGGCGGCGCGCCCGCTCGCCAAGATAGCAAGTGTGCGACAGTTCGACGATGAGGTCCACCAGCGCCGCCCCGCCGAGCTGTTCGGCGAGCGCCCAGGTGCCGGCCTTGTCCACGTACATCAGCGGCGTGACGATCTCGAACGGCTTGTCCATGCCGAGCGAGATGGCGGATTGCAGCGCATCGAGTGTGTTCTTGCGGCAGTCCGGGTAGCCGGAATAGTCGGTCTCGCACATGCCGCCGACGAGCGTGGTGATGCCGCGCCGGTAGCCGAGGGCGGCCGCATAGGTGAAGAACAGCAGGTTGCGGCCCGGCACGAACGTATTCGGCAGCCCCGAGGCCGACAGCTCGATCTCGACGCCGCGCGTCAGGCTGGTCTCCGAGATGCGCCCGAGCGTCGGCAAGTCCAGCAGGTGATCGGGCCCGAGCTTTTTCGCCCACGCCGGAAACCGCGTCTTGATCGCGTCGAGCAGCGTCAGGCGTGTCTGCAACTCGATCGCGTGGCGCTGGCCATAGGCGAAGCCGATGGTCTCGACGTGGTCGTAGTCGGTCAGCGCCCTGGCGAGGCAGACGGTCGAATCCTGTCCGCCGGAGAACAGGACGAGGGCGGTGGTGGTCATTCGGTCTCCCTGGACACCAAAACCGGCTTTTCGTCTGTCATCCCGGTGCTCGTCACCGGGATCCATGTATCTGCAGCGGAAACGGACGTTCAACGATGGATCCCGGCAATGAAGGCCGGGATGACAAAACGCAAGTCCGGATCGGACGCCTAGAACCTCGCCCCGTCGACCTTGCGCGGCGTCAGGGCGTCGAGGTCGACGCCGTCGAGGCAGCGCACGTTGACGGCCACCATGTCGGCCCCGCCCGGGCCCTTGCCGCGGCCGAACGCCTTGATGCCGCACGTTTTGCAGAACAGGTGGTGGATCACCTTCTTGTTGAACTGGTAGTCGGACAGCGCGTCCTCGCCGGTTTCGAGGCTGAATTCGCCCGCCGGAACGAACGCCAGGATGGTGCCGGCGCGCCGGCACATCGAGCAGTTGCAGGTGATGGCGCCGGCCAGATCGGCCTTCGTGGTGAAGCGCACGGCGCCGCAGTGGCAGCTTCCGGTGTAGGTTTTGGCATCGGACACGGGTGGTCTCCATTGGCCGGATGGGCAGTCGGGCCCAGACTGTCGGGTCTTTGCCGGGCCCGCAAGACCGGCTACAAGGCCGCCCGAGACAGCCGCCCATCCGGGGCCCCGGATACTGGACGGCAATCGCCCGTCCGCACGAAGACCGAGCCAGAAGGGAAAACCCCATGACCGCCATCATCGACATCATCGGCCGCGAAATCCTCGACAGCCGCGGCAACCCGACCGTCGAGGTGGACGTGATGCTGGAGGACGGCTCCATGGGCCGCGCGGCCGTGCCCTCGGGCGCCTCGACCGGCGCGCACGAGGCGGTGGAACTGCGCGACGACGACAAGACGCGCTATCTCGGCAAGGGCGTGCTGAAGGCCGTCGATGCGGTCAACGGCGAACTCTACGACAGCCTCGCCGGCATGGATGCCGAGGACCAGCGCGGCATCGACGCCGCCATGATCCAGATCGACGGCACCAAGAACAAGGGCCGTCTCGGCGCCAACGCCATTCTCGGCGTGTCGATGGCGGTCGCCAAGGCGGCGGCGAAGGCGTCGGGCCTCGAACTCTATCGCTACGTCGGCGGCACCTCGGCGCATATCCTCCCCGTCCCGATGATGAACATCATCAACGGAGGCGCCCACGCCGACAACCCGATCGACATCCAGGAATTCATGATCATGCCGGTCGGCGCCGAGAGCTGCTCGGAGTCGATCCGCATGGGTGCCGAAATCTTCCACGCGCTGAAGAAGAGCCTCAAGGACGCCGGCCACAACACCGGCATCGGCGACGAGGGCGGCTTCGCGCCGGCTCTGAAGAGCGCAGACGACGCGCTCTCCTTCATCATGAAGGCGATCGAGAAGGCCGGCTACAAGCCGGGCGACGACGTCATGCTGGCGCTCGATTGCGCCTCGACCGAGTTCTTCAAGGGCGGCAAGTACGTCATGGAAGGCGAGGGCAAGACGCTCGACAGCGCCGGCATGGCGAAGTACCTCGAAGCGCTCGTCAAGAAGTACCCGATCATCTCCATCGAGGACGGCATGGCCGAGGATGACTGGGATGGCTGGAAGGCGCTGACCGAGCTGATCGGCAAGAAGTGCCAACTCGTCGGCGACGATCTGTTCGTCACCAACACCGAGCGCCTCTCTCAGGGCATCGCCAAGGGCACCGCCAACTCGATCCTCGTCAAGGTCAACCAGATCGGCACGCTGACCGAAACGCTCGACGCCGTGAACATGGCGCAGCGCGCCGGCTATACGGCCGTGATGTCGCATCGCTCGGGCGAGACCGAGGACTCGACCATCGCCGATCTCGCCGTCGCCACCAACTGCGGGCAGATCAAGACCGGCTCGCTGTCGCGCTCGGATCGCCTCGCCAAGTACAACCAGCTCATCCGCATCGAGGGCGAACTCGGCGACGTGGCGAAGTTCGCTGGCCGCAACATCATTCGCGGCCGCGCGCTGGCCTGAGTGTCGATCCGTCCGTTGCGCTTGTCATCCTCGGGCTCGTCCCGAGGACCCAGCCATCAGAGTGGACATTTCTCGGTCGCGCAAGCGCTGGACGTCGGCACGCGCCGTGAGCGAAGAAAGTGAAGGCGAGGGGGCTGGCCCCCTCGACCCCGCACAGGGGGCCGCATGTGGCGAAGGGCGCGAGCCCGCTCGCGAAGCGACACGCCGACATATCAAATCCGCAATCGCCGCGTGATGTGCCGGTATCCGCAACGGCCGAGAGGATGTGTCCATGACGCGATCACGCTGGCGAGGTCTGGGCGTCGGATCGCTGCTCGCGGTCGTCGCCGCGCCGTTGAGCTTCCTCGCGGGCGTCTGGGTCATGGGCGCGCTGATGATCTGGAAGAGCGGACCGGTCGGCGGCGAAGCCTTGCAGGGCGCCGCGTTTGCCGCATTCCTGTTCGGCGGGCCGCTCGGCGTTGTCGCCGGCGCGCTGCTGATCGGCGGCCTCGGCGCGTGGTTCTCTCACCGGCTCTCGTGGCCCGTCGTCATCGCGCTCGTGCTCGCCCTCGCCGCCGCCAGCGGATTCGCCATGAGCGAACTCGGCACGATCTGACCGCTCGCCGGGCGTCGCGGCTCACCCGATGTCAGCCTCAGGGTCGAGTTCGTTCAGCATCGTTCCGGCTTCGCGCTGAACGATCACGATCTTCTCCCCGACAGCCTGCCACACGACGTCGTTGTCGAGTCCGTCGTAGCCGTGCGCGATGATGTTGCGCATCGCGATGATGCGTCGATGCTCGCTGATGCGAGCGACACGTTCGGGATCGAGTGCGCCGAGACGCCGAATGGCCTCGCCGAGTATCTCCAACTGTCGCTCGACCGCGGAACGCAGCATGAGGTCGGCCGCGTACTCGTCGCGCGTTCGACCTAGCGTGAAGGCCGAGATGGCGGAGCAGGCCGCGAGGATATCCGCCAGCAGTTTTTCAGGGCTATGCGCCATAGAGTTGCTGGCTACTGGCTTCGATCTCACGGCGCAGATAGCGATTTCTGATCGAGGGTTTCGTGAGGAGGTCGACGGGCCGTTCGAAGAGACGCTCCAGTTCTTCCTTCAATCCGAAATAGCGGTCGAAAGCGTTGTTTCGCGCCGCCGGCTGGAATTCGACGACGAAATCGATATCGCTCGAGAGAGGGCGGAAGTCAGCACCGGTCGCCGAGCCGAACACTGCAAGTTGGGCTACGCCGAAGCGACGGCAGAGCCTTTCGATCTCGGGACGATGTCGCTCAAAGAGCGGGTTCATGGCCAGCCTCCAGGCTTCAGAATACTGAAGCGGCAAGTGTCCGCAAAGGTCAACCTCAAGGGCGGTTCCTCAAAATGGCGACCGACGTGCCGGTGAGTAGGTGCGGCTTCGTCGCCTGCACGCTGTCGAAGACGACGCACATCGGCTTCGATGCCTGCGACAGTTGCGAGAAGCTCGCGGCCTTGCAGCCCGAGGTGTTGCGGCAGACCGTCATGCAGCCGTCGGCGCTGTCTGCATCGGCGGATTTGATGACGCTGCCGAAGACCACCACGCGGTCGTAGAAGTCGAACCCCTGTTTCGAACGGGACGGCTGCGAGGGCAGGGCCGCCAGCGAGCCGGGCTGTTTCGATACCCCGCTACGCCAGCTCGGGTCGTCGTGGCGGGCGTCGATTGTCGAGAACAGTTGGCATTGGCCCATGACGGGTATCTTGCGGCCATGCTGATAGCCGATGCAGCCGGCCTCGCCCGCGCACGCGTTACGGCAGGCGTCCGGGTTCGGCGCCTTGAACGATCTGATCTCGCGGCCTTCGAGGCGCACGTTGTCGCTCGCTTCGAACTCCGCAGCGCTGGCGTTCGGATCGGGACGCGCGGTAACGGGTGGAATGGCAGCCGCGACCTGCTGGTTGTCGTTGCCGTCGTTCTTGCCTGCGGGCGCCGCTGCCTTGCCTTCGAGTACGGCGATCTCGTCGCGCACCTTCTTGAGGTCCTGGCCGCGCCGCGTCCACTCCAGCATGATGTTCGACACGTCGCGCTGCAGTTTCATCTTGTCGTTGGGGTTGGCCCGCGCCTGCTCCATGCTCTTCTCGGTGAGCCGCTTGCGCAGGTCGTTGACCAGATCGTCGAGGTTCGCGGCCCGCGCCCGCAGCTCCGCCAAACGGATGCCGTCGGCCGTCATCATGGCGCCCGCGGGTGGTGCTGCATCGCGCGTCTTCGCCTCGGCTTCCAGCTTCGCCAGCCGGTCCTTGAGCGCGGTGATGTCGTCGGACGCAGCGGCGGGCGCGGGCGAGACGGTGCCCGCAGCCGGAACCTCGGCAATCTGCACCGGCACGAAATAGAAATCCCCTGTCAGCGCCGAGTGGTCCCACGGCACCTGACGCCCGTCGGTCGCACGCACCACATCCTTCCTCACCTCGATCATGGTGGCGGGCAGGTTGCGGCCCTTGGCGCGCATGTGCTTCAGCAGCGCCGACGTGAACGGCGAGTTGCGCTCGGTCCCGTCGAGGGCGACGTTGCCCGGCTGCGTCGCGTAGGCGATGAACGTCCCGAGCCCTGTCGCGGCCGCGGCGAGACCGCGCCCGACACTCGCCGAGCGCGTGCCCATCGAGCGGGCGAGGTTGCGCGCCAGCGGATTGTCGCGGCAGGCGTCGAGAATGATGATCGAGGTTTTGCCCTCGCGCTCGATCTCCATCTGGCGCAGGACGAAGTTGAGGCGCACCGCCTCGAACTCGAGATCGCGCTCGCGCTCCAGTTTGGCATCGACCGGCACGAGGTAGTTCTCGGCGCCGACCTGCAGCCCATGCCCCGCATAGAAGAACAGCGCCACCTCGGCGCCGGTCAGCTTGTCGGTGAAGCTGCGCAACGCCGCGTCGATCCCGGGCTTGTCGGCATCGAGCGCCTCGACCACGTCGAACCCGGTGGCCTTGAGTGCTGCCGAGACGTCGCGGGCGTCGTTGAGCGGGTTCGCCAGCGTCGTCGTGTTGCGATAGGCGCCGTTGCCGATGACGAGCGCGACGCGCGTCTCCGCCATCGCCGGCACCAGCCCGGCGATACTCGCCATCAGTGCCGCAAGCAGCAAGGTCAGCAGGCGCATGCGTCTCTCCCCGGTCAATCGACAGGTCATCAGGCCGTCCGATCGCGTCATCCGCGTGGCGGCGCGAAAAAGAACCGCCGTTTTACCCGGCCTTAACGACGTACCCTTTAGAACGATCGTGTTCCGCATCGCCTACGAGTGGGAACACAGTGCTGCGTAAATCCAAATCACATGATCGGCGAAACCGGTCCAGGCTTCTCCTGGTGTTGCTTAGCTGCCTGGGTATGACCGGCTATTTCGGCCATCATGCAATGTACGGCCGTCACGGTCTCGAGACCCGTTCCAAGTTGATCTCCCGCTCCGCCGCTCTGGAGTTCGAGATCAAGGGGCTCGAGACCGTGCGCGCACGTCTGCAGCGCGATGTCGCGCTGCTCTCGCCCGAGCGGCCGGACCGCGATCTCGTCGAGGAGATCGCCCGCGACGTGCTCGGCCTGGTGCACCCTTCCGATCGCCTCGCCATCCGCCACTGAGTGGCAGCCTTCATATCGGCGCAAACTTCCGTTAGCGGACTTGTGCGTAGGATCGTCGCTCGGTGGCTGCATCGTGGTTCGATCCGCGCACGCCGCCGGTGATCGGCTTTCGCGCGGTTACGGGTGGTGAGCCTGCTGAGAGCCGCGCAACAGTCCGTTAAGGATGGCGGCAAGGTCTGCTTTCCGCGTGCGATGGTGTATGCTCATGGGGCAGTGGTTGCCCTTATGGTGTCGGCGCAAGCTGCCGAGGAAGGTTCGTCATGGCCAATGGCTTGGCTCGGAGCCCGCCCGGAGCGGATGGCGAGGCGGCGCGGCGCAAGGTGCGCGAGCAGCGCGAGGCGTCTGCCCGGAGGGCCCGCGCCGCGGCGATCGCGGTCGCTCCCGGCGCTCGGCCCCGGCGTATCCCGCTGACCATCTATGAGCACGCATCGCCGCGCCTGGGCTTGAAGCTGCTCATGGCCTCGCCACTGTCGCTGCTCATCGCAGGTCTGCAGTATGTTGCCGAGCGGGTGGCCTACTGGGACCCCGTGCTCCGGCGTAACGTCATCTATTGGCGCCACCCTCTGTCGTGGTTCGCCGTCCCCATCTGGATGGCCTTCCTGATGTTGGCACTGATCGTGGTCATACCGCTGCACGGCGGTATCCCGCGGCTGTCCAAGAGTTTGTAGGAGACGCTGCATGGACGACAACGACGGCAGCGAGGTTCTCGAGCTGGAATTGCCCGATGGTGTGCACGGCGCCGAGCAGGCGTTCGAGGTTCTGCGCGGGTGGATCGCCGACGGCGGCCTGCATGTGATCTTCAACCCCGAGACTTTCAGTCACGATGTCTCGGAGTGGGGGCGCATGCTCGGCGATATCGCGCAGCATATCGCGCACGCCGTCGAACTCGACGGGCAGATGACGCGGAACGAGGCGCTGGCGGCGATGGCGGAAGCCTTCGACCGCAGCATCGCAGCAACCGAAACGCCGAACATGTCCGGCCGTATCAAGGGGCGGGTGGAACACTGAAACTGCGCCGCGCGGGGGCGCGGGCAGCGCAAAGCTGTGCGGCGGGCAAGAGACCCAGGGGGGGAACGCATGAGCGAGACCGATATCCTGCAGAACCTGTTCGATGCGATATCGGCGATCCTCACGGTGTTCTCGCTCTTCTTCGCCATCGTCTCGGGTTACGTCGCGGCTCTCTACTTCTTCCTCGCAAGGGCGCCCTTCATGCTGCGCGCCATGGCGTTCCTGCTGATGTCGATCGGGCTCGTTTTCCTCGGCGGCACCGCGACGGTGGTCGGGCGCATACAGGACGGCCTGTTCGCAGCCTGGGACCGGCTCGAGCGGCCGATCGTACCGTTGCAGGACCTCCGCAACCCCGTTCCTGGCCTGCAACTCGCCGGAATCTCGCAGCAGGAGATCGGCGTCGGCATCGGCTGGGTCGTGGCCGTCACCGTCTATCTGGCGCTGTTCTACCTGACGTTCGCCTATCGCTGGCCTGAAACCGCCCGGCGCGAGCCCTGACAGGGGCGGGTGACCTGCGCAGCGATGTGGCGGGCGAAGCACGTCCTCCCTGTTTCCACAGTAAACGTATCCAAAAAGACGCAATGTGGCTCTTGATCAACCGCCAATTACCCGGCGGTTCCTTGCGGGCCGCCCGATTCCATCTCTAATGGCATCCACAACCGGGCACATGACGAGCCCGAGGGGATGCAACGGGAGGGGAGTCTCGCATGCAGAAGCGAATGATGGCAGCGGCTTCGGCGCTGCTGGCCGGAGCGCTGGTCGCCGGGTGCGCCAACGACGGCAACCTGCTGGCCAACAGCCTGACGACGTCGTCTCTGACCGAGACCGCCGAAGCCAAGGCAACGCCGGCGCAGAAGGTCGATCCGCAGTGCGTGGCGCTCATGTCGAAGATCGACGCGCTGCGCAAGGAAGGCACGCCCGAGCGCATCGAGAAGGTTTCGGCCGGCAAGGGCAGCACGGCGCAGGTGAAGCGCGCGTCGCTCGCCAAGATGACCGAGCTGGACAAGGCCAATGCCGAGTTCCAGGCGCGCTGCTCGACGCTGTCGACGCCGCAGCAGGCGGCCGCAGCCCCGGCCGTGACCAATGCCGCAGCAGCGGCTGTGGCTCCGGTGGCGACCGGTGCACCGGCTGCTCCGGCGGCCGCGGCAACGGCGGCGGATGCCGCCAAGACCGTGACCAAGCCGGCCAAGAATGCCGCGAAGAAGGTCGACAAGACGGCGGCGGTTCAGGCCCCGGCCACTGGCGCGCAGCCGGCGAAGGCCGCGGCGGCGCCCGCTCCGGCGGCAAAGACCGCAGCTGCATCCGCTGCACCCGCAGCTGCTGCTCCGGCACCGGCACCGGCACCCGCACCGGCAGCGGCCAAGGCTGCCACGATCAATGCGGATCAGGTCAAGGCCGCGGCTCAGACGGCTGCGACCGCCAAGGCTGCTGCGCCGGCCGCTCAGGCTGCCGCTGGCCAGGCAGCCAAGCCCTCGTTCGGCTCGGCCATCCAGGCGGTGCCGATGTCGTCGGCGGTCGTCACGACCTCGGCTCAGTGAGCTGTTCTGTCGATCGTACTTGCACGGGGCGGCCGCAAGGCGGCCCCGTTGCCGTTCGGGGGGCGGCACGGCGTCCGCGGCGCGGCTCTGCGCGACACGCAGGCCTGACCTGACGCGATGCGATAACTTGCTGCAACTCCCGGCGTATTCGAAACGGTTGCAGTGCGGCATCGAGGCCACAACGCGGCCAGCCGGACTTGCGGCACCGGCCGGGCTGTGATGAAAGGCGAGGGATCGAATCTCGCCACGACACGAACTGGGGGAATGTTATGGCGCCCACACGCTCTCGCCGGGTCTCGCTTGTGACGGCTGGTTTGGCGGCGCTTGTCGTCGCGGGCTGCGCCGGCGGCAATCAGCAGGCCGGCGGTGGTCCCGGTGCGGCGCCGCTGCCGTCGGGCAGATCCTGCCAGGATGTGCGCCGCGAACTCGACCGGCTGGACGCGCGCGGTGTCCCGTCGCGCATCGAGGCCGCCAACTCTGGGGGGAAACTGTCGCCGGCCCAGCGCGCCGAGGTCGAACAATACAACGGCCTGCTGCAACAGTATCTCGGCGCCCGCTGCCATATGTGATTAGGGAAGACGGCTCGAGCAGGCTTTACGCTCCGCCCGACTCACACGACTCTCTCGTACATGTCCTGACGGCCGCCCGGTTTTCAGGCGGTTGCCGGCTAACGCTCGACGGAGAGCTTCATGAACGCCGATACGCGAGCCCTGGTGATCTTTCTGCTGATCGGTCTCGTCGCAGGCTGGCTGGCGTCGGTTCTCGTCGGCGGCTCCGGGCTGATCCGCTACCTCGTGACAGGCGTCATCGGTGCCTTCGTCGGCGGCTTCCTGCTCAATGCGCTCGGCCTGAACCTCGGTATTCGCAACGCTCTCGCCAGCCAGATCGTGACCGCGACCATCGGCGCGATCGTCGTCGTTCTGCTGGCCCGCATCATCGCGTAAGCTGACCGCAGGCGGCCGATCGGTGGCCGCCGGCAGCGCGCTTGCGAGCGCCGCAACGGGATGAGGGGATCGACATGGATTCGGTGCTTGGCGCTCTGCAGAACCCTTGGGTCATCATGGTCATCAACGGCCTGATCGCCGGCTGGCTGGCGGGGCTGATCCTCGGGGGCGGAGGGCTGATCCGCAATCTGTTCGTCGGCATCATCGGTGCCCTGCTGGGCGGCGCGATGGTGCAGATGGGTCTGCTCAACCTGCCGATCAATCTCGGCACCTGGGGCAACCAGATACTCGTCTCGACCATCGGTGCCCTGATCGTGGTCATCATCGCCCGCGTCATCGCGCGTTAGGCCGGTCCGGCGCGTGCAACCATCGTCGCGCGGCGGCAACGTGCATAGCGCCCGCCCTACGTCGAGCTTGATCGGCGCAGCGGGGCCGTCCACCTATGGCGGACGCGCAACCCCTCCTGGGGTGCGCGTCGTCCAGTTCCTGACCGGCCGGCACTTTCGCCGGCCGCGAGCGAGGCCCGTGCATGGTCAAGCTTCTCGATAACACCGGCGGTCCGGCCGATCGGCCCCGACACCCGGAAAAGGCGCACCGGCCCGACACGCCGCTGAAGCGCAAGCCGGAGTGGATTCGTGTGCGCGCGCCGTCGAGCGGTGAATACGGCGAGACGCGCGCCATCGTCCGCCAGCACGGACTGCACACCGTGTGCGAGGAGGCCGGCTGTCCGAACATCGGCGAGTGCTGGACCAAGCGCCACGCCACCATGATGATCATGGGCGATACCTGCACGCGCGCCTGCGCCTTCTGCAACGTCAAGACGGGGTTGCCCGATGCCCTCGACCGTGCGGAACCGGAGCGCGTCGCCGACGCGGTGGCCAAGCTCGGGCTCGAACACGTGGTCATCACCTCGGTCGATCGCGACGACCTCGCTGACGGTGGTGCCGCACACTTCGCGGCGACCATCCGCGCCATCCGCGCCGCTGCCCCGGCCGCGACCATCGAGATACTGACGCCGGATTTCCTGCGCAAGGAGGGCGCCCTCGAAGTGGTCGTCGAAGCCAAGCCCGACGTGTTCAATCACAACCTCGAGACGGTGCCGGGCCTCTATCTCAGGATCCGCCCGGGCGCGCGCTACTTCCATTCGCTGCGACTGTTGCAGCGGGTGAAGGAGCTCGATCCGACCATGTTCACGAAGTCCGGCATCATGGTGGGCCTGGGCGAAGAGCGCGAGGAAGTGCTGCAGTTGATGGATGATCTGCGCTCGGCGGAGGTCGACTTCCTCACCATCGGGCAGTATCTGCAACCCTCGCGCAAGCATGCCGAGGTGAAGCGCTACGTTTCGCCGGACGAGTTCAAGGGCTACGAGACCACGGCCTATGCGAAAGGGTTCCTGCTCGTGTCGTCGACCCCGTTGACGCGGTCGAGCTATCACGCCGGCGCCGACTTCGCGCGGCTCCGGTCCGCGCGCACCGCGAGCCTCGGTGCCTGATGCCACGCTTCGAGACGACGCGCGTCGTGCCCTACAGCCCGGCGCAGATGTACGCCGTGGTGTCGGACGTCGAGGCGTATCCGCAGTTCGTGCCGATGTGCGAAAGCCTCGTCGTGCGTTCGCGATCGAACGATGCGGCGGGGGCGACGACGCTCGTCGCCACCATGGGCATCGGCTACAAGGCGATCCGCGAGACCTTCACCACCCGCGTCGTGCTGTTGCCGCAGGCGAGCCCCCTGCGCATCGACGTCGCCTATCTCGACGGCCCCTTCAAGCACCTCGACAACCGCTGGCGCTTCGAGCCACGCGGCCAGGGTACGGCCGTACATTTTTGGATCGACTACGAGTTTCGCTCGGCCATGCTCGGCCTCGTCATGGGTGCGGTGTTCGATAAGGCGTTCCGCAAGTTCGCCGAGGCGTTCGAGGATCGCGCGCGCAAGGTCTACGGACGCGCTGGCGCGGCGTAGCGCGTCACGGACCGGCCGAGGCTGCTGTCTCTCAAGTGCTCGACATGGTGCGCAGCAGACGCAGCGCCTCGCGCACGGCGGCGAGGCGGACGGAGCTGCGTCCGATGTCGCCGAGGCGGAGCACGCTGGCGACGGTCGCGCCATTGCGGCGCGCGGCGGCGAGGTGGACGAGCCCGACAGGCTTCGCGGCTGTGCCGCCACCGGGACCGGCGACGCCGGTAATGGCGACGGCAACATCGGCGCGTGAATGCGCGAGGGCGCCCAGCGCCATGGCGGCGGCAACCTCGGCGCTCACGGCGCCGTGACGGACGATGAGGTCCGCGGGAACACCGATGCTCTCGCTCTTGGCGTCGTTCGAGTAGGTGACGAAGCCGCGCTCGACCACGTCGGATGAACCCGGCAGTTCCGTCAGCAGCGCGGACACGAGACCGCCGGTACAACTCTCGGCGGTGACGATGCGCCATCCTCTGGCGCGACAGGCGGCCAGCAGGCTCTCTGCTTCGGCAACGAGAT
>ERZ1645187.2592-NODE-2592-length-15765-cov-41.843412_pt1 | contig 15765 bp, 12 predicted proteins | sample MGYA00575352_ERZ1645187 | MGnify/ENA primary metagenome ERZ1645187 (study PRJEB40837, sample SAMN11349314) | freshwater sediment metagenome | isolation source: river sediment | host: Sediment | place: India: Wazaribad , New Delhi | collected 2017-02-21 ... | reverse complement strand
AGCGCACCCAGGCCACGGCCGAGCCCGCGGCGAACCGGCTTCGAAGGTTGGCTCATGCCGACGGTGCTCCCTTACTGGCGATCTCGCGCGCTGCCTCGAGGTAGGACAACGCTCCCGGTGACGCCGGATCGTAGGTCATCACGGTCTGACCGTACGACGGCGCCTCGGAGACCCGGACCGAGCGCGGCACCATCGTCTTGAGGACGGTGTCGCCGAAGTGCTCGCGGACCTCCTCGGCGACGCCGGCCGCCAGGCGGGTGCGGGCGTCGTACATCGTGATCAGGATCGTCGAGACGAAGAGGTGCGGGTTCAGGTGCTGCTTGACCATGTCCACGGTCTCCAGCAACTGCCCGAGCCCCTCGAGGGCGTAGTACTCGGCCTGGATCGGGATCACCATCTCGGCGCCCGCCACCAACGCGTTGAGGGTGAGCAGACCCAGCGAGGGCGGGCAGTCGACGAACACGTAGTCGAAACGGTCATCGCCGACCTCCACCCCGCCGATCAGCGGGGTGGCCTGGATCGCCCGGTTCAACCGGTTCTCCCGGGCGACCACGCTCACCAACTCGATCTCCGCGCCGGCCAGGTCGATGGTCGCCGGCACCACCGAGAGATTCGGAAGCTCCGGGCAGGGGCGCATCACCTGGGCCAGCGGCACGTCCTCCACCAGGAGGTCGTACGTCGAGGACACCCCGCGGTGGTGCTCCACGTCCAAGGCGGTGGAGGCGTTGCCCTGGGGATCCAGGTCGATGACCAGCACCCGCTGCCCGAGCTGGGCCAGGGCCGCGGCCAGGTTCACGGTCGTGGTGGTCTTGCCCACCCCGCCCTTCTGGTTGGCGACCACCATCACCCGGGTCGCCGGCGGCCTGGTCAGGTTTTCGCGTCCCAGGCCTCCGTGCCGGGCCAGAACCACGTGCTCGGCGGCCTGCGCCAGGGGGGTGCTGTCGTCGTACTTCCGGCTCGCCTGCTCGGCCACCTCCCCCGCCGTCCGTACTCCTGTTCCACGTGAAACATCGCCGATTCCCGAGGTGGAGGACTGCGGCAAGGCGGCCCAGGTGGAGGACGGCGGGCTGGTGCGCGTCCCGGAGTCGGACGCCGGCGCCTCGCCGCCACCCTGTGGATAACTCGGGTCTTCCTGTGGAGAGTTGCGCTCAACCGGGCCCTGTGAGCCGGTGGAAAACTCCGAGCCGTCAGCTCCGGGAAGATCGACGTTGGTCACCGAGGGCCTTTCGTTCGAGCTTCGACATGTTCACGTTCGCGTGCCACGCGCCCGCGGGGAGCGTTGGGCCACGACCGGCGGCGGGTAAACCGTCAGGATCTCCGGCGCGGCCGAGACTTCGCTCCTCTGGCAGAGGAGGCCCGTCCCCGAGCCCCACCACCATCCCTCGCAGCACCGTCCCTCGCGGCAGACCGCAACCGTAGCGCGGCTTCACCCGTCCATGAAACCCGTACGACGCGGGTGGGGATATCCGCGGTGGACCCGACCGAGGTCACCTCGGGGCTGCGGCAGCCGAGTCGGCGCAGGGTGTCGCGCGCGTCCGCGATCTCCTGCTCCACAGAACTGCCCTTCAGGGCGATCATCGCGCCGTCGGGCTGGACCAAAGGCATGGACCACTCCAGCAGTCGAGCCAGGGGCGCCACCGCGCGCGAGGTGACCACGTCGAAGGTCCTCAGCCCGTGCAGGCTCTCCGCGCGCCCCCGCACGACCTCGACGTTCGAGAGGCCCAAGTCCTCCACGGTCTCCTGCAGGAAGGTGGTCCGGCGCAGCAGCGGTTCGAGCAGGGTCACCCGAAGGTCGAGCCGCACGATGGCCAGAACCAGCCCCGGCAGGCCAGCTCCGGAGCCCACGTCACACACGGTCAGCGTGGGCTCGGCAGCGCCAGAATCGGACCCGGCCGGCGGTTGAGCATTGGCTGATCGGGGCTCCGTGGGCGTCGTACCCAGCTCGGGAGCAAGTAGTGCACAGTTGATGAGGTGTCGATCCCACAACCGGGGCACCTCTCGGGGGCCGATCAGACCCCGCACCACCCCATCGGAGGCCAACCGTTCGGCGAACGCCACCAGCAGAGGCACCCGATCCGGGGGACAGAGCCCGGCTACCGCCTCCGGTGGGGGCGGGAGACCGAGCGGGCCGCCCTGGCCCGCTGTTTCACGTGAAACAGGGTCGTTCACTCGGGGAGGATCACCACGTACCGCGAGGGTTCGGCCCCTTCGGACTCCGACGTGAGGCCGGCGGCCGTCACGACGTCGTGCACGACTTTGCGCTCGAAGGCGCTCATGGGCTCCAGGGAGACCCGCTCGCCGCTCTCGCGCACCTGCGAAATCAGTGACGCGGCCAGCGACTCGAGCTGCTCCCGCTTCTTCGCCCGGAAGCCCGCGACGTCGAGCATCAGCCGCGACCGCTCCCCGGTCTCCCGGTAGACCGCTAGCCGAGTCAGCTCCTGGAGGGCCTCGAGCACCTCACCGTCCTTGCCCAGCAGGGCGGACAGGTCACCGCCCACGATGGAGACGGAGGCGCGGTCACCCTCGACGTCCATGTCCAGGTCGCCGTCCAGGTCCGCGATGTCGAGCAACTCCTCGAGGTAGTCCGCCGCGATGTCGCCCTCTTGCTCCAGTCGCTCGACCTTGCTGAGCCGCCCCTGGGGCGTCTCCTGCTCGTCCTCGATGTTCACGTCTTGGGGTGTCTGGCTCACGCCATTCCTCCTGCTGGGTGTGGGATGGCGGGCGTCGTGCGCTCGCCGGAGAACTGTGTCAGCGCTTCTTGCGCTGGGATCTGGTCTGCCGCTTGGGCTGCTGCCGTTGCGCGGGCTTCGGCTCCTCGGCGGCCGCCTCGTCCACCTCGGCGGCCGTCTCGACCGCGGCGGCCTTGGCCGGGTGGCCCTTCTTGGCGGCCTTGGCCTTGTCCCGCTGCTCCTTGGCGTGGAACGCGGGAGTGCCCGGGGCGGGGTTGTTCCGGATCACGTAGAACTGCTGGCCCATGGTCCACAGGTTGGAGGTCGTCCAGTACAGGAGTACGCCGATCGGAAACGCGATGCCGCCCACCGCGAAGACGAGCGGCAGGATGTAGAGCAGCATCTTCTGCTGCTGGGCATACGGCCCGGTCAGCGCGTCGGCCGGCATGTTCTTGCTCATCAGCTGGCGCTGGGTGAGGAACGTGGTCGCGGTCATGGCCAACACCAGGAAGGCGGCGACCACCATCACGCCGACCGAACCGTCGGCTCGCATGAACGTGCTGGCCAGGGGCACCGAGCCGAACAGCTCCGCGTTGCCGAACTGGTTCGCGAGTTCCTCGGTCAACACCCCGTGGGGCTTGCCGTCCGCGGCCTGGTCGAGCAGCCGGAACAGGGCCAGGAAGATCGGCATCTGCAGCAGAATCGGCAGACACGAGGCGAACGGGTTGGTGCCCGACTCCTTGTAGAGCGCCATCGTCTCCTGGGCGAGGCGCTCGCGGTCGTGGCCGTACTTCTTCTGCAGCTCCTTGACCTTGGGCTGGATCAGCTGCATGTTCCGGCTGGACTTGATCTGCTTGACGAACAGCGGGATCAAGGCCGCCCGGATGACCATGGTCAGGCCGACGATCGACAGCGCCCAGGCCGCACCCCCGGACGGGTCCAGGAACGAACCGAAGAGCTTGTGGAAGCCGACCAGGATCACCGAGATCACGTAGTACAGCGGCATCATGATGGCGCCACCGATGGCACCGAAGAAGTCGAGCACTCAAGCTCCTTGAGTTGGGGTGGGAATCACGCGGGGCGGCACGGGGTCGTAGCCGCCGGCCGCCCAGGGGTGGCAGCGTCCGAGGCGACGCACGGCCAGCCAGCTGCCTTTCACGCTGCCGTACTCGGTCACCGCCTCCAAGGCGTACGCCGAGCACGTCGGATGGTACCGACAGACCTGGCCGTACAGCGGGCTGATGAACGCCCGATACAGCCGAAGCAGACCGATCAGCAGGTACTTCACGCGGCCCCCCGAACCTCGAGGCGGACCAGGGCGCGGGTCAGATCGCGGTGCAACTGCGTCGAGGACGCCGTCGCCGAGGCCGGCAGGGCGCGGACCACGAGCACGCCGCCGTCGGCGAGCTCCGTCAGGTGCTCGCGGGTCAGGTGGCGCAGCCGCCTCTTCACCCGGTTGCGGCTCACCGCGTTGCCGACCGCCTTGCTCACGACAAAGCCGATCCGCGCCGGCTGGGCGCCGGCTGGGGACGCCTCGGGCAGGTCAGCCGGCGTCGGGGCATGCCAATGGAGGACCAGCGTGCTGGTCCCAGCCCGGTCGCCCGTTCGTACGGTACGCCGGAACGTCTCGCTCTGCTTCAGGCGCGCGGCCCGCGGGAGCATGACCCGGAGCCCTTGACTGCTCGTGGGCGAGCGGATCAGACCGCCAGGCTCTTGCGGCCCTTGCGCCGGCGCGCGGACAGGATGCTGCGGCCGGCACGGGTGCGCATGCGCAGGCGGAAACCGTGAACCTTGTGACGGCGACGGTTGTTCGGCTGGTACGTACGCTTGCTCACGAAAACTCTCCGATGCGTGTCTTTGCGGGTGTCCACTCCGGCAGGGGTAGGTGCGCCGAACTTCGGCTGGCACCGCCCCTCCACGGCTCACGCCGAGTGGCTTGGCGTGACTTTCCGTGGACATGCGGCACCGGTCGACCAACGAGCGGACGTCGGATGACCTGCCAACGGTACGCGCTGCTCGGAACCGGGGTCAAACCCGCGGGCACGCGGCTCCGGAACTACCCAGGATTAGGCTGTGGATGGACCCTTGCCCCGAGCCGTCGGCTATTGCTACTTTGCGGGCTCCGCGCTCACCAATGAGCTCCACGGGCGGGCGGTCGAAATCAAGTTGTGATGTGAGTCACAATCTGCCGGAACAGGCCGCTGACCTGCGGAAACAGTGCCGCAAGAAGGGCTGGGAGGCCACCGCTTCACCGCGCTCTCTCACCCAAATGGGGCACGATGCACACCTGTGGATAAAGTTGTGGAGCGATTGCCGGGTCTCGGGGCCGCCGGATCGCGCGGCACTGGGAGCGGCATGGGACCCGAGGGAGCAGCAGACGTGGACAAGGACCCGGTGGATCTCACCGTCGCCTGGCAGAGCGTGGTGGCGGAGATCCACCCCAACCAGAGCGCCTGGCTGCGGGCCAGCGAGCCGGTCACGCTGCACGAGAGCACCGCGATCATCGCCGTACCCAACGACTTCACCCGGGGCCGGCTGGAGGGCCGACTGCGCGCGCAGCTCGAGGACGGGCTGAGTGAGCGGTTCCGCCGCGAGATCAGGATCGCCGTGACGGTCAACCCCGCTCTGGAGGAGGCGGCCAACGAGACCGTGAGGCTCGATGAGTCGACGAGTCCACAAGGGGATATGTCGACAAACCCCTGGGCGGCCGGTCCGTTCGGCCAGTCCCCGGCGCCCGACCAGATCGCCCACGACCAGGCGAACGTCACGGATCTGGCGAGCGCTCAGGACCAACGCGCCCAGACCAACGCCCAGCACAACCCCCAGCACAACCCCCAGCCCAGCACTGTCACGCCGCTGCCGGCGTTCGGCCTCGGCCCCCAGGCACCCCGGGGCGGCACGGCCTGGGAGACCCGGCTCAACCCGAAGTACGTGTTCGAGACCTTCGTGATCGGCTCCTCCAACCGGTTCCCGCACGCGGCCGCGGTCGCCGTGGCCGAGGCCCCGGGCAAGGCCTACAACCCCCTGCTCGTGTACGGCGACTCCGGCCTGGGCAAGACCCACCTCCTGCACGCCATCGGTCACTACGTGCGAGACATCTACAGCGGAGCCAAGGTCCGCTACGTCTCCAGCGAGGAGTTCACCAACGAGTTCATCAACGCGATCCGCGACGACCGGCAGGACCGGTTCAAGCGGCGCTATCGCGACGTCGACGTCCTGCTGATCGACGACATCCAGTTCCTGGAGGGCAAGACCCAGACGCAGGAGGAGTTCTTCCACACCTTCAACACGCTGCACAACGCCAACAAGCAGATCGTGCTGACCTCCGACCGCCCGCCCAAGTCGCTCGAGGCGCTTGAGGACCGGCTGCGCAACCGGTTCGAGTGGGGCCTCATCACCGACGTCCAGGCCCCCGACCTGGAGACCAGGATCGCGATCCTGCAGAAGAAGGCCGCGATGGAGGGGCTCACCGTGCCCTCGGACGTGCTGGAGTTCATCGCCTCCAAGATCCAGACCAACATCCGCGAGCTCGAGGGTGCGCTGATCCGCGTCACCGCGTTCGCCAACCTCAACCGCCAGGCGGTCGACATGTCGCTGGCCGAGATCGTGCTGCGCGACCTGATCCCCGAGGGCGGCGAGCCCGAGATCACCTCGCCGATGATCATCGCCCAGACCGCGGCGTACTTCGGGGTGAGCATCGACGACCTCACCGGCCCCAGCCGCGGCCGGCACCTGGTGCTGGCTCGCCAGATCGCCATGTACCTGTGTCGCGAGCTGACCTCGATGTCGCTGCCCCAGATCGGCCGGGAGTTCGGCCGCGACCACACCACCGTGATGTACGCCGACCGCAAGATCCATACGCTGCTCGCCGAGCGCCGCGCGGTGTTCAACCAGGTGACCGAGCTGACGAACCGGATCAAGGTGCACTCTCGGCAGAACTAACACCGCAACGCGGCGCGTCCCGGCGGTGAACTCCTGTTGAAGACCTGTGGTTCAAGGTGGCGGTTTCATGAACACGGGTGTGTGTTTCGCAGGCCGACGGTGCTCAGGCACGACACGAACTCACACTCCGGCGCAGTGCCTGCACAGGCTCACGCACCGCTCATCCACCGCCCCGCAGCGAGTTGACCAGCGAATTCGGCAGTTTTCCACAGTTTCAACAGCCCCTATGACCACCACTCACCTACATATCAGGAGAGAATCGGTGAACAATCGCCCCGCCACCCTCCTGTGGATCACGGGCCGATCCGCGTGGCAGGATGCCCCTCCACGCGTGCGAACCACCAGAACCGGAGGAACGAAGTGAAGTTCCGCGTCGACCGCGACGTCTTCGCCGACGCCGTCGCCTGGGCTGCTCGCAGCCTGCCCGTGCGTCCCAGCGCCCCGGTGCTCGCCGGGCTCCTGATCGAAGCCAGCGACGAGGGCCTGGTGCTGTCGTCCTTCGACTACGAGACCTCGGCCCGCGCCGAGCTCAAGGCGGAGGTCTCCGGCGAGGGTCGGGCCCTGGTCAGCGGCCGCCTGCTGGCCGACATCTGCCGCAGCCTGCCGCACAAGCCGATCGAGTGCGAGCTGATCGGGCCGAAGCTGGAGCTCAAGTGCGGCTCCGGGCGGTTCAGCCTGCAGATCATGCCGGTCGAGGACTACCCGACCCTGCCGACTGTGCCGCCGGCCAGCGGCGTGGTGAAGGGTGAGGAGTTCGCCAAGGCAGTGGCCCAGGCCGTCACCGCAGCCGGGCGCGACGACATGCTGCCGGTGCTGACCGGCGTACGGATCGAGATCGAGGGCGACCGGATGTCGCTCCTGGCGACGGACCGCTTCCGGCTCTCCCAGCGCGAGCTGACCTGGAGCCCGAACTCCACGGACGCCGAGCTCGCCGCGCTGGTGCCGGCGAAGGTGCTCAGCGACACCGCCAAGACGCTGAGCGGCGACATCACCATCTCCATCTCCTCGGCCGGAGGCGAGGGGATCATCGGCTTCGAGGGCTCGGGCTCTGACGGCGTACGCCGCACCACCACCCGGCTGCTGGACGGGGAGTTCCCCAAGGTGCGCAGCCTCTTCCCGGCCGAGCACGCCACCGTGGCGACCCTGAACCGCCAGGAGCTGATCGACACCGTCAAGCGCGTGGCCCTGGTAGCCGAGCGCAACACCGCCGTGCAGATGAAGTTCGCCGACGGCGAGGTCGTCCTCGACTCCCAGTCCGGCGACGAGGCGCAGGCCACCGAGGCGATCGAGGCCGAGATCTCCGGCGCCGACATCACGACCGGCTTCAACCCCGCCTACCTGCTCGATGGGCTCAGCGCCCTGGACGGCGAGAAGGTCGACCTGGCCTTCACGCTGGCCACCAAGCCGGTGGTCATCTCCTCGACCGACGGCGGTGAGGACACCTTCCGTTATCTGCTGATGCCGCGCAGACTCCTGTCGTAGCCACCCGAGCACGGCCAAAGGAGAGCGTGCGCATGGAGATCGGACTCGTCGGCCTGGGCAAGATGGGCGGCAACATGCGCGAGCGGCTGCGCCGAGGCGGCCACACGGTGGTCGGCTTCGACCGCAACCCTGAGGTCAGCGACGTGGCCTCGCTGGAGGAGCTGGTGCAGCGGCTGCCCTCGCCGAAGGTGGTCTGGGTGATGGTTCCCGCGGGCGGCCCCACCCGCGACACGGTGACCGCCCTGGGCGAGCTGCTCGGGCCGGGCGATGTGGTGGTCGACGGCGGCAACTCCCGCTGGACCGACGACCTGGCGCACGCCGAGCTGCTCAGCGAGCGTCAGATCGGGTACGTCGACTGCGGCGTCTCCGGCGGGATCTGGGGTCTGGAGAACGGCTACGCGCTGATGTACGGCGGCACGGCCGAGGACGTCGCGAAGGTGCAGCCGGCCTTCGACACCCTCAAGCCCAAGGGCGAGTTCGGCGCGGTGCACGCGGGCAAGGTCGGCGCCGGGCACTTCTCGAAGATGGTTCACAACGGCATCGAGTACGCGATGATGCAGAGCTACGCCGAGGGCTGGGAGCTGCTGGAGCGGGTCGACCTGGTCGAGAACGTCACCGAGGTGCTGCGCTCCTGGCGCGAGGGCACGGTGATCCGCTCGTGGCTGCTGGACCTGCTGGTCGCCGCGTTGGACGAGCAGCCCGGGCTGGAGGGGATCCGCGGCTACGCCGAGGACTCCGGCGAAGGGCGCTGGACCGTGGAGGCCGGCATCGAGCACGCGGTCGCCACCCCGGCGATCACCGCGGCGCTGTATGCCCGGTTCGTCTCCCGGCAGGACGAGAGCCCCGCCATGCAGGCGGTGGCGGCGATGCGCAACCAGTTCGGCGGTCACGCGATGCGCACCGCCCCGCCTGAGGGCGGGGACGCTGCCGGCACTGGGGCCTCCCCGGAAGCCGCGAGCTAGGCGACTCGACTCTTGCACGTCACCCACCTGCTGCTGCACGACTTCCGCTCCTACGCCGACATCGACCTCGAGCTCGGGCCCGGACCGACGGCGTTCATCGGCCGCAACGGCCAGGGCAAGACCAACCTCGTCGAGGCGATCGACTACCTGTCCCGACTCGGCTCGCACCGGGTCGCGACGGATGCCCCACTGGTCCGGGCCGGGGCCGACCAGGCGCTGGTGCGGGCCGTGGTGGTCAAGGACGGGCGCTCGGCCACCCTGGAGGTCGAGCTCAACCCGGGACGCTCCAACCGGGCCCGGATCAACCGCACCCAGCTGCCGCGGCCGCGCGAGATCCTCGGCCTGGTGCGCACCGTGGTCTTCTCGCCCGAGGACCTCGGCCTGGTCAAGGGCGACCCCGGCGAGCGGCGACGGTTCCTCGACGACCTGCTGGTGCTGCGTACCCCTCGGCTGGCCGGGGTCCGGGCGGACTACGACCGAGTGCTCAAGCAGCGCAGCTCCCTGCTCAAGTCCGCCGGCGCGGCGCGGCGCAAGGGCGCCTCGGCGGAGTCGGCGCTGTCCACGCTGGAGGTCTGGGACGACCACCTCGCGCGGCTGGGGGCCGAGCTGGTGGCCCGCCGACTGGCGCTGATCGAGGAGCTGCGGCCGTACCTGGCGACGGCGTACCAGGCGGTGGCGCGGGGCGCCGGCCGCGAGGACGCGCAGCTGGAGTACAAGCCGTCGTTCGACCTGAGTGAGGCCGGGGACGCGGATGAGTCTGGGCTGGCCGACCTGATGCGCGCCGAGCTGATCCGCCGGCGACGCGACGAGCTCGACCGCGGCCAGTGCCTGGTCGGGCCGCACCGCGACGACCTGCTGCTGAGCCTGGGCAACGGCGACCTGCGACTGCCGATGAAGGGGTACGCCTCGCACGGGGAGTCCTGGTCCTTCGCGCTGGCGCTGCGGCTGGCCAGCTACGACCTGCTGCGCAGCGACGGCGAGGACCCGATCCTGATCCTGGACGACGTGTTCGCCGAGCTCGACGCCGGCCGACGCGAGCAGCTGGCCGAGCTGGTCTCCGGGGCCGAGCAGGTGCTGGTCACCGCGGCGGTGGCGGCCGACGTACCCTCGGCGTTGTCCGGTGTCCGGTTCGAGGTCGCGGAGGGGGAGGTCCGTCGTGTCTGACCCGCCTGTGCCTGGTCATCCGGAGGTCGACCCCGCCGACGTCGACCCGCCGAGCCACCAGGACGACGGCCTCGACCTGGCCCGCCAGGCCGCGCGCGCCGCGGCTCAGGCGCCCGGCGCCAAGGCCCGCGCCCGGCGTACGGTCCGGTCCGGGAGCAAGCCACGCAGCCGGCCGGTGCGCTCGGGGAAGAACCCCGACGACCGCGACCCGCAGCTGCTGGGCAGCGAGGTGGAGCGCCTGGTGCGCAGCCACGGCTGGGAGACCGAGCTGCACGCGCACGAGGTGTTCGCGAGGTGGGGAGAGCTGGTCGGCGAGGAGGTGGCCGCCCACTGCACCCCGGAGTCGCTGACCGATGCCCGACTGGTGGTGCGCACTGACTCCACGGCGTGGGCCACCCAGCTCAGGCTGCTCGCTCCGACGCTGGTACGCCGCCTCAACGAGGAGCTCGGTCACGGCACCGTGACCCTGATCGAGGTGCTGGGTCCGCACCTGCCGTCGTGGAAGAAGGGGCTGCGCTCGACCAAGGGCCGGGGCCCGCGGGACACCTACGGCTGAAACCGCGCAACAGGCGATCTGAACGCCTCCCGGATGTATAGGGACCTGTCCGCACCCCCGAACGAGCCTCGGAATGGGCCTCTCGGGCCGCCTGAGGGCCGATTTCGTCGGAGATTATCCCCAAGACCAAGGGTCCCGCGTTGTCACAGGGCTCTGAGCCGCTAAACTAGGCGAGGGTCGCCGACTCCTGCTGGCGGCCTTCTGCATGGGCGGACCTGTGTGGCGAGAGACCCGGCTGGCCGGCGAGTGGAAGAAGATCGTGCGTGAGCGCTGAGACACCCGAAACGACCCCCCGCTCAACCCCCGAAGACCCGCTCAGCCAAGACGCGCAGGGCCCAGACATCAACTACGACCACGTCCCGGCCGGCGAGTCCGGCAACGGTGGGTACGACGCCTCGGCGATCCAGGTGCTCGAGGGCCTGGAGGCGGTGCGCAAGCGCCCCGGTATGTACATCGGCTCTACCGGTGAGCGTGGCCTGCACCACCTGATCTGGGAGGTCGTCGACAACTCCGTCGACGAGTCCCTGGCCGGCTACTGCGACCGGATCGTGCTGACCCTGATGGCCGACGGTGGGATCCGGGTCGAGGACAACGGCCGCGGCATCCCCACCGACATCCACCCCACCGAGGGCATCCCGGCGCTGACCATGGCGCTGACCATGCTGCACGCGGGCGGCAAGTTCGGTGGCGGCGGCTACAAGGTCTCCGGCGGTCTGCACGGCGTGGGCATCTCGGTGGTCAACGCGCTGTCGGCCAAGGTGATCGCCGAGGTGAAGAACCGCGGTCACCTGTGGCGGCAGACCTTCAGCCTCGGCGTACCCGACGGCGACCTGGTGCAGGTGCGGCCGATGGCCGATGGCGAGCGCACCGGCACCACCATCACCTACTACGCCTCGGACGAGATCTTCGAGACCACCGAGTACAACCTGGAGACGATCACCACCCGCATCCGGGAGATGGCGTTCCTGAACAAGGGCCTGGAGATCGTGATCCGCGACGAGCGGCCCTCCGCCGACCAGGTCGCCGACGCGGTCGCCGACGAGACCGTCGACGCGGGAGTCGAGGGCACCGGCGAGGACGCGATCAAGCGCGCCGAGGGCGGCGGGATCGAGCGGGTCTTCAAGTACGACCGCGGGCTGGTCGACTACGTGGAGCACCTGAACCGGCGCAAGGAGAAGGCCAACCCGACGGTGATCGCCTTCGAGGCCGAGACCCCGGCCGGCCAGGAGAACCACATGAGCCTCGAGCTCGCGATGCAGTGGAACACCTCCTTCACCGAGTCGGTGCACACCTTCGCCAACACCATCAACACCCATGAGGGCGGCACCCACGAGGAGGGCTTCCGGGCGGCGCTGACGACCCTGGTCAACCACTGGGGCGAGGAGTGGGGCCTGATCAAGAAGAAGGAGGACCGGGTCAGCGGCGACGACATCCGCGAGGGCCTGACCGCCATCATCTCGATCAAGCTGGGCGAGCCGCAGTTCGAGGGGCAGACCAAGACCAAGCTCGGCAACACCGAGGCCAAGGGCTTCACCCAGCGGGTGGTCAACGACCAGCTCGGCGCCTGGCTGGAGCAGAACCCGGCCGAGGGCAAGGACATCGTCCGCAAGTCCCAGGCCGCGGCGTCGGCCCGGATCGCGGCCCGCAAGGCCCGCGACCTGGCCCGCAACCGCAAGGGGCTGCTGGGCGGCGGCGGACTGCCGGGCAAGCTGGCGGACTGCCAGTCCACCAACCCCGGCGAGTGCGAGGTCTTCATCGTCGAGGGTGACTCCGCGGGCGGCTCGGCCAAGCAGGGCCGCGACCCGCGGATCCAGGCGATCCTGCCGATCCGCGGCAAGATCCTCAACGTCGAGAAGGCCCGGATCGACAAGGTGCTCGGCAACGCCGAGGTCCAGGCGATCATCTCCGCGCTGGGCACCGGCATCCACGAGGAGTTCGACCTCGAGAAGCTGCGCTACCACAAGGTCGTGCTGATGGCCGACGCGGACGTGGACGGCCACCACATCAACACGCTGCTGCTGACCCTGCTCTTCCGGTTCATGAAGCCGCTGATCGAGCACGGGTACGTGTACATGGCCCAGCCGCCGCTGTACCGGCTGCGCTGGAACAAGCCGCACGAGCACGAGTTCGTCTACTCCGACTCCGAGCGCGACGCGCTGATGCGCGACGGGCGCGAGCAGGGCAAGAAGCTGCCCAAGGACAACCCGGTGCAGCGCTACAAGGGTCTGGGCGAGATGAACGCCGACGAGCTGTGGGAGACCACGATGGACCCGACCCAGCGGCTGATGCTGCAGGTCACCCTGGACGACGCGGCGCAGGCCGACGAGATCTTCTCGATCCTCATGGGCGAGGACGTCGAGCAGCGCCGTTCGTTCATCCAGCGCAACGCCAAGGACGTGCGATTCCTCGATATCTAGATCTCTAGCCAGATTCCTAGATTCGAGTAGATCAGACGAGAGAGACACAGAACAGTGACTGAGACTCCCACCGGCGGCGGCACCACCCACGGCGGTCCCGGCGGCCCCGGCGACGGCGACAACGAATCGGGCCACGGCCGGATCCAGCCGATCGAGCTGCAGACCTCCATGCAGCGCTCCTACATCGACTACGCGATGGCGGTCATCGTCGGCCGCGCGCTGCCCGACGTACGCGACGGACTGAAGCCGGTGCACCGCCGGGTGCTCTACGCGATGTACGAGGGCGGCTACCGTCCCGACCGCGGCTTCTCCAAGTGCTCCCGCGTGGTGGGCGACGTGATGGGTAAGTACCACCCGCACGGCGACTCGGCGATCTACGACACCCTGGTCCGACTCGCGCAGCCGTGGGTGATGCGGGCGCCGCTGGTGTTCGGCCAGGGCAACTTCGGCTCGCCGGGCAACGACCCGGCCGCGGCGATGCGGTACACCGAGTGCCGGATGGCACCGCTGGCGATGGAGATGGTCCGCGACATCGACGAGGAGACCGTCGACTTCCAGCCCAACTACGACGGCCGCTCCCAGGAGCCGACCATTCTGCCGGCCCGGTTCCCCAACCTGCTGGTCAACGGGTCGGCCGGCATCGCGGTCGGCATGGCGACCAACATCCCGCCGCACAACCTGCGCGAGGTCGCGACGGGGGCGATCTGGGCGCTGGAGCACCCGGACGCCTCGCGTGAGGAGCTCCAGGACGCGCTCTTGGAGCGGATCAAGGGCCCGGACTTCCCGATGGGCGCGATGATCGTGGGCCGTCAGGGCATCGAGCAGGCCTACCGGACCGGGCGCGGATCGATCACCCAGCGAGCGGTCGTCGAGATCGACGAGGACGCGAGGGGTCGCACCTGCCTGATGATCTCCGAGCTGCCCTACATGGTGAACCCGGACAACCTGGCGCTGAAGATCGCCGAGCTGGCCGACAGCGGCCGGGTGCAGGGGATCTCGGACGTCCGCGACGACACCTCCTCGCGCACCGGGCAGCGGCTGGTGGTGGTGCTCAAGCGCGACGCCGTGGCCCGGGTGGTGCTGAACAACCTGTTCAAGCACACCGAGCTGCAGTCGAACTTCAGCGCCAACATGCTGGCGCTGGTCGACGGGGTGCCGCGCACCCTGAGCATCGACCAGTTCATCAGCCACTGGGTGACCCACCAGATCGACGTCATCCAGCGACGCACGCGCTACCGCCTGGCGGAGGCCGAGCGGCAGGCCCACATCTACCGCGGCCTGGTCAAGGCGCTGGACATGCTCGACGAGGTGATCGCGCTGATCCGGCGGTCGCCCGACGTGGACGACGCGCGCACCGGGCTGATGGCGCTGCTGGACATCGACGACGTACAGGCGAACGCGATCCTCGAGATGCAGCTGCGCCGGCTGGCCGCCCTGGAGCGGCAGAAGATCATGGACCGGCTGGCCGAGCTCGAGCGGATCATCGCCGACCTCGAGGACATCCTCGCCAACGAGAGCCGGCAGCGGCAGATCGTGGTCGAGGAGCTCACCGAGATCGTGGAGCGCTACGGCAACGAGCGGCGTACGCAGATCATCGCCGCGGACGGCGACCTGTCCATGGAGGACCTGATCCCGGACGAGGACCTGGTCGTCACGATCACCCGGGGTGGGTACGCCAAGCGCACCCGCGCGGACCAGTACCGCACCCAGAAGCGGGGCGGCAAGGGCGTGCGCGGGGCCACCCTGCGCGGGGACGACGTGGTGCAGCACTTCATCGCCACGACCAACCACCACTGGCTGCTGTTCTTCACCACGGCCGGGCGGGTCTACCGGACCAAGGTCTACAACCTGCCCGAGGCGTCGCGCGACGCCAAGGGCGGCCACGTCGCCGGGCTGCTGTCGTTCCAGCCGGACGAGCAGATCGCCCAGGTGCTGGCGATCCGCGACTACGAGCAGGCGCCGTACCTGGTGTTGGCGACCCGGCAGGGGCTGGTCAAGAAGACCCGGCTGGGGGACTACAACTCGCCGCGGCAGGCCGGCGTGATCGCGATCAACTTCCGCTCCGACGACGACGAGCTGATCGGCGCCGAGCTGGTCAGCCCCGAGGACCACATCCTGCTGGTCTCCCGCAAGGGGCAGTCGGTGCGCTTCCAGGCCGACGACGCGCAGCTGCGGCCGATGGGCCGCGCCACCGGCGGCGTGACCGGGATGAAGTTCCGTGGCGGCGACTCGGTGCTGTCGATGTCGGTGATCCGGGCCGCGCAGGTGGCTCAGGAGGAGTCCGATGGGGCCGAGGAGGCTGAGGCCGCGAAGCCGCAGTTCGTCTTCACCATCACCGACGGCGGCTTCGCCAAGCGCAGCCTGATCTCGGAGTACCGCCTGCAGTCGCGTGGCGGCATCGGCATCAAGGCGATGTCGCTGGCGAACATCGAGCGCGGCGGTCTGGTCGGCGCGTTCATCGTCGAGGAGGGCGACGAGATCCTCTCGATCACCGAGGGCGGCCAGGTCGTACGCAGCCCGATCAACGAGGACTTCCGGCCCACCGGCCGCTCGACGATGGGCGTCAAGTTCGT
>ERZ1645187.2591-NODE-2591-length-15766-cov-7.078225_pt1 | contig 15766 bp, 8 predicted proteins | sample MGYA00575352_ERZ1645187 | MGnify/ENA primary metagenome ERZ1645187 (study PRJEB40837, sample SAMN11349314) | freshwater sediment metagenome | isolation source: river sediment | host: Sediment | place: India: Wazaribad , New Delhi | collected 2017-02-21 ... | reverse complement strand
GCAGCGCGGGAGCGGCGCATTTCTTTCTTGTGACCCTGATCCAGGATGACCTGGTCATTGGTGTAGGAGTGGATGGTGGTCATGACAGCGCTAACAATCTTAAAGCGATCGTTCACGATTTTGGCGGCTGGGGCAAGGCAGTTGGTGGTGCATGAAGCATTCGAAACGATGTGATGGATCGCGTTGTCGTATTTTTCTTCATTCACACCCAAAACAAGGGTCAGATCCTCGCCCTTGGCTGGCGCGGAGATAATGACCTTCTTGGCTCCACCGCGCACGATATGCGCATCAGCGCCGATCTTGCCACCTTCGCTCTTGGCATTGGTAAAGATGCCAGTGCACTCAAAAACGATATCCACACCGAGATCTTTCCAGGGCAGGTTGCCCGGATCTTTTTCGGCGAAGACTTTGATTTCCTTGCCATCGATCACCAGGTTGCCAGCTTCATTGACATGAACTTCACCCTTATAAATGCCGTAGTTCGAGTCAAACTTGAAGAGGTGGGCGTTAGTCTGTGGATCAAAGAGATCGTTGATTGCAACGACTTCCAGCGTATCCGAAGCGTCTTCGAGGAGGCGCTTTAATACCTGCCGTCCGATGCGGCCAAAACCATTGATTGCTACTTGTGTTTTCATTTATCCTCCGATAGATTGAGTGAATATTGTTTTTTCCTGACTGGCATGGCTGCCAGAATGTGTATGCTTAACCTATAGAATTATATCCGAATGTAGGTTTCTCAGTATTAACTTTGTGTAAAGATCAAAGGTTTTATCAAGCATGCTTTCCAAACTGCCCGCAAATAACATTACTATTGTCAATTATTACAAAAAGTAATCCCTAATTCAAAGGACCTGTACGCTCTTCATACAAGTTCATGATTGCCCGCGCCAATTTGCGCGAACTATGCCGCCATGGATAGAGGTCATCCACCAGGTCTGCTTCGTAGACCCGGTAGTTCTGCCGCATCTCGTCATCCAGCTCAACCCACTGCGCTTTTCCACCCAGGTCGCCATGGTAATTTTTGTTGCAAATTGCCAGGTTGAACAGGTGCTTGCAGATATGCCGGTCGATCTCCCGGGCGTGATCGGATGCGTTAAACCCGTCCGTCTCACCCTGCTCGGTGGCGATGTTGCAGATGTAATAAGTTTCGGCGCGGCTCGCCAGGATTGCATCCGAAAGCCCCCTCACCAGCAAGTTAGGCAGCAAGCTGGTGTACAGGCTGCCAGGACCGATCAGGATCAGATCTGCGTCCAGGATTGCCGAGGTGGTTGGCGGATAGGCCGGCGATTCGGCTGGATCGAGCCAGACCTTCAGGATCTTGCCCGGGTAGTGGGTCAGCTCTGCCTCACCCCTCACTTCCATGATCTGCTGGGTGGCTTCATCCTGCACTTCGCCGATAAGCTCAACATTACTCAAAGTTGAAGGCAGGACCTGCCCATAGATTGCCAAAACCCTGCCGGACTCCGCGACTGCCTCTTCGAAACTGCCGGTGATCTCACTCAACGCGGTGATAAACAGGTTTCCGAGTGAGTGCCCTTCCAGGCCAGCCCCCGCGGTAAAACGATATTGGAAAACCTGGGAAAGCAACGCTTCATCGCTGCTAAGCGCTGAAAGGCAGTTGCGGATGTCTCCAGGAGGTAAGACCCCCAGGTCGCGCCGCAGCTCGCCCGATGAACCGCCGTTATCCGCGACGGTCACAATCGCGGTGATGTTGTGGGTATATTCCTTCAAACCTCGCAGCAGGGCTGCCAGCCCATGCCCACCGCCAATCACCACGACCTTGATCCCTTTTTCACGCTGGCGGTAATTCTTGAGCGTGTCCCAGACCGGTTTGCCGTTCTTTTCAAATGGCCGCAATAACGACCGGTTGGCTCCCCAAATGCCAATCAGGATCATAGCCAGTCCCAAGCCCCCAAAGAGCAAAAAGCGGATCGGTCGGTCCAAGAAGCGCAAGGAAAGCACTGCCAGGATGGGCACCAGGGCTTGATTGGTGGTGGTGCGATAATAATCCAAAACCAGGACTGCCGCGCCAAGCCCCAAAAGCATCGACCCGATGATGGTCAATATCAGCCAGCGCTTATAACCCATACCGGGCGCGAGCCACCTGAATTCCTGCTGGATGCGTTTGGTCAGCCGCCTTAACCAGTTGTCTTTCTTTGCGGGAGTACTCATTAAACTGATAATAGCAGGATTCCTCTCAAGCGTCAACGATTCTCAGGCGTCTTCTGGTTCACTTCATTCTTTCCGACGTTTCACGTCTTTGCCGGACTTGATAAGACGATGGTAAAATGAGGTATCTTAACTGATTGCCTAACATTAGGAGCGACCATGCCAGAACAAAAACCCCTCATCGTCATGCGCTCGGGACCTATCCCCGGTTCGAGCTTTTATCTCGAGAAAACTGAAGTCACTCTTGGTCGTGACCTCGCTAATGATATCCCGGTTCCAGACCAGGAAATCTCCCGCCGGCACGCGCGCTTTGTTGTCCGCACCGACGGCGTGTACATTGAAGACCTCGGCTCCACCAACGGCACCTTCCTTAATGGGGTCCGCATCAGCTCACCCCAAAGGCTAAATAATGGCGACCTGATCACCCTGGCGGAAGCAACCGTGATGAGTTTCGAATGGCCTGACCAAGCCAAAACTCCGACTTACAGCGCTTATCCCCAGGCAGAAGCCATCCCCGCGCCAGCCTCCGCGGCATACCAGGCAGCTTATCAACCTGCCCAGAAACCCATCCCCCAGCAGCCACTCGCGCCAGCGCCCACACCGGAGATTAAGCCTCGTGCGCCCTGGTACTCCAACTTCTTCATCCTGCTGCTGATCGCGATTATCATCATCATGATCATCGTAATTTTCATGCCAACCAACTGGTGGTGCTTCTTCTCAGCCAACCGCATTCCTGGTTGCCCGATCAATTAATTTTCTAATGTTGCTTAAAGCCCGGATCTCACGATCCGGGCTTTTTTTTTACAAATTTCCCCATTTTTTGCAGCAACTTGCCCTCTCAGGGTTTTTCGCTTCAGATGATCTAATCTTGAAAAAAGGCGCATTTTTGCGCTTTCCCGGTTTTTATCTGATAAATAAGGTATAATAAAAAGGTTATGCAAATCAACTAATTTGGCTGCACCGAAAGAAAACACATGACTGAAACACCTGAAATTCCCGCTGAAAAACCCGTCGTAAGCAACGCCGGCACTCTTCAGTCTGTTGGTATAGACGATGAAATGCGCACAGCTTACCTCGACTATGCCATGAGCGTCATCGTTGCTCGCGCCATCCCTGACGTGCGCGATGGCCTCAAGCCCGTCCATCGGCGCATCCTTTTCGCCATGCAGGACATGGGTATTCGTGCCAACACGCCCTACAAAAAATCCGCCCGTATTGTTGGTGAAGTCCTGGGTAAGTACCATCCCCATGGCGACTCAGCGGTCTATGATTCGATGGCACGCATGGCGCAAGACTTCTCGTTGCGCTATCCCCTCGTGGATGGTCAGGGTAACTTTGGCTCGATCGATGGCGACTCCCCAGCAGCCATGCGCTACACTGAAGCCCGACTGACCAAGATCGCTGATGAGATCCTGGCTGACCTGGACAAAGACACGGTTGATTTCCTCGATAACTTTGACGGCTCACTCAAGGAGCCTGAAGTTTTACCAGCCCGCATCCCCAACCTGCTGATGAATGGCTCTAACGGTATCGCAGTCGGCATGGCAACCAACATTCCGCCGCACAACCTGCGCGAGTTGGTAGCCGCCCTCAATTTGCTCATCGACCGCTTTGACGAGCTCGATGAGGTCAGCGTGGAAGACCTGATGCAGATCATCCCCGGACCCGACTTCCCGACCGGCGGTATCATCGTCGGAAGCGAAGGCATCCGCCAGGCTTACAGCACCGGTCGCGGGCATCTTACCATGCGCGGTTCAGCCACCATCGAAGAAATCCGCGATGGTCGTTTCGCCATCATCATCCACGAGATCCCTTACCAATTGAATAAAACCAGCCTGATCGAACGCATCGCTTCCCTTCACCGCGAAGGACGGCTTGACTCCATCTCGGACATGCGCGATGAGTCCGACCGTAATGGCATGCGCATCGTGATAGAGCTCAAGCGCGGCACCCAGCCGAAGCGGGTCCTAAACCAACTCTTTAAGTACACCCCGCTCCAGTCAACCTTTGGCGTGCAACTGCTGGCGCTGGTGGATTCAGAACCCCGAATGCTCACCCTCAAACGCGCACTCACGCATTATCTCGAGCATCGCCAGGTGGTCATTACCCGCCGCACCCTCTTTGAACTCGACAAAGCCAAAAAACGCGCCCATGTTTTGGACGGTCTCTTGATTGCGATCGCCAACCTGGACGCTGTGATCAAGACCATCCGCGAGTCGAAGGACGCTGAAGTCGCGAAAACAAACCTGATGACCCGCTTCAATCTGACTGAGATCCAAGCACAAGCCATCCTCGATATGCAGCTGCGCCGGTTGGCAGCCCTTGAGCGCCAGAAGATCGAAGACGAATACAAAGCACTGCTCGAAACGATTGCTGAGCTGGAAGATATCCTCTCCAAGCCCCATCGGATCCTCGAGATCATCCGCACCGACCTCAACGAAGTTGCCGAAAAGTTTGGCGATGACCGCCGGACTCACATCGTGCCTGATCTCGAAATGGACCTTTCGGACGAATCCCTCGTGCAGGATGAACCTGTGTTCGTCTCGATCACCGATCGCGGTTACATCAAACGCGTTTCCGACCAGGCGTACCACTCGCAGGGCAGAGGCGGTCGGGGTGTGATTGGGCAGAGCATGCGCGGCGAGGACGCGGTGACCTTCTTTGTGCGTGCCAACACGCTCGGCACCATGCTTTTCTTCACCAACAAGGGTAAGGTCTATTCCGAACGGGTGTTTGAACTGCCTGAAGAAGCCCGGCAGGGACGCGGCATCCCTTTGGTAAATATTCTCAACCTTGAACCTGATGAGACCATTACTGCTTTGCTGCCTGTTGAAAACTTCAACGACGCAAAATTCTGCGCGCTTGCGACCAAACTCGGGCGCATTAAGCGCGTGCCAATGTCGGATTTTGCCAGCGTCCGACCATCCGGCTTGATTGCCATTCGGCTCAACGACGGGGACGAGTTGGGCTGGGTCAGCATGACCAGCGGTCAGAATGACCTGCTGCTGGTTACCCGCAAGGGTAAAGCTTTACGCTTCCACGAAAAGCAAGTCCGGCCCACCGGGCGCACCACCATGGGCGTGACCGGCATCACCCTGCGCGGAGATGACCATGTGGCAGCGCTGGAAGTCGCTGAGCCGGAAGGCTACCTGTTTGTGCTGACCGAGAAAGGCCAGGGCAAGCGCACGCCATTGGATGAATACATCCCCAAGACGCGCGGCACACTCGGCGTGACCACCCTCAACCAGGATGTACGCGAAGCCATTGGGGATGTTGCCGAGGCGCGTGTGGTGCTGGACGGCGAGGAGGTCACCATGATCTCACGCGGTGGAATTGTTTTGCGCACCAAGGTGACGGAGATCTCGGTTCAGGGTCGCTCCACACAGGGCGTCAAGGTCATGGAATTGGGCGAAGGCGATAGCATCGCCGCAATCGCCCGTATTTCCCGCGAGGAAGTGGAACTTTCCGAGCAAAACCATGCCGCGTCGGTGGCTGCGGGCGAAACCGCGCCGCGACGCTCAAGGCGTAAAGCCGCTTTGAAGGATGTGGAAGAAGAAGCGGAACCCGAAATGGAAGTTGATGAAGAGGAAAGTGATTATTCGCCGGATGAAGACGAAGAGGGCAGCACTTCGGCAGACTGAAAACTGACCTCCTGACCGCCGGCATCCTCCAAGCGGAGTGAGCCGTCAGATGAAACACCCAGAAGGCGAAACAATCCCGTTTCGCCTTTATGATTCCTTACGCGCCGGACTTCACCCTTGAAAGCCATGCGGTCGTTCCACTCCCGGATAAAGGCACCACCAGGCAATAGGCGCCGCAATGTTTTTATCTCATCCATGATAGCCATCAGCCAGCTTTCTGCATCCAAACGAAACCCGGTCTCGCTGAAGACATCGCTGGCGGGGTAGTTCATTGCCGTGTTTGGCGCGAAAGCGCCCGGCAGAAGATTAACGCCTATCCCTACCACAACCGCGTTCGCGGTATCAGCTTGCAAGTCGGTCTCCGCCAGAATCCCGCAAATCTTTTTTCCATCCAGCAGGACGTCATTTGGCCATTTCACCTGGGCATCAAAACCAGTCCGTGTCTTGATCGCCTGCGCCACGGCCAGCGCGCCAAGCGCGGTGAAACGCCCAAGAGCGTTCAACTCTTCCGGATTTGGTCTGAACAACACAGAAAATGTCAATGAGCTGCCAGGTTGGCTTTGCCAGGCGCGGTCTTTTTGCCCGCGACCCCTGGTTTGCCGCTGTGCCCACACCACCAGGCCGTCCGCAGCGCCGGAGCGGGCTGCTTCGAGCGCAATATCATTGGTGGAGTCCACCTGCGCCAATTTCTTGAGCTGGAACTTCATAAGATAAGCTGGCTTTGAGTTTTGATCGGCAAGGTAAAGCAAATCCTGGCCCCCTGGTGATAGGTTTCGTCAATCCAGATCCTTCCCCCATGCGCCTTGACGATCGACTGGCACAGATACAGACCCAAACCGGTACCTTTGGTCGTCTTTGCCACGCCATCCGAGCGGTAGAAGCGGTCGAACACATGCGGGACATCCATCGGGTCAATCCCCTTGCCTTGATCGGAGATACAAACCTGAACATTCTCTTCGATCTTCTTACCTTCAATTTTAATCGTGCCGCCGTCGGAATACTTTAGTGAATTCGTAAGCAGGTTGGTTATCAATTGGGTCATGCGCATCTCGTCCGCGACAATGATCGGAAAATCCTCCGAGAGGTCGGCAACAATCTGGTGCTTATCGCTTTGAAGCGCGAATTTCCTGGTCAGATCGTGGATCAATTCTGCAAGGTCGACTTCGGTTTTGTGCAGCGTGATCCCGCCTGTTTGCAGCTTCGTGGCATCCAGCAGGTCCTCAACCATCGCGGTCAGATGATCGGCTTCCTCCTCAATCACCTGCAGGCTCTCCGACATCATCGGCTTATCCCATTCCACATCTTCACGCCTAAGCGTGCTGGCGTAGCCTTTGATCAGGGCGATCGGGGTTTTGAGTTCATGACTCATAACCGAAATAAAGTTGGTCTTGAGCTCCTCCGCTTCCCTGAAGCGGGTGATATCGCGCACCGAGGCAATGATGTTGAGCAAATCACCCTCATCCGAGAACAGCGGTGCGTAAGTGATCTCCACCGGGATTGGGTCCAATGGGCTGTAACGCAGCATGTCGCCTTCCAGGAAGAGGTCTTTGGCGGAGCGCCATTGCCAATTCGACTTAAGAGCCTCATCAAGTTCCAGCCCCTTTGGGAGCCTTGCCCAGCGTACCACCTGGTTGAAGGGTTTGTTGATCAATTCTTCGTGAGGCGCATTGATCAGCCGTTCAAATGCATGGTTCACCTGCAATACGGTCAGGTCCGGGTTGAGGATGAGGATGCCATCGGCTACCGAACTAAGCAGCGCCGCCATCCGCAGGTTCTGTCGAGTCACCTGGGTGTAGAGCCTGGCATTGCGTACGGCAATGGCGGCCTGGTTGGCGAAACTGGTCAGGATGGAGTAATCATTCGTTGAGAAACTGGCGCGATAGTTGCGGAAAACGAATATCTGTCCAATCGTGCTGTGTTGGACAGTCATGTCGATGCCCACACCAGTGATCATGCCCATGCTGATATCGCTCAGCATTCGGTTGATCTCGGGGATGCGAGCTTCCGCGCCTTCTTCGCTGCCGCTGAAACTGACCAGCCAGTTTTCAAGGTAAGTCAGCAATGCCGGAGGGATGCCCTGGTTGATCGCAATGTGCCACTCGCCCGAATCCCCCCCCAACGCGATGAAACCTGCATGCCCGCCCAACATCTCAATCGCGATGTGCAGGATGCGGCTCAGGAGCATATTGAGGTCCAACTCCTCGGTCAGCGCTCGGGAAATCTCGAGCAGGTACTCTCTTTGACGTACGCGGTGATCAGGTAACATAAGTCAATTGTATCCCAGCTGTATGGCAACTGAGGAAAGGTTACAAGCTGTTTATCCGGCTGGATGGTTCAGCGATCCCAGCAAAGCCTTGTTGGTCATATCCATTTGCAGGGGCGTGACCGAAATGTAGCCTTGCTTGATCGCCCAATAATCCGTGCCCTCATCCATCAAGCCAGTTGGGGCTTCGCCGCCGATCCAGTAATAAGGCTTTCCGCGGGGGTCCAATCGCTTTTCGAGGACATCCCGATAGAGCCTGACACCTTGTTTGGTATACAGAACGCCCTGGTAATTGCCATCTTCCCGATACGGCAGGTTGATGTTCCAGATCGATTGACCGTTAAAGACCAAATCGTCCGTCACCAAGCCCATGATAACTTTCACCGCAGCTCTTGCGGCAGTGTCAAAATCCAGCTCGCCTTCATGGTATTCCGGGGCGTCCAGCGAAACCGCAATCCCTGGTTTGCCATTAATGGAGGCTTCCATCGCTGCCGTGACCGTCCCCGAGTAGGTCACATCCAGACCCACATTGGCATTGGGATTGATACCCGAAACCACGATGTCGATCGGTTTTTCGATCGCGCCCATAATGGCAATTGCCACGCAGTCCGAAGGCGCGCCATCCGAAGAAAGCGCCGCGCTGCCGTCAGCCAGCTTCACTTCGCGCACTCGCAGCGGCCGGGTCATGGTCTTAACGTGCCCGCAGGCTGACCAGTTGTGATCCGGAGCCAATACGCTCACTTCGAAACCGGGAATTGCCCTGATCGCCTGAACGAGTGCCAGCAGACCAGGCGCATTCACGCCATCATCATTGGTTACCAAAATGTGGGTCATGCCTTACCTCTTAGTGGCGTTTTCGCCGCTTCTTGCTGGCAGTTTGCTCAGGAGAAGGCTTTGAATCTGCCCCACCTGAGGATTTTACCGGTCCGGGAGTCGCGATGGCGTTCTGCGCTTCGGCAGCCTTGGTCGGGCGGTAACGGAACATGCGGCTGATGACCGTCTGACGTACTTCGGAGAGCATCTCGGTGAAGAGCGTGCTCGCCTGGCCCTTATAACGCACCAGCGGGTCGCGCTGCGCATAGGACTCCATGCTGATCGAAACCCGCAGCGCTTCCATGCGTGTCAGGTATTCCACCCAGGTTTCGGTGATCGTGCCGAGCAGCAAATCGCGATAGATGCGGTTCTGGGCCTTATCACCAAGAATTTCCTGGATGTCTTCGTCCAACTCTTCAGGAATGTCTTCAATAGCTAAACCTGAGATGGTTTCCAGTTGTTGCTCGCCAAGTTTGGCGCTCAAGGCGTCCCTGGTTGCTTTTGGCAGATCAGCCAACTTGAACTTGTTGTTTGCCAGGTGCTGTAATTCGAACTTTCCAAAGATGTCAGCAAGCACCTTTTCAGCACCTTGCAGATGAGCCAGGATATCTTGCGTAACTTTTTCCGCTGGCTGTTTCAGCAGTTGCTCTGCCATTGAGAAGATGTAGGTCAACCTCAGGTGGGTCTGGAAGGTCTTGCGATGTGAGCGGGTATCAAATGCGATCCTCTTGCCCTCGGTGCTCAGCTGCACCAACTGGGCGCGCGCGTTTTCATCGCTCACTGCAGCCTGTAGCAGTTCCGGGTTGGCTTCCAGGTCGCGTCGCACTTCGCCTTCTGCACCAAAGAGTCTATCTACCCGCTTTTCAAGCGCGTCAGTAAGCTGGCTGTCAATCTTTTGCCGCACTTCCGTCCATGGAAGTTGCGCCAGGTCGATGGGTTTTAAGGCCCAATTATCGCCAAAACGCTTCTCGAGGGTCAGCAGGATCCGCCGGATGGTGGTCAGCGTCACGCTAGTCCGCAGGGCTTCCTTGAGCGGTGTTTTCATGCTCATGGGGTCTTCCATGAAGCTGCGCACCTGCGCGGGCGCCATCCTCACCGGGGTCTGCACGATCGCCCCGATCTCAGCAGCCACGTCATGCTGATCACTCGGGTCAAAGGTCTCGAGGTAAGCATCCAGCGCATCATTGCGTTCCGCCAGTTGGGTTTTCATCGCTTGTTCGCTGCGGTCAAAGAGCAGAGCCGCGCCTTCGCGGATATGGTCATTCTCAGTTAATACGGCATCTTTTGCCAATGCCACGAGCTTGTCTACCAGGTCTTTTTCATCCGCTGGCTCACCCAGGTTATCCAATACCATCTTGAGGGAATAGCTTGGATAGCTGCCAAAGTCGGTCTGGATGATTGGCTGGACATCCTCGAGGTAGCCCAGCAGCTTCCAGGGACCTTCTTTGTCCTCAAGTCCGGTACGGATCCTGCTGGTGAGCTCGGTGATCAGCATTTCATTTACATCTTCGTGCAGATCATCCTTGGTGAAGATCTTGTCCCGCTGGCTGTAGATGCGGTTTCTCTGGGCATTCAAGACATCGTCATATTCCAGGAGATGCTTGCGCACATCAAAGTTGGCGCCTTCAACGCGGGTCTGGGACTGCTCCACCAGCTTGTTCACGAGTGAAATCTCGATCGGCATATTTTCGTCAATCTTGAAACGCGTGAGCAGCCCTTCCATCTGCTGCCCGCCGAACATGCGCATCAGGTCGTCATCCAGCGCCAGGTAAAAGCGCGAAGAACCGGGGTCTCCCTGCCGGCCGGCGCGACCGCGCAGCTGATTATCGATACGGCGCGCTTCGTGGCGTTCTGAACCGACCACATGCAGGCCGCCCAGTTCGCGCACCTTTGCCATGTTGTCCATGTATACCAGGAAGCCATTCACGGCCTCTTGCTGGCTCTCGTCCAGCTCTGCATCCAGTGCCTTGACAGCCTGCAAACGCTCTGCCATGGTCATGTTGTAGGGGTCGGAGTTGGTTTTCTCCGCCAGCACCTGGTTGACCTGCGAAAGCAGTCCTTCGGAAAGTTCACCGCCCAGCTTGATGTCCACGCCACGGCCAGCCATGTTGGTGGCAATCGTGACAGCTCCAAACGCGCCTGCGCCAGCAATAATGAGCGACTCTTCTGTGTGCTTGCGGGCGTTCAGGACCTGGTGTGGGATGCCACTGTCGAACAGGGCCTTTAAGCGCCCCCAATCTTTCTCCTCAAGCTTAAGCAGAGCCAACAGGCTCGCCTTGTTGCTTTCGTCTGCCAGGTCGAGCGTTGTCATGCCGTTTTGGGTGCCAAGCCGGCGTAATTCAGCCATGCGCAGTTTATCCAGCGGCTCACTCAAAACCTTCAGTTCCGGTTGGTCAACAAAATCCGCTTCGTTTTGGCCCTTGGCTGTAAACCAAGCCTGCCGAACCAGTTTCACCTGCAGCAAGCGGCGCACCATATCTGCGTTCAACCGCTCGGAAAGCCGCTCGGAGTTCTCGACGGAGGTGGTGCCCACCAACTGCGGTCGTCCGATAACATGGTAGCGGATGATCTCCAGCACAATCGCGCGGACTTTGCCTTCCGTGGTGCGGTAAATGACATCGGGATAGTCCTTGCGCTTGTAGAACAGGGGCTTTTTGTGAGGATCAGAATCAGCATAATAATAAGTGAACTTGTAGCCTTCTTCGTCCTTGACCTCTTCATCATCCAAACCCGAATTGGGACGCATCGCCTGGTATTCGAGGTTGGTCGGGATCGCAAGCACGTCCAGCCCGTAGATCCGGAAAAACTCTTCCTTCTCGGTCAACGCGGTACCGGTCATGCCAGCCAGTTTTTTGTACATGCGGAAGTAGTTCTGGATGGTGATGGTGGCGTGCGTGATGTTTTCCGCCTGGACTTTCACACCCTCCTTGGCTTCCACGGCCTGGTGAAGTCCGTCCGACCAGCGCCTTCCGGGCATCATGCGCCCGGTAAACTCATCCACGATGATGACTTCGCCATTCTGGACGATGTATTCCTTGTCGCGGCGGAAGAGGAACCTTGCCCGCAGAGACTGCTCCAGGAAGCCCATCCGGCGGGCTTGCTCGGGCTGGATATCTTCCGGTCGTTCGGGGTCTGAGAGCGGCTCACCAAGCATTTCTTCCACGTGCCCGATGCCGACCTCGGTCAGGCTCACAGTTTGGTCTTTTTCCTCGACCTCGTAGTCTTCTTCGTTGAGCGCCCTGACAATCTGCGCCATGCGTATATAGTTCTCAGAATCCTCATGTGAAGCACCCGAGATGATCAAGGGGGTGCGCGCCTCATCAATCAGGATGTTGTCAACCTCATCGACAATGGCAAAGTGGTGCCCGCGCTGCACGCGTTGATCCCAACGCATGGTGATGTTGTCGCGCAGGTAGTCAAAGCCAAACTCGCTGTTGGTTCCATAGGTGATGTCAGCCAGGTAGGCTTGCTTGCGGGGGACTGGTCTGAGCAGATTGGTGGCTTCAGCCAAAGAGCGCTCGTTGGGGTCGTAGATATAAGCCCGGTCGTTGCCTTCCGCGCTGCCGGCAGACTGGAGCACGCCCACGCCCAAACCGAGCATGCCATAGATCGCGCCCATCCAGCGTCCATCGCGCCTGGCCAGGTAATCGTTGACGGTGATCAGGTGCGCGCCTTTGCCTTCCAGCGCGTTCAGGTAGAGCGGTAAGGTAGCGGAAAGGGTTTTGCCTTCGCCGGTTCGTAATTCCGAGATGCCACCCTGGTGCAAGTTGATGCCGCAGATCAGCTGAACATCATAGTGGCGCTGCCCCAAAACACGCTTGCCAGCTTCACGCACGGTCGCGAAGGCTTCCGGCAGAAGGGCGTCGAGCGTTTCGCCTTTCGACAGGCGCGCGCGATACTCGACCGTCTTAGCGCCTAGCGCTTCATCGCTTAGCTTCTCGAATTGCGGTTCGAGGGCATTGATCTGGTCTACGATTGTGACCAGTTTGTCTATTCGTTTTTTATGCGGATCTCCTGTGAAGATCTGCCCAATTTTTTTGAACATAAGTCATATCCTGTGAGTCGTTAATTCATTCGATTTCGGGCTGCCAAAACCAATGTTTCAGGTAACCCGCAATGGGAGATTATAGCATACCGCCTGCGCGAAGGCTTACGAACCCTCGATACGAGAACACCATCGCCGGTGAATCAAAAGCCGGAGGGAGTAAACCCCCTCCGTACGAGCAACTCCAAGCAGAGCTGGGGCTTGCTCCAGCCATCAGTTCGTAGGCCGGACATCGTGCCCATTGGGTATTGCTAGATCAATCCAGCCCTCTCGTCAGGTTCAACTGCGGAACCTGACCCACACAAATGTCTCAATCCAGCATTAACAAGGAGAAAGAAAAAGCCGGCTTCCTCTGTTGAAGCCGGCCTACGAAAAGAGACTAAAGAAATTCTACTGAACCGTGATGGTTTTATAGACCGGCGTCACATTCCCATCCAGGTCCGCTACAAGGAAACCGATCAGGTAATCACCGCTTGGCAAGTATTCCTGACTCCATTGGAAAGGCTTGCTGCCAAAGGTGAGCACGTCTCCCTCGCTGGTTGAGATTTTGCTGACCTTGCCGTTGGCATCCAGATCCAGCCACTTGTAGGTGATGGTGAAGGTATCTCCCTGGTTTGGAGTGATCTCCGAAGCGGCGCCGGCAGTGCTGCCACCCACGAAACCCATCACCTGGAACAAGTACTCATTCTTGAACAGAAGTTGGGCAGCGCGGGTTTCGCCAGTTTCGCTGAAGGTGTAGATTCCATCCACCGCGTAGACAGCCTGATCAGCCGATGCCCCATAAGACACCGGATTTAGCAGCGCGATGCCGGATTCTGTGCCATCGGTGATGGTGAAAACCAACGGTTCAAAATCAAAGTTGAGTTTGAAGGACTCAGCGTTCGGCCAGATTGGATAGTAAACACCATTTTCAGTGCCGGTGGAAGGACTCTCAACATAATCGGTATCCGCGACAAAAATGCTTTTCGAAGCGCTATCCACCAGGCCGGTGAACAAGTAGATATAGCCAATGTTTTCGCCCGAAATAGTCGTGCTTAATGTGATTGAACCTCCAGGCGAGACCCTGTTGGCACTAGCGCTGATATCAGAAACCGTGACGGTTCCTGCCCCAGGGATCTGGCTGGCACGGCTGATATTGACCGCTTCCAAGGCATTGGCGGTGAACTTCCTCCCGGCATAATGGTAGCCCAGGAAATCATCCCAAAGCGATGCCCGGCTGAACGAGTCGGCGATCACCGAATAGGACGCCATACCCGTGGAGTTATTACTGTAAAGTTGCGAGTTGGGGAAATAAATGGCGATGCCAGTTGATCCGGGCTTGGACGGACCGTGCTTCTCTGCCACAATGACCTTCGAAAGAGCGCTTAGGATGTTGTTTGCCTGTTGACGCGTCGCGTTATCGCCGGAATATTTATAGGTCAGAGCCGCAAAGTGCCCCAGGTCGATAAATGAAGGCGGCACGTTGCTGCCGAAGATGGAGGTGTAGGATTGAGCGTAACTGCGTGCCTGTGCCACAGCCCGCTGATCCAAGCTCTGCATATGGTAGGAAAATTGATTGACAGCATCCAGCAATTCAGGCAATTTCTCAAGATTCACTGCCGTCAGGGTGATGTTTTGCTCAAGCTGGGTGGCTAATTGCTGTGCGCTCATGCGATTGACATACCAACCGCCTCCGCTTGAATTCTGCGCGAGAAAGTCCGCGCGCGCCTGGTCATCGACCACACGCTGATCCTGGCTGATATAGGACTCGACGATGTTCGCTGCCACTTCTTCCGTGGTCACGTCCGGGTTGTAGACCATGAGGCTCAGGAAGGCGCTGTACGCCCAACCCAGCCCTGGTTCAGTCTCTTCGGACGCAACGGCATAGTGGGCGTAAGGCTCCAGCGCGGTGTAAACCTCCATCTGGCTCATCAGGCAGGCGTCCAGGCCGATCAGGTCGAACTTGTTAATCCCGGTTGCCTGGATGGTGTTATCCAATGCCACTTCCAGCTCGTTGAGGTAGATGATGTCATCTTTCATCGCGGAGGTCAAAGGAGCGTTGCTACTCCTGTCGCGTTGAGCGGGATTTGGATCGCTCCAGCCGCCAGGCCAGCCCATGCCGTGGTCCGACATGATCAGGATATGTTTATCAGCAGGATAAGTCTTGATCGCCCAGGTCAGGAAGTCCGTCAGGGTATTGGCATCGCCCATGTTCTTCTCACCCAAGTCCATGAGCAGTTCGGAGCCAAGATTGTTCAGGTCATTGTCATAGGTCACGAGGTAACGGCGGGTTGAGTCCCAGTTGCCATCCCCGGAGTACCCCCCGCGGAAACGGTCCACCTGGCTGACGATCATGACCTGATCGGTGGAACCGATCATTTCCATTTCATTCAAGTCCATCATGATGTCGCGCTCTAGCGCCGGGTCATCGGCGTCCTGGTACATCATCACCAGCCATTTCTGCCCGGAATTTTGGCCAGCGTTGATAGCCGTCGGCCAGGGTGTGCTGGTGGCACGCGGCTGTGTTGGCTGGACTGGTTGGGTTGGCTCGGTATAAACCGGTACATTTTGAGCAGGTTCCTGCCCAGTACTGGTTAAATCCGGTAAGAACGATCCACCCTGGCAGCTTCTCAAAAGGAAGTAGAGCACAATTACAAGAATGATGATCCCAAAGATTCCACCGCAACCTTTCCGGCTGCCTCTCGAGCCTGTCAGCCCACCAAGCCCGCCAGAGCTGCTGGAGCCGCCCGAACTGCGTAAAGAACTGAAACGTCAGGTCAAGGGGCTGCGCGAACTGTACCGTAAACAGAGCTGACCCTGACCCTTGACCCTTGACCCTTGACTCTTGACTCTGCA
>ERZ1645187.2590-NODE-2590-length-15767-cov-52.100178_pt1 | contig 15767 bp, 11 predicted proteins | sample MGYA00575352_ERZ1645187 | MGnify/ENA primary metagenome ERZ1645187 (study PRJEB40837, sample SAMN11349314) | freshwater sediment metagenome | isolation source: river sediment | host: Sediment | place: India: Wazaribad , New Delhi | collected 2017-02-21 ... | reverse complement strand
CTAACAGTTTGTCTCTATTGGATCGTCCAGCAGTTGGCTGGCGTGGACTACGAGGCCATCACGGCGATTGCACGCCGCAAATCCGGCGATGTTGACAATATCCTTGGCTGCGCCAAACGGCGGGGCATAGGCCAGTTCCAGAGGGCAGAGGTCTTCGACCGTCATGCCGGCCACGATCGCGGTCACCAACACATCCAGTCGCTTGTCAACCCCGGCAAAGCCGCTTTATGTAATATAAAATATAATATTTAAATATATTATTTTTGTATAACGTAAGGAGATCGGATGAATCCCAACACGCCCACTTTAAGCATGGACCGGATGCGCAAAGCCGCCCGTGAGGCCATCGCGGTCTTGCATGCCCTGGCCAACGAAAATCGCTTGCTGTTGCTCTGCCAACTCAGCCAGGGTGAACAGTCTGTCAGCGAATTGGAAAAGTTGCTGGAACTCCACCAGCCGACGCTGTCCCAACAACTCGGTGTGTTGCGGAAGGAAGGGCTGGTCAATACCCGTCGCGATGGCAAGCGGATTTTTTACACGGTCGCTGATCCGAAGGCGCTGGTCCTGTTGAATACCCTGAGTGAACTGTATTGTCCCCAGGAGGACTGCCACCCCAGTCCCTGGCAGGGACCCTGACCTTTATCAATAGCCATTTTTTGGCTGGCCTCTGAGGGAATTCCTCGCCCCATGAAATTGCCGTGGAACCGAAAAAACCGGCCAAAACGCGAGCCGCCCAAGTCGCCGCCGGTTGAACTGTTAACTACTGCGGCGATGGGCTGGCTGTTGACTGCGCTGGCGCTGGCGGTTGCGCCCCAGACCAGCGAATTGCCGATGTGGTTGACCGTGCTGTTCGCCGCACTGGTCGGCTGGCGCGGGTTCTTGTTGTTCCGGGACCAGGCGTTGCCGCCGCGCTGGCTGCTGTTGATCGTGGCGCTGCTGGCTGGGGCCGGGGTGGTGATTGATTACCGGACCCTGTTTGGCCGTGACGCCGGGGTGGCGTTGCTGACCGCGATGACCGCCTGCAAACTGCTCGAAACCCGTGCTTTGCGCGATGGCGTGGTGCTGGTGTTCCTGGGGTATCTGCTGGTGATGAGCAACCTGCTTTACAGCCAGGACATTCCGAGGGTTGCCTATCTACTGGCGGTGATCATCGTTATGCTGACCGCGCAGGTGTTGATCCATCGCCAGCACACCGGTTTGACTGCACTCGCCCCGCTCCGACTGACGGGGCGGATGGTGGTGCTGGCGGTTCCGGTCATGCTGATCCTGTTCGTGTTGTTCCCGCGCATTCCCGGCCCGCTGTGGGGGCTACCCAAGGACGCCTACCAGGGCCGCACCGGCCTGTCCGACCAGATGGAGCCAGGCACGATCAGTGAATTAAGTCTGTCTGATAAAGTCGCGTTCCGCGTTCGCTTCGCTGGCGCCCTCCCGCCGCCGAACCAGCGTTACTGGCGCGGGCCGGTGCTGTGGCATTTCGATGGCCGGCGCTGGACTCGCCCTGAGGAACTGCTGACCCCGACTCCGACCCCTTTCAGCGCGGAAGGCGCGGCGGTGGACTACACGGTGACTCTGGAGCCGAGCAACAAGAGCTGGCTGTTTGCGCTGGACTTGCCCGCCCGCCTGCCGCCGCGTGCAGCGATGACCGCCTCGTTTCAACTGCTGCGCGATCAGCCGATCAACGAGGTGTACCGCTATGAAATGCGGTCCTATCCGGCGTATCGAACCGGGGAACTGACCGCGATGGAACGCAGCCGGGGCCTGCAACTGCCCTTGCGCGGCAATCCGCGCGCCCGGGAGCTAGCGGCGGACTGGCGTCAGCGCGATCCCCGGCCCGAGGCGCTGGTAATGTCGGCCCTGACCCTGTTCCGCGAGCAGTCGTTCTACTACACCCTGACGCCACCGTTGCTGGGAGGCGAAATCGTGGATGATTTTCTGTTCCGCACCCGGCAGGGCTTCTGCGAGCACTACGCCAATGCTTTTGTGTTTCTGATGCGGGCGGCGGGGGTGCCGGCGCGGGTGGTCACCGGCTATCAGGGCGGGGAGATGAACGCGCTGGGCGGTTATATGATCGTGCGCCAGTCGGATGCTCATGCCTGGGCCGAGGTCTGGCTGGAAGGGCGCGGCTGGGTGCGGGTGGATCCAACCGGCGCAGTGGCTCCGAACCGGGTCCAGGAGGGCATCTACGCCGCCTTGTCTGATACGGGCCTCCTGCCATTCCTGGCCCGGCGCGGTGGTGACAGTGAATGGCTACGTCAGATGGCTATCAGTTGGGATACCTTGAACAGTGTCTGGAACGAGTGGGTGCTGGCCTACGGTCCAGACCGGCAGAAGGAATTCCTGTGGGGGCTGGGGTTTGGCCCGGTGGACTGGGGCGAGATGACGGTGGCGATGATGGTCGCTCTAAGCGGGTTTGGCGTGCTGTATGCCGGCTGGCGCTGGCGGCGGCGGCTGGCCCGCGATCCGGTGGCGCGCGCCTGGCAGCGGTTCTGCGCCCGGCTGGCCCGGCGCGGACTGGCGCGCGGCGCGACCGAAGGACCGCTGGATTTCGCCGGGCGGGTAGTGACGCAACGCCCGGAACTGGCGGAATCGGTGGGTGAAATCGCACGGCTGTACGCGGCCCTGCGCTACGGCCCGGTCGTACCGCCGATGGCCGTGCGCCGGTTACAACGGCTGGTACAGCGGTTCCGGGTGTGAGGGGCGTCGCGTGGGAGCAGGCTGACCCACTCCCGTGAGCATTCCATGCGGGCGCTTAGAAACTGGCCCACAGCCGAACCGCCACCAGGTTGTCTACATCATCCAGGATTTGATTGGCGACGGCATCGCCGGGCAGACCTGGCGCTTCTACATCGCGGAACTGGTAGTCCGCCAGCAGGCGGAAGTGCTCGTTGAACCGGTAGGTGATTCCCAGGGTCACGGTCTCAAACCGGCGCTCTGTGACTGGACTGTCCGTCCCGCGATGGAGTCGGTCGTAGCGGGCGCGCAGTTCCCAGTCCTTGAACAGGGTGTAACCGCCATCCACGTACCAGCCATCGGCCTCGTTGTCGGGGAGCACGTTGTAGGAAGCGACCAGCTTGCCGTTGTTGCTGATCGTACCCGGCACCGCCCCGCCGTCGGCGCCGTCGAAGATCATGCCCTCCGCCTTGACCCATTCGCCGGCGGCCCGCCAGGGACCCCGGCGGAGGGTAGCGCCGACCCCGTAGCGCGTGCGATCAAAACTCTCCTCGTGCTGCGTGGCTCCGACCCGGAGGTCGCGTTCGCCCGTCTGGTACCAGGCGGTGAGCTTCAGTCCCTCCCGCAAAAGTCCCTTGCCGCCGAACACCCACTCCGAACTCCAGTAGAGATGCCAGTCCGGCTGTCCGCTCCCCCAGCCGTTGTAGACAGCCAGGCCCGAACCCGTGCTGATCATGGCCGCGTAGGTGTGCTCCCAGTCGCCGGTCTTGAAGGCGTCGAACACTTGCACGCCGGTATCGCGCCAGCCGCTGTTGGGACCGTTGAGGTCATTGGCGTCATTGGTCGGCGTGCCGTCGCTGTCGAAATAGCGTTCGTTGACGAGCTGGTCAACGACCGCCGACGGGTTGATGTAATCGCGCCTGACAACGGGCTGAAGACCTTCTTCGGAGCCGGGAAACATGAACTGGCCGACCCGGATCCGGGCGTGCGGAATCCAGTTGAACGTTACGCTGACGTCGGTGAATTTGACGTTGGGCGTACCGTTTCGTGAGATGCCGTTATCTCCCGCGAGGGGCGAGACCCAATAGTTCAACAGGCCGTCAAACAGTCGTCCGCGGACGCCCAGGCGCGCGTAGGAAATCTGGAATTCGGAAGAATCCTCCAGCCGGGGCGGAATCTGGTTCTGCATCATTGCCTGGCCCTGCCAGGGTCCGGCGGGCAGATCGCTGCCGGACGTACTCTGGTAATCGAGGCCAATGAAACCGAACGGTTTGATGACCGGTGCATCCGGTGGCTCGACGCCTTGCAGCATCAGCCAGTTGATGGCGAACGCATCAGAAGCCACGAACAGCGCGGGCAACAGGAGGGTGGCGCGGGCGCGGCGCCGGTCAAACCAGGGGCGAAATGTCCAAGGAGTCACGGAATGCTCTTTTTGTTGTGGTCGTGGGGCCAGCGCGGCGGAATGCCGGTCGTCCGGGATTGCTGCGCCGCGAGGTGATGAAAAAGAATCAAATCAAAATGCTAAGTGACGGTCATGCCGATGAGAATGCGACAAATTGCCGCACTCCGGCAGGATCGAACCGCATGGCCGATTCGGCGGCGCGGGCCGGATGACCGTCCGGGCGGGAACCGAAGGATCGTCACTCGCCAGCCGGGCGCGACCCTCCTAAACTAGCCCGGTTGCCCTTTCGCGGGGGCGAGGATCGAATCGGAGCTGGCGGGATGGAAGACTTGCGACGTCTGTTGTTACTGCGCGTGCTGGTGGTGCTGGGGCCGTGCGTCATGCTGCTCTGGCTGCGGTTTGGCCTGACGCCGCCGCAACCGCTGCCGTTCCTGGCGGTGGCGCTGTTTCTGGGCTGGGGGGCGCTGGCGTTCGTGGCCGTGCATCCGTTCGCCCGGCGGCGCAAGCCGGTGACGGCCTGGGAGTTGTTCGCGTACCTGCAACTCGACGTGCTGGCGCTGGCGCTGCTGCTGTTTTTCAGCGGGGGCGCGAGCAATCCGTTCGTATCTCTGCTGCTCCTGCCGCTGATCGTCGCTGCCACCTTGTTGCCGGTCGGTCAGGTCTGGGTGATGACGGCGGTCACCGTGGCGCTCTACACCGCGTTGATGTTCCATTACTGGCCCTTGCCCGGCATTTTCACCTGCTACAGTCCCGGCTTTGAGATCCATCTGTGGGGAATGTGGCTGGTGTTCGCCATCAGCGCGCTGCTGATCGCCGGGTTCGTGGCGCGACTGGCGACGGCCCTGCGCCTCCGGGATCGTCAGGTGGCGCAACTGCGCGAACAGGCGTTGCGTGACGAGCAGATTCTTACTCTGGGGCTGTTCGCGGCGGGCGCGGCGCACGAACTGGGCACGCCGCTGTCCACCATCGCCGTGCTGGCCCGCGAGATGGAACACAGCCACGACGGCGACGCAGAACTTCGCGCCGACCTGAGCGTGCTGCGCCAGCAGGTGGACGCCTGCAAGGCCATCCTCGGCGACCTGCTGCGCAGCGCCAACCTGGCCGCCGACCGGGAAACGACGCAGCCGCTGGATGCGCTGCTGGAACAGATCCGCACCCGCTGGCAACTGCTGCGGCCGGGCGTGCCGCTGGCGGTGCGTTGCGCCGGGTCGTCGCCGCCGAGGGTAGCCGCCCCGCAGACGGTCAGTCAGACCCTGCTCAACCTGCTCAACAATGCCGCCGACGCCAGCCCGCACAGCGTGAACCTGGAAGGGCGCTGGGAGGGCGAGCGGGTGGTGATCGAGATTCGGGACCAGGGCGCGGGCTTGACGCCGGAAGCGCTGCGCCGCGCCGGCGAAGCGTTCTTTTCCACCAAGGAGGAGGGCGCGGGCATTGGCCTGCTGCTGGCTAACGCTGCGCTGGAGCGGCTGGGCGGCCGGGTGAGCCTGTGGCGCGATCCCAAGGGAGAAACCTGCACCCGGGTGGATTTGCCCGCCTACGCGGGGACCGTCTGATGGATGCCGTGGACCCGAACGACCGTTCCAGCCTGCTGCTGGTGGATGATGACCCGACCTTTTGCCGGGTGTTGGGGCTGGCGTTGAGCCGGCGCGGCTTCGCGGTCGCCACGGCGCCGGACAGCGCCACGGCGCTGCGACTGGCGGCGGCGGACCCGCCGGAGTATGCGGTGGTGGATCTCAATCTGGCCGGCGATTCCGGGCTGCTGCTGATTCCGGAGTTGCTAGCGCTGGAACCAGCCACCCGGATCGTGGTGCTGACCGGCTACGCCAGCATCGCTACGGCAGTGGAGGCGATCAAGCTCGGCGCGGTCAACTATCTGCCCAAGCCCGCCGACGCCGATCAAGTGGTGGCGGCTTTCGGCGCGACCACGGGCGATCCCGCCGCGCCGGTCAACGCCCGTCCCCTGAGCGTCAATCGCCTGGAATGGGAGCACATTCAGCGGGTGCTGCGCGACAACGACGGCAACATTTCCGCCACCGCCCGGCAGTTGGGGATGCACCGCCGCACCTTGCAACGCAAGCTGGCCAAGCGGCCGGTTCGGTCCTAGCGGGAACATGAGGCGCTCATCAGCGAAGACCGATGTGCTGCGGCATATTGTCGCACTCTGCTCCCAACACCGGCCCGTTGGTTATGCTTGGCCGGCCATAATCTTAAGCTTAATGCCCGGCTGGTCGCCTTCCTAACGCCAGCCGGTCTTTTTTTTCCCGCTATCAATGGCTTGGCGAAGGCGCCAGCCGGCAGGTTTTTAGCCCTGCTGGGCTTTGCGCTTTTCCGCCCGCTTCTTGCGGATCATCAGCGTATCGTTGGCCATGCTTTGATAGGCGGCCTTCAGCGCGGCATCGAAATCACCCAGTTCGCCACCCTCCTTAGCCTTGGCGGCCTCGGCGTCAGCCTTGGAACCGAACGCGACCTTGCTTTGGGCAGTCATCACGCCCGGCAGCTTGGAACCGATCAGGTAGGTAGCCGCATCCACGTTGATCAGCGGTTTCGGGTCGGCCTTCGCGCCGAAATCGGCGGCGTAGATGGCTTTGGGTCCCCGGTCCAGATTCAGCGCCAGGCTGAGCGCGGCGCAGTGCAGGGAACACGTGCCGTCGGCCAGATCGTCCTGGTAATGCACCAGGTGGCGGCTGTGGTGGTACTGCTTGCGATCCATGCCGCAATACGGACATTTGGGATACTTGGCGATGTCGTTATCCTGCGGATTGGGGTCCGGCGCGGTCTTGGGCACGAATTGCAGCGGCGTGCCGTCGGTTTCGCATTTCGCGGCCAGCGCCGGCGGACTCAGGGCGGCAGCGCCAGCGGCAGCAGTCGTGACGGCAAGAAGGCGGAGAACCTGACGGCGGTCGGCCTGAATGGAATCGCTCATGGAAGTGAACCTGCGGTTGGAGTGGTGGAAAGATGCGTTTGAATCCGGTTAGTGATTCTTTTTCCATGATAAATTGCCGGGACGCGGGCCGGGATGCGACAAATTGCCGCACCCCTCTGATAACAGTATCTACAATTCACAACAAAATGAGAATTGCTGCTGGGATTTTGAGGAGTTGCGCCGACGCCAGAATTATACTATTCCATCGCTGGTCAGTATGACTTTGAACAGAGCACACTTTATGCGTACCGGTGAGCGGATTACGATCAACGATCAGGACTATCGGCTCGACACCGTATTATCGAGCGGCGCGGGCAGTTACGGCGAGGTCTGGGCGGCTACCGACGCGGCAGGTCGCGCCGTCGCCATCAAGCTGATCAACGCCGAGGCGATGACCCAGGCCGACCCGACTCTGCACGGCCACTGGCGCGCGCATCTGGAACGGGAAATCGCCTTCCTGCGCGGTTTGGACGCCGATCAGTCCCGTCACGTGGTCGCCTTGCTCGATCACGGCGCGGTAGACGGTCAACCCGCGCTGGTGCTGGAACGCTTGCAGGCCAACCTCGGCCAGTGGCTGGCGCAACTGCGGCGGGAAAGTACGCCGCCGGACCTGGCGCAAATCCTCGACTGGGCTGAACAAATCCTGGATGGTCTGGACGTGGTCCATCAGGCCGGGTTCGTCTACCGCGACCTGAAATTCAGCAACCTGCTGGTCGGCGCCGACGGCGCGCGGCTCAAGCTGGCTGATTTTGGCTCGCTCAAGCGCGAAGATGGCGACAACACCCGTTCATTCATCGGTACGCCGGCCACCATGGCCCCGGAGCAGGTATTGCCCGCCCGCCAGGGGGCGGAAGGCTGTGAGTACGCGGTGGACTACCGCGCTGACTACTACGCCTTGGGACTGCTGCTGTTCGCCCTGCTCACCGAGCAGCCGACTACCGCGGCTCAGCGCCGGCTCGGCCAGTTGTTGACCCTGTACGGTCAGGAAGGCGCGGGTCAGCACGGCGCAGACCTGGGCGGTCTGGACGATGAGGAGCGGGCTTTGCTGCGGCGCTCCATCGAATTCTGGACCGTGCCAGCGCGGCCAGAGCAGGACAGCGGGACCGCCGCGTTACTGGTTAACCTCACCGAGCGATTGCTGGCCCGCGATCCAGCCGCTCGCCCGGCCGACAGCCTGGAAATCCGTGCGGCGCTGGATGCGGCGCGGGTCAACCTGTTCGCCGCGCCGACCCTGACGCCCGACTGGATCGCGCCGCCGCCCACTGCCGAACCGCCAAACTGGCATCCCCGACGCCCCACCCGACCCGTGTTACGACCCTGGCGCCGGTGGGCGCTGCTGGCGAGTGCAGCCAGCCTGGCCGGCGTCGTGGCCTGGGCCATCGTTCGCCCGACCAGTGAGGTCGGTCCGGATCAGGCTGAACCGCTGAGCGATGTCATCGCACCCCCGACCGCTGATCTCGCCAAGCCCGCACCGTCGGCAGCGCCCGCAGCAGAACCGGCTCCGCCTTTAGCCGCGCCTCCAGCGTTGCCCCTCGCGCCGCCCGAACGGCCAGCGACTGCTGACGCGCCCGCCGTGAAACCGCCCGAACGGGCAAACGACGCCCCCGTGGTTGAGACCCTCGAATCGCCAGTCGCCCCCACTGCGCCTGTAGCCGAGATGGCTGAACCGTCCGCAACCCCCGCCACGCCCGTAGCCGAAGCACCCGAACCGCCAGCGCCCCCCACTGCACCGGCGGCGGAAACGCTTCAACCGGTAGAAACGCCTCTCCCGCCGGCCCGGATCGCCCCCGCTGAACCCCGGCCCGCGACCAAACCTGCGCCTTCAACCAAACCAAGAGCGGTGGTCGCCACGCCGCGCCCATCCGCTCCGACCGCCGCTGTACAACCGCGTCTGCCGGTCCGCGCCAAACCGGCCGCCAGCCCCGCACCCGCCAAGACACTTCCTGCCCCAGCGGTCGCCGCCGACCGACCCGCAGCGGTCGAACGATCCACCGCCAGCGTGCGCCCGGCCCCGGTTGAACGGCCTGCGGTCGTAGAACGCCCCTCTGGCGCGCCGGTTCCTGTTCCCCGGATCGCCAAACCGACTCCACCGCTACCCGCGCCCGCTGCGCCCGAACCGCCACAACGTTCCTCGGCTCCTGTCCGGGTTACTCCCCGGGAGAGCCGTTCATCCAGGCCGGTCGTCCAGGCGCGGCCTGCACCCAGCGTCGCCGCACGCCCTGTGGCAACCTCAAAACCGATTTCCAAACCTGCCGGCCCGGCCACGCGCACTGAACCACCCAACCGGGTCGCGGTGCGTCAGGAACCACCGCCCGTTCTGCCGCCGATCAAATTGGAATCCCGTCCGGAACCCGCGCCCACTCTGCCGCCGATCAAGCTGGAATCCCGTCCGCAATCCCCACCACCGGCGCCGCCGCCTATCGAGTTGGTCAGCCGGTCCGGCGCCACCGCGCCGGCCACGCGCCCGGCGCCTACCGTAGCGCGCGCCGAGCCCAAACCCAAGCCATCCGCTCCTTCGTCAGCCCCCGCACCCGCACGAGCCGCCGATCCGATCACCCAGTTGCGGGACGATGCTGGCCGCGCTGCCGCCGAATTTGGCAACCTGGTCAGCCACACCAGCACCACGGTTAGCAAGGAGGTCAAACGCGGCCTGGAAGCCGCCGACCAAACCGTGGGGCGCTGGACCGGGCGTTGCCGACCGGCGGATGGCTGCCCGGAGGTTCGGGTCGAACGCCGCGACCGCTGGTCGGACCACCGCCGCAACCCTGCGGCCGCTCCGCCGGAACCCCCGACGCGATATAACCCGGATGACGGGTTTGCCAAACCGCCGCCGCGCCCGTACCGCGAGGATTACCGCTGAATTTCGGTGCTCTCGGTTGCTGCGCCGCTGTCCAGGCCTTCCTGGACGGCGACCAGGCGCAGAGCCATCTCGAACGCCTGCTGGGTAAACGCCAGCACCTCGGCAAACCCCGGGTCCGATAACGACCGGGCGATGTCGTGGCCCCGATAGATGTTGATGAACTGGCGTTCGCGTTCGTAGTGCAGCGATAGCCGGCCCATGCCCCAGTCCTCCAGGATTTGCCAGAGTTCGGGCCGGTACGTCCGGGCCAGCCGCATAGCGACCGGTACCGGATCGCGTCGGGCCAGCATCGCCGCCAGCCGCAGAATCAGATCGAACGACAACGCCGCCGTGCCTTTCTCCACACCCGCCAGCAACGAGTGATCCTTCAGGTCCAGCGCGGCGTTGAGATCGTCCAGGGTCAGGCCGGCCACCAGCCGCAGATCGCGCAGGTATTCACCGGTTTCCTTCATCGCCTCCGCCTGCTCGGGACTGAGCAGCAGCGCCTTGCCGACCCGCCATGGCGTTTCGGCGGTTTTCGTCACCTTGCGCAGGGTATCAGTCACGGTGTCCGCCACCGCACCGGGCAGCCGGGTCAGCCGCCCCACCAGTGAGGGCGTTTCGGTGACCGGTACGGGCGTGGTTGGTACGGGCGGCGGCGCAGGTTCGACCGCTTTCGGTTTGGCCGATGATTTCGGTTTCGCAGTTTTGCTGCGCGGGGGTTTAACGGGAGGCTGTTCGCTGCTCATCGCAATCTCTCTGATGGTGGCTTGAACGGATCGCTATGCACCGTCGCTCCGCGATTCGGAGGGCCAGGGCGGCAACGGTCCCAATGCGGGACAGCGGGCGCGCAGCAATTCATGAACCCGGCGGGCCAGTCGGGGCGCCTGACGGTTGTTGGGCGTGTGGGCGAAAAAATAGGGTTCCCGGCCCTCGCTCAGCCACAGCGCCAGCTTGTCCAGCCACGGCGCCAGAAACGGCAGGTTCGCCTCCACCTCGGGATGGCCGATGTAGCGGATGAACGGGCGCGATCCCAGGCTGATGGCGTGGACCGGCAGGCGCGGTTTTTTGCCTTGCGCAGTTTGCGTCTCGGGATCGACGGGATCGGCGGCGAACAGGGCGCGGCTGTCCAGCATCACCCGGTCAATGCCCAGATCGAACAGCAACCGGTTCAGTTGCCGTTCTTCTTCACCCTTGGCGAAGAAGGCGCGATGCCGCACTTCCACCGCGTATTGAAATTCCTGGGGCAGTCCAGCGAGATAATCGCGCAGCGCCGGCAGATCGCCCGGCCCGAAACTGGGCGGCAATTGCAGAAAACTGGGCCCCAGCTTGCCCGCTTCCGCCAACGGCGCCAGCCGCTCCAGAAACGCCGTCGTCTCCGCCGCGACGGCGCGCAACCGCTGGTCGTGGCTGATGACGCGCGGGAACTTGAAGCAGAACCGAAATCCCGGCGCGGCTGCTTCCCGCCAGCGGGTGACTGTTTCCGGCTTGGGCAATCCGTAAAAGCAGTTATTGCCCTCAACCGTATCGAACGCCGCCGAGTACTGGCGCAGGAAATCGCCGGGTTTGGTTCCAGCGGCGAATAATCCCCCGATCCAGTCGCGATTGCTCCAGACCGGGCAGCCGAGGTGAAAAGGCGCGAAAGTCATGGGCAGAGACTACACAAAAACCTGCCGCTCGCCTACGAGAATAGGGGACCGGTAGAGAAGCGCAGGATGATGGCGTAGTTGCGGTACATAACTATCACGCCGAAAAAATCCCCCGCCGCCGGCTGGAAAGCCTGCGACGGGGGAAGAGCCAGGGGGAAGTCGGCTAGAAAACAGTCAGATTCAGAACGCGTCGGCGGGCAACGTCATCAGCGAATCGGCGCCGGCCTGCAGCTTGGCCAGATGAGCCATCGTCTCCGGCAGCATCTTCTCCATGAAGAATTCGGCGCACACCAGCTTGTGCTGGTAGAACGCGCGGTCGAAGCTGTCGTCGTCCGGGTTGGAAAGCTGGTTCTCGCAGATGCGCGCCACCTGCGCCCACTGATAGCCCAGCGTCACCAGCGCCATCATGTACAAATAATCCATGGACACCGCACCGCCGTTGTCCGGGTTGGAAATGGCGTGCTGCATCAACCACTGGGTCGCCTCGACCAGCCGTTCCAGCGCCTCGGTCAGCGGCTTGACGAAGGGCGACAGCGCGGCGTTGTCTTCGTACTTCTCGCAGAACTCGCCGATCACGGCGAACAGCAACTGAATCGCCCGGCCCTTGTTAGCCGGCAGCTTGCGGCCGATCAGGTCCAGCGCCTGGATGCCGTTGGCGCCTTCGTAAATCTGGGCGATGCGGGCGTCGCGCACGAACTGCTCCATGCCCCACTCGGCGATGTAGCCGTGACCGCCGAAGCATTGCAGGCACAGATTGGCGGAGGTGAAGCCCATGTCGGTGAAATAGGCCTTCATCACCGGGGTCAGCAGGCCCAGCAAATCCTCGGCCTTGCGCCGCGTTTCCTCATCGGGATGCTTGCGGGTGACGTCCACCATCAGGCCCGCCCAGCCAGCCAGCGCCCGCGCGCCTTCCTGGAACACCCGAACCGTCATCAGCATCCGGCGGATGTCGGGGTGCACGATGATCGGATCCGCCGGCTTGTCGGGGAACTTCGCGCCCCGCAGCGAACGGCCCTGCACCCGGTCTTTGCAGTAGGCGACAGCGTTCTGATAGGCCACCTCGGCCTGGCTGACGCCCTGCACCGCCACGCCCAGCCGGGCCGCATTCATCATGATGAACATGGTCCGCAGGCCCTTGTGCTCTTCGCCGAGCAGGTAGCCGACCGCGCCATCGTAGTTCATCACGCAGGTAGAGTTGCTGTGGATGCCCATCTTCTCCTCGATGGAGCCGCAACTCACGCCGTTGCGGTCGCCGAGGCTGCCATCCGGATTGACCAGGAACTTGGGCACGATGAACAGGCTGATGCCCTTGACCCCTTCCGGACCGCCCGGAATCTTGGCCAGCACCAGGTGAATGATATTTTCAGTCAGATCATGCTCGCCGGCGGAGATGAAAATCTTGGTGCCGGTGATGCGGTAGGTGCCATCGGACTGCGGCTCGGCCTTGGTGCGCAGCAGGCCCAGATCGGTGCCGCAATGCGGCTCGGTCAGGTTCATGGTGCCGCTCCACTGGCCGGCGATCATCCGGGGCAGGTAGAGCGCCTTCTGCTCGTCGGTGCCGCCGATTTCAATCGCTTCAATGGCGCCGCTGGTCAGACCGGGATACATGGTGAAGGCCATGTTGGCCGACGCCATCATTTCGTTCACCATCAATCCCAGCACGTAGGGCAAACCCTGGCCGCCGTGATGCGGGTCGCCGATCAGCCCGGTCCAGCCGCCTTCGATCAGGGCCTTGTAGGCCTCCTTGTACCCGGTCGGGGTGGTGACCTTGCCATTTTCCAGCCGGCAGCCTTCCCGGTCGCCGCTCTTGTTCAGCGGCTGCAACACTTCCTGGCTGATCTGGGCCGCCCCTTCCAGAATGGCGGCGACGGTTTCCGGGGTGGCCTCGTCGAAACCGGCCAGCACCCCTTGATAACGCTCGATCTTGAGCAATTCGTGCAAAATGAACTGAATGTCGCGGACGGGGGCGGTATAGCTGGGCATGGGTGTAATCCTGGGTTGTATTGGGTAACGTGTTCCGAACCGCCCAAGGGGCGATTCGCTGATTGGGAATCTGGCGCCGAATTTGTGGTCTCGACCAGTCCTTAGCAAGACTTGGCCCTTCAGCGACGGCACAGCCATGCGGCCGGCGCTTTAAGAGATTATCTTTTTATTTCAATAACCTATGGACACGCCGCGCCATGATTGAGAGAATAACCACAAAAATTAGAATAAACACCCTAAATTTGTTAAATTTTTCCACGGATTCAACATATTGCACTGCAACATCAGCTTTCACATGATTCGGCCTGTCCAGTTCGCCGATTTCCCAGCCACAGCCAAACCCACGTCAGCACCTGCCCGGCCAGCGCCAGCCCGAACGCCCATTGATAGCCCGGTTCGGCGTAGCCGCCGCCCGGCGCCGGCCACTGATTGATGATCGCGCCCATGCCCCACTGCCCGGCGAACGCCGCCACGAACACCAGCAGGTTCAGCGCCGTGTTCACCCGGCCCGCTAGCACCGGCGGAAACGCCTGGGTCAGGATGGCGTAATTCAGCGTCCCGGCGGTGCCGAAGAAGCCAAACAGCACCCACAACGGCCACAGCGGTTCCAGCTTCAGCAGCAACGCCAGTTGCGCCAGCATGAACAGCGCCATGCCGCCCGCCGCCACCGCCAGCGGCGGAATGCCGCGCCGCGACAGGCGATAAGCCAACTGGCCCATGCCCAGAAATCCCGCCACCATTGCCGCCGCCACCCAGAACAGGTAACCAGCGGCGGCGGTTTTATCCAGCCCGGCGACATCGCGCAGCCACGGCCCCGCCCACAGTCCCTGAATCGCCAGGAACGAGGCTTGAGAGACGACGCTGCTCGGTGCGATCCGCCAGAACACCGGACTGCGGAAAATCGCCGCCACGCCGCGTCCCTGTTCGCGCCAGCCGCCGACCGGCGTACCACCACCCTGCTGCTCCGGTACCGCCAGCCACAGGGCAGCCGCTACCGCGACCGTCAGGATCGCCAGGCCCGCGAACACGCCCCGCCAACCCGTCAGATGGAGAGCCGCTTCCACCGGTGCGGTGGCGACCAGCGCGCCCAGCCCGCCCGCCGCCAGCACCCAGCCATTGACCGCTGGGAGGCGCGCGGCGGGAAACCACACGACAAACGCCTTGAAGCTGGCCATCAGACAAGCGGACACGCCCAGCCCGATCAGGCCCCGGCCAATGATCAATTCGGTCGAATTGCTGCTGGCCGCGAACAACCCTGCGCCCGCCGCCGCGAACAGCAGCAACACGGCTTCCACCCGGCGTGGACCAAACCGGTCCAGCAGCAGGCCCAGCGGTAGTTGGAACGCGGCGAAGGTCAGGAAATAGACGCTGGTCAGCAGACCGAGATCACTGGCGTTCAGCCCCAGGTCCGCCGCCAGATGGGGCGACAGTACAGCATTGATGGTGCGGTAGACATAGGACAGGAAATAGCCGGCGGCGAACGGCAGGAAGATGCGAAACACGAGAGCTGGCGGCAGATTTTGGGGAGGATTTTGCCGGTGCATGTCCGCTTAGCCCACCGAACTTATTGCGCCATCGCCGCCGCCAGAGAGTCCGCCCAGGCGCGATAGCCGGCGGGCGAAGGATGCAGACCGTCGTGGCAAAAGAAGTCCCGTTCAAACCGCCCTGGCAGCGGTACATGGTGGACATCCGGCAACCGGTGCGTCAGTCGAGCGGCGGCCTGATCCAGCACCCGCGCCCGTATGCCGAGCACGGTCCGCAACGGCGCGGGCAGCGCGGGAAATTCGCCCATCGGCGGCACCGCCGCCAGGAATACCGGCGCGGGTCCGGTCTTCTCGCGCACTGCCGCGATCAGCCGCCGCAGATCGCTTGTCCAGCGGCTCGGCCCACGCAGCGCCAGCGTATCGTTGACGCCCAGCACTACCACCACGGCGTCCTGTGGTTCGGGTTGCAGTCGCCGCACCAGCAGCGTGTGGGTTGCAGCGGCAGTCACGCCATTTTTGCCCACGGCTTGCCACTGGACGGTGCGACCGGTCCGAGTCGCCAGCGCCCGCGCCAGTTGCGCGGCCAGCGCCTGCTCCTGCGTTGGCGCGCCGACGCCCGCCACCGTAGATTCCCCCAGCACCAGTAGACGCAACGGCGTTCCGCCGCCCGCCGCCACGCCCTCGCGCGGCCCGGCGGCTTCCGGCAACCGTGGAACCCGGCTGCGCAGCCGAAGTCCCTGCGCCAGCGCCACCGGCAACAACGGCCAGGTCGCCATCAACCGGAGATGTCCGGTCCATTCCATCATCTTTACTCTCC
>ERZ1645187.2589-NODE-2589-length-15774-cov-17.230167_pt1 | contig 15774 bp, 13 predicted proteins | sample MGYA00575352_ERZ1645187 | MGnify/ENA primary metagenome ERZ1645187 (study PRJEB40837, sample SAMN11349314) | freshwater sediment metagenome | isolation source: river sediment | host: Sediment | place: India: Wazaribad , New Delhi | collected 2017-02-21 ... | reverse complement strand
CCGGGCCGTCCAGCCGGTTGAGCAGGTCGCAGTCCGGGCAGGCCACCAGGGACGGATCTGTCGCCAACACCGGCACGACCGGGTCGCCAGCCGGTTCAGCGGCCGGTAAGGGCTGGCCCCGGAAGGAATGCATCGGACGATCGCTGCCCATGATACCGTGATCTCCTCGACCCTGGCGATCGACGGCCGGACGGCTCCCCCGTCCGGCCGCTGATCGGCCTTGCCGGTACGCGCGCTCAGCGCTCCGGATGGATGGGCGATATTCTGCTGCCCTGGATGCCCAGACCGGCCATCAGCCCCTTCTGGCTGAAGAAGAAGGCGTAGATCCCCGACTGGGCGGTGGTGGTCGAAAGCGACCGGGCGGCGCCCTCGTCCATGATGACGATGCTCGGCCCGACACCGATCTCCCAGCCGTTGCTGTCCTTGAGGTAGCGCAGACTGGCATCGTCAAGGAAGAAAAGGGCGTAGCCGAAGGTCTGGGCCCCGGCCTGCAGCCCGTAGCTGGCGGCGACGGTCTTGTAGTAGCCGATGGTGACGCCACGGGCACGCAGGGCGCCCTCGCCGTACTGGCCGCCGATGATGAGGCCGCCCTTGACGACGCTGGGGAAGACGAGCACGCCCTTGGCCACCTTGGCCAGCTGCCGCGCCGTGGGCGTGGTCCGGTAGAGGGTCTGCAGGGCGCTGTCCACGTCGCGGTCGATCTCCGCGGCGGTGGCGGCGAGCGAGGGACGGGGCAGGCAGAGGGTCACGAGCGTGAGCGCCAGCCAGAGAACGGCCAGGGAAAAACCGGCCGTTTTCCGGCCGGGGGTGCTGCTGTGTGCTTTCATGGACAGGCTCCTTGTGGATGGAATGGCGGATGATGGCACGGTCGGTTCCGGGCCGCCCTGCCTGTTCGGGAAGAGGGGCGCCGGGCGCGGCCATTTGGCTCGAATCAGCGTTTCTTCCCCTTGACCGTGATGTCGACGGCCTCCAGGTAGCGGATGAGGATGGTGTCGCCGACCTTGACCTTGTCCAGATTGGCCGGGTTCTGCACCTTGACCGTGGCCACCGAGCCGTCCGCCATTTTCAGCGTGACCTTTTCCCGCTCCTTGTCCAGGTCGAGGATGGTGGCGGTGACCCGGGTCTGGGCAATGGCGGAACCTTCCGGCTTGGAGCCGGGTTGGGCCCGGTCGACGACCACGTCGGTCTCGTTGACGACTTCGCCGGGATCGGCCAGGGTCACCTCGAGTTCCCGGGCATAGGTCACTTCCACCTGGTCGCCCTTCTTGACCTGGGGCAGGTTGACCGCCTCCTTGCCGACCCGGACCACAAACGGCTGCCCGTCCAGGCTGCGCAGTTTGACGGTGCGCCTGGTGAGGTCAACAGCCTCCACGGTGGCGACCGTGGTGGCCTGCTCGGAGCGCTCGATCTGGAGTTTGCTCTCCTTCTGTTCCGCCGGCGCGCAGGCGGCCAGGCTTGCGGCCAGTGCTGCCGACAGGGCGATGTGCACGATACTCTTCATTACTCCCTCCTCTTCTTCGGGTTCTGGGGTGGCCGGCCGGCAGCGCGGAGTCGCTTCCGTCCGGGCAGGCTGCCGATTGCTGCGGGCCGACCGACGTTGGGTGGACCTTGTGCCCGGTGTTTTGCATAAACCGGTCCAGTTCAGAGCAGGACGTGTTGCGTTCTAATGAACTGATACTTTTGTTTTTTTTTAAATCGGCAGGATGGCGGGGGTCAGTGGCGGGAGCGGGGGCGAAATGGCAACTCCCGACGGGCGATATATCGCCCATCCGCCTTCGCCGGGCGATGGGCGACGCGACCCGACGGCGGGGAAAATCCGGTTGGAACGGTGCGGGGGCGGGCGGCTCCGGGCGCAGCCCGTGAAGCCGGTACTTGCGAGCAGGGATGAGAGCGTTGGCAGCCTCGTCCTTCAGGTCAAGGCGAGCGCGTTCCCCTGGCCCGAAGGCGAGCCGCCCGCAGCCCGGCTCGGCCCGCACCTCCGGAGGAAAGGCTCGGCTCGGGCCGGCCGCAGGCGCGGCGGCAAGGACCGCGCTCTCCTCTCGCCTGCGCTTCAGTCAGCCTCGATCCGGATGGCGAGCTTGCGCAGGCGGGAATACAGGGTCGAGGGATTGAGGCCAAGCAGTTCGGCGGCGCCGCCCCGGCCCTTGATCTTGCCCCGGGTGGCCTTGAGGGTGGCGCGGATGTGGGTGCGCTCGATCTCCTCGAGGGTCATGGCGGTGGGTGGTTGGGAGCGGACCGAGGCGGGCAGGGTGAGCTGGGACAGGTCGAGCACCGTGCCGGTGGTGGTGATCATCGCCCGTTCGATCACGTTGCGCAGTTCGCGGACATTGCCCGGCCAGTCGTACGTTTCCAGCCGCTCCATGTCACTGCGGGCGATCCTGCTGATCTTGCGGCCCATGCGCTGACCGAACTCGCTCACGAAGCGCCAGGTGAGCATGGAGATGTCCTCCACCCGCTCGCGCAGCGGCGGCACCACGATGGGGAAGACGTTCAGACGGTAAAACAGGTCGCGGCGGAAACGGCCCTGCTCGACCTCTTCCGCCAGGTTGCGGTTGGTGGCGGCGATGATGCGCACGTCGGCCTTGAGGTTGACCGGGCTGCCGAGCCGTTCATAGGTGCCGTCCTGGAGCACCCGCAGCAGTTTGGCCTGGGTCTCGATCGGCATCTCGGCGATTTCGTCGAGGAACAGGGTGGAGCCGTGCGCCAGTTCGAAGCGCCCCGCCTGCCGGCTGAGGGCGCCGGTGTAGGCCCCCTTTTCCCGGCCGAACAACTCGCTCTCGATCAGGGCGGTGGGCAGGGAACCGCAGTTCACCGTCACCATCATGCGTTTGCACCGCTGACTGCGCTGATGGATCGCCTGGGCCACCAGTTCCTTGCCGGTGCCGGTCTCGCCGAGGATGAGCACGGTGCTGTCGGTGGGGGCGACCTGCTCGATCAGCGCCTGGACCCGCTGCATGGCCGGGCTGAGGCCGAGGGCGCGGTTCGGTCCCTCGTCCAGGCCGGCCTCGGCCCGCAGGACGATGTTCTCCTGTTCCAGCTGCTCCCGCAGCGAGCTGATTTCCCGGACCTGCTGGCGCAACCGGTGTTCCATTTCCTTGCGGGCGGTGATGTCCGAGGTCACGCCGGCGAGGATGGTCCGGGTGGTGTCCCTGTCCTGGCGGATACGGCCGCGGGAGACCAGCCAGCGGTCCCGGCCGTCGGTATTGCGGATCCTGTACTCGACCTGCACCTCCACCCCGAGGCTGCGCGCTCGCTCGATGTTTTCGGTGATCAGGTCGTGGTCCTCGGGATTGATATGGGCGAGGACGTCGTCCAGGGTAACCGTTTGCTCCTCGCTGAACTGGTAATGGGCGAGGGCGATAGGGGTCGCCCAGAACACCCCCGTCTCCAGGTCGAGTTCCCACAGGCCGACACTGGCCGAAGCCGCGGCCATGTCCAGCCGTTCCTGGTGGATGGCATGGGCCTTGAGCATGTCTCGACGTTCGATGGCGCTGATGAAGATCTCGCCGAGCAGGTGCAGTTGGGGGACCAGGGGCAGGGGCAGGAGAACCGGTTTCCTGGTGGCGTGGACCACCAGGATGTGGTGCACCCGGCCGTCGAGGCTCAGCGGGATGGCCAGGGCGGTCTTGATGCCGAGCCGGACAAAGGCGGCGCGGTCCAGGGTTGCTTCCGGGGGCATGGAATCGACCCCGGTCTTGATGAGGGTGCGGCCCTGGAGGACGAGTTGTTCATAGGTCCAGGGTGTCTGTTCGGCCAGGTTGACCCGTTCCAGCAGCAGTTCCGCGCCGGGCGAGTACCAGGCGTGTGAAACCATCACCCGGCTGCATTCCTGCTGCACTTTGACCAGGGCGCCGCGGTCCAGCTGCAGCGTTTCCAGAACCTGCCGCAGGCAGTCACGGACCACCGCGTCCAATTCCTCGTGGGAGGCCTTGAGGATGCGGGCCGAGATCGACGGCAGCAGCCGCTCGATCGGACCATCGGCCACCACACGGTCCACCGGCGTGCGGGCCACCTCGCCCCTGGCGGATGCCCGCCTGCCGCCGGCGGGCTCGCTGTCCCGTACGGGGCTGCTGCCCAAGTCGTGTGCGAACAGGGTCATCTGGTCACCTGGCGGTTGCTGTGGCGGGGCGCCCCGCGTTCATCCGTCATCGCCGCCGGCCACCGCCCGCTGGCCGCGAAGCGCGAAACTGGTTGGCCCGGGCGCTCTGCACGTTGCCATAATTGCGGGCCTGGGCCTGTCGCTCCAGGTTGCGGGTTTCCTGGTTGCGGCTCGGCTGGGGGGCGGGCTGCCAGCTGTTGCCGCTGCGCTGGCTCCAGCTGCCGCTGGTGTCCTTCTTGTAGACGTTGCCGTTGCGGCCGGCGTAGACGTTGCCGGACCGGTCGCGGGCCACCCCGCCCTGGCCGCGGGCCGTGTCCCATCCGGCCGCGCCGGCTCCGGAACTGCCGCGCACCCCGGCCGCGGAGCCGTAGGCCCCGGAGCGCGAACCGCCCTGGACCGAGTGGCCGCCCCGCTCGGCGTAGAAGCGGCCGGCCGAGCCGGTGGCGGTTTCGACCCGGCCCCGTTCGGCGTAGGCGCCGGTGCGCGGGTTGTAGGCCTGGCGGTAGCCGGCGGCCCCGGCCGGACCGGAGGCGTAGCCGCTGCGCGCGTAGGTGCCGGTGCGAGGGTTGTAGGCGGCACTCCGGCCGGCGCCGCCATACGGGCCGTAGGCCACCCTGGTCCGGGCCACCGTGCCGCCGGCGGCGTAGTGGGACACGTAGCCGCCGTAGCCGTGGTGGTAGACGGCCCCGCGGCCGTAGGAATAGTAGGGCGCCGGGTAGTAATAGTCGTGATGGTGGTCGGCGATGAGGGCCCCGGCCACCATGCCCATGCCGAACATGACCACGCCGGTGGCGGCGACATACTCGCCGCTGTAGCCCGAGGTCTGGGTGTAGACGATGGTGGTCGGGGTGGCGTTCTGCACCCGCACGTAGGTCACGTTGTAGCTCGGGTGCGAGGGCGGGATGGCGTAGATGGCGGCCGGCACCACCGCGGCGTAGGTCCACGGTCCGGTCGGCGACGCGCTCACCAGCCAGGAGCCCTTGCTGCACCAGTAGTAGTTGTTGTCGACGAGAAAGACCTGGCTGGGGGTATTGACCGCGTAGCGCACCGTGGTGCCCTCGATCACCACATACTCCGGAGGTCCGGCGTAGGTGATCGTTTCCGTGACCTTGGTCGGGGTCACGCTGGTGGTGGTGGGCACCGAGGCGAGCAGGACCGCGTCCCTGGCCTGCTGGGTGCCGGGCACCGCGGTCTTGACCTGGGCCGCCGGGCTGTCGTCCGGGATCCGGGCAAAATCGGCGGGCAGGTCGTTGCTCGCCGGGGTCCACGGTCCGTCCAGGCCGGGGGCGCGGAACCAGCGGCCGGCCACCAGGAAGTAGTGGCGCTGCTCGCTGCTGTGCAGGAACAGGGGGCTGTCGGTGTTCACCACCTGCATCAGCGCGGTCCCGGGAATGGCCGTGTAGCGGGGCTCGCCATCGGTGAGAATGAGTTCGGCCGGCTCCGTGGCGGTGAACACCACCGGCGGGGCGCCGGGCTGCGGCCGGGCCGGTATGTTTTTGCGGACCTCGGCCCAGTTGGCGTCGGTTGGCAGGGTTTTCAGCACCGCGGGCAGAGTCCTGGCAACGACCCACGGCCCGCGCACCGGGTCAGCGGCGGTCAGCCAGGTGGAGCCATCGAGCAGGTAGCAGCGCTGGCCGGCGGTGTCGGACAGCACGTCCCAGTTGGCGTTGACCGCAAACATCAGGTCTGACCTGCCGGCGCTCACCGGCTTGAATTCCGGCTGCCCGAGAAACATGAGGAGGATGGCCGGACGACTGCTGAAAAAGATTTTCGGCGGCTGCAGGTTCACCGGAACCGGCGGCTGCACCGGCTGCTGCCCCGGTTCGAGGTAGGCGAGCACCCGGTCAAGCGACACGATGGTGGTCTGCCGCCGCGGCAGCAGTTCATCGACGATCGCCCTCAGCCGTTGTTCCTCGCCGGCCGGCAGGTTGGCGAAGCGCACCTGCCGGTCCAGGGGCTGGGCCACCACCTCGCGGGTGCTCTCGTTGACCGTGGTGCGGGCCGCCACCTCGAGCACGCCGAACCGTTCCTCCTTGGCGCCCTTGTCGAGCACCCCGATGGCGCAGCGGAAGTGGATTTCCGCATAGTCCGGCCAGGAATCGATCTGCGGCTGGTAGACGGTGAGGCGCTTGCCGCCGGCGGCGAACAGCCGGGGCCAGCCGGGGTCGGCGCTGTCCGCCGGAGTCGAGGACGCCGCTGCCAGGGGCGCGCAGGGCAGCAGCAGGACGAGGAGGAACACAGTGAGAAGGCGGCCGAAGGCGTGCATGGTGATGTCTCCTTGGTCGAGAGCCACCGTTTCGCCTGTCGCCTGCGCTGAGAGGCACCCCGGGGAAAACGCGAGCGGGCGATGGGGCTCTGCGAAGGTAGTTGTAAATGCTGCTGCAGGGTTTGGGAAGAGGTAATTAGCGGATATATAATGAATATAGAAATCATTCATTATTTCTGCCATCGACCCGCTGGCGCCCGGGGGTGCGCGCGCTGACAGCCTCAGGGGGCCAAGCGGTGCATACGCGCCTGTTCCACCACCTCGAGGCCTCCCGTATCCAGCACCTCGAAAAATTCCACTCCGGGCGGTTGTGCGGACAACTCCATGGCCTCCAGCACCCGACAGTAGAGGGAGGAGCGCAAATGCCGGTCCAGGGCCTCGCGGTTCCGCCAGCGTTCCAGGTAGCGCACTGACGGATTTTCCCCGGCATCCACCATGAGGTGGCAGCCCAGGCAGCCGATGTCCGTGGCGAGCAGGGCGCACATGGAATCGAGCACGTCGATGAGTTTGGCAAGGTCGCCCGGTCGGGGCTGTATGGTGATGAAAGAAAGGAGCATGCCGCTTTCTTTGCACAAACCGCTCCAACAGGCCCAGCCGGCCTGCCACTTTGGTATCGTGCCGAATTGTGGTGTTTTATCCTCAAGGGGGAGTTACCGGGGAGGCGAGCGCGGGGACCAGGGCGAAATAGCACCCCCGGGCGGGCGATATTTCGTCCCCGTGGCTGGCGGAGGCGGACCACCGATTGCGCATAGGGTCGGACGGGATGGACCGCCCCGGCCCGGGGCATGCACCGGCCCGAACGGGATCCTACAGGCGCAGGTTGGACAGCGCCATGCTGCCGGTAACGAGGAGGAGAAAGGCCGCGTTGGCCGCGAGCGCGATCAGGGCGAGTCGCCGCTGCATCGCCGGGATGACGGTCCGCAGGCTGGGCACGGCGCGGTAGCGGTGGAGCAGGCCGGTGCCCAGGCCGGTGACGGCCAGGGTGAGCAGCAGCAGGTAAAGGGGGTAGCCGATGCCGCCGTATTCCCGGTGGAGCAGGCAGAAGGGGCAGTGGTGGGTGGGCAGTTCGTAGACGTACAGGCTGATGAAGGCGATGAGGGCATGGATCGACAGCAGGAAATGGCAGGCCGAGGCCGTGGCGAACAGGATCGCGCCCCGGCCATGCCGGTACACGGCCCAGCCGGCGGCCAGGGTGAGGGTTGCGCTCAGGACAAAGGCGGCCCGGGAGAGCTGAAGCGGCACGTCCAGGACGGTGGCAACGACCGTGCCGCCGCCGGCGCTGAAGACGATGGCGCAGCAGGAGGTGATGATGTTCGGCTCCAGGCCGAGCAGGTACAGGGCCTGCAGCGCCGTCTCGGCCAGCAGCACCGGGGTGATGACCAGGAGCAGCCGGTATTTCGTGCGGATGAGCGGGTAATCGCTGGCCCGGTTGTCGGTGGCGTCCAGAATCAGCCACAGCCCGGCCAGGAGGCAGGTGAGGATCTTGGCGACCAGGGCGGGGTAGCCGAACCCGTTCACCTTGAGACTGCCGGCCGCGCACATGGCGCCGATGAACATCGGTGCGAGCCCGTCCACGGTCTGCAGGAAGAGGAACAGGAACACGATCTGGAAACCCATGACCAAGCGCATGATCGCGGCCACCAGGTAGGTCTGCCGCTCGAGCCGCAGCTGCTCCTCGCTGCCGCTCGCCAGGTCCCAGCGGCGGATGATGCGCACGGCCGGCACGACCGCGGCGGCGAGCAGCACCGCGCCCAGGCCCGAGCCGAGCAGGAGCGCCAGGATGCCCGGCTGGAGCATCATCCCTGCTCTCCGCCGGCGACCAGCCTGCCGTCGCGCATCTCGACGATCCGGTCGATCACCGGGGCGTCGCGGACCAGGGGGTCGTGGCTGGCGATGAGGATGGTGGTGCCCCGGGCCTTCAGCCGGCCCATGCTGTCCATGAACTCCCGCGACAGGGTCGTGTCCAGGTGGGCGGTGGGCTCGTCGGCGATGAGCACGGCCGGGGTGTTGATCAGCGCCCGGGCGATGGCGGTGCGCTGCGCCTCGCCTCCGGAGAGCCACTCCACCCGGGCCGACCCCTTGCCGGCCAGGCCGAGCAGGTCGAGCAGGGCCAGGGCCCGCTGGCGCACCACGGCGTGGGGCTCGCCGGTGGGGTAGGCGGGCAGCATGACGTTTTCCAGCACGCTCACGCCCTTGATGAGGTTGAACCGCTGGAACACGAAGCCGAAGGTGCGCCGGCGGATGTCGGTGAGAAACCGCTCGGGCAGGCTGGTCAGTTCCGTGTCTTCCAGGAAGATCCGGCCCGAGCTGGGCCGGGCCATGCAGCCCGCCAGGCAGAGCAGGGTGGTCTTGCCCGAACCGCTCGGTCCCTGCAGGGCGGTGACGGTGCCGGCGGCGATGGTCAGGCTGACGCCGTCCACGGCCACAAAGGCATTGTCCCGGCCGGCATTGTACACCTTGCTGACATCGACGAGACGAATCACCCCGCTACCTCCGCATGACCGTGTCCGGGTCGATGGTGGCCGAGCGCCACGACGGCACGATGGTGGCCACCGTGTAGGGCACCACCGTGAGTACGAACAGCACGGCCAGCTGGCCGAGCTGCACCTGGGGCGTCAGCCGGAAACGCGGGTAGAGCACCGACCAGCCCTTGAGAAAGGGTTCGAAGAGGAGCGAGGACGTGAAGAACACGTGCAGGTAGGCGAGGAACACGCCCAGGAAAAAGGCGCACAGGGACACCGCGGCCCCCTCCCAGAATTTCATCAGGAGCACGTCCGAGGTCTCCCAGCCGATGGCCTTGAGGATGCCGATTTCCCGCCGTTCCTCGGCGCTGAGACCAGTGGCCTTGTCCCAGGCGAGGATGACAAAGGCAAGCAGCGCGCCCGCGAGCACGAGCACGATGACCCCGCCCCGCCAGTCGAACACCGCCTCGTAGGTGCGCAGGATGTCGTCGCGCAGCACCGGGCGGCTGTCCGGGTGGAGGCGGCTGATCTTGGCCGCCACCGTGGCCCGTTCCCGGGCGTTGCGCACCCGGACCACCAGGTCCGTGGCCTGGCCGTCGGGAAAGGCGAACAGGCGGCGAAAATCCGTGGCCGAAACGAGCACCAGGTCCGCGGTCACCAGTTCGGAGGCGGCCGGAAAGACCCCCTGCACCCGCAGGGGCAGCACCCCGCCGTCGGCATCCTTGAAGGGCAGCACGTCCCCCTTGCCCAGCGGCCTGGCCGGTTCTCCCGGCTCGCTGCGCCGGCTCACGCCGCCGCCGATGAGGATCGCGCCCGGGTGGTCGGCCAGGGCCGCACTGACCATGAGGGTGTAGGTGGCGCCGCTCAGGCTGTCGAAATAATAGCCCCACAGCCGCGGCTCCACCGCCTGCACCCCCCGGATGCGGGCGATGGACTCGACGTACCGGATCGGCACCAGGTCCTGGCGGCCGGCGGTGAGCCGCTGCACGATGAGGTCCGGGGTGTCGGCCAGGACCAGGGCCGCCTCGCGTTTGAGAGCCGCGGCCAGGAAGAGCACCGAGGCCAGCAGGAACACCACCAGGGTGTAGACGATGAGCAGGGCGAGGTTCCGGCCGCGGCGCCGGGCCAGCGAACTGAGGGTGAAGTCGAGGATATGCCGCTGTCGTTCCAGGGCCCGTCTCATCGCGCCTCCTCCCGGGGCCGCAGGTGCGGCGGCAGGACCATGAGCGACCCGGAGGGGAAACGATCGAGGGCCAGCGGGTGGTCCTGGAACGGCGTGTGCAGGTCGGCCAGGCTCGGATGGCGGGTGGAACGCGTCTCGGTGGTCAGGCACAGATCGGTCAGGGTCAGGGTGGTGACAATGGCCCGCCGCTGCCGGGTGGCCGCCTCGTCCAGGCGCCGGCTCAGGGCCGTGTCCACCAGCATGAGGCCGACGAGCAGCACGCCCAGGGCCAGGAAGGCGGCGAACAGATCCGCGTTTCTGGCTGGCATCAGTCGAGTGTCCCGATGATCGCCGGGGTCACCGTGTCGAAACGGAGCAGCCCGGTACCGGCGTGGTCCTGCAGGAACTCCCTGGCCTCCGCCTCGCGGGCAAAGGGGATCAGTTCCCGGCCCATGGGCCCGAACACGTCGCTGCCGACCACGTACCAGGCGGTGCGGCCGTCCACCGGCGAGAGGCTGTAATAGTCCGTGACGTACACGCTGGCGATGTCGGCCCGGTTCCTGCCCGCGGCGTAGGTGTCGAGGGCGAACAGGTACTTGAACAAATCCTTGGCGCCGTCGAACAGGGCGTAGGTGCCATCGGTATAGATGACCTGGGCGAGGAAATCCGGGTACTTGGCCACGAACATGCCGCACACCGGGCATTTGTCCGCGGGCTTGGGCACCACCGGCGGCGGACCGGCGGTCCACCCCGTACCGGCGCCCTGCAGCAGCAGGGCGCCGGCCACCAGGACCAGGGTCAGGGCTTTTGTCAAAGCGGCCATGGCCGTGCCTCCTTGGGGTTCGTCCGGGTCACTTCGGCATGGCATGGGGTTTGGGCACGGCCTGACCCTGCATGCGTTTCATCTTCCGCCGCTCCCTGATCATGCTGGTGTCGGCGTACATGCTCTCGTAGGCCGCCTTCATGGCCTCGTCAAAGGTGGCCAACCGGCCGCCGTGTTCAGCCACGAACCGTTCCGCCGCCTGTTTGTCGGCAAAGGCCCACTTGGCCTCCCGGCTCATCACCCCGGGCTGCTTGCCGCCGATCACCCAGAAGGCCTGCTCCGCATCGATGAGTTTCTTGCTGGCATAATCGCCCACCTGGATGGTGGCCGGGGTCTTGTCGATGTGCACGGCCAGGTCGATGGCCAGGCAGTGGATGCTGCAGGCGCCGAAGGTGCTGCCGTCATCGTAGGTGACAAACATCCGCGAGTGGGCGAATTTCGCCCGGTCCATGCCGCAGTAGGCGCAGGATGGCGATTTGTGCACATCCTCCTGGGCCAGGGCCGCGCCGGCAACGAGCAGCAGACAGGTAACGAGTACAAAGAGCAGTCTTCCTTTCTTCATGGCATCCTCCCGTTCGAGGGTTGCAGTGGCGGTTTCGCCTGTCGAAACCGCTCGTCTTGCCGTGCCTGGGCGGGCCGGGCCAGATCCTGCCCGGCGGGTGCGGCCGCATCCACGGCCAGGTCCGCCTGCGCCGCGGCCAGGGCTTCGGCAAAGGTCGCCGCCTCGCCGCCATGCTCGCGGATGAATTTCTGCGCATACACCTTTTCGGCAAAGGCCCATTTGCCCCGGCTGGTCATCACCCCGGGCACATTGCCGCCGATCACCCAGTGGGCGGTGTGCGCGTCGATCAGGCGTTTGCTCACGCGGTCGGCCACCGCGAACGAGACCGGATCGCCGTGCTCTTTGGCCGCCAGGTCCACGGCCAGGCAGTGGAGGCTGCACACGGCCACCCGGGTGCCGTCGGCGTAGTGCACCACCATCCGGCTGTGGGCGAATGTGGTCCGGTCCATGCCGCAGCGGCTGCAGGTCGGGGCCAGGCGCACGTCTTCCGGCACCCCGGTGAACCCGGCCAGGAGCGTTGCAAGGGCTATGAGGACAACAATCCGCAGTGCTGTGTTCATACCGAATCCTCCCTGACGTGGTCCGCCGGCCCGATCGCCGCCATGCCGCTTTGACCCCCCGGCCCGGCGACCTGTTTCAGTTCGCCGTGCCATTTCCACAACTCGAACAGTACCGGGTAGACGAGCAGTTCCAACAGAAACGAGGTGAACACGCCGCCGATCATGGGCGCGGCGATGCGCTTCATCAGGTCCGCGCCGGTGCCCACGGACCACATGATCGGCACCAGCCCGACAAACAGGGTGGCCGTGGTCATCAGTTTGGGCCGCAGCCGCAGCACCGCGCCGTCGAGGACCGCGGTGCGCAGCTCCGCCCGGCTGCCGAGCCGCCCCTCCCGGCGCGCCTGTTCGTAGGCGAGATCCAGGTAGAGGAGCATGAACACCCCGGTCTCCGCATCCACGCCGAGCAGGGCGATCAACCCCACCCAGACGGCGATGCTCATGTTGTAGCCGAGCAGATGGAGCAGCCACACCGCGCCGATGGCCGAGAACGGCACCGCCAGCAGGACGATGCCGGTGCGCACCAGCGAGCGGGTGTTCAGGTAGAGCAGCAGGAAGATGAGGAACAGGGTGAGGGGCAGCACCACCTGCAGTCGCTCACGCACCCGTTCCATGGCCTCGTACTGGCCGCTCCAGGCGACACTGTAGCCGGGCGGCAGGGTGACCCGTTCGCGGATCAGCCGGTCGGCCTCGTCGATGTAGGAGCGCGGGTCCCGCTCGGCCAGGTCCACGTACACGTACCCGGTGCGCAGGCCGTCTTCGTTGCGGATCATGGCCGGCCCGCTGGTGAGGGCGATGGTGGCCAGCTGGCCCACCGGGATTTGTCGCTCGCCGCTGTCGTCGGCCACGAGCACGCGCGCCAGCGCCGGCAGGTCCTGGCGGAAATCGGGCAGGAGGCGGACGTTCACCGGGTAGCGCTCGCGCCCCTCCACCGTGGTGGTCACGGTTTCGCCGCCGATGGCGTTTTCGACCGCGGCCTGGGCCTGTTCCAAGGTCAACCCGTGCTGCGCCAGCTGCTCGCGATCCCAGGTGATATCGAGGAAAAAGCCGCTGCCGGTGCGTTCGGCAAAGGCGCTGCGCGTGCCCTTGACCGCGGGCAGCAGGGCCTCGACCTGGGCGCCGATGGTTTCGATCACGGCCAGGTCGTCGCCCGCGATCTTCAGGCCGATGGGCGTGCGGATGCCGGTGGTGAGCATGTCGATGCGGCCCTTGACCGGCATGGTCCAGCCGTTGGCCAGCCCGGGCAGGCGCAGGGCCTCGTTCATCTCGGCGATGAGTTCCTCCCGGCTGATGTGGTCCGGGGTGAAGCGGCGCAGAACCGTCTTCAGCCAGTCCGGCGCCCAGGCGGAATACCAGGTGTCGCGGCTGCGCCACTGGTCGGTGGGGCGGAGGATGATCACGGTTTCGAGCATGGACAGCGGCGCCGGGTCGGTGGAGGTTTCGGCCCGGCCGGCCTTGCCCAGCACCCGCTCCACCTCGGGGAAGCCCTTGATGATCCGGTCCGTGGTCTGCAGCAGCCGCTGCGCCTCGCCGATGGCAATGCCCGGCATGGTCGAGGGCATGTAGAGCAGGGCGCCCTCGTCGAGGGCGGGCATGAATTCCGAGCCCAGGGAGAAATAGACCGGCACGGTCGCCGCCATGAGCGCCAGGGCCGTGCCCAGCACCACCGCCTTGCGCCGCAGGGCCCACTCGGCCACCGGCCGGTAGAGGCGGATCAGGGTGCGGCTCACCGGGTGTTGCTCTTCCGGGTGGATGGTGCCCGCGACCACGGCGTTGGTCGCCCGGCACAGCCAGCCCGGGCGGAAGGTGAACTGGCGCAGGTGGGTGAGGCTCAGGCGCAGGGCCGGGTCCAGGGTGATGGCCAGCACCGCGGCCACGATCATGGACAGGTTCTTGGTGTAGGCGAGCGGCTTGAACAGGCGGCCCTCCTGGGCCTCCAGGGTGAGCACCGGCAGAAAGGCCACGGCGATCACCAACAGCGAAAAGAAACTCGGCCCGGCCACCTGCTTGACCGCGCCCAGGACCACGGCCCGGTAGTCGCCCCGGCGTCCGCCCTGTTCCCACTCCTCGAGCTTTTTGTGGGTCTGCTCGACCACCACGATGGAGGCGTCGACCATGGCGCCGATGGCAATGGCGATGCCGCCCAGCGACATGATGTTGGCGCTCACCCCCAGCCAGCGGAAGGGGATGAAGGCGATGAGCACGGCCACCGGGATGGTGATCATGGGGATGAGGGCGCTGGGGATGTGGCGCAGGAAGAGCAGGATGACCAGGGCGACGGTGACCATCACCTCGACCAGGGTGGTCTTCAGGGTGGCGATGGCCCGCAGGATGAGGGTGGAACGGTCGTAGACCGGCAGCACCTGCACCCCCTCGGGCAGGCCCGGCTCGATCCGGCGGAGCCGTTCCTTGACCCGGTCGATGACCTCGAGCGCGTTCTGCCCCTGGCGCATGACCACGATGCCGGACACCACCTCGCCCTGGCCGTCCAGGTCGGCCACGCCCCGGCGCAGGTCCGGCCCCAGGGCGACCGTGCCGATGTCCCGCACCCGGATGGGCGTGCCGTCCGCGCCGGTGGTCAGCAGGATGTTCTCGAAATCGGCCACCGAGGTGGCGTAGCCGCGGCCGCGGACCATGTACTCGGTGGAGCCGAACTCGATGAGCCGGCCGCCCGTTTCCAGGTTGCCGCCGCGCACCGCCTCCACCACCTGGTTGATGCCCAGACCATAGGCCTGCAGCCGGTTGGGATCGACCAGCACCTGGTACTGTTTGCCGAACCCGCCCACCGGCGCCACCTCGGCCACGCCGGGCACGGCCTTGAGATGGTAGCGCAGGTACCAGTCCTGCAGGGCGCGCAGATCGGCCAGGCTGCGCGTGTTGGTGGTGTCCACCAGCACGTACTGGAAGATCCAGCCCAGGCCGGTGGCGTCCGGGCCGAGTTCGGTCTGCACCCCCTGGGGCAGGCCGGGGAGCACGCCGGAGAGGTATTCCAGGGTGCGCGAACGGGCCCAGTAGATGTCGGTGCCCTCGTCGAAGAGCACGTACACGAACGAGGAGCCGAAATCGGAAAAGCCTCGCACCGCCTTGACCTTGGGCGCGCCGAGCATGGCGCTGACGATGGGGTAGGTGACCTGGTCCTCGATCAGGTCCGGACTGCGGTCCCAACGGGAATAAATGATCACCTGGGTGTCGCTCAAATCCGGGATGGCGTCCAGGGGCAGGTGGCGCATCGACCACCAGCCGCCGACACAGAGGGCCGCGGTCAGGAGAAAAATGACCAGCCGATGCTCGACGGAAAGGTCGACGATGCGGTTAATCATGCGCCCCCTTGCCGTGGTCGGGCGGCAGGTCGTGGGCGTGCGTACCGGCCGGCGCGCCGGTGGCGCCGGACGGCTCCTGCTGGAACTGCTGTTTGCAGGCTTCGCTGCAGAAGAAATGGGTCACCCCGGCAACCTCGAGGGTGAGGCCAGCGGCCCGGGCCTGCTGCGGGTCCACCTCCATGCCGCAGACCGGGTCTTTGACCACGGCGGCCTGGTCCCGGGCCTGCGCCGCGGCCTGGGCGGGTGGGACCGGCGGAACGACCGCGGCCTCGGAAACCACCGGTTCGGCGGGTGGTTCGGAGGGTGCGGCGGGCTGGACGGGGACGGCGGCGTCGGGCTTGGATGGTGGTTGGGTGGCAACGGGCGGCGTTGGCGCGGGTTGGGCTGCGGGCGATTGGGTTGCTGCTGGTTGCGGCTCTTGTGGTTCGGCCGCGGCGGCCGGGGCCGTTGCCGGCTGGTCGGTCATCAGCCCGGCGGCGGCCAGGCGCATGCGGCTCTCCGAATCGAGGAGAAAGGTGCCGGA
>ERZ1645187.2588-NODE-2588-length-15785-cov-8.037254_pt1 | contig 15785 bp, 14 predicted proteins | sample MGYA00575352_ERZ1645187 | MGnify/ENA primary metagenome ERZ1645187 (study PRJEB40837, sample SAMN11349314) | freshwater sediment metagenome | isolation source: river sediment | host: Sediment | place: India: Wazaribad , New Delhi | collected 2017-02-21 ... | reverse complement strand
AGAAGGTCGAAGTGCTGCTGGGCTATGTGCGGTCCGCTGAACTGTTTGATGACCACGCCGGAGCAGAATTCTTGTAGACCGAAGATCCCGTATACCGCTGAGAAAACTGTGATAAATGAGTTTGCCGCATGGTGCATATCCACAGCGGGCAGGTCAGAATCCCCCGGGAATGACCTTCGGCCCTGCGCCCATCCCGCATCTCGGAGCCCCGCTCCGGCAGGATTTCGCGCGGCTGACGCGCGCTCCCGACACTGCCGTCTGGTCAGCGTTGCTTGCCGCGTATGTCGCCGCGCCCGGAGGCGATCTCGGCGTTCCTGAAAGACCGCGGCGCATCCGGCCTAGTGCGTAATGATCGAGATTGGTCAGAAGGCATGGACATTCCTCGGCAAGACACCCTACTGTCTTGCCGCTCGGCGCCACCGGCAGCTACCAACTGGGCCAGGCGTCATACAGGAGAGCGAAAATGAGCGGATTCGAAGACCTCAAGGCAGAGATCGCGAGATTGCGCGACGAAGCCAAGGTGCAGGCTCATCTGGGCAGCATGGAAGCCCAGCAGGAATGGCAGGAGGCCGAAGCCAAATGGTCCCGCTTTGTTGCGGAGGCCGGCCTTGAAGAGACCAGCCAGAACATCAGGTCGGCGCTGGAGATCCTCGGCGAGGAGTTGCGCGCATCCTACGATCGCTTGAAAAAGGCGCTCTGAGAAAGAAGGCTCCGGGCCCATCAGCAGTTCACACGTGGGGACGGCGGCGGGCGATACAAACGCGTCCGTCGGCGGTCCTAGTTTGACCGATGCGCGCATTGCACCCCCCTTCCTGCAGTCCCTAGAGATGGATGTGACTGCCGCCACTGCGCACATCGCGAGTAGCGCAAACATAGTCATGAGCGGTTTCACCGGGGGTGGCGACCCCGAAGCAGTGCGGCAGGATTGAGGTGGCCCTTGTTGAGGGCAATTCCTACTCGATCAGCATCTGGACCGGCGCTTCGACGCGACCTGAGCTTGGCTCAGCCGTTGCCCGTCGCTGCATACCAAGTAGCTGGGCCATCCCAGCGAGCGCTTCCGGCTTTGGAATATTGTCAATTGCGTTGACTTAAGTTCTGCCGTATCGAACGCCAAACGGTCGCGGGACGTCGACTGAGGTGACAATGGGGAGGCTTCGGGTGCTGCAGGGGCGGAATGTTTTGCTGACCGGGGCATCGTCCGGGGTGGGACGGCACCTTGCCACGATGCTTGCTGCGGAAGGGGCGCAGGTCGTGTGCTGCGCGCGCCGTTCAGCAGACCTTTCCTCGCTGGTTGACGAAATATCCCGGAACGGCGGCAGAGCCCTGGCACAGACCTGCGACGTGATCGATGCAGGATCGATCGCGGCAGCTTTCGTTGCGGGTGAAGCAACGTTCGGGCCGATCGACTCGGTCATCGTCAATGCCGGGATCAACCATGCAGGACCGGCCGTGCGCCTGCCAGTAGATGCGCTCGACCAGATCATTTCGGTCAACCTGCGCGGAGCCTTTCTGACTGCGCGCGAAGGGGCCCGGCGGATGATGACTGCAGGAGCGGAGCTGGGCGACCGGCCGCGCCGCATCCTTTTTATTGCCTCGATCCTGGGCAAACGTCCGCAGGCAGGTGCAGCAATCTATTCGGCCACCAAGGCGGGGGTTGCCATGCTCTCCCGATCGCTGGCGCTGGAATGGGCGCGCCATGAGATCAACGTCAATGCGATCCTGCCCGGCTATATGCCGACAGACATCGTCGCCGACTGGTTTGCGAGCGAAGCAGGCCAGGCCCAGGTGCAAAGCTGGCCACGCCGCCGCATGATGCCCGTCAGCGACCTTGACCCCGCAGTGCGCTTCCTGCTCTCTGCCGAGTCCCGCGCCGTATCGGGAGCCGAGCTTATCGTCGACGACACCCAATCCATGGCCTGAAGCAAAGCACAGAGCCCTCCTCCGACTCCAGCCAAAGGAACACCCGATGAAATATGAGCGCATTCCCTATCTGGTCCTGTTCAGCGAACAGAGCGCCTTCAAGGACACCTATGGCGGCGAAATCGGCAAGGTTTCGGTCGAATGCCATCTGCTCAAGTCCGAGGAACCCTCTGATTCCGTGGTGATCTTTTCCCACCCGATCGGTGGCGGAGCCTATCTCCCGCTGGTCGGCACCATCGCCAAGATGGGGGTCCACACAATCTACTGCAATCCGCGCTATCGCGGGAACGACACCGCACTGATCATGGAACGCGCGGTCATGGACCTGGCCGCCTGTGTGCGCGATGCCAAGGAACGGCTGGGCTACAAGAAGGTCTACCTCGGCGGCTGGTCGGGCGGCGGTTCGCTGTCGATGTTCTATCAGGCCGAAGCGCAGGACCCGCGCGTAACGCATACTCCGGCGGGCGATCCCTATGACCTGACTGCGGCCAGGATGATCCCGGCTGACGGAGTGCTGTTGCTGGCAGCGCACCTTTCGCGCAACCTGACGCTGACCGAATGGATGGACCCGTCGATCGAGGACGAAAGCCGGCCGTTCGATCGCAATCCGGTCTGGAACATCTATGATCCCAACGGGCCGAAGCCGCCCTACTCGGCCGAATTCGTGGCCGAGTTCCGCGAGCGCCAGATTGCCCGCAACCGCCGCATCACCAAATGGGTGAAGGAGCAACTGGCAGATCTGAAGGCCAAGGGGCTGGAAAACCATGAACGGTGCTTCACCGTGCAGGGCACGATGGCCGATCCGCGCTGGCTGGATCCGGCAGTCGATCCCAATGATCGCCAGCCGAACCATTGCATGTTGGGCGATCCTTTCGTGGTCAACGACGGCCCGGTCGGCCTCGCGCGTTTTACCACGCTGCGTTCTTGGCTGTCGCAGTGGTCCTATGACGATTCAAACGCCGACGGACTGAAATGCGCGGCGCGGATTTCCTGCCCCATGCTGGTGATCGAAAACAGCGCCGACGATGCCTGCACCCCCAGCCATGCCGGACGCCTGATGGCTGCAGCCAGCAAGTGCGAGATCGAGCACAAGGTGATACAGGGGGCTAACCACTATTACTTCGGCCAGCCTGAACTGGCGCAGCAAGCCGCTGAAGTGGTCCGGGACTGGGTCAAAAAGCAGGGGTGACCGTGACGCAGAGCGCCATGCGCAGGATTGAGTTCGTCGAGGTTTGCCCGCGCGACGGGTTGCAGAACGAAGCCCGCCTTGTCTCCACTGCGGACAAGGTGGAACTGATCCGTCGCGCCATAGCAGCCGGTGCGCGGCGAATCGAAGTGGCCAGCTTCGTCAATCCCAAGCGCGTGCCCCAGATGGCCGATGCGGAAGAGGTCGTTGCAGCCCTAGGCCAGCCCGAAGCCGTCACGCGGATCGGCCTAGTCCTGAACGAACGTGGCGCCGAACGCGCGCTGGCCACTGGATTGGACCAGCTTGGCGCGGTGGCGATTGCCTCGGACCCGTTCGGGATCCGCAACCAGGGGCAGGACAGCGGCCAATCAGTCGAAGTGGCCGAGCGCATTGTCGCTCTGGCTCAGACGGGCGGACGCACGGCACAGGTGACTATTGCCGTCGCCTTCGGCTGCCCGTTCAGCGGCGAAGTCGACCCGTCCCATGTCGTGCGCATGGCAACTCGGCTGGCGCAAAGCGGGGCGGTGGAGATTGCCCTGGCCGACACCATCGGAGTGGCAGTTCCGGCGCAGGTCTCTGCGCTAGTGTCGGCGGTGAAGGCGGCAATAAACCCGCTGCCGGTGCGGGTCCACTTCCACAATACCCGCAACACCGGGATCGCGAACGTCTGGGCTGCGGTCGAGGCCGGGGCAAGCGTGGTCGATGCCTCGATCGGCGGTCTGGGTGGCTGTCCTTTCGCGCCCGGTGCGGCAGGCAATGTCGCCAGCGAGGACGTGGCCTATCTGCTCGAACGCTCTGGCGTGGCGACGGGGCTTGACCTCGGAAAGCTGATCGAGGCGGCGCAGTGGTTGTCTGGCGTGATGGACAAGCCGATGCCCTCGATGCTGGCCCGTGCCGGCGGGTTCCCCAAAACGGATGAATGAAATGACGGAAACTAACTCCGGGGCGCTGGCCGGCCTCAAGGTTGTGGAACTGGGCCAGCTGATCGCAGGGCCATTCTGCGGGCAATTGCTGGGCGACATGGGTGCCGACGTGGTCAAGATCGAGCCGCCGGGCGCGGGCGATCCGATGCGCGCCTGGGGCAATGGCGAACACAAGGTGTGGTGGAACGTCATCGGCCGCAACAAGCGTTCGGTCACTGCCAATCTGCGCGTACCGGAAGGTCAGGACCTGGCCCGCCGCCTGCTGGCGGATGCCGACATCATGATCGAGAACTTCAAACCCGGCACGGTCGAGAAGTGGGGCCTTGGTCCCGATGCACTTCACAAGATCAATCCACGCCTGATCATCGTGCGGATGAGCGGCTATGGCCAGACCGGCCCCTATGCCAGCCGCGCCGGCTTTGGCGGAATTGGCGAGGCGATGGGCGGTTGGCGGGCGATCGTCGGCGATCCGGACCGCCCGCCCAGCCGGATGGGCGTGTCGATTGGTGACACCCTAGCGGCGACTTATGGCTGCATGGGCGCCCTCGCCGCTCTGCGGGCGCGCGAAACCACTGGCAAAGGCCAGGTGGTGGATTCGGCCCTGTACGAAGCCGTTCTGCAGGTGATGGAAAGCCTGGTGCCGGAATACGATGTGATGGGCCTTGTCCGGCAGCGGTCGGGCTCGATCCTCCCTGGGATCGCACCCAGCAACGTCTATCGCTGCCGTGATGGCGAATACATGATCGGCGGCAATGGCGATGCCATCTTTGCCCGCCTTGCGCAGGCTATGGGCCAACCGGAACTGGCCAGCGATCCGCGCTATGCCACCCATGTCGCGCGGGGCGAGAACCAGCAGGAACTGGACGTACGGATCAACGCCTGGACCGAGACCCTGACCATCGAGCAGTTGGAAGCCCTGATGATCGAATACTCGGTCCCGGCCGGGCGGATCTATACCGGCAAGGAAATGCTGGCCGACCCACACTTTGCCGCGCGCGAGGCGATTGTAGCGGTGGAAGATCCCCGCCATGGGCAGGTGCGGATGCAGGCCCCCATGCCCAAGCTGTCAGCCACCCCCTCGTCGATCCGCCGTCGCGCCGCCCTGTTTCCGGGCGAACACAACGCCGAAGTCTATGGCGAGCGGATCGGCCTGGGCGAGGCAGAGCTTCGCAACCTGGCGGAGCGTGGAGTGATCTGAATCACACCGCTGCTGCGACAAGGGTGAAAGGCAATTTAATTGACAATTATGCAAGCAATCGTAAGCTAGTTCCCAATTTCGGAACCCACGTTCCGACCAGAGGGGGATCGCAACTTGCAATTGACTCAGGGCATTCACCGCTCTGCCCGTATCCATCCGGACCGCCTAGCCACCATCGACGGAGTGCGGCAACGGACCTGGCGGGATGTGGCGCGGGATATTGCGCAACTGGCGGCACTGCTGCGTGAACTGGGCCTGGGATCCGATGATCGGGTGGCGGTTCTGGCTGCCAACAGCGATCACTATTTCGACACCTACTTTGCCGCCTTCTGGGCTGGCGCGGTCATAGTCCCGTTAAACACCAGGCTCAGCGTGCCGGAACTGTTGTTCCAGCTGCGCGATGTCGGCGCAAAGGTTCTGCTTACCGGTGACGGATATGAAGCACAGGGCAAGGCGATTGCGGCCCAATGCCCCGACCTGAGCGTGGAACGGCTGGACGAGGCCGGCGGCAGCCTGCGCCAGCGCGCAGCCAAGCTGGCGCCAATTCCGGATGCCTTGCGATCCGATGCCGATCTGGCCGGTGTATTCTATACCGGCGGGACGACTGGTCTGCCCAAGGGGGTCATGCTGACCCACCGCAATCTGGTTTCCGTGGCCAATAACCTGATCATGATGATCCGCTTCAGCCCGGAATGCGTGAACCTGCATTGCGCGCCGATGTTCCATCTCGCCGACATCGGCATATTCTCTATCACCATGACCGGCGGAACCCACGTTTTCGCGCAAAGGCTCGATCCGGCCACAATTCTGGATCTTACCGAACGTCACCGGGTCACGCACGTTTTCACCGTTCCCGCCGTGATCGAGACGCTGACCCGCACGGATCTCGCGGCTCATGACCTCTCTTCGCTCAAGATGCTCGGCTATGGCGGTTCGCCGATGCCTGCGGCGACCATTGCCCGCGCGCAAGAGCGGCTGCCAGGGATAGAGTTCATTCAGGGTTTCGGCATGACCGAGATGCCCTCGCTGACTTTCCTGCTGCCAGAGCACCACCGCGCCGAATCCGGCCTTGATAAGCTGCGCACCGCGGGAATTCCGGGCTATGGCTTCGAGGTCAAAGTGGTCGATCCTGAAGGCAGCGAGGTTCCGCGCGGCACTGTCGGCGAGATTGTCGGGCGCGGCCCATGCGTGATGGCCGGATACTGGAACCGGCCGGAAGAGACTGCCGCAGCTCTGCGCAATGGCTGGATGCACTCTCAAGACGCCGGCTTCATGGACGAAGACGGGTTCATCACGATCACCGATCGCCTGAAGGACATGATCGTCTCAGGGGCCGAGAATATCTATTCGATCGAAGTGGAAAACGCTCTCAGCCTGCACCCGCTGGTCAGCGAATGCGCGATTATCGGAATACCGGACGAGCGCTGGGGCGAACGGGTCCACGCGATTGTCGTGCCGGTGGCAGGTGCTGTGCCTGATGAAGCCGAACTGCTGGATCATCTCCAGCAGCGGCTGGCGCGCTACAAGTGTCCGAAAAGCTGGGAGTTTAGAACGCAGCCCCTGCCGCGCAGTCCGGTCGGCAAGATCCTGAAGAATGAACTTCGCGCCGCCTCGCGCGCTGCAACCGCGTCAGGCTGAAGCCTCTGCCTCGAAGTCGATGGGATCGCCCCAGTCCATGGCGCAAGCGCCGATCAACCCGGCAAGCTGCGGCTGACCGATCCGCTCAGCCAGGCGCTTGGTCATCAAGTTAACTGCCGCCTGGGCGTCGCGGCGCATCGGTTCGCCAATTTCGGTCAGGACAACGATCTTGCTGCGCTTGTCGCCTGGGTCGGGAGCAAAGCTGATCATGCCGAGTTCGGCGATCTGGGTCAGCGTAACGTGCACAGCCTGGCGGCTGATCCCCAGGCTGCGGGCAATTTCGACCGGCCTGGTCAGCCCGATGGTGATGCTCGTCATCACCATCGACTGCGAATGGGTCAGCGTGGGCCACCCGCGGGAACGCAGATAGCTCTGCAGGCCGGAATCGAACCAGTAGAATCCCTGAAGCAAGGAAACGATCAGGTAGGCTGATTGCATAAGTGGAATTCCGAAAACCGCGCAAAACCGCATTTTGCATGACAACGACCTAACTCAAGCGCAGTCCCGTCGCCACCCCTGCGGTGATCGCTCTCCATTCAGATGTGGATAGCAGAACCGTATGGGTCCAGCGGCAATCGCTGTGGCCATGTGCTAGGGGAATTTAGCGAGGGCAGAGCGCAGTCCGGCTGCATCGGCCTTGCCCAGGATCGCCTCCATTTCGCCTTCCAGTTCACGCAGGGTTTGTTGCGCGTCCTCGCGGATCTTTGCCCCTCCAGGGGCAAACTGGACCATCTGCGCCCTGCGATCATCCGGGTCCGGAGCAAATTCGATCAGCCCAGCCTGCGCCATTTCGTTGAGCAGCTGGCTGATCGCCTGGCGCGACACGCCCATATATTCGGCAATGCGCGATGCGCGGGTAGCACCATTGGCAATGTGGGTGAGAACTAGCGATTGGGATCGCGAAATCGCCCCCCAGCCGCGTTGCAGCAGCCGCTCGCGCAGTTGTTCATCAAACCAGATAAAGGCTCGCATCAGGTCGAGCATGACAAGATTGCTGTTCATCGCGGCCTATCTTCCCCGCTTCGCGCCCCGACGCAACGGCGAAGCGCAGCTCGCTGCAGAAGCGCTGACAGATAATGTAAATTTACTTGACATTATTCCGGTGGCCGGGCCATCTTTCCCGAAAGATACGCACCACGATGCGGCACAAAGAACGGAGAGGATCGACAATGGACGGGCAAGAGACACGCACCAATCAGGGGCAGGCATGGGCCGATTGGGCCGATGCCTTTGCCGGGCGCCTTGCCACCCGCGCTGCCGATGCGGAGGCGCACCGCACCCTGCCGCCGGAAACTATCAAGGAAGCTCTGGACGCCGGCTTCTTTGCCATGCTCGCGCCGACCGGTGTGGGCGGTCAGGGCAGCAGTTACAGCGCCTTTCTCGATGTCGTCCGCCGCCTGAGCCAAGGCTGCGCTTCAAGCGGCTGGACCCTCTCGTTCCTGGCGCTCCATGCCTGGATGCTGTGCAAGTTCGGCCCTGAGGCTCAGGCCGAGTTCTTCAGGGATGGCAAAATGCCGCTGGCCCCTGCTCCGCTGGCTCCAACCGGCAAAGCCGTCCCCGTCGACGGCGGCTTTGTCGTCTCTGGCCGGTGGGAATGGGCAACCGGCATCAATCATGCCGACTGGGTGCTGGTAAATGGCCTGAACAGCGAAACCATGGTGCCGGTGTTCTGCGCCATGCCCATTGGGTCCGTCGAGATCGAAGATGTCTGGCACGTCTCAGGGATGGTGGCGACGGGCAGCCAGGCCGTTGTTGTCCGCGATCTGTTCGTGCCCGAGCACATGACCCTTCCCGCAACGGCCATGGCGGCGGGAGCCTCTCCCGGCGAGCCGCTGCATCCCGGTTCGACCCTGTCCTATCCCCTGCGTGCCAGCCTTACGCTGGTAGCCGCGACACCGGCGCTTGGCGCGGCCGAGGCAGCGCTCGACTATTTCCGCGAGCGCATGATGACCAAGCTTCAGGCCTATAGCGGCGGCGCCAGGCAGGGTGAGATGCAGACCACCCATCTGCGGCTGGGCGAGGCCATTGCCGAAGTCAGCGCCGCGCGCCTGACCTGGGAGGAAGCTTGCCGCGTGCTGGAACGGATCGGGCCGCTGGGTGCAGAGGCACCGCTCGACAAGCAAGTGTGGCTGCGGCTGGCCGCGGCCCAGATCGTCCGGCTGGCGAACTCCGCCGTGAATACCCTGTCCGCCGCCAGCGGGGCCAGCGCCAGCTTTCTTAGCGCGCCACTGCAACGCCAGTTGCGCGACCTTCAGGTGATGCGTGGCCACGTGATGTTCGACTGGGACCGTACTGCCGTGCTGGCGGGCAAGGTTGAACTGGGCTTCCCCACCACGCCTGCCGACCTGCTGTAAGGGAACCAAAGCGATGGACGCAGCCAGCTTCAGCCTGATCGAACCGGATACCTTCCGCCACGGCCATCCTCACGATGCCTATGATGAGATGCGGCAGGTCTCGCCGGTGTGGCGCCACCCCGGATCGGACCACCAGCCCGCATTCTGGGCGCTCACCCGGTTCGAGGATATCCGCGCGGTCTCGCTGGATGCGGAGAACTTCACCTCGGCGCTAGGCTTTCGCATCCCGACCGACAGCTTCACCGCGATGGACCCGGAAATTGGTCAGGTCCTCGCCCGGTTCATGCTCGCCATGGACAATCCGGAGCATCACGAATTCCGCCAGGTAGTCGCTTCGGCCTTCATGCCCGCCAGCATCGCAAAGTTCGAAGCCCGCATCCGCAATTCGGTGGCTGCGCTGATCGAGAGCCTGAAGGGACGCAACGAAGTGGACGTCGTCACCGAAGTGGCGGCGATCGTCCCGATCAAGACTGTCTGCGCACTTATGGGCGTACCGGAAGAAGATGAGTGGCGAGTGTTCGAATTCACCAATGCCGTGTTCGGCATTGATGATCCGGACTATTCCCCGACCATTGCCGAAGCGAACGAACGCTATCTTGCCATCTTCGACTATGGCTGGGACCTGCTCGAAGAACGGCGCCGCAAGCCTCAGGATGATCTGCTCTCACGTGTGGCGAATGCGACAATCGATGGCCGTCCACTGACAGAGATCGAGCAGAAGAGCTTCTTTTCGAACATGATTGCCGCCGGCAATGAAACCACGCGCAGTTCGCTGGGAGGGGCGATCTGGGCACTGGGCCGCAATCCTGACCAGCGCAGACTCCTGGTCGAAGACCCGCAGCTGATCGCAAAGTCGCTTACAGAACTGCTGCGCTGGTTCAGTCCGGTCTACCAGATGGCGCGTACAGCCAGGCGCGATGTCGAAGTGGGTGGAACCCTGGTGCGCGAGGGTGAGCGCGTGGCGATGCTTTATGGCGCGGGCAATCACGATCCGGTGGCCTTTCCCGATCCCCACCGGCTGGACCTTCGCCGCGAGGGAACGTCCCGCCATCTTACTTTCGGCTATGGTGTGCACCACTGCCTCGGTTCGCGACTGGCCCTGATGCAGCTGAAGCTGATCCTCGAAGCCTTTCTGCAGGCCTTCCCCAATTACGAACTGGCCAGCGAGCCGAGCTACATCCGTTCAAACCTTGTTCGCGCGATGAAAAGCATGCCGATCCGGCTCGAATCCTGATCATCAGCACAGATCAAGGAAAAGCCCCGGCGCAGTGCACCGGGGCTTTTGTTTTGATTGGGGGAATTGACCGTTCGCCGGCAGGCAGACGAACGGCCAATCGACAATCAATCAGAAGGTCTTGCGAACCCCGATCGTGATCGTGCGAGGATCGTTGAGCGCACCGACCTGGCCCATCCCGATCGGGCTGCCAAAGGCGAAGGTGCGGTAGACCTCTTTGGTCAGGTTGCTGCCGTTGACGAACAGGCTGAGCTGCGCCGGTTCATAGGTCAGCTGGAGTCGGGCGCTAAGCAAGTCGTAGGGCAGGCTGAAATTGTCACCCGGAGCCGATGCCGGCTGGTGCAGCATCGTCGCCGAATGGACCCACTGACCGAAACCGGACAGGGTCCAGTCACTCGACAGCGGGGTTTCAAAGCGCAGCCCCAAAGTGGAAGTGAACTTCGGCGAACGCTGCATCCGCTCACCGTTCGCCAGATCCGCTTCCGGGTTCCAGGCGAGGTTTCCGTAAGCGGTCAGCCCCGTGGTCAGCTTGAACTGTCCTTCCGCTTCGAAACCGGTGCTCTTCGCATCGAGCGAGCGAACCTGGAAGGCGCGCGCGGTCGAGTTGTAGAAGCTGTCCTGGTAATCCTTGATATCAAGGTGGTAGACCGCCATCGACAGATAGGCTCGGCCGTCCAGGAAACGCCCCTTGAACCCGGCTTCGTAGGTAGTCACCCGCTCAACCGGGACCAGGAAAGTGCTGGGCCAGGGATTGGCCAGCGCGGCCTGGTTGACGAAGCCCGAACCCTTGTTGCCGCGCCCGACGGAGACGTAGAGCGTCGAGCTCTGCGTCGGATTGTAGCTCATCGTTCCAGAGAAATCGAAAGTGGTATCCCGCACTCCTACCGTGTGGAGCGGGCCATTGCCCAGCAGGGCAACCAGATTGCCTGGCTGCCCCAGATCATCGACCAGGAACTTCTGGAAGCTGCCGGTTTTCTTGTCGGTGGTCAGACGGCCGCCTAGGTTGAACTGGAAATTGTCGGCGATATGCCAGGTAGCCTGACCAAAGCCCGCGAAGGTATCTTCCTTCTGGTCGAAGTCCTGGCGCACCGTGCCCGACAGGCCCCCCAGCACGGGGAAGCCATTGTAATAGGTGTAGTAGCTGTAGTCGGTGGTCGAATGCAGATAGAGACCACCCACAATGAATTCTACCGGGCGGCCAGTCGGCGAGGTCAGCCGGATTTCCTGCGTGAACTGGCGAAACCCTTCGTTGAATTGCGAGAAAAGGTACAGGGCGGGGGTCGAATCGGAATCAAACCCGTTGATGAAGTCAAACCGGGAATAGCCCGTCAGCGATGTCAGCGAATAGTCACCGCCCAGATCCAGGTTGATTTCCAGCGAATGGTCCTGGCTCTTCTGATAGTCGACCGTTTCGCCAGCGGCACCGGGGCTTTCGTACTTGACGTAATCATCAAGACCGCCGTCCACGACTCCGAGCGCCTGCAGACCGGCAACGTTCTGATTGGCATAGAATTCAAACGCGTTGCCGACCATGTCGAGCTTGCTTAACTGGACCTTCGCCTTGATAGACAGGGTCTCGGTCGGATCCCAAACCGCCGTGCCGCGCACCACATAGCGATCGCCCGCGGCTTCATCGCGGTTGCGGGTCACGTTCCTGACGAAACCTTCCTGACGGTCGAACTGGCCGGCCAAGCGGACCTTGAACTTGTCGCTGGGGACGAAGTCCAGCGCACCTTCTACCGCATAGCTGCCATAGTTGGCCTCGACCTGGCCCTGCAGATATCCGCCAGTCTGGTTGCCCGGACCGCGTGAAATGACGCTGACCGCGCCGACCGAGGTGTTCTTTCCGAACAGCACGCCCTGGCTACCCTTGACCACTTCGATCCGCTCGACGTCAAACAAGGCATCTCGATACTGGCGCGCGCGGGGATGATAGATGCCATCAACGAACAGACCGACCGACTGCTCGAACACCTGGCTGCCGGCCGACGTGCCGACCCCGCGCAGACTGACTCCGCTGAGGTTGCCGGGGGATTCATGCATGGTGAAGCCCGGCACGGCGGCCGACAGGCTCTTGATCTCGATCACGCCCATGGTTGCGACCTGATCGCCGCTCAGGACGTTGATCGTCATCGGGGTCTTTTCGAGCTTCGTCTCACGCTTTTGGGCGGTGACGACAATATCGCCAAGGCCATCCCGATCTGCGGTCTCGTCAGCCATTGCCGGGCTGCCAAAGGCCGCCGCGATTGCGCAGGCGGCTACGCCGACCAGCATACGTCGTGCACTTTTCATCCTGTACCCTCCCATGTCCAAGCTGGTTCCCAGCCTTGCTACAAGTCAATCTAATTGACAGATGGTCAATGGAACACCTGTCAATTTACTTGTCAACTGTTACCTTGCCCTCCTCACACCAGCGGGTGGTTGAGCGGCAGGCCCAGATGGTCACGTCCGGTGATCTCGCAGGTCACGTCCCAATCCCAGAATGCGTGCGAACAGACCGTGTTGATATCGCGCCAGATGCGCTGCAACGGCTGGTCGAGGTGGAAGCTCGACGCGCCTGCGGCGGCCATCATTCGGTTAGCAGTTTCGCGACAATGCCTTGAAGTGAAAGCGGTCTGGCCCTTGGCCTCGATCCGGTCCTGCAAGCTGAACGGCCTCGATCCAAGAATCTCTTCAGCGCGGCGATAGACCGAGCGGGCGAGTTCGCCGCCTGCGCGGGTCGCAATCTGTAAGTCGCCAAGCGTTACATGGGCGTGCTGCTGATCCTTGAGCACGACGCCGCTGAAATTGCGTACCCTTTTGGCCACGATCTCCTCGTAGGCATGCAGCGCGCCCTTCAGGCTCCCGGTGATGACAGGCAGGATCGTGCAATAGGCAGAGATCAGGAAGGGGATCGAAAACAGCGGATTTTCGTGCAGGCGCGAGCCTTTGGTTGCGCCGCCATGGAATTCTGCCGCGGTGATTGCGTGGCTTTCCGGCACAAACACATTACGCGCGACATAGTCGTTGCTGCCAGTGCCTGCCATGCCTGCGAAATGCCAGTTATCCAGCACTTCCACGGCATCAATCGGCATCAGGAAAGAACGCGGGCCGTCTTCCGACATGCCGCTCATCAGTACCCAGTCGGCATGCGTGATGCCGGAGCCCCAGGCTGCCCGCCCGCTGACTTCCCAGCCACCATCCACTCTGCGCGCGTTCATGTCTGCGGCAGAGGCGGCGGGCAATGTCACATAACCGCGCGGAGCGAACAGCTCCTCCTGCACGGCAAGCGGGAACTTGGCCACGTAGATGTTGTGGCTGATGTAGAACGCGGTGATCCAGCCGGTCGACGGACATGCTTCGCTGATGATTTCGACCACGTCCATCATGGTCGAAAGGCTGGCCTCCGAACCGCCCCAGCGCTTGGGCACGAACATCTGGAGCAATTCCGCCTCGGCCAGTTCGCGGATTGAATCGTCGACCGGGCGGCGCAAGCGGGCGGCTTCTTCGGCGCGGCTGCGGACAGCCGGTGCAAGGTCCCGGGCACGCTGGATCAGTTCCGCGTCAGCTGCAGGCATTGTCAACTCCCTTGATAATTTTCGGCAAACATGACGTCAAAATATCCATATGTCTAATATTTCTTTGCGGAGCGTGCTAAGGGGCAGGCATGACCACGCTGAAAGCCCGGCGCCGACCGGGGCGCCCTTCCTTGAGCGACCAATCACCGCTGGACGATGAAGCATGCCTGGACCGAGCCCTCGAAGCCTTTGCCGAGCGCGGCTTCGAGGGCGCATCGCTGCGTGAGATCGCAGAGACGTGCGGGGTCAGCCACGGCCTGCTCAATGCAAGGTTCGGTTCGAAACTGGGGCTTTGGACCGCGGCAGTCGATCACGGCATGGACCGCCTGCACCAGCGCATGGTCGAACTGGAAACCCGGCTGTCCGATTCGACCGGGATCGAGGATCGGATGCATGCCGCTTGCGTGGATTTCCTGGCGACGGTTGCCGCCTATCCGGCAATTATCCAATTGATGAACATCGAGGGCTCACGCCGCAGCCCGCGGCTCGACTACATTGTCGAAACCTTCTTTCGCAACCGTCAATGGCCTTTTGCCGCCCTGCTGCAGGAAGGGCGAGAGGCCGGCCTGTTCCGCCACGTGCATATAGCCGTGCCGTTCACCATGCTCGCCCATGGGGCGGGCGCACTGGTCGCTTTGCGCCCACTGGTCGAGGCAGTCGACGAACGGCTCCGTCAAGAGCCCGAAGCCCAGGCCCAACTGATCAGCAGCGCGGCTGACCTCATCGTGCGCGGACTTCGGGTTTAGCGACAAATTACAGACCGGCGGCAGCCAATGCCGCCTGGGCGACTTCCATGTCGTGCGAGTAATGGCCCCCGCTGACGCCGATGCCACCGACCAGTTCGCCGTTGACCTTGATCGGATAGCCGCCACCGAACACCACCAGACGCGGGGTGTGGACGATGCCGTGCAGCAGCGGCGGATCGTTCTTGATGAAGTCGTGCCATTCATGGGTCGCCATGCCGAACGAGACCGCGGTGTAGGCCTTATCCTGTGCAATACTGACGCTGAGAAGCGGCGAGCGATCCATGCGCAGGAACTGCACCAACGTGCCCGATGGATCGGTGATGGCGATGCACATCGGCACGCCCATTTCCTGAGCCTTGGCCACGGCGCCGCGCATCAGCGTTTCGGCCAGTTCGTTCGAAATCGTCTGGATCGTCATTGTCTGGGCCATGTCTTTATTCCCTGTCCGTCAACCTGTCTGTTTGAATGCGATTGTCACGCGCTCGCCACCCTTGTGAACCAAGCCGGACCAACTCGACAACAGTAAATTTAGTTGACAAATTTCTGAGGCAACCGGACAACTGTCGGCAAACAGAAACGGCCCAAGCAGACCAGCCAAGAGGATGCCACCGCACATGGACTATCGTCACTTAATCGTCACCCGTGAAGCACACACCGTGACCTGCCGGATGAGCAACCCGCCTCTGCAGACCCTGAATTCGCGGATGCTGGCGGAACTGCACGACCTGCTGACCGAGATCGAAAATGACCCGGAAGTGCGAGTCTTCGTCGTCACGGGCGAGAATGGCGTGTTTCTGCGCTGGATGGACCTGAACGAGATGCAGGCCTACGCCGAAGGTACCAAGGACCAGACCGATGGCGGCCCGTCGCAGGCCGAGGAACTGCTGGAGATCTACCGCGCGATTCCCTCGTCGCTCAGCCGCATTCACGAACTGGCGCTGCGCATCCAAAACCTGCCCACGGTAACCATTGCAGCGATCAACGGCGTGGTCGGCGGTGGTGGCTGCGAGTTTTCACTCTCGTTCGATT
>ERZ1645187.2587-NODE-2587-length-15790-cov-10.137718_pt1 | contig 15790 bp, 10 predicted proteins | sample MGYA00575352_ERZ1645187 | MGnify/ENA primary metagenome ERZ1645187 (study PRJEB40837, sample SAMN11349314) | freshwater sediment metagenome | isolation source: river sediment | host: Sediment | place: India: Wazaribad , New Delhi | collected 2017-02-21 ... | reverse complement strand
CCGGCCGGTAATGCCGCCCATGCGCTCGCGGCAGGTGAGGCCCGGGTCTATCAGGTCGCCGGTTATCACCACCAGGTCCGGCGCGGCGGCGTTTATGGAGTCCACCACCTCGGCGTACTGGTGCAGCTTCCATTCCGAGTCCACGTGCATGTCCGAGATCTGGGCTATCTTGAAACCCTCGAGCGCCGGCGGCAGGTCCTTTATGGCCACTTCCACTTCCTTCACCGCCGGCCGGGAATAGGCCGAGTAGAACGCCCAGGCCAGCGACAGCGCCAGCGCGCCGAGGGCCGTCCAGGCGGTCTGCGGCCGGGTAAGCAGGCGGCCCAGCAGCGGGCCGGCCAGCTGGAAGGCGAAGAGCACGGTGGCGGCTATCAGCGCCACGCCCATCCAGGCGTAGGCGGCGTTGTAGACCAGGTCCAGCGCCGGGCCGTGGTAGTGGCGGCGCAGGAACATGGCCGCCGGCGAGGCGAAGGCCGCCAGCAGCAGCGCGACGCGCAGCCAGTAGGCGTGCGGCTGCGTCAGCTCGAAGGCTTTGGCCAGCCAGCGGGCTATGTAGACGTGCAGGCCCACGTAGAAGGCTACCAGCAGCAGGAAGACGGGGAAGAAGTGATGGTGTTTCATGGGCGCTGCGGTTATTATATAAATTAGCCGCGGCTACCCTTTTATCACGACGAGAGGCCTGAACCTGGCTACCTTGCGGGCTATGCCGGCGCCGCTTACCACGCGCACCACGTCCTCCACGTCCTTGTAGGCCTCGGGCATCTCCTCGGCCAGCGTGGAGCCCCCGGAAGAGGCCACCCAGATGCCGCGGCCGCGCAGTTCGGAGGCTATGTCGCGGCCGCGGGCGCGGCGCACCGCCTCGTGCCGGCTGAGCAGCCGCCCCGCGCCGTGGCAGGTGGAGCCGAAGGTGTCGGTCATGGCCTTGGCGGTGCCGGCCAGCAGGTAGGAGGCGCGGCCCATGTCGCCGGGGATTATAACGGGCTGGCCCACGGCGGCGTAGGCCGGCGGCAGTTCCGGGTGACCGGGGCCGAAGGCGCGGGTGGCGCCCTTGCGGTGCACTATCAGCGCGGTCTCCCTGCCGTCCACCATATGCTTCTCGAACTTGGCTATGTTGTGCGCCACGTCGTAGACCAGGCGCAGGTCCAGCGCGCGCTCGCCCAGGCCCAGCGCGCCGCAGATCGCCTCGCGGGCGATGGCCCCCAGCGCCTGGCGGTTGGCCCAGGCGTAGTTGGCCGCGGCCTGCATGGCCCCGAAATAGCGCTGCCCCTCGGTGCTGCGGAAAGGCGCCGCCGCCAGTTCTCCGTCGGCGAGCGGTATGCCGTAGCGCTCCGCGGCCCCGCGCATCACGGCGATGAAATCCGTGCAGACCTGGTGCCCCAGGCCGCGCGAGCCGCTGTGCAGCATCAGCGTCAGCTGGCCTTTGAACACGCCGAAGGCGCGGGCCGCCGCCTCGTCGTAAACGTCGGTGACCTCCTGCAGTTCCAGGAAATGGTTGCCCGAGCCCAGCGTGCCCAGCTGGTCGCGGCCGCGTTCCATGGCCCTGCGGCCTACCTCGCCGGGGTCGGGTTCAGGCATGGCGCCGCCGGACTCGGCGCGGGCCAGGTCCTCAGGCCGGCCGAAGCCGTTCTGCACGGCCCAGGCCGCGCCCTTGAGCAGCGGGCCTTCCTGGTCCTTCTTCGCCAGTATAATGCCGCCGCCGGCGCCGAGGCCCGCCGGCACCCGCGAGCGCAGCGCGGCGGCCAGTTTCTCCAGGTCCTTCATCACGCCTTTGGCCTCGAGGGCCGAGACCAGCAGGCGCACGCCGCAGTTTATATCGTAGCCCACGCCGCCCGGGGAGATCACGCCGTCGGAGGCGCGGTAGGCGGCGACGCCGCCTATGGGGAAGCCGTAGCCGGTGTGTATGTCGGGCATGGCCAGCGCGCTGCCGGCCAGGCCCGGCAGGGTGGCCGTGTTGGCGGCCTGTTCCAGCGCGGCCGGTTCTATTACGGCCTCCAATTTCTCGTCGGCGTAGATCACGGCGGAACCGGTCATGCCTTCTTTGAACGAAGGCGGGAGTTCCAGCCGGTAAGGGTCCAGGCGGCGTATGGCCGCGAGGTTCACTGCGCGCTCCAAGGCCGCCCCGCGGCGTCGGCGTGGACGCAGTTCACTATGATGGCGCCGTGCTCCGGCGAGGCCGGGTCGTTGACGTAGGCCCAGCCGCCGGCGTCGCCGGAGGCGTCGGGCGAGGACATGACGGCGACGGCGGAGCTGTCGGGATGCCCGGTGCCGGGCAGCTTGGCCAGCGGGATATTGTCAATGTAGCGTTTTGACGCGGCCAGCGACGTCAGGTCGTCGGAGGGGTGAAGGGTGTTCTCGCCGTAATAGATGTTGAGCGCGGAGCGCAGCGAGGTAAGACCGGCGCGCGTGGCGCTTTCCTTTGCCTTGGAAAGTATGCCGGCGAAACGCGTCACCGCCGCGGCCGCGAGCACGCCGATTATCGCTATCGTTACCATCAGCTCTATCAGCGTGAAGCCGCGCTTTTTCTTTTCCATCTTTTCCGTCCTTGTTCCGCGGCGGGCATCTTCGACGAGCCGGCGGCCAGCGCGGCCGACAGTTCCGGGTAGCCGCTGAGCCTGGCCAGGTCGGCGGCCGTCTCCCCGTCGCGGTTCAGTTTGAAAGGGTTTGCCCCCAGGTCCAGCAGCGCCTGCACCGTGGCGGCTCGGCCGCGGTTGGCGGCCATCATCAGCGGGGTGTTGCCGTTGACGTCCTTGAACTCCAGGTTGGCCCCGCCGGCGGCCAGTTCCCGTACTATCTCGGTGCGGCCCTGCATGCTGGCCCACATCAGCGGCGGCCAGCCCAGGCGGTCCTGCGCGTCCACGCGGGCGCCGGAGGCTATCAGGAAGTTCACCGTCTCGGTGCGGCTCCAGCGCGAGGCTATGTGAAGCGGCGTCTCGCCCTTGTCGTTGCGCGCGTCCAGCGCCGCGCCGCGGGCCACAAGTATGCGTATGGTGTCCAGGTTGTCCTTGGCTGCCGCCCACATCAGCGGGGTCCAGCCTGCCTGGTCCTTGCTGTCGGGACTGACCCCGGCGTCCAGCAGTTTGACCGTTATGCGGGTGTAGTCGTTCTTCGCGGCCTTGAACAGGCGTTCCTGCGGCGTGCCTATGGGCACGTCGCAGCCGGCGGCCAGCAGGGCCGCCAGGAACAAGAACGGAGCAATAGAACGCTTCCCCTCTCCCATGTCCCGTAAATATATAAATAATCCGGCCCCCGCACAAGGGGTCAGCGGTCGTAAAGGCAGGAGCCCTTGTCGTCCATCAGCAGGAAGGCCGGCATGTCGGCGACTTCCAGTTCGCGCACGGCCTCCATCCCGAGGTCGGGATAGTCGATGACCTTGGCGCTCTTTATGTGCCGGGCTATCAGCGCGGCGGGGCCGCCGGGCGAGCCCAGGTAGAAACCGCCGTGCGCGCGGCAGGCGGAGCGGAACGCCTCGGAGCGGCCGCCCTTGGCCAAGGTCACCAGCGCCGCGCCGCGGCTCATCAGCGCCCCGGCGTAGGCGTCCATGCGGCCGGCCGTCGTCGGGCCGAAGGAACCGCAGGGCAGGCCGGCCGGCTGGCGCGCGGGGCCGGCGTAGTATACCGGGTGATCGAAAAGGTATTTCGGCAGCGGCTTGCCTTCTTCTGTAAGCCGCATGAAGCGGGCGTGGGCCGCGTCGCGCGCCGCTATGAGCCGGCCGCTCAAGGCCAGGCGCGTGCCGGGTTTTAGCCCGGCGAGCTGCGCCCTCACCTCGGCCATCGGGCGGTCCAGGTTTACCGGCACGGCGGAGCCGCGGCCGGAGAATTCGGCGCGCAGTTCCGGGGTGAGGAAACGCGCGGGGTCGCGGTCCAGTTCTTCCAGCCAGACCCCGTCCTGGTCTATGCGGCCGAGGGCGGCGCGGTCGGCCGAGCAGGAAACGCCGAGGCCTATCGGCAGCGAGGCAGCGTGCCGCGGCAGCCTGAACACGCGCACGTCGTGGACGAAATGGGTGCCGCCGAACTGTGCGCCCGGGCCGAAGCCCCGCGAGGCCTCGGCCAGCCAGGCCTCCAGGTCGGCGTCGCGGAAAGGGCCGCCGCCGGGCGGGGGGGAGAAAGGCATGTCGTCGAGGGCGCCTGCCGAGCCGAGCTTCACGGCCTCAAGGCAGGTCTCCGGCGAGGTGCCGCCTATCACGAAAACCGCGTGGTAGGGCGGGCAGGCCGAGGTGCCGAGGGCGCGGAGCTTTTCGGCGAGGAAAGGTTTGAGCGCCTCGGGCTTAAGGAGCGCGGGCGCCTCCTGGAACAGGGCTGTGCGGTTGGCCGAGCCGCCGCCCTTGGCGATGAAGAGGAAGTCGTAGGCCAGGCCTGGCCCGGCGTGTATGTCCGCCTGCGCGGGCAGGTTGTCGCCGGAGTTGCGCTCGGCGTACATGTCCAGCGGCAGCAGCTGCGAGAGCCGCAGGTTCTCCGTGGCGTAGGCCCGGGCCGCGCCGGCGGCGAGGGCCGCGGCGTCGCCGCCCGACGTCAGCACCCCGGCGCCCTTGCGGGCTATGACGCAGGCCGTGCCTGTGTCCTGGCAGAAAGGCAGTTCGAAATCCGCGGCTATGGCCGCGTTCTCGAGCAGGCACCAGGCCATGTACCTGTCGTTGGGCGAGGCGGCCGCGTCGGCCAGTATGGCCGCCACCTGCGCGTTGTGCGCAGGCCGCAGCAGGAAGGAGATGTCGCGGAAGGCCTCGCCGGCCAGCAGCGCCAGCGCGTCGTCGGAGACCTCCAGCAGTTCGCGCCCGCCGGCGGAGAAAGGCCGCACGCCGTCGCGCGAGACCAGCCGCCAGCCCGAGGCCGGGCGGGGCAGGTCCAGCAGTTCAAGGTAACCTGGCATCACCTTATCTCCACTATGCCGCCGCCGAGCTCGGCGACCTTCAGATCGAGGTCGAGATAGAAGTAGAGCGGCAGCAGCGCGGAGAGGAACATCACGGTGGCGGCGGCCATGGCCGCGGCCTTTATGGCCAGCGCGCCGCCGAAGCGGCGCAGGCCGGAATGCTCCAGCCACCGGTAGAGGGCGGTCTTCAGGCCGTAGATAACGGCGAGCGGGCCGGCTATGTAGGCGGCGCCGAAGAGGGGCGAGCGCAGCGCCGCGGCGGCCGCCTGGAAACGGCCGGCGTCGTGGTCGGCGTTAAGCAGCGCGAAAGCGACATAAGCCAGGCAGGGCACGGCCGCGCCCATGGCCCAGAGGGTGCGCGCGCGAGGACCGCGGGGGCGGCCTTCCGCGCCGGCGTGCGCGGCGCGGCCTACCAGCGCGGCCGCGAGGTAAACGGCGGGCAGGATGGGCAGGGCCAGCAGCGCCGCCGCTGCCAGCGGCCCGGGCAGCAGCGCGGCCCAGGCGTCGTAGGAGAACTCGCCTTTCAGCATCAGCAGGTTGGCGGCCAGGAAGGCCAGCATGGCGGCGCCGGAGAGCGGCCCGGTCAGAAGCCTGACCTTGGCGGCGGTACGCTCGCAGCGCTGCAAGAGTTCTTTTCCCATAGTTGGCCGGCGGGGCCGGCCGCGCAATTATCGTAAGATATTCCCGACGGCCAAAGCAAATGAGGAAAATATGAGGTTGACCGCCGGCTAAATTTAATAGAATAATCGGGTATCGAACCTTCAGGGGAGGCAGTACCATGAACCGTATCATCATCCCGGCCCTTTTCCTTATGCTGGCCGGCCAGGCGTCCGCTTACGAGAAAGTGGAGTTCAAGGCGCAGATCACCAGCGCCGGCTTCATGCGCCCGGCCGCCGTGGCAGTATCCGGAGGCCGCACCTACGTGGCCGACTCCAAGGCCAACGCCGTGTTCGCCTTCGACGCCGAGGGGAAACAGACCGGCAAGTTCGAGGCCGGGCTCAAGGCCCCGGAGGCGCTGGCCTTCGGCGGCGGCCGGCTCTACGCCGCCGACACCGGCAATTCCCGCGTGGCCGTGTTCGGCCCCGACGGCAAGTTCCTGTGGGCCTTCTCCGGCGAAGGCTCGGCCCCGGGCCAGCTCGACGGGCCGCGCGGCCTCGCCTACGGCCCCGACGGCAGGCTCTACGTCTCCAACACCGGCGCCTCCCGCGTCGACGTGTTCAACGCCGACGGCATCTACCTTTACGGCTTCCCCACGCTCAGGAACGACGGCGTCAGCAAGATCAACCCGGCCAAGATAGCGCTTAACCGCTCCGGCGACATCTACGTCTCCGACCCGGACAAGGCGCTGCTGCAGAAGTACGACCGCTCCGGCAAGCTGCTGCGCGAGATCAGCGTGGCCAACAACGGCGCCGCACCCGACGCGCACGGCCTGCTGTACCTCATAAATTCCAAGGAAGGCAAGGTGAAGGAGTTCTCCGAGCTCGGCGAGACCATCGGCACCTTCGGCACCCGCGGCAAGGGCAAGAGCGAGTTCAAGAACCTGCGCGACATCGCCGTGGACGAACTGGGCAACATCTACCTCTGCGACGACGAGAACAAGAAGGTGGTGGCCATAAACCTGGAGAGCTCCGGCACCACCCCCGAGATGGCCCCCGCGCCGCTGCTGGACCGCTTCATGGTGAGCGGTCCCTCCGCCAAGCTGGCCTTCAAGGCCGACGTGTTCTCCGTTACTCCTGACGGCAAGGCCGTGGCCTGGCTGCCCGAGGCCCGGGAACTCGCGCTGCTCGACGGGACCGGCAAGAAGACCCTGGCCCGCGAGGGCAAGCTGCAGGGCCAGCTGCGCGCCCCGCGCGGCCTCTTCGTCGACAAGAAAGGCATGATCTACGTCGCCGACACCGGCAACGACCGCGTGCAGATCTTCAACGCCGACGGCAGCTTCTCCAACCAGTTCGGCGAGAGCGGCTCGGGCGACGGCCAGTTCCGCGCGCCGTCCTCCGTGGCGGTCAGCCCGAAAGGCAACATCTACGTGGCGGACACGAAGAACCGCAAGATAAAGGCCTTCAGCTCCGACGGCATCTTCCTGTTCGCGGCCGGCCCGGAGCTCGGCAACGTGATACTGCAGAACCCGGTCGCCGTGCGCTGCGACGACGGCAAGAACGTCTACATCCTCGACGCCGCGCTGAAGAAGGTCGTGGTGATGGACGCGATGGGCAAGTTCCTGCGCGTCTGGGACGACTCCGGCAGCATGCAGGACCCGGCCGCGCTCGTTTACGACGGCAAGGGCTTCTTTTACGTGCTGGACAAGGGCACCTACAACGTGAAGATCTTCGACGCGGACGGCAGGTTCACGGCGAGCTTCTTCGCGAAGGGCCGCGGCGAGCGCGAACTGTGGGCGCCCGCCCACCTGGCCTTCCGCAACGACAAGATCTACATCTCCGACCCCGAGAACGCCCGCATACTGGCGTTCGACATCAGCTACCTGCCCGAGGAGCCTTTCGACCTGAAGGCCGAGGCCGGCGAGAAGAGCGTGAAGCTCGGCTGGCGCGCCAAGGCCAACGCCTGGACCGACGGCTTCAAGGTCTACCGCTCCAAGGGTTTCGACGGCGAGCTCAAGGAGATAGCGGCCCCGAAGGACAAGGCCTTCGAGGACGCCTCGCTCACCGAGGAGGCCACCTACTACTATTACACCGCCGGCCTGTCCGTCAGCGGCGCCCGCGGCGGGCTCTCATTGCCCGCGCAGGCCTACTACAAGCCGCCGGAAGCCCCGAAGCCGGCCGAGCCCGAGGCCGCGGCCGAGAACAAGAACGTGGCCCCGATGGAGATAGTGGCGCCCCAGCTCAACTACATCTTCTCGGCCAACTACAAGTTCTACCAGAAGAACCCGGTGGCCAGCGTCGCCGTGAAGAACAACACCGACGCCGACTTCACCAACGTGAAACTGTCGTTCTACTTCAAGGACTTCATGGACTTCCCGTCGGACACCGTGGTGCCGCTGGTGAAGGCCCGCTCGCAGGCCGAGGTGCCGCTGTCCGCCACGCTCAACAACCGCGTGCTGAACATCACCGAGGACACGCCGATACAGTGCCAGCTGACGCTGACCTACTACCAGGACGGCGCCGAAAAGACCTTCACGCTGAACAAGCCGGTGAAGGTGCTCTCGAAGAACGCTATCGTCTGGGACAAGCCGCAGCGCCTCGCGAACTTCATCACCCCGAAGGACACGCCGGTGTTCGGCTTCAGCCGCTTCGCGCTGAACGAGAAGGCTAAGATCGCCGACAGCGCTTCGTTCCTCAACGAGAATACGCTGACCGCGCTGATGGTGTGGGAGGCGCTGGGCGAGCAGGGCCTCAGCTACCTGGCCGACCCCGTGAACCCCTACTCCGTGCTGAAGTCCTCCGGCGAGGCCGCGCTGGACACCGTGCAGTTCCCGCGCAGCACGCTCAAGCTCAAGAGCGGCGACTGCGACGACCTGACCGCGCTGTTCGCGGCCATCTTCGAGGCCTCCGGCGTGCGCACCGCGCTGCTGGACTACCCGGCGCACATCAGCCTGATGTTCGACACCGGCTCGTCCGACGCGCGCGAGGTCGGCGTCCCCGAGGAGTACCTGATAAAGTACGACAATACCTGGTGGGTGGGAGTGGAAGAGACGATGGTGGGCAAGGACTTCTACGAAGCCGTCAAGCACGCCGCCGCTTTCTACCGCCAGAACCAGAAGGACGTGCGCGTGATAGAGACGCGTTCCGCCTGGGCCGAGTTCGAGCCGGTGACGCTGCCGGAGAGCGCCGACGAGAACTACCCGGACAAGGCGAAGTTCCTCACCCGCGTGAAGGAGGCCGTGGCCGGCCTGACCAAGGCCCGCTACGAGTACTTCAAGGAGTACTACGGCCGCATACTGCTGGAGAACCCCGGCGACGCGGACGCCAACCTGAACCTGGGCATACTTTCCGCCACCAGCGGCGAGGCCGACGCGGCCGCGAAGTACTTCGGCGAGGTGCTCAACACCGAGCCTTTCAACCCGGCCGCCCTCAACAACCTGGGCAACCTGGCGCTGGAGAAGAAGGACTACGACGGGGCCCGCAAGTACTACTTCGACGCGGCCAAGGCCGACCCCTACGACGCCGAGATCTGGCTGAACCTCGCCAGGCTCTCCGAACGTCAGGGCAAGAAGGAAGACGTTAAGACCTTCTCCGAGCGCGCGGCCAAGATAGACCCGGCCGTGAAGAGCACCGGCGACAAGCTGCTGAAATAGCGGCCGCCACCAGGAGGTAATTATTATGAGGAAATTGATGATAACGCTGGCGCTGGTCTTCTCGGTGAACGCCGTTTACGCGGCCGAGGGCGACTGGAAGAGCTGGTACGGCAATATGCTGAAGGGTCTGCGCACCCGCGTGGAGAAGAAGCTTTCCAGCAAGACGCGCGTCTCGGCGGTGGCCGCCGTGCGCGGGGCCAAGCAGGGCTCGGACCCGAAAGCCCTGTACTGGAAGGGCAGCGTCTCCGACGCCGCCCAGAAGAAGCTGGAGGCCGAGCGCAAGCAGCTGGGCGACGCCGTGCAGCTGGTGCTGGACGGCGACATAGCCGGCGGCAAAGCGGCGCTGCAGAAGTTCGTGAAGGACAACCCCGACAGCGTGTTCCTGGCCGACGCCAAGGACGCCCTTTCGAAACTGCCCGCGGATGCCCAGCCCGCCGCGGCGCCGGCGGCCCAGAAGGAGGCCGCGCCCGCGGCGCAGTCCCCGGCGCCGGAGGAAAAGCCGGCCGCGCCGGAGGAGAAACCGGCCGAAAAGCCCGCCAACTGAACTTGACGGCGCAAAAAAAAGCCCCGCCTGCGCGGGGCTTTTTTTATGCCTCGGGGCTAGTCGTCCTGCTGCGAAGAAGAGGGGGCTGGCGCCGCCGTGACGGCCGGCTTTTCCTGCTGCGGCTCGGCGGCGCGGGGTTTTTCCTCCGCCGGGGCCGGGGCCGTCCAGGTCTTGTCGGCCGGCTCGGGTTTTATTTCCTTTTCGGGCGCGGCCTGCCCGTCCTTCGCGGGTACGACCCAGGTCTTGTCCGGGGTCTCGGGCTTTATGGCCGCGCCGTCCGGGGCGGAGGCCTTGCCGTCGTCGGGCAGCCACGTGCGGTCGGGGGTCACCGGCGGGCCGGAAAGCCGGCCGGGCGTCTCGTCATTGGGCTGCGCGGGCGGCGGCAGCTCGCCGGGCACGCCGCCGCGCTGCTTGAGCGCGGCGTAGACGTCGGTGGCCGAGCGCCAGAGCATCTGCTTGAGCAGGCTGTCCTCGCGGCGGCCTGGGGGGAAGAACGGGTACAGCGGCGCCATCAGCAGGTGGAAGGTGGTCTTCTGCGCTCCGGCGGTCTCGACGCGCGCGGCCTTGCCGCCGGCGGTGAAGTCGGCCGTCAGCAGGTACTTGGAGCGCAGCGACGAGGGCAGTATGAAGATGAAGCCGGTGTCCACCAAGTAGGAGTTCCACAGGTCGGCGTAGGTCCAGCGGTTCAGCGTGGTGAGCTCGAGCCTGAGCACGCCCCTGCCCTTCGCCTTGTCGTAAAGGCCGGCGTTGGAGAAGACCTCCCTGGCGCGGCGGGTCAGCGAGGAGAGTTCCTCGGGCAGCGGCGGCAGCGGCTTTATGCGCTGCGCCGGCCGGGAGGCCGAGCCTTCGCCGATGGAGTCCGTGGGCGAGCGGTACGGGTAGGCCAGCCAGGACACCTCTATCTCCGCGAACGGGGTTATGGCGGTGTCGGCCAGCATGGCGCGGGCGGTGGAGCGTTCCACAAGTATGTCGCCCGAATTGAACGAGGCGCAGCCGCAGAGCAGCGGCAGCAGCGCGGCAAGGACGGTTGTTCTGTTGATCTTCATATTTCCTGGCCCGGCCGGGACATGACCTAACTCATATTTAAGCCCCGCCGGAGTTTGGTATATTATATTATAGTTGGGGCTGAAGAAGCCCCGGGGACCATATATGGCTACAAAGAAACTTGAGAGCGTCATCAGGACCGAGGGCAAGCCCGACATCGTGATAAGGCTCGCCCGCGTGCAGGACATGCGCCGCATACAGATGCTTTATTCCGAGGTGTACGGCGCTTCCTACCCTATACCGATGATAATGGACCGCGAGCAGATGCGCCACGCCATCGAGTCGGACGACTGCTACTGGATGGTGGCGGACTGCCAGGGCCGCATAGTCGGCAGCCTCGTTTACGAGCTGGACCTCAATTACCGCTATTCCAAGGCGCTGGGCGCCGTGGTGAGCCAGGAGTTCCGCAAGCACGACCTGGCCTATACCATGATGAAGCTCGTGCTGGACCACATCACGCACGGCAAGGACCTTGTGGACCTGGTCTACGCCACCACCCGCACCGCCAACTACGCGCCGCAGAAGCTTACCGAGAACCTGGGCTTCATCAAGCTGGGCATCTTCCCGAACACGCACAAGGTGCAGGACAACGAGACCCACTGCCTCACCGCCTATTTCACCGAGAGGGCGCTGGCCCGCCGGCGCAAGAAGCCCGTGATGATCCCGGAGCTGGAGCCTTTCTACGACATAGTCCGCCGCCAGGTCAACCTGGAGCGGCCGGTGACGAAGGACGTGACCGGGATCTACAGCGACCATTCGAAGCGCATCCCGCTCCTGAACTTCGAGATGATAACCGCCCCGGAGTTCGTGAAGAACCGCTACAAGAAGATAAAGCACAACAGTTTCTTCGAGCATATCGTGATGCCGTTCCACGAGCCGAACCTGATACTGATAACCCCGGACCAGGGCACCGAGGTGTACCTGACCTACAGTCACAAGGACAAGTACAGCGTGATCATAGGCGGCGTCACGAACGAGAAGAGCTTCGCCACCGTGCTCGAGAGCGTGGCCCACAAGGTCAGCGAGATGGACATGGCCTACCTCGAGGTGATGATAGACGCCTACTCGCCCGAACTGCAGCGCGACGCGATGGACGCCCGCTTCATCCCGAGCGCCTACTTCCCCTGCGCCAAGCGCATGGGGCCGCGCCGCTACGACTGCGTGGTGTTCTCGCGCACCTTCGAGATACTGGACTTCCGCAACGTCAAGATCATCTCGCTCTACAAGAACTTCCTCAGGGAATACCTGAAACTCTGGCGCGAGAATTACGTCGAGCTGGCCTTCAAGTCCGACCGGAAATAAGGAGACAGCAGACATGGCAGACCTTTCCGTGGAGGACCGCCTCCCGCCCTCGCATAAGCCGCTGAAGAGCCGGGCCGCCGCCGACGCCCTGTTCGAGACCGCGGCCTTCGACTATTCCCCTAAGACCTCGAAGGCTTTCCTCGCCGCGATGCGCGCCTCGCTCGCTTTCCAGGGCGCCCGCGCGCCGGTGCTCAAGGCGCTCTACCGCGCCGAGGGTTTCGACCCGGCCTCGGTGAAGACCGAGCGCGACGTCGCCAGCATACCGTTCCTCTTCGTTTCCGCGCTCAAGGAACGCAACCTGACCACGCTGCCCTGCTCGAAGATAGCGCTGGAGCTCAAGTCCAGCGGCACGTCGGGCCAGCGCAGCCGCATGCAGCTGGACCGCGGGTCCCTGATGCGCGTGCGCCGCATGGCCTGGCGCGTCTTCGAGGGCCTGGGCCTCACCGACCTGGAGCGCGAGCACGACTATATCTGCTTTACCTACGACCCGGACGTGGCCAAGGACCTGGGTACAGCCTGGACCGACAAGCTGCTGACCAGCTTTACGAAGAAGGGGGAGATCTTCTACACCTTCCGCTGGAGCAGGGAGAAGAAGGATTTCTATTTCGACATCGAAGGCGCGGTGGCGGCCCTGAAGAAGTTCGAGGCCGCCGGGCGCCTGGTGCGGCTGGTAGGTTTCCCGGCCTTCGCGCTGAAGCTCACCGAGGAATATAAGAAGCGCTACGGCCGCAACCCGCGGCTGAACCCGGCGAGCAGCGTGGTGACCGGCGGCGGCTGGAAGACCCTTTCCGACGAGGCGATAGACAAGAAGGTCTACCGCAAGATACTAGCCGACAGCCTGGGCATCCCTGTGGCCAACGTGCGCGACCTGTTCGGCATGGTGGAGCACGGCGTGCCTTACGTGGACTGCCGGCTGGGGCACTTCCATATACCGAACTACGGCCGGGTGATAGCGCGCCACCCCGGTACGCTGGTTCCGCTGGGTTACGGGGAGAAGGGCCTGCTGCAGTTCATCACGCCTTACCTGACCAGTTACCCGTCGCTGTCGGTGCTGTCTTCTGATTTCGGCGTGGTGAGGGAGCGCTGCTCCTGCGGCCTCAAAGGCCCGGTGCTCGAGATACACGGCCGCGCGGGCGTGAAGAAACTCAAGGGCTGCGCCGTCAGCGCCGCCACCATGTTATGAAGACATACAACACCTATTTGTTCGGTAAGAGCTGCGACAAGGCGGCGTGGACGCCGGCCGAGATAGAGGACGTGGGCCTCCGGGCGCAGGCCGCGCGCGAGCTGCTGCGCGGCGTGTCGCGCGAGTACATAACCGACACCCTGTCCAAAGCCGGCCGCCTCTTCGGCAAAGGCGGCAAATACCGCGCCGCCGCGCTCAAGATGCTCAAAGGCCAGATAACCTTCTCCGGCCCCGTCATAGACAAAAGCCTCGATTTCATCCCCGAGATCCTCGAGAAGCACACGCTGGTCAAGCGCATGAACATGGAGCTGTTCCTGCCCTACGCCCTCGAGGCGCCGGTGGAGCGCCGCGGCTACTCCGGCCTTATACGCGCCATGCCCAAGGGCGTGGTGCTGCACGTCGGCGCCGGCAACGTCTTCCTCGGTATACTGGATTCCGTCGTGCTCGGCCTGCTCACCAAGAACGTCAACATCGTGAAGCTTTCCTCGTCGGGTTCCAATTTCATGAACCTCTTCATGGACGCCGTCAGGGAAGTGGACGAGAAGGGCGTGCTGGCGAAGAGCGTGGCCGTGCTCAGCTGGAAGGGCGGCACGCCCGGCCTCGAGGAGGCCGCGCTGAAGCGCGTCAACGCCGTGTTCGTCTGGGGCGGCTACGACGCCGTGCAGGCCTACCGGAAGATAGCCCCAATCGACGTCCGGGTGGAGGGTTTCGGCCCCAAGACCAGCGTGGGCGTGGTCTTCGAGAGCTGCGTGAAGAACGAGGGCATGGCCGAGGTGGCCCGCCGCGCGGCGCTGGACGCCTCGCTGTGGGACCAGGCCGCCTGCTCGTCGCTGCATACCCTTTACCTGGTGGCCCCGGCCGCCCGCCACGCGGAGCTCGCCGCCTCTTTCCTCAAGGAAGCCGCGCCGCAGTTCGCGCGCCTGGCCGCCGAGCTGCCGCCCGGCAAACTTTCCCCGGACGAGATGACCGAGATAACCCGAGCCAGGGAACTCGCCCGCGTGGACCAGGCCTTGGGCGACGCCTCTTACGTCAGCTCGGCCCCGTCCACCGACTGGACCGTCATCTACGAGAAGGACCCCGTTTATCGCGTCTCGCCGCTCAACCGCGTGCTCTACGTCAAGACCGTGGAGACCGTGGAGCAGGTGCGCGACCTGATAGCGCCCATGCGCGGCTATATACAGACCGTGGGCGTGGGCGGCTCCATAGAGCGCAAGAAAGTGCTCGAGACCCTCGGCCCCGCCGGCATAGCCCGCGTGGTGAAGCTGGGCAAGATGCTGGAGGAGGCCAACGGCTCGCCTCACGACGGGATCTTCCCGATGATGTCGCTGGTGAACTGGCTGCCCATAGAGGAAGTGCCCTCGCAGCTCGACCGCCTGAGCGAGCTCGTGGAACACGCGCGCTCGCGCAGCCCGTTCTACGCGCGCCACTTCAAGGGCGTGCCGCGCATCACGGCGCTGGCCGATTTCCAGAAGGTGCCCTTCCTCGAGAAGCATCACGTGCTGGAGAACACCCCGCCCGACAGCGCCGACCTGCTGACCGGCAAGGTGCAGCGCGGCATCTTCTTTGCCAGCGGCGGCAGCACCGGCCAGCCCAAGTACGTTTTCTACGACCAGCACGAGTACGACCACACCTGCCGCATGCTGGCCTACGCCATGGAGGCCGGCGGCCTCGGCGAGAAGGACATCATCGCCAACCTCTTCGTGGCCGGCAACCTGTGGTCAAGCTGGCTCTCCGTCGAGAAGGCCATCTCCTACACCAAGGCCATCTCGGTGCCGGTGGGCAGCAATTTGCCGCTCGAGAACATAGTGGGCTACCTGCACGACTTCCAGGCCACCGCCGTGGTGGGCCTGCCGTCTTTCCTGGTGAAGCTCGCGGAGTTCGCCAAGGCGAACAGGGGGAAGTACAACTTCCCGCTCAAGTACATCTTCTACGGCGGCGAGTACGTGGGCGCCGAGATGGTGCGCTTCTTCGAGGGCGTGTTCCCCGGCGTGAAAGTGCGCTCGGCCGCCTTCGCCACGGCCGACGCCGGCGTGGTCGGCTTCCAGTGCCCGCATTGCGTGAAGGGTCAGCACCACCTGTTCGCGATGAGCCAGTTCGTGGAGTTCGTGGACCAGGACACGCTGGAGCCGGTGAAGAAGGGCGAGATAGGCGAGCTGGTGGTGACCGGCCTTTCTAAGAAGCACATGCCGATCATACGCTACCGCGTGGGCGACCTCGGGCGTTGGGTGCTGAAGCCCTGCCCCTGCGGCAAGCGCGAGCCGCTCTTCGAGATACTCGGCCGCTGCGACGACCGCATACACGTCGGGGGGGCGCACCTGTTCGTAAACGACATACAGGAGGCCATCGGCCGCGTGCCCGACCTCAGCTTCAACTTCCAGGTGGTCATAACCAAGAAAGGCCATCGTGACGCGCTGACCATACGCGCCGAGGTGCAGGACGGGGCCGCTCTGGCCCGCTCCGGCGAGCTGGGCGACCTGCTGTGGCGCGAGCTGGAGAAGCACTGCGAGGACCTGCACGAGAGCGTGCGTATGAAGTGGCTCGACAAGCCGGCAATAGAGGTACTGAAGCCCGGCTCCATAGAGCGCGTGCAGCGCACCGGCAAGAT
>ERZ1645187.2586-NODE-2586-length-15791-cov-191.845259_pt1 | contig 15791 bp, 8 predicted proteins | sample MGYA00575352_ERZ1645187 | MGnify/ENA primary metagenome ERZ1645187 (study PRJEB40837, sample SAMN11349314) | freshwater sediment metagenome | isolation source: river sediment | host: Sediment | place: India: Wazaribad , New Delhi | collected 2017-02-21 ... | reverse complement strand
TACATGACGCGGTCGAGCAGGAAGCCGATGATGCCGATGGTGAACACCGCCACCATGATGCGGGCGAGCGACGAGGCCGAGCCGTTCTGGAACTCGTCCCACACGAACTTGCCGAGGCCGGGGTTCTGGGCGAGCATCTCGGCGGCGATCAGCACCATCCAGCCCACGCCCAGCGACAGGCGCATGCCGGTGAACATCAGCGGCAGCGACGACGGGATGACCAGCTTGAACACCTTCTTGGCCCAGCCGAGACGCAGCACCTTGGCGACGTTCATCAGGTCCTTGTCGATCGAGGCGACGCCGAGCGAGGTGTTGATCAGCGTCGGCCACAGCGAGCACAGCGTCACGGTGATCGCCGAGACCAGGAACGACTTCTCGAACATCGGGTCGGTCGAGGTGTAGAGCGCCGAGACGACCATGGTGACGAGCGGCAGCCAGGCGAGCGGCGAAACCGGCTTGAAGATCTGGACGAAGGGATTGATCGCGGCGTTCACCGTCGGAGAGAGGCCGGCGAGGATGCCGAGCGGGATCGCCACCAGCGTGCCGATCAGGAAGCCGGTGAACACCGTCTTCAGCGAGGTCAGGATCTTGTCGATGTAGGTCGGCTTGCCGACGTAGTTCTTGGCCTTGATCTCGACCGGCGGATTGGCGGCGCGTGCCTCGGCGATCCGCTGGTCCTGGCGCTGGTAGAACGCCTTCTCCTTGGCGCGCTCGGCCGAGTGGTCGGCGATCAGCACGCCGAACTGTTCCCACACTGCCGCCGGTCCCGGAATGGCACCGAGCGAGGTCTGAACGCGCGGCGCCAGCGCTCCCCAGACCGCGAGGAAGATCACCATAGCCACGATCGGCACGCCGGCCAGCCGCCACAGCTCCTTCGATTGTGTCTTGATGTTGTCGCCGCCGATCATCTTGAGGATCGGCACCACGAAGCCGAGACCGAGGACGCTGAGATAGCCCTCGATCTTGGTGATACGGGAGAACCAGCGCTGGCGCCGGGCTTCACGGGCGGCACGGGCCTCCGCATCGGCGACGAGCGTGTCGGTGGCGATGGTCATGGATCTGTCCTCGGGTGACGATTCGCTCGGGGCGATCGGCGGATCTCGGAAAAGGGGCAGGGCGGTCTCGCCCTCGGCGGACGGCGCGTTTCGGGCACGCCGTCCGCCCTCGGGAACGGGACCTCTTCGGCCCCGCGCGAGCGGTCAGCCTTCGACGGCGTTGCCGGCGACCTTCTGGGCGCCCTTGAGGCCGATCTTCAGGCCATCGATGTAGGCGTTGGGCGCCTTGCCGTCGTAGACGACACCGTCCATGAAGCCCTTGTCGGGCGCCTTGTAGCCGTCGGTGCCGAAGGGGAAGTCGTCCTTCTTCGCCTTGCCTTCGGCGACCAGCGCTTCGGCCGCCTTCAGGTAGATGTCCGGGCGATAGACCTTCTTCGCCGTCTCGGCGTACCACGCGTCTGCCTGCGCGGTCGGGATCTGGCCCCAGCGGCGCATCTGGGTCAGGTACCACACCGCGTCCGAATACCAGGGGTAGGTGGCGAAGTACTTGAAGAAGACGTTGAAATCCGGAACCGGACGCTTGTCGCCCTTTTCGTATTCGAAGGTGCCGGTCATCGAATTGGCGATGACCTTCTCGTCGGCGCCGACGTACTCGGCCTTGGAGAGGATCTTCACCGCCTCGGCGCGGTTCTTGCCGTTACCTTCGTCGAGCCACATGCAGGCGCGGATCATCGCCTTGGTGATGGCGAGAAGGGTGTTGGGGTTCTCCTCGGCCCACTTCTTGGTGACGCCGAAGACCTTTTCCGGATTGTTCTTCCAGATCTCGTCGTCGGTGATCACCGGCACGCCGATACCCTTGAACACCGCTGCCTGATTCCACGGCTCGCCGACGCAGTAGCCCATGATGGTGCCCGCCTCCATGGTGGCCGGCATCTGCGGTGGGGGTGTGACCGACAACAGCGCCTCGGCGAGGATCTGGCCGGAAGTGTTCTCCGGGGAATAGAAGCCCGGATGGATGCCGCCGGCGGCGAGCCAGTAGCGCAGTTCGTAATTGTGGGTGGAAACCGGGAAGACCATGCCCATGTTGAAGGTCTTGCCCTCGCCGCGCAGCTTGTCGATCACCGGCTTCAGCGCCGCTGCCGAGACCGGATGGACCGGCTTGCCGTCGGCGCCGATGGGTACGTTCTTCTTCATCTCCGCCCAGATGGCGTTGGAGACGGTGATGGCGTTGCCGTTGAGGTCCATCGACAGGGGCGTGATCACCTCGGCCTTGGTGCCGAAGCCGATGGTGGCGCCGATCGGCTGACCGGCCAGCATGTGGGCACCGTCGAGCTCACCGGTGATGACGCGGTCGAGGTTGACCTTCCAGTTGGCCTGTGCCTCGAGGCTCACCTGGAGCCCTTCGTCCTCGAAGAAGCCCTTCTCCTGGGCGATGGCGAGCGGCGCCATGTCGGTGAGCTTGATGAAGCCGAGCTTGACCACGTCCTTCTCGAGCTTCAGCGGCGCGGCCAGCGCCTTCGACACGACCGAGGTCGAGCCGATCGCGGCGGCACCGACGGCGGCGGCGGTCGAGAGAAGGAAGCGGCGGCGCGAGAGAGAGACGGTACGGTTCGACATGGACACCCCTCGGGTTCGATCGGTGGTCGGATCGTCACGAGGGTCGGGCCATGCTCGGGAGGGGCAGGACGACCCGGCATCGTTTCCCGTCGTTTCGCGCCACCTCGAGCGAGGAGGTCGCGGTGTCCGCCGGGACGATGCCATCCGTGACTGAGAACCCGACGCTGGGTCCCGATCCGATGGACGGTAGGTCGTCGTTGACCGCCACCTCCCTTGCAGGCGGCGTGCCAAGTCCGGCGGAAACACGAAAAACTTCGTGAGAACAAGAATATGTCGGTATTTCCAGCCGTCGCGCCATGCCCCCCGGCATGGCCATCGCTCGAGCGAACGGCGCTGCAATATGAGCGAATGCACATGAATCGGGCAGTGCAGCATCTCTGCTCAATTCATGATCAGGTGTTTCCGGCGAGCGTCTGCGCCTCCTCCCGCGGCCGAGGAGCCCTGCGTCACCGCACTTCCGTCGCGCCGGTTCTGCGCACTAGGATCCCGGTGTCCCGACCGAGGCCGCCCATGTTCCTGCCCAACCGTCACCCCGACCACGCCGCCCCACTCGATCCGATCGACGCCGCGACGCTCGGCCCGGCCGGCGCCGCCCGTATCGAAGCCTTCCTCGCCGGTTTCCCCGAGGCCCGGCAGACGACGCTGGTCGCGCTGCCGGCGCTCGCGCGGGCCACCGGCGTCGCTGCGGTCCATCTCAAGGACGAGGGCGCCCGCCTCGGCCTCGGCTCGTTCAAGGCGCTCGGCGGCGCCTATGCGGTGGCGCTCCTGGTGCTGGAGGAAGCCGGGCGCCGCCTCGGACGGACCCTCGGTTTCGCCGATCTCGACGACCCGGCGGTGCGCGCGGTCGCCGCCGCGACCACCTTCGCCTGCGCCACCGACGGCAACCACGGCCGCTCCGTCGCCTGGGGTGCGGCGCGGGTCGGCGCTCGCTCGGTGATCTTCGTCCATCGCGGCGTCAGCGACGCGCGCGTCGCCGCCATCGCTCGCTACGGTGCCGAGATGGTCCGTGTCGAGGGCAGCTACGACGAGTCGGTCGAGGAAGCGGCACGCGTCGCTGCCCGCGAGGGCTGGACCGTCGTCTCCGACACCTCGTGGCCGGGCTACGAGCGCATCCCCGGCCTGGTCATGCAGGGTTACACCGCCATCGTCGCCGAGGCGCTCCGGCAGCTGCCGGCACCGCCCACCCACGTCTTCGTCCAGTGCGGCGTCGGCGGCGTCGCCGCCGCCACCGCCGCCCATTTCGCCCTGCGCCTCGGCCCCGACCGGCCGCGTTTCGTCGTTGTCGACCCGGCGCGCGCCGCCTGCATGTTCGAGAGCGCCCGCGCCGGGCACCCGGTGAAGGTCGCCGAGGGCGAACCGACGGTGATGGCGATGCTCGACTGCTACGATCCCTCGCCGCTCGCCTGGCGGGTGCTCGCCCGTGTCGCCGATGGCTTCATGACCATCGACGAGGACGAGGCGGTCAGGGTGATGCGGCGCCTCGCCGAGCCGCTCGGCGGAGACCCACCGGTCGTCGCCGGCGAGAGCGGCGGCGTGGGACTGGCCGGGTTCCTACGGGCCGCCGTCGATCCGGCGATCCGCGCCGCTCTCCGCCTCGATGCGACGGCGCGCATCTTCGTCGTCGTCACCGAAGGCGCGACCGATCCCGCCCGCTATGAGCATCTCGTCGGCCGCCCGCCCGCGGCCGTCGCCGCCCGATCCGCCGGAGCCGTCCCATGATCCCGACCACGATCGACGCCGCCCGCCTTCTCGGTGCTCTCGCCGATCTCGGCCGCATCGGTCTCGACGCCGACGGCCGCCGCACCCGCCTCGCCGCCACCGATGCCGACAGAGCGGGCCGCGACGTCTTCGTCGCCCGACTGGAGGCCGCCGGCCTCGCGGTGACCGTCGACCGCATCGGCAACATCTTCGGCCTGTGGGCGACCGAGGAGAACGCCGCCGAACCGCCGCTGCTTCTCGGCTCGCACATCGACACGGTGGTGAACGCCGGTCCTCTCGACGGCTGCTACGGCGTGCTGGCCGCGCTCGAGGTGATCGAGACGCTGAAGGAGGCCGGTGCCCGCCCGGCCCGGCCGATCGCGGTGGCCGCCTTCACCGACGAGGAGGGCGCCCGTTTCGCCCCCGACATGCTCGGCTCGCTGGTCTTCGCCGGCGGCATGGCGCTCGACGAGGCCCTCGCCGCCGTCGCCACCGACGGCGCCCGGCTCGGCGACGAACTCGCCCGCATCGGCTATGCCGGTACGGTCGAACCCGGCCACATCCGTCCCGCCGCCTATGTCGAGTTGCACATCGAGCAGGGCCCGGTGCTGGAGCGCGAAGGCTTCCGCATCGGTGCGGTGGAGAACCTGCAGGGCATCTCCTGGCAGAGGGTGACGATCACCGGTCAGGCCAATCACGCCGGCACCACGCCGATGTCGATGCGCCGCGACGCCGGCCTCGCCGCCGCCCGCACCGTCGCCTTCCTCGCCGAGCGGGCGAACCAGTCGAACACTCCGACGGTGGCGACCGTCGGCCGCATGAGCTTCGCTCCCGACGTGATCAACGTCGTCCCTGCCCGCGCCACCTTCACCGTCGACCTGCGCGACCCCGACGAGACCCGCCTGCGGGAGGAGGAGGCGGCGTTCGCGGCACAACTCGCCGCGCTCGAGGCCGAAGGTTTCACCGTCGCCACGGAGCAGCTGGCGCGCTTCGAGCCGGTGGTCTTCGATGCCGGCCTCGTCGCCGCGATCGAACACGCCGCCCGCGCCCGCGGCCTCGCCGTCCGCCGCATCACCTCGGGTGCCGGCCACGACGCCCAGATGGTGGCGCGCCTCTGCCCGGGGGCGATGATCTTCGTACCGAGCATCGGCGGCATCAGTCACAACCCGCGTGAGGCGACCGCCGACGCCGATCTCGTCGCCGGCGCCGAAGTGCTGCTCGACGTGGCGGTCCGTCTCGCCGGGATCGCCTGATCCGCGGCCCGGACCCTGCCTTCGTCCGCCGTTCCGGCTCAGGACAGGAAGGCGGCCAGGAAGTCCGGCTTGATCCAGGTCCAGCCGGCGAAGCCGCCGACGCCGAAGGCCATCCCGGCCACGGCGAGAACCGAGGCGAGGCCGAACAGCCAACGGGTGCGCACCAGCGCGGTGACCGCGAAGAGCGCGATCGCCACCGACAGGAAGGCGTCGGAGAGATCGAAGAGGTCGTCCCGGTCGTTGGCGGCGGCGTAATCGGCGTCGCGCTCCTTGGCCTTCTTGGCGGCCTCCTCGGCGCGGGCCTGATAGGTGTCGGCGTTCTTCTTCCACTCGGCGAGCTTGGCCTCGAGTTCCGGCGTGGAGGGATTGCTCGCCCGCGTCTGTGCGATGGCGACCTCGAGGCCGAACCAACGCTGGCGACGGGCCTGATATTCGTTCCAGTAGTCGACCTTCTCGGCCTGGGCTTTCTGCATACCCTGGACGATGTTGTCGTCCTTGACCTTGGAGACGGCCATGAAGGCCGAGACGATCGCCACCGCGATGGCGATCTGGTTGTTGAACCGGTCGCGTGAATCGTCGCTCTCGCCACTGCGCTTCGGGCTGTCGATATCGGTCATCGGGTCCGCATCTCCCCAGGGCGATTCGCCGCCCGGCAGCGCCGAAGATGAATCGGCGAACGCAACGATTCAATGTCGATCCGAGCCGGGTGCCGCCGCCGATCACGCGCCCAGATGTCGCCTCATCGACATAAAGAAATCTTTATATCGTTATTGTCGTATCACGGCGGGTCTGCTAGAAGCCGGCGCCATGGGGGCGATCACGCCCCGGCCAACGCCGCTTCGCCCGCCTCGTTCCGCACCACCGTGCCCTTTCGGACGAGACCGGCGGTCCGCACCGGACGCGGTGCCTCGGAGACGAACATGACCAAGATTCACGACTACGCCGTCAAGGACCTCGCCCTCGCCCCCTGGGGACGCAAGGAGATCGACATCGCCGAGACCGAAATGCCCGGCCTCATGGCGGTGCGTGCCGAATACGGTCCGACGCAGCCGTTGAAGGGCGCCCGCATCGCCGGCTGCCTGCACATGACCATCCAGACCGCGGTGCTGATCGAGACGCTGCAGGCGCTCGGCGCCGAGGTGCGCTGGTCGTCCTGCAACATCTTCTCCACCCAGGACCACGCCGCCGCCGCCATCGCCGCCGCCGGCACCCCGGTCTTCGCCCACAAGGGCGAGAGCCTGGAGGAGTACTGGGACTTCGTCGCCCGCACCTTCGACTGGGCCGACGGCGGCGTGCCGAACATGATCCTCGACGACGGCGGCGACGCCACCATGTACGTCATCCTCGGCGCCGAGGCCGAGAAGAACCCGGCGATCCTCGACAACCCCGGCAACGAGGAAGAGGTCGCCTTCTTCGCCACCATCTGGAAGCGGCTGAAGACCCAGCCGGGCTGGTTCGCCAAGACCCGCGACGCGATCCGTGGCGTCTCCGAGGAGACCACCACCGGCGTCCACCGCCTCTATCAGCTGACCGAGCAGGGCCGCCTGCCGTTCCCGGCGATCAACGTCAACGACAGCGTCACCAAGTCGAAGTTCGACAACCTCTACGGCTGCCGTGAATCGCTGGTCGACGGCATCCGCCGCGCCACCGACGTGATGCTCGCCGGCAAGATCGCGGTCGTCGCCGGCTACGGCGACGTCGGCAAGGGCTCGGCCGCCAGCCTGCGCAACGGCGGCGCCCGCGTCCTCGTCACCGAGATCGACCCGATCTGCGCCCTGCAGGCGGCGATGGAGGGCTACGAGGTGGTGACCATGGAAGACGCCGCGCCGCGCGGCGACATCTTCGTCACCGCCACCGGCAACAAGGACGTCATCACCCTCGACCACATGCGGGCGATGAAGAACAACGCCATCGTCTGCAACATCGGCCACTTCGACGCCGAGATCCAGATCGCGGCGCTGAAGAACTACAAGTGGGAGAACATCAAGCCGCAGGTCGACCACGTGGTCTTCCCCGACGGCAAGAAGATCATCGTTCTCTCCGAGGGCCGCTTGGTCAATCTCGGCAACGCCACCGGCCATCCCTCCTTCGTGATGTCGGCCTCCTTCACCAACCAGACGCTCGCTCAGATCGAGTTGTGGACCAACGCCGGCGCCTACGAGAAGCGCGTCTACACCCTGCCGAAGAAGCTCGACGAGAAGGTCGCGGCGCTGCATCTGGCCAAGCTCGGCGTGCGGCTGTCGACCCTGTCGAAGGAACAGGCCGACTACATCGGCGTGCCGACCGAAGGTCCGTTCAAGCCGGAACACTATCGCTATTGATCGATAGAACTTCTGGCACAACATGTTGTGGGCGCCGTGAAACTTCACGGCGCCCGTTCCATTTGTGGTTCCCCGACTCTCCTCAGCGAGTCCGCGAGAGGTTATCTTCGAAGTGATTCGACCATCCCGCGTGCGTATCTGCCGGGATCGGCCATCCAGCGAGAGATGCGAGCGGGAAGGGGACCTTCGACATGCGGGGGCGGAGGGGAGGACGGATTCCGACGTCGCTCCGAGCGTTGTCGTCGACGGTGGTCGGCCTTCTCGGGTCGACGGCACCGGTGCTCGCCGCGGCCGAAGAGGCCCTCGCCACGCAGCAGATCGTTCTCACCTCCTCGATGATCGGCGTCGTCTGTGTCGCCGCCGCCTCGGCCGTCGGCATGATGCGTCAGCGCGCCCGTGCCGAGCAGACCATCCTGCGCCTCTCCGCCGACAACGCCGATCTCAAGGCCCAGGCCGAGCGCGCCGAGGCGCTGCTCGACGGCGAGGACCAGTTGATCCTCGCCTGGAGCCAGCCTGGCGAACCGCCTCTGCTGCTCGGGTCGCTCGGCACCGCCGCCGGCGCGCCCAAGGCCCGTGGCGAGTTCCTCGCCTTCGGCGCCTGGCTCGAGCCGACCTGCGCCGCCGAACTCGACCGCGCCACCGAGGCGCTGCGCGAACGCGGCACGCCCTTCGATCTCGAACTCGCCACCCGCTCCGGCACCTTCGTCTCCGCGACCGGCCGCGTCGCCGGCGGCCGCCCCTTCGTCCGCTTCGCCGACCTGACCGGCGAACGCCTGCGCCACGCCGAACTCGCCGAACGCCACCGCCGCCTGATCGGCGACGTCGAGGCGACCCGTGCCCTGTTCGAGGCCATGCCGATGCCGGTGTGGCTGAGGAGCCTCGACGGCTCTCTCGCCTGGGTCAATCGCGCCTACGCGGAGGCGGTCGATGCCCGCGACTGCGGCCAGGTGCGCGATCAGGCGCTCGAACTGCTCGACACCGCCGGCCGCAAGGCGATCCGCCAGGCGCGTGAGACCGCGCTCGCCGTCGATCTGCGCCTGCCGGTCGTCGTCTCCGGCCGCCGGCGCACCTACGACGTCGTCGACGTCGCCTCGCCGCACGGCGAAGCCGGCATCGCCATCGACGTCACCGATCTCGAGCAGACCCAGGCGGAACTCCGCCGCACCATCGACTTCCACGCCCGTACCCTCGACCAGTTGGCCACCGCCGTGGCGATCTTCGGGGCGGACAAGCGGCTGCAGTTCTACAACGCCGCGTTCCGGGGCCTGTTCGGCCTCGATGCCGCCTTCCTCGAATCCTCACCCGACGACGGCACCGTGCTCGACCAGCTGCGGGCCGCCCGCAAGCTGCCGGAACAGGCCGACTGGCGCTCGTTCAAGCGCGATCTCCATGCCGCCTACCAGGCGCTCGAGGCGCGCGAGCACTGGTGGCACATGCCCGACGGTCAGACCCTGCGCGTCATCGCCAACCCGCATCCACAGGGCGGCGTCACCTACGTCTACGAGAACGTCACCGAGAAGCTGGAACTGGAGAAGCGCCACAACGCTCTCGTTCGCGTCCAGGGCGAGACCCTCGATCACCTCTCCGAAGGCGTGGTGGTGTTCGGCTCCGACGGTCGTCTCCGGCTGTGGAATCCGGCCTTCGTCACGCTGTGGCGTCTCGACGAGACGACGCTGGCCCTGAAACCCCACATCTCGGACGTCGTCGAACGCCTCGGCTTCGTCCACGACGACCGCCCGACCTGGAACCGCCTCAAGCTCGCGGTGACCGGCCTCGCCGACAACCGCGACCGCCTCTCCGGCACCATGGAACGCCGCGACGGCACGGTGCTCGAATATTCCGCGGTACCGCTGCCCGACGGCGCGACCCTCGTCACCTTCGTCAACGTCACCGATACGGTGAACGTCGAGCGCGCCCTGGTCGAGAAGAACGAGGCACTGGAGGAAGCCGACCACATCAAGACCGACTTCGTCGGCCTCGTCTCCTACGAGCTGCGCTCGCCGCTGACCAACATCGTCGGCTTCACCCATCTTCTCGCCGACCCGCGCACCGGTCCGCTCAACGACAAGCAGCGCGACTACACCGGCCACATCATGTCGTCGAGCCAGGCGCTGATGGCCATCGTCGACGACATCCTCGATCTCGCCACCATCGACGCCGGGATCATGCAGCTCCAGGTCGGCGAAGTCGACGTGGCGGCGACCGTCGCCGCTGCGATCGAAGGGGTGAAGGACCGGCTCGCCGCCAATCACCTGACCCTCCTCACCGACATCGCCGCCGAGGTCGGTCATGTCGTCGCCGACGAGAAACGCGTCCGTCAGGTGCTGTTCAATCTCCTCTCCAACGCCGTCTCCTTCTCGATGGAGGGCGGCACGGTGACGGTGGCGGCTCGGCGCGACGGCGACGAGGCACTGGTCCTCACCGTCGCCGACGAGGGCGTCGGCATCCCCGAGGAACAGCTGAAGTCGGTGTTCGACCGGTTCTACACCCGTCGCCAGGGGCCGCATCGCGGCGGCGCCGGCCTCGGCCTCTCCATCGTCAAGAGCTTCGTCGAGCTGCACGGCGGCATCGTCGACATCTCCAGCCGTGAAGGCCGCGGCACCACCGTCACCTGCCGCCTGCCGCTGCGTCCCACCGTCACGGTCGACGGCGAGGTCGCCGCCTCACCGCTCGCCGGCGAGTGACCGTATGAGCGTAGACCCTGTGTCCGCCGATGCCGATTTCCGCATCGACCTCGCCGACGAAACCGCGACGACGATGCTCGCCGAGGATCTCGCCGCCGTGCTCCGCCCCGGCGACGTGGTGGCGCTGGTCGGCGACCTGGGGGCGGGCAAGTCGACCTTCGCCCGTGCGCTGCTGCGGGCCGTCGCCGACGATGCCGACCTCGAAGTACCGAGCCCGACCTTCACCCTGGTGCAGACCTACGACCTGCGCCTGCCGCTCGCCCATCTCGATCTCTATCGCCTTTCCGGTCCCGACGAACTCGACGAGATCGGCTTCGACGAGATCCTGCGAGACCGCGCCGTGCTGATCGAATGGCCCGATCGCGCCGGCGATCGCCTGCCCGACGACGCGTTGATCGTCGCCCTGGCGTCGGGAGCCGGGCCGACCGCCCGCGTCGCCCGCCTCGTCGGTCCGGCCGAGCGCTGGCGCGACAGGCTCGTCCGCACCGCCGGCCTGCGCGCCTTCCTCGCCGCCGCCGGATGGGCCGACGGCCATCGCCGCCATCTCCAGGGCGACGCCTCCACCCGGTCCTACGAGCGGGTTCGTCGCGATGACGAGACCGCGGTGCTGATGAACCATCCGCCCGAGCCCGACGATGACGCCGCCCGCGCCCGCGTCGCCGCCCGGGCCGCCGCCAAGCTCGCCGAGGGGCCGCGCCCCTTCCTCGCCTTCGCCCTCGGCCTCGCCGACCTCGGTGTCTCGGTGCCAGGCGTTCTCGCGCACGACCTGCGTGAGGGATACATGCTGCTCGAGGATCTCGGATCCGACCTCTGCGTCGCAGGGTCGCCGCCGCGGCCGATTCCGGAGCGTTACCGCGCCGCCGTCGAACTCCTCGCCGATCTCCACGGTCGCGATCTGCCGGCGACGCTCCCCGACGGCACGACCGGCACCTGGACCATCCTCGCCTACGACCGCGCCAACTACGAGGCCGAGGTCACGGTGTTTCTCGACTGGGGGGTGCCGCATCTCCTCGGTCGTCCGGCGACGGCGGAGGAGAGGGCGAGTTTCCTCGCCCTGTGGCGACCGCTCTTCGACGAGATCCTGGCCGGTCCGACGACCTGGTGTCTGCGCGACTACCACTCGCCCAACCTCCTGTGGCTGCCGACCCGCGACGGCCTCGCCCGTGTCGGCATCCTCGACTTCCAGGACACGATCTTCGGCCATCCCGCCTACGACGTGGCGAGCCTCGCCCAGGATGCGCGCGTCGACGTCGCCTCCGACCTCGAGGCGGACCTGATCGCCGCCTATGGCGCCGCACGGCGCGCCCGCGACCCCGATTTCGACGAGATCGGTTTCCGCCGCGCCTATGCGATCCTCGCCGCTCAGCGCAACACCCGCATCCTCGGCGTCTTCGCCCGGCTGAAGGCGCGTGACGGCAAACCGCACTATCTCGCCCACCTGCCGCGCCTCTGGGGATACCTCGCCCGCGTCCTCGACGAACCGGTGTTGCACCCGTTGAAGCTCTGGTATGAGGAGGCCGTGCCGGCCGACCGGCGCGGCGGGGTACGCTTCGGCTGACCCCGGTGCGCCGCGACCGTCGCTCCTCACATGCCCAGAGCCGCCCCGCCGAGACCTGCATGTCCGCGTCCGACCACCGCCGTCCCACCCACGCCATGGTGCTCGCCGCCGGTCTCGGCAAGCGTATGCGCCCGCTCACCGCCACCACTCCGAAGCCGCTGATCGAGGTCGCCGGTCGTTCGCTGGTCGATCACGGCATCGCCAAACTCGAGGCCGCCGGCGTCGAGGTCTGCGTCGTCAACGTCCACTACCTCGCCGACCTCGTCGAGGTTCATGTCGGCAAGTGGGCCGCGCCGCGGATCGTCGTCTCCGACGAGCGCGCCGCGCTGCTGGAGACCGGTGGCGGCATCGTCAAGGCGTTGCCGCATCTGGGGGCGGAGCCGTTCTACGTCTACAACTCCGACAGTTTCTGGATCGAGGGCATCCGCTCCAATCTCGATCTCCTGGCCCGCCGCTGGGACGACGCGACGATGGACGGCCTGCTTCTGCTGTCGCCGACCGTCGGCTCGATCGGTTATTCCGGCGCCGGTGATTTCCTGATGGACGAAACCGGCCGCCTCACCCGGCGGGCAGAGCGGCGCATCGCCCCTTTCGCCTACGCCGGGGCCGCCATCTTCCACCCCCGCTTCTTCCGCGACGCCCCGACCGGCGCCTTCTCGCTCAACCGCCTGTTCGATCGGGCGCTGGCGGAGGGCCGCCTCTACGGCCAGCGTATGGAGGGGGTGTGGCTCCACGTCGGCACGCCGCAGGCGATCGTCGAGGCCGAACGCGCCATCGCCGAGAGCGCCGACTGAGGCGGGGGAGGGGGACCGGATGACCGCCGCGCCGGATGCGTCCCCCTCGCGCCGATCGCCCGATCGCCCGCCTCGCGTCGCCTCGATCGATGCCGGCCGCCCCTTCCTGCCGACCCTGGTGGACGCCCTGCTCGACGGCGCGCTGCTGCCCGGTTTCCGTTGGGATCGCCTCGACCCGACGGCTCTCGCCGACGTCCTGATCCTGGTGCCGACGCGCCGTGCCGCCCGCGCTCTCGAGGCGACCTTCCTCGCCGCCGTCGTCGCCCGCGGCGGGCCCGAGGTGACGCTGCTGCCGACCATCCGCCCGTTCGGCGACGTCGATGCCGACGAGGACCTCTTCGCCGACGACGGCGACGACGAGCCCGTGGCGACGCCGCTGGAGCGCCGTCTGGTCATGGCGCGCCTGGTGCTCGGCTGGACCCGGGCACTGGCGGGCGCCCTGCTCAACCCGGCGACCGGTGCCGCCCCGACCCTCCCGTCGAGCCCGGCGGAGGCGGTGCGTCTGTCGACGGCGCTGCTCACCCTGATGGATCAGGTGGTGTCGCAGGGGGTCGACTGGCGCCGCCTCGACGATCTCGTCCCCGACGACTACGCCGCCTACTGGCAGATGACTCGCGCCTTCCTCGCCATCGTCGCCGATACCTGGCCGAAGCATCTCGCCGAGCGCGGTCTCGCCGATCCGGCGGTGCGCCGCCATGCCGCCGTCCGCCGCGAGGCCGCCCGCCTCGCCGCCGCTCCGCCGAACGGGCCGGTGATCGCCGCCGGTTCCACCGGTTCGGTGCCGTCGACAGCCGATCTCATCGCGGTGGTGAGCCGGCTCGAGAACGGTGCGGTGGTGCTGCCCGGCCTCGACTTCGATCTCGACGCCGCAGCCTGGGCCGCGCTCGAGCCCGTCGACGGTGTCGGCGAGCCGGTGCCCGGTCATCCCCAGTACGGCCTGCGGCTGCTCCTCGACCGGCTCGGCGTCGACCGTGGCGACGTCCTCCGCCTCGCCCCGCCGCGTGAGGCGAAAGCGGCGGCGCGTGCCCGCCTGCTCTCCGAGAGCCTGCGCCCGGCGGAGACCTCGGAAAGCTGGGCCGACTTCGCCGCGGCGATCCGCGCCGGCACCTTCGATCTCCTCGGCGCCCTCGACGGCATGGCGGTGATCGAGGCCAAGAGCGAGGCCGAGGAAGCGCTCGCCGTGGCGTTGGCGCTGCGCGAGGCGGTCGAGGACCCGACCCGGACGGCGGCGCTCGTCACCCCGGATCGTGTCCTCGCCCGCCGGGTCGCCGCCGAACTCGCCCGCTGGGGGCTGGCGATCGACGACTCCGCCGGCCAACCTTTCGGCCACACCCGCGCCGCGCTCCTCGCCCGGCTCACCGCCGAGGTGGCGCTCGGCGGCTTCGAGCCGGCGGCGGTCGCCGCGCTCCTCGCCCATCCGCTCGCCCGTTTCGGTCGTTCCGCCGGTGCGGCGCGGCGGGCGGCGCGTGTCGTCGAGATGGTGGCGCTGCGCGGTCCGCGGACGTTGCCCTTCGGCCGCGGTCTCCTCGCCGCCTACGACGAACGCGTCACCGCGATCACCGCCGAACGCAGCCGTGAGCCGCGACCGCTGCGCCGCCTCTCTGCCGACACCCTCGCCGAAGGCCGCGATCTTCTCACCGCCCTCGTCGCCGCTCTCGAGCCGCTGGAGAGCCTCGCCGGTCGCGGCGACGTCACCGTGCCGACACTGCTTTCCACCCACGTGGCGGCGCTGACGGCGATCGCCCGCGACGACACCGGCTCCGACGCCGCCCTCTACGACGGCGAAGACGGCGCCGCCCTCGCTGCCGCGCTCGCCGACTTCGAACGTGCCGCCGCCTCGGAAGGCGCCGAACTCGCCTTCGACGCTGCCGCTTGGCCGGGCTTCTTCGACGCGCTCCTCGGCGACGCCCCGGTTCGCCGGCCGACCGCGCCGGACGCTCGCATCTTCGTCTTCGGCCCGCTCGAGGCGCGGCTTCTCGCCTTCGATCTCGTCGTGCTCGCCGGTCTCGACGAGGGCGTTTGGCCGATCGCCACCCGAACCGATCCCTGGCTGTCGCGACCGATGCGGCGCGACATGACACTCGAAGCGCCGGAGCGCCGTATCGGTCTCTCCGCCCACGATTACGCGCAAGGAGCGGCGGCGCCGCGCGTCGTCCTCGCCCGTTCGGCCCGCACCGGGGGCGCGCCGACGGTGGCCTCGCGCTGGCTTCAGCGCCTCACCACCCTCGTCGGCGACGATGGCCACACCCGCCTGACCCGCGCCGGCGAACGGTTTCTCGTCTGGGCCCGCACCCTCGACGCCGCGTCGTCACCGCCGGCGACCGTCGCGCGGCCCGATCCGAAGCCGCCGCTCGCCTGGCGGCCGACGCGGCTCTCGGTCACCGAGATCGAGACCTGGATCCGCGACCCCTACGCCGTCTACGCCCGCCACGTCCTCGGCCTCGACCCGCTCGACCCGCTCGGCGGCGAAATCGGCGCGGCCGAACGCGGCACCTTCGTCCACGAGGTTCTGGCGCGCTTCGTCGCCGACTGGGACGGCACCGCGAGTCGCCGAGAGGCCGATCGTTTCGCCACAATCGCCGGCGATCTGCTGACCGCCTACGACGCCTTCCCCGAAGTCGTCGCCCTGTGGCGACCGCGGTTGACGGCGATCGCCCGCTGGTGGCTCGCCGCCGATGCCGCCCGTAGCCCACGCGTCGCCGAGCGCCGCACCGAGGTGGGTGGCCGATGGGAGCTGCCGGTCGACGGCGTCTCCTTCACCCTCACCGGCGTCGCCGACCGGCTCGACCTCCTCGCCGACGGCGCGCTCGCCGTGCTCGACTACAAGACCGGCCGGCCGCCGAGCGAGAAGGAGGTGCAGAGCCTGCTCGC
>ERZ1645187.2585-NODE-2585-length-15793-cov-14.209048_pt1 | contig 15793 bp, 9 predicted proteins | sample MGYA00575352_ERZ1645187 | MGnify/ENA primary metagenome ERZ1645187 (study PRJEB40837, sample SAMN11349314) | freshwater sediment metagenome | isolation source: river sediment | host: Sediment | place: India: Wazaribad , New Delhi | collected 2017-02-21 ... | reverse complement strand
CGAGGTGCTGTCGGGGCGGCTGTTCGAGCTGATGGCGCTGATCGAGGAGACGGCGAGCCAGGGGCTCGAGGCGCGGGTCGCCGCCTTTCTGATGCGTCGCAGCAAGGGCGGGCGCGAAATCACCGTCACCCAGGAACAGATCGCCCGTCATCTCGCCACCTCGCGCGAGGTGGTGTCGCGCGTGTTGCGCGGCCTCGTCGCCCGGCGGCTGATCGCCACGACGCAGCGCCGCATCACGCTTCTCGATCCCGCGGCGCTGGCCGCCGTCGCCGAGTGAGGCGACGCCGTCGATTTCGGAACCTTCGTCATGTTCGAATCGTCCCTTCTGCTCCTCACGGGGCTGGGAGCGGTCGTCGTCGGTCTCACCGCGGCGATCCTCATCGTGTGGCGCGATCTGGCGCCGGTCGCGCGGCTGACGCCGGCCGGGCGGGTCGGTCTGGTGGTGGCGCTGGGCGGCGGGGTCATCGCCTTCGCCATCAAGCTGACGGTGATCGAGACATTGTCGCTGACCGGCCGCGAGCGGTTGGCGCCGGTGCTGACCGCGCCGGAGCCGGTCGATCCGGGACCGAGGATCGAGGTCGGGCGGCCGCTGTGGCAGCCGTTGCCACTGGAAGCGCCGGCGCCGGCCGACAATCCGACGACGCCGGAGAAGGTGGCGCTCGGGGCCAAGCTGTTCTTCGACACCGAGCTGTCGCGCGATCGCACGCTGTCGTGCGCCTCCTGCCACGATCTCGAGGCGGCGGCCGGCGGCGACGGGCGGGCGACGGCGCGCGGCATCGACGGGCAGATCGGCACGCGCAACACGCCGACGGTGTGGAACGCCGCCTTCCAGGCGCGGCTGTTCTGGGACGGACGGGCGCGCAGTCTCGAAGACCAGGCGCTGGGGCCGATCGCCAATCCGATCGAGATGGGCGCCGATCTCGGCGAGGTGGTGAGCCGGCTCAGGGCGCGGGCGGACTATCGCGAGGCCTTCGCCCGGGCCTTCGGGGCGGAAGCGGCGATCGACGAGACCGCGGTGGCGCGGGCGCTGGCCGCCTACGAGCGCACGCTGATCACCCCCGACGCGCCGTTCGACCGGTTTCTGCGCGGCGACCGCACGGCGCTCAGCGCGCAGCAGATCCGCGGCATGTCGCTGTTCGAGACGGTCGGCTGCGTCGTCTGCCATGCCGGGCCGGGGTTCAGCCGGGCGAGCCTCCTGGCGCCGGAGGGCGGGTCGGCGGCGTTCCGGCTGTTCCCGTCGCTGCCGTCGCGTTACGAGACCACCTATCGCCTCACCGAGGATCGCGGCGCGGCGAAGAGCGGGCGGGCCGGGCTGTGGCGGGTGCCGTCGCTGCGCAACGTGGCGCTGACCGGGCCGTGGTTCCACAACGGGGCGGTCGACGATCTCGCGGAAGTGGTGCGGATCATGGCGACGGTGCAGGCGGGGCGCGCCGTCGGCGACGGGCCGGTGGCGACGGAGGTCGAATGGTCGGCGGAGAGCGGGCGGCTCACCCGGCGCACGCCCTCGCCGCTGCGGGAGGCGGACGTCGACGACATCGTCGCCTTTCTGAAGGCGCTGTCGAGCGATCGGCTGGTCGCCGCGCGGCGCTGAAACGGGGCCTCGCCGGCCCCCCTCGGCCCACGACCGGTCGATTTTACCGTGGGTTAAGGTTATCGGCCTATGAACGACCGGAGTGTGTGGAACTCCGGGTGTCATGCGTAACCTCGTCGATCGAGCGCTGAAGTCGGCCTGTGTGGTGCTCGTCGCGGGGCTCGCGGCGTGTGCGCCGCGGCTCGCCTCGGAGCCGGTCCACACCGGCTCGGTGGCGGCGCAGATCCGCGCAGATCTCGCCGCCGACACCAGTCTTTCCGTCCGGCCGCTCGACGTCCACGACGCCGTCGCCCGCACGCTGATCCACAATCAGGAGCTTCGGTCGGAACGGCTGGCGCGGCTGCTCGCCGAGGCGGATGCCGGGCTCGCCACCGCCGAGATGCTGCCGGAGGTGGTCGCCTCGTCGCAGGTCTATGCGCGTTCCAACGTGGCGGCGACGTCGTCGGCGAGTGCGGCGGCGCCGACGGTGCGCGGCGGTTATGCGGTCGGGTCCGAGCGGGTGTCGCGCAGCCGCGATCTCTCGATGTCGTGGAACGTGCTCGACTTCGGCGTCTCGTATTTCCGGGCGCGGCAGGCGGCGCACAAGGCGCAGATCGCCGCCGAACAGCAGCGGCGGACCACCGCGGTGCTGATCGAGGAGACGCGCGTCGCCTTCTGGCAGGCGCTGGCGCTGCAACGGCTCGACGCGGGCCTCACACGGCTCGACGGCGAAATGGCGCGGGCGATCGCCGATGCCGGACGGCTGCGGGCGGCCGGGCTGACCGATCCGGTCGAGGCGCTGTCGAGCGAACGCGATCTCCTGTCGGTGCGGCGCGAGCTCGATCAGCAGCGCAAGGGGCTGGTCGGAGCCGATCTGCGGCTCAGGGCCCTGATGAACTTCCCCGAGACGGCGCCGCTGGTGCTGGTCGATCGGCCGGCGCCGACGATCCCGGCGGTGGGGCGGGCGAGCTTCGGGTCGATCGCCGAGGCGGTGCTCGTCAACCGGCCGGAGATCCGGCAGGCGGCGCTCGAACAGCGGATCACGGCGGAAGAGGCGCGGATCGCGCTGCTCGAGCTGGTGCCGAACCTGCAACTGGTGCTCGGCGATCAGCTCGACCAGAACCCGTTCCTGCTCAACCAGGGTTGGGTGTCGTTGGCGAGCCGGGCGTCGTGGCAGATCGTCAAGCTGTTGCAGTATCCGGCCAAGTCGCAGGTGATCGCCGGGCAGGGCGATCTCGCCCGCCAACGCACCCGCGCCCTGGCGATCGCGGTGATCCTGCAGGCGGAGGTGGCGCTCGCCCGGCTCGATCAGGTGCAGCGCGAGCATCGCACGCTGGTCGATCTGGCGCGGGTGCAGCGGCGGCTGGCGACGCAGGTCGAGATCCAGAGCCATGTCGGGCGGTCGGGCGCGCAGGTCGCCACCCTCGAGCGGATGAACGCGCTGCTCGCCGAGGCGCGGCGCGACGCCGTCGCCGGCGAGGTGCAGGGGGCGCATGCCGCGGTGCTGACCAGTTTCGGCTTCGATCTCGCCGACGCCGACGTCGCCAGCGGTCGCAGCGTCGACGAAGTGGCGGCCGGCCTCAGGGCTGCCGAAGCGGCGGCCTTCGGGCGGGCGGCGGGGGCGGTGCGGATCGCCGGGGTGGCGCCGGGCGCGGAGGGGCGGCGATGAAACAACGCCTCGTCCAGATCGTCGCCGTCGTCTGCGGTCTCGCGGTCGCCTCGTCGTGGCTGGTGCCGAGCCCGTGGCCGGGCGACGAGCCGCCGCTGCGCGCGGTGCGGGCGGCACGGCCGGCGACGCCGGCGATCGCCTTTTCCGGCATGACGCTGCGCAGCGGCGACGTCGATCCGATCGCCGTCGGCTCGGTGCCGGCGGGTGCGGGAACGATCGCCGGCGCCGTGGCCCCGGCGACGGCGCGGGCGGTGGTCAAGGCGGAGCAGACGGTGGCGATCAGCGCCGAGATCAACGCCCGGATCACCGAGATGCCCTATCGCGAGGGCGAGCGTTTCCGGGCCGGGGCGACGCTGGTCGCCTTCGACTGCCGGCGCACCCAGGCGGAACTGGCGGCGGCGACGGCGGCGCTGGGGCTCGCCCGCAACGCCCACGACACGGCGCGGCAGCTGCACAAGCTCGGCGCGGCCGGCGTCTTCAACGTGCGGCAGGCGCAGTTCGAGACCGACAAGGCGGCGGCCGAGGTGGCGGCGCTGGAGGCCAAGCAGGGGACCTGCGTGATCCGGGCGCCGTTCGACGGGGTGGTGGCGGAGAAGCTCGCCGCGGCGCACGAGGTGGTGGCGCCGAACCAGCCGCTGCTGCGCATCGTCGACACCGCCGATCCCGAGCTGCAACTGATCGTGCCGTCGGCGTGGATCGACCGGCTGTCGGCCGGCCTCGCCTTCGAGGTCGAGATCGACGAGAACCGGCGGCGCTACGGCGCGCGGGTGCAGAGCGTCTCGGGCGCGGTCGATCCGGTCAGCCAGACGGTGCGGGTGCTCGCCCGTTTCGAGGGACAGCCGAGCGAGGTGGCGCCGGGGATGAGCGGCGTCGCCCGTTTCACCCTGCCGGGAGGCGAGCGATGAGCCCGGCCGAGCCGCAACGCCGTCCGCCGAGCGTCGGCGCCGCGGGGCCGGTGCCGCAGCGCCTGGTGGTCGGGCCGGCGGGGGCGAGCGGGCGGGTGCGGCCCGTCGCCGCCGCTTCGCCGTCGCCCTCCCCTGCCGCGTCCGCTTCCGCAGCCCCCTCCCCCGCCGCGGCGACCCGATCGGCGGCGACGGTGGCCAAGCCGGCGGAGGCGACGGCGACGCCGCCGATCGCGGTATTCGTCGATCTCGAGGACGCCTTCCGCAAGGCGCGCGATCTCGACACGCTGCGTACCGCGCTGGTCACCGGCGCGCGGCGGCTCGCTCCTTACGACTGCGCGCTGTTTCTGGAGCGCGACGCGCCGCTCGCCCGGCGGCTGGTCGCCGGCGATCGGCCGCAGTGGCGGGTGACGGCGGCGAGCGGCGTGTCGAGCCTCGATCGGCGGGCGCCGTTGCCGCAGACCTTCGAGGCGATGATTTCGGCGCTGGCGGCGAGCGACGAGAGCGAGCTGCAACGGATGCAGCGGTCGGTTCTCGACGTGGAGAGTGCCGGCGAGGCGTTGGCGGAACAGGCGGCGGCGTTTCCGCATCTCCTGTGGGTGCCGATCGCGCGGCCGGACGGCTCGCCGCTCGGGGCGCTCGCCGCCTTTCGGGCCGAGGCGTGGGCGCCGGGGCCGAGCAATCTGCTCGCTTCGCTGGCCGGTCCGTTCGGCCATGCCTTCGCGGCGCTGGCCGACGGCGGCACGGCACGGCGACGGCTCGACGCCGTGCTCGGCCGCGGGCGGTTCGCGCTCGGCGCGGCGATCGCGGCGGTGCTGGTGCTGGCGCTGCCGGTGCGGATGACGGTTCTGGCGCCGGCCGAGGTGGTCGGGGCGCGGCCGACTCCGGTGGCGGCGCCGCTCGACGGACAGGTGCGCGAGATCTTCGTCGAGCCGGGCGACACGGTCGCCGCCGGAACGCCGCTGTTCGACCTCGTCGACACGCGGGCGCGCAACGACGTCGAGGTGGCGGAGAAGGCGCGCAGCGTCGCCACCGCCAAGCATCGCCGCGCGGTGCAGAACGCGGTCGCCAATCATCGCGACGGCCAGGAGATCGCGGTGGCGCGGGCCGATCTCGACGTCGCGGAAGCGGAACTGGCGCTGGCGCGCGACGTGCTGGCGCGTTCGCGGGTGAGTGCGCCGCGCGACGGCGTCGTGGTGTTCTCCGGCCGCTCGGAATGGATCGGCAAACCGATCACCACCGGTGAGCGGGTGATGGAAGTGGTCGACCCGCAGGCGATCGAGCTGAAGATCGATCTGGCGGTGGCCGATGCGATGGCGTCGGCGGTCGGGACGACGGTCGGCCTCTTCCCCGACGGCGATCCGACGCGGATGGTGGCGGCGACGGTCGAGCGGATCGGTTATCGGCCGGTCGCCAACGGCGAGCGGCAGATGGTCCATCGCGTCTTCGCCGGCTTCACCGATCCGAGTGCGACGCGGCTGGGAGCGCGCGGCACGGCGCGGATCGACGGCGAGCGGGTGCCGCTCGCCTTCCATCTGTTCCGGCGGCCGATCGCGGCGCTGCGTCAGAAGCTCGGGCTCTAGCCATGACGGCCGCCGCCCCGACCCCGTCCGCGCCGCTGCCCGCCGTTCTGCCGACGCTGCGGGCCGAACTGCAGTTCCTCGAGGGGCCGCGCGATCACCACGGGCGGGCGAGCCTGCAGATCGTCGATCCGGTGCGCAACGCCTATTTCCGCCTCGCCCATCCGGCGGCGAGCGCGCTGAGGGCCTGGCGGGCGGAGGCGCCGGCGGCGTTTCGGGCGCGGGTGGCGAGCGAGCGCGGCGTGGCGATCGACGAGGCGCAGCTCGCCGAGCTCGTCGCCTTCCTGCATCGCAACGAGCTGACCACCGCCGACCGGCAGGCGTCGTGGCGGGAGATCGCGGCGAGCGCGGCGCGGCGCGAGGGGCTCCTCACCCGGCTCGCCCATTCCTACCTGTTCTTCCGCATTCCGCTGATCGATCCCGACCGCCTGCTCGACCGGGTGGCGCCGGCCTTCGGCTTCCTGGAGAGCCGCGGCTTCCGCATCGCCTTCGCCGCGATGATGGCGGTCGCGGCGTGGCTGATCGGCCAGCGGTTCGAGGCGTTCACGGCGAATGTCGCGGCGTCGCTGACCCTCGATCGGCTGGCGCTCTATGCGGTCATGCTGTTCGGCCTCAAGGTGGTGCACGAGTTCGGACATGCGATCGTCGCCAAGCGCGCCGGGTGCCGGGTGCCGACGATGGGCGTGGCGGTGATGCTCGGGGTGCCGGTGCTCTACACCGACACCACCGACACCTGGCGGCTCACCGATCGGCGTCGGCGGCTCGGCGTGGTGCTGGCCGGCGTCGGGGCGGAAATGCTGGTGGCCGGGGTGGCGCTGTTCGCGTGGTCGTTCCTGCCGGAGGGGGCGCCGCGGCAGATCGCCTGTGCGCTGGCGACGCTGTCGGTGGTCACCTCGCTGACCCTCAATCTCAATCCGTGCATGCGTTACGACGGCTATTTCGCGCTGTCGGACCTGCTCGACGTGCCCAATCTGCAGGAGCGCGGCTTCACGCTGGCGCGCGAGCATCTGCGCCATGTGCTGCTCGGGCTGCCGCGGCCGGCGGTCGAGGACATGGCGGCAGCCAAGGTGCCGGTGGTGATCGGCTGGGCCTATCTCACCTGGGTCTATCGGCTGGGGCTCTATCTCGGCATCGCCGCGCTGGTCTATGCGATGGCGTTCAAGGTGCTCGGCCTCGTCCTCTTCGCCTTCGAGGTGGCGTGGTTCCTGGTGCGGCCGCTGTGGCTCGAGGGGCGGGTGTGGTGGCAGATGCGCGGCGAGATCGCGCCGCGACCGCGGGCGCGAGCGACGGCGATCGCCGCGGTCGTCGTGGTGGCGGCGAGCGCGCTGCCGTGGAACCGGGTGGTGGAGGCGCCGGCGGTGCGGGTCGCGCGGGCCGAGGCGAGCCTGCATGCGCGGATGCCGGCGCGGGTCGTCGAGGTCGCGGTCGTCGACGGGGCCGATGTGGCGGCCGGGCAGATCGTGGCGCGGCTGGAGGCGCCGAGCATCGCGGCGCAGCGGCGGCGGACGCTCGCCGAGATCGCGGCGCTCGAGGCGCGGCTCGCCCGGGCTCCGGCGCTCGACGGCGAGCGGGAGGCGATCCCGGTGATCGCCTCGCAACTGGAAACCGCACGCGAGCGGCTCGTCGGTCTCGACCGGCTCGACGGCGATCTCGTGGTGCGGGCGCCGATCGACGGGGTGGTGGTCGATCTCGACCCGGGGCTCGCTGCCGGGGTGTGGATCGGGCCGGGACAGGAGATCGGCCGGATCGTCGCGCCGCAGGGAACCGCGGTGCGGGCGCTGGTGGAGCGCACCGAGGCGGCCCGGCTCGGCGAAGGTGCTACGGCGGTGTTCGTGCCGGAGGCGGGAACGGGGGCGCGGACGACGCTGCGGGTGGTGGCGATCGGCGAGGCCAACGAGCGGCGGATCGCCGATGCGATCCTCGCCGACGTGGCCGGTGGACCGGTGGCGACGGTCGAGGATCCGGACGGGCCGACACCGCGGGCGGCGCTGGTGGCGGTGACGCTGGAGAGCGGTGCCGGAGCACCGGCCTTCGTCGAACGCGGCACGGTGCGGATCGCCGCGGCGGGGGAGAGCCCGATCGCCGCGGCGGGGCGGCGGATCGTGCGCGTGCTCGCCCGAGAAAGTGGATTCTGAACGCTTCCTCACCGACTTCGATCGAATTCGAGTTCAGAAATCGACAAGACCTCGAGCATAGATTGAAGCCCGACCTTCCCCAGGGTCCCCTGCCGCGCGCAGCGACGGCGTCCGGGACCCGCTTCCTTCCGAGGCTCGGTATGCCGTTCTTCAAGTCCTTCGCCAAATCCCGTGCCGCAGCCGTGTCGGAGGATCGGTCGAGGCCGTCGCCGGCCGTCGGGCTGACGGCACTGGAGAAGCGGTGGGTGTTCGACGCGGCGCTGGCCGGGGAACTGGCGGGGCTCGTGGAGGCGAAAGCGGCGACGCACGATCCGTCGGTCGACGACGGTTCGCTCGGGGCGATGCTGGCGGCGGCGAGCGCGCCGGTGGCGACCACGGCCGACACGTCGGCGGCGGCGCACGAGATCTGGATCGTCGACGGCGGTGTCGAGAACCGCGAGGCGCTGATCGCCGGGCTGCCGGCGGGCGCCGAGGTGGTGGTGCTCGATCCGGCACGCGACGGCGTCACGCAGATTGCCGAGGCGCTTGCCGGGCGCAGCGGCATCGACGCGGTGCACGTCTTCGCGCACGGCTCCTCGGGCGAGTTGAGCCTGGGGTCGTCGCTGCTCGACGCCTCGACGATGAACGGCGTCTATGCTTCGACGCTCGCCGAGATCGGCAGCCATCTCTCGGCGAATGCCGACCTGATGATCTACGGCTGCGACTTCGCCGAAGGGACCGAGGGCGCGGCGGCGGCCGATCTGCTGGCCTCGCTGACCGGCGCCGACGTCGCCGCCTCGACCGACCTCACCGGTTCGGCGGCGCTGGGCGGCGACTGGGTGCTCGAGCATCATTCGGGTGCGATCGAGGCGCGCAGCGTCGCGATCGACGGCTGGGACGGCACTCTGGCGGTGGCGATGATCTCGGCCGGCGGCGCGCCGACCACCAACGGTCTGCACAATGTCGGCGCCCAGGCGACCTGGGCCAACGTCGCCACCGTCGGCGGTCAGCCGGTCGACATTCGCGCCACGGTGATCTCGGCCGATGCCGGCGCCACGGTGACCTTCGGCGTCACCGGCGACGATCTGCGCATGGAGCTGGAAAACGGCACGGCGCGGGTGCAGTGGGAGCTGTTCCAGGCCGGAACGGCCATCCCGGTCGCCGCCGACATCAACTTCCAGATCACCGACCTCGACGGCGCCTCCGTCGAGAGCGTCTCGGCGGCGACGACCAGCTACACGGTCGAAGCGGCGACCAATCTCGCGGTGTCGACGAGCCTCGGCGTCACCACCGCGGCCGGCACGCAGAACCAGAACAGCGAGAGCACCTCGATGATCCGGTTCAGCTGGGCCGGCATCAGCTCGATGACCGTCGACTATTCGGCGACCGTCGGCACCGACATCCGCATCTTCAACCACGACGGCGATCTCGATCTCGCCTTCTCCTCGCCGGTGACGGTGGGGACGCCGGTGCTCGACCTCGACGCCAACACCGGCGGCAGCAACTACGCCACCACCTTCACCGAGAACGGGCCGTCGATCGGCATCGTCGATCCGACCGTCGACATCACCGGCTCGACCAACGTGCAGTCGGCGACGATCGTGCTGACCAACGCCAAGCCGGGCGACACGCTGAGCCTCGGCAGCCTGCCGGGCGGGATCACCGGCAACGTCGACACCTCGGTCGGCGGGCAGATCACGGTGACGCTCGCCGGCAACACCACCGCCGCCAATTACGAGACGGCGCTGCGGGCGATCGGCTTCGCCAATTCCTCCGACACGCCGGACACCACGGCGCGCACCGTGACCTTCACCCTGCAGAGCGGGCCCTACACCTCGGCGACCTCGACGACGACCATCGCCGTGGTGCCGGTCAACGATCCGCCGGTGGCCGGCGACGACACCTATCGGACGCCGATCGACACGGCGATCACCCGCTCGGTCGCCGGCAACGACAGCGATCCGGAAGGCGACACGCTGACCTTCGCCGTCGGCACCGGTCCGGCGCACGGTACGCTCTCCTTCAACGCCAACGGCAGCTTCACCTATACGCCGAGCGCCGGCTGGTTCGGCACCGACACGTTCACCTACACCGCCAACGACGGCAACGGCGGCACCGACACGGCGACGGTGACGATCGTCGTGAACACGCCGCCGGTGGCCGGCGACGATACGGTGACGACCGCCACCAACACCCCGGTCAATGCCTCGGTCGCCGGCAACGACAGCGATGCCAACGGCGATCCGCTGACCTTCGCGGTGGCGACCACTCCCAGCCACGGCTCGGTGACGGTCAATGCCGACGGCAGCTACACCTATACGCCGACCTCCGGCTATGCCGGCGCCGACAGCTTCACCTACACGGTCTCCGACGGCCAGGGCGGCACCGACACCGCCACGGTGAACGTCACCGTGCTGAACGGGGCGCCGGTGGCGGTCACCGACACGGTGTCGACCGGCTATCAGACGCCGCTGAACAGCACCGTCGCGGCCAACGACAGCGACCCCAACGGCGATCCGCTGACCTTCGCGCTGGCCACCGGGCCGAGCAACGGCTCGGTGAGCGTCGCGGCGAACGGCAGCTTCACCTACACGCCGAACGCCGGATACAGCGGTGCCGACAGCTTCACCTACACCGTCTCGGACGGCAACGGCGGTTCGGCGACGGGGACGGTGAACGTCACCGTCGGCACCAATCCCAACAGCCCGCCGGTGGCGGTCGACGACAGCGTGACCACGGCGACCAACACGCCGGTCAATGCCTCGGTCGCCGGCAACGACAGCGATCCAAACGGCGATCCGCTGTCCTTCGCGCTCGCCACCGGGCCGAGCCACGGTTCGGTGACCGTCGCCGCCGACGGCAGCTACACCTACACGCCGACCAGCGGCTATGCCGGTGCCGACAGCTTCACCTACACGGTCTCCGACGGGCGCGGCGGCACCGCCTCCGCGACGGTGAACGTCACCGTCAGCAACGGCGCTCCGGTCGCCGGTGCCGATACGGTGTCGACGCCGGCCAATACGCCGGTCAACGCCACGGTCGCCGGCAACGACAGCGATCCGAACGGCGATCCGCTGTCCTTCGCGCTCGCCACCGGGCCGAGCCACGGCTCGGTGACCATGGCGGCCGACGGCAGCTACACCTATACGCCGACCAGCGGCTACAGCGGTGCCGACAGCTTCACCTACACCGTCTCCGACGGCCATGGCGGCACCGCCACCGCGACGGTGAGCGTCACCGTCAGCAATGCGGCGCCGGTGATCGGGGTGATCGCCGCGCAGACCGGCATCGATCGGCAGGTGGTCAGCCTCGACGTCGGGGCGCTGACCACCGACGTCGACGGGCCGAGCCGCAGCTTCTCGGCGACCGGCCTGCCGCCGGGCCTCGCCATCGACAGCGTGACCGGCGTGATCTCGGGCACGCTCGACCGGGCGGCGTCGGTCTCCGGCAGCGGCGGAACGGGCAACTATACGGTGGTCGTCACGGTGGTCGACGGGGCCGGCGGCAGCGCCAACCGCAACTTCGGCTGGACGGTCACCAATCCGGGGCCGACCGCGGTCGACGACACCTTCACGACCAGCTCCGGCACCCCGGTCTCCGGTTCGGTCGCCGGCAACGACGGCGATCCGGACGGCGACGCGCTGACCTGGGCGCCGCTGACCACGCCGGGGCACGGCACCGTCGCCTTCGCCTCCGACGGCACCTTCACCTACACGCCGACCGGCGGCTGGGCGGGAAGCGACAGCTTCACCTATCGGGTCACCGACGCGCAGGGGGCGGTGGCCAGCGCCACGGTGACCGTCACCGTCGCCAACCGCGCGCCGACCCCGGTCGGCACGGTCGCCGACCGGACCGGTGCCGATGCGTCGAGCGTGACGCTCGACACCTCGACCGCCTTCACCGACGCCGACCTGCAGGCGCTGACCTACACCGCCACCGGGCTGCCGCCCGGCCTGTCGATCAACCCGGTGACCGGCGTGATCTCCGGCACCATCGACCGCGGCGCTTCTGGCAGCACCGGCACCGGTTCCTTCGCGGTGACGGTGACGGCGACCGACCCCTATGGCGCGGCGGCGGCGCAGAGCTTCGTGTGGCGGGTGACCAATCCGCAGCCGGTCGCGGTCGCCGACACGTTCTCGACCACCGGCACGACGCAGATCAACGGCTCGGTCGCCGGCAACGACTGGGATCCGGACGGCGATGCGCTCGGCTTCACCCTGGTCGGTCAGGCGGCGCACGGCACGGTGACCTTCAACGCCGACGGATCGTTCGCCTACCGGGCGCACGATCTCTTCGCCGGCACCGACACCTTCACCTATCAGGTGCGCGACGCCAACGGCGGCACCGCGACGGCGACGGTGACGGTGCAGGTGGCGGCGCCGACGACGCTCAGCGGGCGCTACATTTGTCTGACGACCTTCGGCGATCTCAGCGCGTTCAAGCGGGCGATGAACGTCTCGACGACGGCCTCGGTCTTCACCGGCGGGCGGTCGACGATCAATCCGTTCCTGTCGCGCTGGATGGCGCGACGCTGAGGCGGCTCACCACTACGAAACGACGAGAGCCCCGGATCGCTCCGGGGCTCTCGTCGTTTTTCAGCGCGACATCCGGTCGGGGAGGCGCTCAGTATTTGGCGACGACGGGCAGACGCTGCGCCGGGGCCGGGGCGGGCTTGGCGTCGAGGGCCCAGCGCGCGCCGACGCGCAGGTCGTGGCTGGCGAGGCCGCCGACCTTGATCGGCGAGCCGATGGCGCCGCAATCGCAGGCGACGAGGCTGGTGCTCGCGGTCTTGCCGAGGTTCAGATAGCGATAGCTCGCCTCGACGGTCAGGCGATCGTCGACGGCCCAACCGACGCCGCCCATCAGCGCCCAGGCGAACGAATAGTTGGTCTTCGGGGCGGAGACGCCGTGCGACACCTCCGTGAGCCCGCCGATCTGGCCATAGGGCGCGGTGTCGGACCAGAAGGCGACCGAGGCGAGGTTGACGCCGCGCAGGTCGCTCACGGTGTTGCGGGCGATGCCAACGCCGGCGCCGACGAAGGGGGTGAAGCGGTTCCAGGTGCCGATGTCGACATAGGCGTTGACGAGGGCGACCTGCGACTGGACCTTGCCGGTGTAGACGCTGGTCAGGTCGGCGACGGTCTGGCCACGGGCGTTGGCGAGTGTGATGTTGCTGACGCCGTCGAGCGAGGAGCCGGAGCGCAGTTCCCAAGTGGTGTCGACGCGGAAGCGGTCGTCGATGCGCCAGCCGACGCCGACGCCGGCGATGCCGGTGCGCGACAGGCGCTCGCCACCGAAGGCACCGCCGTTGACGGCGACGCTGTCCTGGGTGAAGCCGGAGGTGAGGGGCGAGGCGATGCCGAGGTCGCCGCGCAGATACCAGCCGCCCTGGCCGCCGTCGAAGGCGGCGAGCGGCCCGCGGGCGGACTGTGCGGAGGCGGCGGTCGGCGCGACCGCGACGAGAAGAAGGCCGACGAGGGCCGATCGGAAGGTCATGATCCCACACATTCCCCGGGGGCAACGAACAGGACGACCCTGGGCGAACATGCTTAATTTTCGGTAAAATTTTCCGTCCGCCGATCCTCAGCGCTCCGTGGCGGCATCGTGCAAGTCGTTGAAGGAACGGCCTGACGAGGCGAGGTGGGCGCGCATCTCGCGGGCGGCGGCGTCGCGGTCGCCGCGCAGCACCGCCTGGACGACGCGGCCGTGTTCGGCATGGGAGACGACGAGGCGGCCGAGGCCGAGGAACTGGGCGCGGCGGAAGGCCAGCACCCGGCGGCGGACGCCGAGCACCGTCTCTTCCAGAAAGGCGTTGTGGGAGGCGGCGTAGAGGAATTCGTGGAAGCGGTCGTTGGCCTCGCGATAGGCGGCGACGTCGCCGACGCGGACCAGTTCGGCGTCGGCGTCGTGCATGGCGGCGAGTTCGGCGCGTTCGGCGGCGGTGGCCGAGGTCGCCGCCCAGGCGGCGCACAGGGCCTCGAGTTCGGCCATCACCGTGAACATCTCTTCGAGGCGGGCGGGATCGAGCGTGGTCACCACGGCGCCGCGGTGGGGGCGGTGTTCGACGAGGCCGGCGGCGGCGAGTTCGCGCAGGGCCTCGCGCACCGGGGTGCGCGACACGCCGAAGCGCTCGGCGAGCGTGGTCTCGTCGAGGGCGACGCCGGGGGCGAGACGGCCGTGGGCGATCTCCTCGGCCAACTGGTCGCGCAGGCGTTCGGCGTGGGTGGCGCCGGCCCGCCGCCGGGGGCGGGAGAGGGTGCCGGGAGCGGCATGTCGACGCGAAACCATCGCTCCTCCGATCGGGTGGCCGTGGGCGGCACGATTCCGGCATGGCGGCGGACCGATCGGTCTGCAGCGGCGGCGAATCCGAGCCTTGCGGCAAATCTTGCAAGAAGGACGCCGCCGATGCGAGCCCACATCCGCTCCTCGAACCCGGGATTGCCGCCTTGACCACCGTTCTTCCGATCATCGACGTCGCCGGGTTGGCCGGTGGCGAGCCCGAGGCGCTCGCGCGGGTCGCCCGCGAATTGGGCAGGGCTGCCCGCGACGTGGGCTTCTTCTACGTGGTCGGCCACGGCATTCCGGCGCATCTGCGCGCCGCGGTGTTCGCCGCCTCGGACGCCTTCTTCGCGTTGCCGCGCGAGGCCAAGGCGGCGCTGGCGATCGAGCGGGTCGGCGACAATCGCGGCTGGGTGGGGCTGGCCACCGAGGCGCTCGATCCGACCACGGCGCCCGATCCGAAAGAGGCGTTCAACATCGGCTTCGACGCGCCGGGGGTGGCGGGGCGCAACGTCTGGCCGGCGGTCCCGGGATTCCGGGCGACGATGGAAGCGTGGTTTTCCGCGGTCTTCCGCCTCGGTCTCGATCTGCATCGGGCGGTGGCGGTCGATCTGGGGGCGCCGGCCGACACGTTCGTCGCCGCCTTCGCCGAGCCGATGGCGACGCTGCGGCTGCTGCACTATCCGCCGGTGGCGGCGCCCGGAGCGGAGGGCCTGGGCGCGGGCGCGCACACCGACTACGGCAATCTGACGCTGCTGGCCACCGACGAAGTCGGCGGGCTCGAAGTGATGCGGCGCGACGGGGTGTGGATCGCCGCGCCGGTGGTCGAGGACGCCTTCGTGGTCAACATCGGCGACTGCCTGATGCGCTGGTCGAACGACGTCTACGTCTCCAATCCGCATCGGGTGGTGGCGCCGCGCGACCGGGTGCGACGTTCGGTCGCCTTCTTCCTCGATGCCTCGCCGGAGGCGATCGTCGCCGCCCTGCCCTCCTGCGTGGCGCCGGGGGAGCGGCCGAAACATCCGCCGATCACGGCGCGCGAGCACCTCGCGGCCCGCCTCGCCGCCTCCTATGCGGCGGCGTTGGGCGAGGCCGGGGCGATCGACGCCGGCCCGCGGGGCGGGTGAACGCCGGGAATTGCACAGATTGTATGTAATGCCTTTTTCTTGATCATTCTGCGTCGCCCGACGGCGCGATCGCAGGCAGAAGCGGGTCTTCGACAGTCGCCGCCACGGCGTCCGCGCCGTGACGATCAGGCGCGCCAGACGTCACAATTCCTTGTTTAATCGAGCTTTTTCGAACGCTACCAGCAGAGCATCCGGCATTTGGCACGTCGATTGCGAGCCAGGGCGGCAGGGGTGCGCCGTTGCATACAATGTGCAGGCCGCCCGTCAGCGAAAGGGCCTCGCATGTCCAAGATCCTGCTTTCCCGTCGTACCCTGCTCAAGTCCGCCGCCGCCGGCCTCGTCACCGCGCCGATGATGGGCCTCGAGCGGGCCGCCGCCGCCGGACTGACGATCGGCATCATCTACGTCGGTCCGCGCGACGACTTCGGCTGGAATCAGGCCCATGCGGTGGCCGCGGTCGAGCTGAAGAAGCTGCCCGGCGTCACGGTCATCGAAGAAGAGAACGTGCCGGAGACGGTGGCGGTCCAGAAGACCATGGAGTCGATGATCAAG
>ERZ1645187.2582-NODE-2582-length-15799-cov-15.446456_pt1 | contig 15799 bp, 16 predicted proteins | sample MGYA00575352_ERZ1645187 | MGnify/ENA primary metagenome ERZ1645187 (study PRJEB40837, sample SAMN11349314) | freshwater sediment metagenome | isolation source: river sediment | host: Sediment | place: India: Wazaribad , New Delhi | collected 2017-02-21 ... | reverse complement strand
TCGGCAACCGCGTGCAGCACGCGCTGCGCGCCTTCACCCCGCGCGACCAGAAGGCCGTGCAGACGGCGGCGCAGACGCTGCGCGCCAACCCGAAGTTCGACGCCGAAAAGGCGATCATGGAACTCGGCGTCGGCGAGGCGCTGGTGTCCTTCCTCGACGAGAAGGGCACGCCCAGCGTGGTCGAGCGCGGCTTCGTGCTCGCGCCCGGCTCGCGCATCGGGCCGATGACGGCGGACGAGCGCGACGCGGCGATCAAGGGCTCGACGCTGTTCGGCCACTACGAGAAGGTGGTGGACCGCGAGTCGGCCTACGAGAAGCTCAAGGAGGCGAAGGAAGCGGCGGCGGCGGAAGCGCCGAAAGTCAGCCGTGGCGAGACGCCGGCCGTGAAGCAGGCGGAGGAGGAATCCGGCGGCATCCTCGGCAGCCTGGGTTCCATCTTCGGCGGCGGCGGCGGGCGTCGGCAGAGCGTGGGCGAGGCGGCGATCAAGTCGGCGGCCCGCACCATGGCCAGCCAGGTCGGCCGCGAGATCGTGCGCGGCGTGCTCGGTTCCATTCTCGGAGGACGGAAGCGCTGAGCGCCCGTGGTTCCGCGGCGGGCGTCTGGCTCGCCGTCCTTGCCGCCTCCGGCTTTTCGGCCAAGGCCATTCTCGTCAAGCTGGCCTATGCCTCGGCGCCGGTCGAAGCGGTGACGCTGCTCGCCCTGCGCATGGCCTTCGCGCTGCCGGTCTTCCTCTGGGTCGGGCTGCGCGAATCCCGCAACGCGCCGCCGCTGTCGCGGCGCGACTGGGCGGCCATCGTCGTCCTCGGCCTGCTCGGCTACTACGGCGCCAGCATCCTCGATTTCCTCGGCCTGCAATACATCAGCGCCGGCCTCGAACGGCTGATCCTGTTCACTTACCCGACCATGACGCTGCTGATCGGCGCGCTGCTCTATGGTCACCGCGTCGGCCGGCGCGAATGGGGGGCCGTCGTGTTGTGCTATCTGGGCATAGGCGCGGCCTTCGCGCACGATCTCAATCTATCGGCCGAGACGACGGCGGTGTGGCTCGGCGCCGGCCTGGTCTTCGGCTCGTCGCTCTCGTATGCGCTGTATCTCGCCGGCAGCGGGGCGATGCTGGCAAGAGTCGGCGTCGCCCGTTTCACGGCCCTGGCCATGCTGGTGTCGACGGCCGCGACGCTGGCGCACTTCGTCGCCACGCAGCCGCTCGCCGCCCTGGTGCAGCCGATGCCGATCTACGGCTACGGGCTGGCGATGGCGGTGTTGTCGACGATCATCCCCGTGTTCGCCCAGTCGGCGGCGATCCGCCGCATCGGCAGCGGACGCGCCGCGCTGATCGGCACCATCGGCCCGCTGCTGACCATCGTGTTCGGCTGGTGGCTGCTGGGCGAGCGGATTTCCGCCTGGCAACTGGCCGGCATGGCGCTCGTGGTCGCCGGCGTCGTGCTGGTCAGCCGGCGAGGCCGAGCCGCTTGACGATCTCCGTCGTCAGGCCCGCCTGGTTCAGCGTGTAGAAGTGCAGGCCGGGCGCGCCGCCCTTGATCAGCCGCTCGCACAGTTCCGTGACGACATCGAGGCCGAAGGCGCGGATCGAGGCCGCGTCGTCGCCGTAGCTTTCGAACTGCTTGCGCATCCAGCGCGGAATCTCGGCGCCGCAGTTGTCGGCGAAGCGCGAGAGCTTGCTGAAGCTGGCGATGGGCATGATGCCCGGAATGATCGGAATGGCGACGCCGGCCTTGCGCGCGTTGGCGACGAAGTGCTCGTAGGCGTCGGCGTTGTAGAAGAACTGCGTGATGGCGGCGTCGGCGCCGGCATCGGCCTTGCGCTTGAAGTGGGCGAGATCCTCGCCGGGGCTTCTCGCCTGCGGGTGGTATTCGGGATAGGCGGCGATCTCGATGCGGAAGGTGTCGCCGGTTTCCGCGCGGATGAACTCGATCAGCTCGTTGGCGTGGCGCAGTTCGCCGGGCTCGGCCATGCCCGAGGGCAGGTCGCCGCGCAGGGCGACGATGCGGCGGATGCCGGCGTCCTGGTAGCGCCGCAGGATCTCGCGAATGCGCGCGCGCGTCGAGCCGATGCACGAGAGATGCGGCGCGGCTTCGAGTCCGGCGGCGCGAATCTCGGCGACCGTGTCGAAAGTGCCATCCTGCGTCGAGCCGCCGGCGCCGAAAGTGACCGAGAAGAAGGCCGGCTTCAGCGCGGACAGTTTCGTCCAGGTGGCGCGCAGCTTCTCCGCGCCCTCGGGCGTCTGCGGCGGAAAGAATTCGATGGAAAGTTCGATGCTCATTTTCTTGTCCAGATGAAGAATTCGCGATTGCCGTCCGCTCCCGTGATCGGACTGTCGAAATAGTCGACGACGGACAGGCCGGCGGCAGCGGCGGCTTCGCGCAGCCGGGCCTCGACGGCGGGGTAAAGCGATGCGTCGCGCACGATGCCGCCCTTGCCGACGTTTTCCGGCCCGACCTCGAACTGCGGCTTGACGAGCAGCAGCATATCGCCATCCTCGGCGAGCAGCGCTGGCAGTTGCGGCAGCACCAGCGTCAGCGAAATGAAGCTGAGGTCGCCGACGATCAGGCCATAGTGGCCATAGTGGCGTGCCGCCACGGCTGACTTTCCCAGCTCGCGCGCATTGACGTTCTCGATGCAGGTTACGCGCGGATCGGCGCGCAGCCTCGGATGCAACTGGCCGTGGCCGACATCGACACCGACCACGCCGGCCGCGCCGGCCTGCAACAGGCAGTCGGTGAAGCCACCGGTGCTCTGGCCGACATCGAGACAGATCCGGCCGTTGACGTCGACGCCGGTGTGTTTGAGCGCGCCGGCCAGCTTGGTGCCGCCGCGCGAGACGTAGCGGTCGAGGTCGTCGTCGATCACATGAAGGTCGGCCGACAGCGGCAGGACGATCGACGGTTTCCCGATCGGCCCTTCCGACCAGGAAACGCGCCCCGCTTCGATCAGCCGCTGCGCCACGGTGCGCGAAGGTGCAAGGCCGCGCTCGACCAGAAGCTGGTCGGCGCGCAGGCCGTCGCGATGCACCGCGGGCGCCGCGACGACCGCGGGATGCGGCGCCGGACGCGACGTGCGCCGATGGAAGGATTTCATGCCTTGGGCTTGAGAATGGCCGCCAGCGCCCAACTGATCAAGCTGTAGAGAATGGCGCCGAAGAAGCCCGACCAGAAGCTCGCCACCGTGAAGCCTTCGAGGAAGCTGCCGACCGCCCAGAACAGCAGGCCGTTGATGACCAGCAGGAACAGCCCGAGCGTCAGCAGCGTCACCGGCAGCGTCAGGATCACCAGGATCGGCCGGACCAGCGTGTTGACCAGGCCGAGCACCAGTGCGGCGATCAGCGCGGTGCCCACCGAGGCCACATCGATGGACGGCATCAGATAGGCCACGGCCAGCAGGGCCAGGGCGTTGAGCAGCCAGCCGATCAACAGGCGAACCACCGGCCGCCCCTAGTAACGGTAGTGCTCGGCCTTGTAGGGGCCTTGCACGGGCACGCCGATGTAGGCGGCCTGCTGGTCGGTCAGCGTCGTCAGTTGCGCGTTGAGCTTCTTGAGCTGCAAGCGCGCCACCTTCTCGTCGAGATGCTTGGGCAGGGTGTAGACGCCCACCGGGTAGTCGGCGTTCTTGGCGAACAGTTCGATCTGCGCGATGGTCTGGTTGGCGAACGAGGACGACATGACGTAGCTCGGATGGCCGGTGGCGCAGCCGAGGTTCACCAGCCGGCCCTTGGCGAGCAGGATGATCCTCTTGCCGTCGGGAAAGATGATGTGGTCGACCTGCGGCTTGATCTCCTCCCACTGGTATTTCTCGATGGAGGCGACGTCGATCTCGTTGTCGAAGTGGCCGATGTTGCAGACGATGGCCTGGTCCTTCATCTTCGCCATGTGGTCGTGGGTGATGACGTGGTAGTTGCCGGTGGCGGTGACGAAGATGTCGGCCTTGTCGGCGGCGTAGTCCATCGTCACGACACGGTAGCCTTCCATCGCCGCCTGCAACGCGCAGATCGGGTCGATTTCGGTGACCCAGACTTGCGCCGACAACGCGCGCAGCGCCTGCGCCGAGCCCTTGCCCACGTCGCCGTAGCCGCACACCAGCGCGATCTTGCCGGCGACCATCACGTCGGTGGCGCGCTTGATGCCGTCGACCAGCGATTCGCGGCAGCCGTAGAGGTTGTCGAACTTGGACTTGGTCACCGAGTCATTCACGTTGATCGCCGGGATCTTCAGTTCGCCCTTCTCGTGCATCTGGTAGAGGCGATGCACGCCGGTGGTGGTCTCCTCGGTGACGCCCTTGATCTGCGCCAGGCGCGTCGAGTACCAGGTCTTGTCGGTGGCGAGCTTGGCCTTGATCGCGGCGAACAGGATGGTTTCCTCTTCCGAGGTCGGCTTGGCGATCACGGAAATGTCCTTCTCCGCCTTGCTGCCGAGGTGCAGCAGCAGCGTGGCGTCGCCGCCGTCGTCGAGGATCATGTTCGAGTAGACGCCATCCTGCCATTCGAAGATGCGGTGGGTGTAGTCCCAGTAGTCGGTCAGCGATTCGCCCTTGACCGCGAACACCGGAATGCCGTCGGCGGCGATGGCGGCGGCGGCGTGGTCCTGGGTCGAGAAGATGTTGCACGAGGCCCAGCGCACCTGGGCGCCGAGCGCGGTCAGCGTCTCGATCAGCACGGCGGTCTGGATGGTCATGTGCAGCGAGCCGGTGATGCGCGCGCCCTTGAGCGGCTGCGATTTCGCGTATTCCTCGCGGATCGCCATCAGGCCCGGCATCTCGGTCTCGGCGATGCGGATTTCCTTGCGGCCCCAGTCGGCCAGGTTCATGTCGGCAATGACATAGTCGGTTTTTGCAACCATGGGCAGTTCTCCATTCAATCAAGAATGGGCGCCGTTGCAACCGAACCTCCCCCCCGAGCCTGACGGTGTTCGCCACCGCTGCAGCGCCCCTCGGGGGGAAGTGAAATCAAATATCTAGAGTCCGGCGTCCGCCCGCAGCGCGGCGGCCTTGTCCGTGTTCTCCCAGGTGAAGTCCGGATCGTCGCGGCCGAAGTGGCCGTAGGCGGCGGTCTTGCGGTAGATCGGCCGCAGCAGGTCGAGCATCTGCACGATGCCCTTGGGCCGCAGGTCGAAATGGCTGCCCACGAGTTGGGTGAGCTTTTCGTTGCCGATCTTACCGGTGCCGTAGGTGTCGACCATGATCGAGGTCGGCCTGGCGACGCCGATCGCGTAGCTGAGCTGGACCAGGCAGCGCGAGGCCAGCCCGGCGGCCACGATGTTCTTGGCGACGTAACGGGCGGCATAGGCCGCCGAGCGGTCGACTTTCGAGGGGTCCTTGCCCGAAAAAGCGCCGCCGCCATGGGGCGCCGCGCCGCCGTAGGTGTCGACGATGATCTTGCGGCCGGTGAGGCCGGCATCGCCGTGCGGGCCGCCGATCTCGAACACGCCGGTCGGGTTGACCAGGTATTTGATGTCGCCCTTGATGAGCTCGCCGGGCAGGACGGGCTTGATGATGTCCTCGATGATGGCTTCGATGGCCGCCTTCTTCATCTGCTTGCGACCGTTGACCACCTCGGCCATCTCGGCCGAATGCTGGGTCGACAGCACGACCGTGTCGATGGCGGCCGGCTTGCCGTCGACGTACTTCAGCGTCACCTGGCTCTTGGCGTCAGGGCGCAGCCAGGGCAGGCGGCCATCCTTGCGCAGCATGGACTGGCGCTCGACCAGGCGGTGCGCCAGGTAGATCGGCATGGGCATCAGCGACGGGGTTTCGTCGCAGGCGTAGCCGAACATCAGGCCCTGGTCGCCGGCGCCCTGGTTGAGATAGTCGTCGGAGGCGCGGTCCACGCCCTGCGCGATATCGCTGCTTTGCTGGCCGTAGCAGACCTGCACCGAGCAGCCGTCGGCGTCGAAGCGCAGGTAGGGGTCGTCGTAGCCGATCTGGCGGATGGCGTCGCGCACGACCTGGGCGAAATTGATCTTCGCGTTGGTCGTGATTTCGCCAGCCATCAGCACTAGGCCGGTGGTGACGAGGGTCTCGGCGGCCACGCGGGCGGCCTGGTCCTCGGCCAGAATGGCGTCGAGAACGGCGTCGGAAATCTGGTCGGCGACCTTGTCGGGATGGCCTTCGGACACGGATTCCGAAGTGAAGAGATATTCATTGGTCACTTTGTCTGCTCCTGGAAACGAAAAGCCCCACATACTGGCGAAGCCGGCTGCGGGGCGGAGCGGGCGACGCTTTAGCGAGATTTGTTTGCCGGCCGGAGGACGGGACGAGTTGCCCTTCCGGCCTTCTCCGCCTCGCAAGTTGTCTGGTTAACTCGGCGGATCAGGCGATAATTCTACTTTGTTCAGGAATTTGGTCAAACCCGGCGCCATCATGGCTTTTCTGTTTCGCCTGTTTTCGCGTTTGCCGCTGCCGCTCCTGCACAATCTGGGCGCGTTGTTCGGCTGGCTGCATTGGCTGGCTTCTCCCGTCTATCGCCGCCGGTTGCAGGAAAACATCGAGTTGGCCGGGGTCGGCCACGCATGGACGGGCGCGGTCGCCGAAGCGGGCAAGACCATTTTCGAACTGCCCAAGCTCTGGGCGCGGCCGCACGCCGAAGTGGTCGGGCGGGTGGCCAAGGTCACGGGCTGGCAGCATGTCGAGGCGGCCCTCGCCGGCGGCCGGGGTATCGTCTTCCTGACACCGCACCTGGGCTGCTTCGAGATCACCGCCCAGTACATCGCCACCGCCATGCCGCTCACCGTGCTGTACCGCCGGTCCAAGCACGCCTGGCTGGCGCCGATCATGGAGGCGGGGCGCGGCGCCAGCCTGAAACTGGCGCCGGCCGACCTCTCGGGCGTCCGCCGGCTGATGAAGGCGCTGCGGCAGGGCGAGGCCGTGGGCATGCTGCCCGACCAGATCCCGCGCAATGGCGAGGGCGTCTGGGTGCCGTTCTTCGGCCGGCCCGCCTACACCATGACGCTGGCCGCGCGCCTGGCCGAAAGCGCCACCCCGCTGCTGGTGTTCGCCGAGCGGCTGCACTATGGCGCCGGCTACCACGTGCGCTTCCTGCCCCTCTCGCAGCCCTTGAGCGGCGACCTCGCCGAGCGCGCGGCCCGTATCAACCAGGAGCTGGAGACGCTGATCCGGCAATGGCCCGAGCAATACCTGTGGGGCTACCACCGCTACAAGCGCCCGCGCGGCGTGCCGGCGCCGGCATGAGCGGCATGTCCACGCGGCTGGGCCTGTTCGTCATGTGGCTGCTGCATTGGCTGCCGCTGCCGGCGCTGGCGGCGACCGGCCGGGGCCTGGGCCGCCTGCTCTATCTTTTCGGCCGGGAACGCCGCCGTGTCGCCCTGATCAACCTGCGCCTGTGTTTTCCCGGCCTGACGGAAAGCGAACGCGTCGCCATCGCCCGCCGGCAGTTCGGCTACTTCGCCCGCAGTTTTCTCGAACGCGGCCTGCTCTGGTGGGCGCCCGAGGCGCGTCTGCGCCGGCTGATCCGGCTCGAGGGCGGAGAGCATCTCGACGCGGCGCGGGCGCAACGGCCGGTGCTGCTGCTGGTGCCGCACTTCGTCGGCCTGGACGTGGCGGTGACCCGGCTGAGCATGGATTACGACATGGCCGGCGTCTATTCGCGGCAAAAGAACCCGGTGTTCGACGCCGCCCTTTTCCGGGGTCGCAAGCGCTTCAGCAACCCGGTGATGCTTTCGCGCCAGGACAGCATGCGCAAGGGCATCAAGGCCATGAAGGCCGGCATGCCCTTCTTCTATCTGCCGGACATGGACTACGGCAAGCGCGACACCATCTTCGTGCCCTTCTTCGGCGTGCCCGCCGCGACCATCACGGGGCTGTCGCGGCTGGCGCGCATGACCGGCGCGGCGGTGCTGCCGGTGATCGCGCGCATGGACGACGACGGCTACCGCGTTGAAGTCGGCGCGCCCTGGACCGATTTCCCGGCGGGCGAGGGCGCCGAGGGCATCGAGGGCGACACCCGCAGGATGAACGCCTGGCTGGAAACCGAGATACTGAAGATGCCCGACCAGTACTACTGGGTGCACAAGCGCTTCAAGACGCGGCCGCCGGGAGAAAAGCGCTTCTACCGGCGATAATGTCGGTCCCCGTCCAACCCTGATCGGATAAGATCGTCCCATGTTCGCCAATCCTTCCGCCGATGAAATCCGCGCCTTGCTGGGCGAAATCAAGACCATCGCCGTGCTCGGTCTTTCCGACAATCCCGAGCGGCCGAGCTACCGCGTGGCCAAGGCCATGCAGGAAGCGGGCTATCGCATCATTCCGGTGCGGCCCGGCCAGCGCGAGGTCCTGGGTGAAACCGCCTACGCCACGCTTGCCGAGGTTCCGGGCGTGCCCGATCTCGTCGATGTCTTTCGCGCGTCCGAGCACGTTCCCGGCATCGTGGACGAATGCCTGGCCAAGGGCGTCGGGCGGCTCTGGCTCCAGGAAGGCGTGGTGAACGAGGCCGCCGCCGGGAAGGCGCGCGCCGCCGGCATCACCGTGGTGATGGACCGCTGCATCTGGAAGGAGTACCGGGCCCTTGCGCCGGGCGAGCGCGGCCGGCGGCCGGCATGAAGCTCCGGTTCACCAAGATGCATGGCCTGGGCAACGACTTCGTCGTGCTCGACGCCATCCACCAGCGTTTCGCGCCGACGCCGGCGCTGGCCCGCTTCCTCGCCGACCGCCACTTCGGCGTCGGCTGCGACCAAGTGCTGGTGGTGGAGGCGCCGACGCGCACCGACGCCGATTTCCGCTATCGCATCTTCAATGCCGATGGCGGCGAGGTCGAGCAGTGCGGCAACGGCGCGCGCTGCTTCGCCCGCTTCGTCCATGACCGGGGGCTGAGCGACAAGCGCGAGATCCGCGTCGAGACCGGCGCCGGCGTGATCGCGCCGAGACTGGAGGCCGATGGCCAGGTCACGGTCGACATGGGCGTGCCGCGCCTGATGCCCGACGAGATTCCCTTCGAAAGCGACAGCAGCGACGTCGTGCAGCCGCTGCGGGTGGCCGACAAGGTGTTCGACATCACCGCCGTGTCGATGGGCAATCCGCATGCCGTGCAGATGGTGGTCGATGTCGACGACTTCCCGGTCGCGCGCTACGGTCCGCTGATCGAGGCGCACGAACGCTTTCCGCGCCGCGTCAACGCCGGCTTCATGGAGATCGTCGACCGCCACGCCATCCGCCTGCGCGTATACGAGCGCGGCGCCGGCGAGACGCTGGCCTGCGGCACCGGCGCCTGCGCCGCGGTGGTGGCCGGCATCCTGCGCGGCGTGCTCGATTCGCCGGTGCGGGTCGCCACCCGCGGCGGCGCGCTGTCGATCGCATGGGCCGGCCATGGCCGGCCGGTGTGGATGACCGGCCCCGCCGTCACCGTGTTCGAGGGCGAGATCGCGTTGCCCGACTATCCCTGACCGATGGAGTCCCGCCTGCCCATGGATGCCAATGAAGTTGCCGACTACCTGAAGCGCCATCCGGAGTTCTTCGCCCAGCACGCCGAGCTGCTTCATCAGATCGACATCCCCAGTCCGCACGGCGACAAGGCGGTTTCCATCACCGAGCGGCAGATGGGGGTGTTGCGCGACAGGATTCGGCAGCTCGAGGCCAAGCTGGCCGAGCTGATCGCCTTCGGCGAGGAGAACGACGCCATATCCGCCAAGGTGCATCGCCTCGGACTCGCGCTGCTGGGCGCGGGCGACCTGCCCGGCGCGATGCGCGCGCTCTACGCGCACCTCGGCGGCGACTTCGCCGTGCCCCATGTCGCCTTGCGTCTCTGGGGCGCGGGCAGCGGCGAGGCCGTCGAATTCGCGCCGGTCGATGACCAGATCAAGGTCTTCGCCGGGTCGCTGGCGCAGCCCTATTGCGGCGCCGCCCACGACCAGGCGGCGGTCGCCTGGCTGGGCGAGACGGCCGGCCATGTCCGCTCGGTGGCGCAACTGCCGCTGCGCGAGGGTGGCGATGGCGCCTGCTTCGGCCTGCTGCTGCTGGGCAGCGAGGAGCCGCGGCGCTTCTACGCGGACATGGGCACGCTTTACCTGCGGCGCATCGGCGACATGGCCGCGGCGGCGCTGCTGCGCGTCGTGGGCTGATTCCCCGCCGCATGAGCGAGCCGTCGGTCGATACCTTCCTCGCCGAACTCGCCCACCAGCGTCGCGCCAGCCCGCACACGCTGGCCGCCTATGGACGCGATCTGGCGCGCCTGGCCGATCTGGCGGGCGAACGGGATCTGGCCGGCCTGGCGCCGCAACAGTTGCGCCGCTTCGTCATGCAGCTGCACGGCCAGGGACTGGCCGCCAGTTCGCTGGCGCGGACCTTGTCGGCCTGGCGTGCCTACTACCGCTGGCTGGCCCGGCGCGGCGCCGTGCCCCACAACCCCTGCGACGGCCTGCGCGCGCCGAAGCGGCCGAAGGCGCTGCCCAAGGCGCTGTCCATCGACCAGGCCCAGGCGCTGCTCGACGCGCCGGCCGAGGCGTCGCTGGAAGTGCGCGACAAGGCGATGTTCGAGCTGTTCTATTCCTCGGGGCTGCGCTTGTCGGAGCTGGCCGGCCTCGACCTCGGCGGCAATCTCGACCTGACCGAGGGCGCGGTGACGGTCACCGGCAAGCGCGGCAAGACGCGCCTGGTGCCGCTCGGCGCCAAGGCGGCGCGTGCGATCGACGACTGGCTGGCGCGGCGCGCGGCCATCGCGGCGGCGGATGAACGGGCGCTGTTCGTCGGCCAGCGCGGCAACCGGCTCAACCCGCGCACCATCGAACGGCGGCTCGATGACTGGGCAAAGAAGGTCGGCGTCGGCCTGCACGTGCATCCGCACATGCTGCGCCACTCCTTCGCCTCGCACGTGCTGCAATCGTCCGGCGACCTGCGCGCCGTGCAGGAAATGCTCGGCCACGCCGACATCGGCACCACGCAGATCTACACGCATCTGGACTTCCAGCATCTGGCCAAGGTCTACGATGCGGCGCATCCGCGCGCGAGGAAGAAATGAGCGCGCAACTGATCCTCTCGCCCGGCAAGGAACGCTCGCTGCTGCGCCGGCATCCCTGGATCTTCGCCGGGTCGGTGGAACAGCTCGCCGGCCGCGCGCGGCCGGGCGATACGGTCGAGGTCGTCTCCGGCAAACAGGTGCTGGCCAAGGCGGCCTGGAGCCCGCATTCCCAGATCCGCGCCCGCGTCTGGAGCTTCGATCCCGACGAGATCATCGACAACGCCTTTTTCAAGCGCCGCGTCGCCGAATCGGTGGCGCGGCGCGGCGTGCCGCCACGGCTGACTTTCGAGCAGGGCCTGCGGCTGATCCATGCCGAGTCGGACGGCCTGCCCGGCGTGATCGCCGACAAGTACGGCGACACCGTCGTCGTGCAGCTCACCAGCGCCGGCGCCGAGAAGTGGCGCGAAGCCATCGCCGACGCGCTCGTCCAGGCGACGGGCTGCGCGCGCGTCTACGAGCGCTCCGATTCCGACGTGCGCGGCCTCGAAGGACTGGAGCCGCGCACCGGCTGGCTGCGCGGCGAAGCGCCCAGTGGTGGCGCCGACGAGATCGTCATCGAGGAGCATGGCGTGAAGATGGCCGTGGATATCGTCGGCGGCCACAAGACCGGCTTCTACCTCGACCAGCGCGACAACCGCAAGCTGCTCGGCGAGCTGTCGCGGGGCCGGCGCGTGCTCAACTGCTTCTGCTACACCGGCGGCTTCAGCTTGCAGGCGCTGGCCGGCGGCGCCGCCTCGGTGCTCTCCATCGACAGCTCGCAGCCGGCGCTCGACCGCGCCGCCGCCAACCTGGCGCTCAATCCGGCACTGCCGGCCGATCGCGCCGAATGGCGCTGCGCCAACGTCTTCGACGAACTGCGCAAACTGAAGGCGGCGGGCGAGACCTTCGACGTCATCGTGCTCGACCCGCCCAAGTTCGCGCCCTCGGCCGCGCACGCGGAGCGCGCCGCGCGCGCCTACAAGGACATCAACCTGCTCGGCTTCAAGCTGCTCGCACCCGGCGGGCTGATGATGACCTACTCGTGCTCCGGCGGCGTCGGCATCGAGCTTTTCCAGAAGATCGTCGCCGGCGCGGCGGTCGACGCCGGCCGCGACGCGAGGATCATCCAGCGCCTTCAGGGCGCGCCCGACCATCCCGTAGCGCTCGCCTTCCCGGAAGGCGAATACCTCAAGGGCTTGCTGGTGCAGGTTTCCTGAGGCATTGACCGGGTTCGCGCCCCGCTGGCATGCCGATTTGCCGTGCGCGACGGGCGATGATCTGTGAGAGAATTCCCGCACTCCATTCAGGCCTGTTCGACGTGGCATTTTCCCTCTTCGGCAAGAAACCGGCTCCGGCCCCGCTCGGGGGCAAAGGCTCGGCGCGACCGGCGGCGAAACCTGTCGCCAAGCCCGCCGTGACGCCCGCCGCCGGCCGGCGGGACGAGGCGGTCGCGCTCGACTTCACCCAGCCCGGCGATATTCCGAAGCGCTCCTCGACGCGGATCGAGGTGCAGGAAACCTCCCACCAGATTCCGGCGGCCATCGAGCAGTCGGCGGTGCTGTTTTCCGCCGAGCAGCCGGAAGCGGCGTGCGCGCCGCTCGAGGGCGCGATTCGCGCCGATGATCTCGGCCCGCATGCCCGGCGGGCCTGGGGCATGCTCTTCGAACTGTACCAACTGCTGGGCCGGCAGGCCGATTTCGAGCAGCTCGCCGTCGAGTTCGCGGCCCGGTTCGAGACGTCGCCGCCGGCATGGACCGCCGTCGGCGAGAGCGGCGGCGAGGCCAAAGTCAGTCCTGGCGGCACGCCGACCGTGGCGCTGGCCTCCCTGCGGGGCGACAAGGTTCAGGAGGCCGTCGTCCAGTTGTTCCGGAATGCCGAAAAGTGCGCCGCCGTCAGGCTGGGCCTGGCCAAGGCCGCCGATTTCGACGAGGATGGCTGCGCCCTGTTGAACGAGGCGCTGCGGCAACTGAAGCGCACCGGCAAGGAATGCGCGCTGCCCGGCGCCGACAAGGCCGTGGCGCTGCTGGCGCCGGTGGCGGTGGTGGGCACGCGGGACAAGGAACAGGCCTGGCTGCTGCTGCTGGAGTTTTACCAGCATCTGGGCGACCAGGAAGCCTTCGACGAGGCGGCGGTCAATTACGCCATCACCTTCGAGGTGTCGCCGCCGTCATGGGAGTCCGGGCGGGCCGCCGAGGAAGCCGGGCCGGCGGACGCGGCATCGGCTTTGGCGCCGGAGGCGGACGCGGCCGCCTGCCGGCTCGAAGGCGACATCGTTTCCGGCATGGACGATGCCTTCGACGCCATCGACGAGCGCGCCGGCGCGGAGCCGGTGCTGGCCGTCGATGTCAGTCGCGTGCGGCGCATGGATTTCGTCGCCGCCGCCAACCTGATGAACCTCGTCACGCGGCTGTCCGCGACGGGCCAGCGGGTGCGCTTCGTCGGGGCCAGCCACTTGCTGGCGGCGCTCTGGGAAATCATCGGGCTCGACCGGGTGGCCGGCATCGAGCTGCGCAAGGCCTGAGGTAAGCGCTTGGAACAATATCACGGCACCACCATCCTCTCCGTGCGCCGGGGCGCCAGCGTCGCGCTGGGCGGCGACGGGCAGGTGACGCTCGGCAACATCGTCGTCAAGGCGTCGGCGCGCAAGGTACGCCGCATTTACAACGACCGCATCCTCGGCGGATTCGCCGGCGGCACCGCCGATGCGTTCACGCTGTTCGAGCGCTTCGAGGCCAAGCTGGACAAGCACCAGGGCAATCTCCTGCGCTCGGCGGTCGAACTGGCCAAGGACTGGCGCACCGACCGCATGCTGCGGCGGCTGGAAGCCATGCTGGCGGTGGCCGACCGCGAGCATTCGCTGATCATCACCGGCAACGGCGACGTGCTGGAGCCGGAGCAGGGCATCGTCGCCATCGGCAGCGGCGGCGCCTATGCGCAATCGGCGGCGCGCGCGCTGCTGGAGAACACCGACCTGCCGCCGGAGGCGCTGGTGCGCAAGTCGCTGGAGATCGCGGCCGAGCTTTGCATCTACACCAACCGCAACTTCACCATCGAAACCCTCGGCGAATAGACCCCCGTCCATCGTGTCGCGCGTTCCCGTCAAGCCTCAGGATTTCGAGATCGGCCAGCCGCTGCGCTGGGACATCTACGACACCCACGGCCAGTTGATATTGGCGCGCGGCACGGTGATCGCCAGCGAGGAGGAGAAGGAGCAGATCCTCAAGCGCCGCCATGTCCGCGAACTGGACCTGCGCCTCGAGGTGCCGGACGGCCACGGCGCGCAGCAGCGCGGCGAGGCCAAGCGCGAGGTGCGCGTGCTGCTCGACGAAACGCGCATCCAGCCGGGCGACGCCATGCAGTTGCAGGGCAGCGTCGATGCCAGGCGCCATGCCGTGCGGCTGATCGGCTACCACCGGGGCAAGTCGATCATCGTCACCAATCCGGTGGCCGAGGGCGCGCCCATCTACCTGAAGGAAAGCCAGGCCTTCATCGCCCGCATCTTTTCCGGCAAGTTCGTGTACGCCTTCCCGTGCACGGTGCTCGCCAGCATGGCCCGGCCCTATCCCTACGTGCATCTCAGCTACCCCACCGACGTCGTCGGCATCAATATCCGCAAGGGCGAGCGCGTGCGCCTGCGCACCATCGCCGCCTTCGACACCGACGACGGCCGGCGCGGCGCCGGCGTCATCGTCGATCTTTCCAGCGGCGGTGCCTTCGTGCTCAGCAAGTCGCCCGATCTGACGGTGGGCTGTTATGTCATCCTGAAGTTCAAGGTGAACATCTCGGGCGTCGAGTACGTGATGGAACTGCCGGGTTACGTCCGCGCCGTGCGCGACAACGACGACGAGCCCAACCTTGGCCGGGGCCACGGCATCGAGTTCGTCAATGTTTCGCCCGAGGACAACCTGGTGCTCTCGTCCTTCATCTTCCAGCAGATCGCCGACAGCCGAGCGTCGTCGTCATCATCATGAGCCAAATGACTCCCGCCGAGATCGTCTCGGAACTCGACAAGCACATCGTCGGCCAGTCGCGCGCCAAGCGCGCGGTGGCCATCGCCCTGCGCAACCGCTGGCGGCGGGCGCAGGTGGCCGAGCCGCTGCGCTCGGAAATCACGCCGAAGAACATCCTGATGATCGGACCGACCGGCGTCGGCAAGACCGAGATCGCGCGCCGCCTGGCGCGGCTGGCCAACGCGCCCTTCGTCAAGATCGAGGCGACCAAGTTCACCGAGGTCGGCTACGTCGGCCGCGACGTCGACACCATCATCCGCGACCTGGCCGAGACGGCGATCAAGGACGCGCGCGAGGCGGCCATGAAGGCCGTGCGCGATCGCGCCATGGACGCCGCCGAGGACCGCGTGCTCGACGCGCTGCTGCCGCCGGCGAGAGTCAGCCATGGCGACACGCCGGATGGCGCGGCCGATTCCGGCACGCGGCAGAAATTCCGCAAGAAACTGCGCGAGGGCGGGCTCGACGACAAGGAGATCGAGATCGAGGTCGCCGTGCCGAGCGCGTCGATGGAAATCTTCGCGCCGCCCGGCATGGAGGAACTGACCCAGCAGATCCAGGGCATGTTCCAGAATATCGGCGGCGGCAAGCGGCGCACGCGCAAGATGAAGATCGCCGATGCCCTCAAGGCGCTGGCCGACGAGGAGGCGGCGCGCCTGATCAACGACGAGGAAGTGAAGGCCGCGGCGCTGAAGAACGTCGAGCAGAACGGCATCGTCTTCCTCGACGAGATCGACAAGATCGCCGCGCGCCAGGAAGCGCACGGCGCGGACGTCTCGCGCCAGGGCGTGCAGCGCGACCTGCTGCCGCTGGTCGAGGGCACGACGGTGTCGACCA
>ERZ1645187.2581-NODE-2581-length-15800-cov-45.460400_pt1 | contig 15800 bp, 16 predicted proteins | sample MGYA00575352_ERZ1645187 | MGnify/ENA primary metagenome ERZ1645187 (study PRJEB40837, sample SAMN11349314) | freshwater sediment metagenome | isolation source: river sediment | host: Sediment | place: India: Wazaribad , New Delhi | collected 2017-02-21 ... | reverse complement strand
CCCTGCTCCGGTTTGAGCTTCCGCGCCACGTTGGCCAGCCCTTCGTGCAGCGCCCGGCGATATATCCGCCAGACGCTCCAGAGATTAACGCCCAGCCAGGCGGCGGTAACGCCTAAAGCCAGCGCAGCGGGATAGGTAAAGACAGGGGGATAAACGGCGGCGGCCAGCAACAAGAGCAGTGCCGTCAAATAGGCCCAGAATTGCCGCCGGATGCGTAGTTCCGGCAATAACTGCTTCATGTTGGGCACTTTCGCCCGGCGAAACAGTTGCGCCTGCAAGTGGAACCACGCCAAAAACGGTACGATCTTGTACGCCATACCATTGATGACGCCGACCGTGAAGCCGAAGATCAGCAGGATGCCCAACAGCAACTCGACTTGCGGCGCCGAGGCCAGCGCCGGGACCAGCCGCGTCGCCAGCCACAGCAACGCCCCCGCCAGCAGGCTGACCATGCTGATGCGCCAGTAGCCCAGCGTAACATCACCGACTTTGCGCCGACGGCGGGTCAGCAGATAAAGGGTCGTCCCGGCCAGGACGGCGAGTCCAACCGCCAGCGCCGCGCTCGTGGCCATTGCTGCCATCGTCCAGCCGCCGAGGACAGAAGCCGACCAGGCCACCAGCAGCGCCGCCATCAACGGCGCGAAACCACGCACGAACCAGGCCGGATATTGCGGCGTGATCTGGAACATCGGCACCACCTGATACGCCACGCCGGCCACCAGCAGCGCGGTCCAGCCCACCAGTCCCCAGGCGGCGTGCACATGGGTCAGCGCGATGACCGGCAGGTTCAAGCCCCACCCAAAGTAGCCGCCGAGCGACAGGCCCAGCCCGACCGTGATGAGCAACCCGATCAACGCGCAGCGCAAGGCGACTACCGTACCGCTGGCTACCGGCGCGCGCCACAGGGCGAGATGGATAACGATCAGGGCCACGCCAAAGCTCAGGCCGAGCAATCCCAATGCGGGATGAAACCAGAGCGGATGGCCACTGAGAAACGCGATGGGTAGGGCCAGCGCGCCCAGCGTCAGGGAAATGTGAATCAGCGCCGCCAGCAACCGGGGACGCGGCACAACCACCCCCACCACCACCGGCAGAATTTGCAACAGCGCGCCCAGCATGATCTGCGCCATAAACCCCAGGGTCAGCAGATGAGCCAGCGCCAGGGTGGCGGGCAGCCAGCGGCTGGTCAAAATCTCCGGCCCCTGCCACAGCAGCAACACCCCCGCCAGCAGCAGAAACCAGGGCGCAGTCAGGAAAAATCGCAGCGGCACGTCGAAGGGCGGCGCTTGCTCGTAGGACAGCCCAGCCGAACTCATGGCAGCCAAATCAGAATTTCAAAATCGCCGTCTGCGCTCTCTGTGGTCTCATAACGGTAGTGATAGCGGCGCAGAATGTCGTACAGCGGATAGGGCTGGCGGTGAATCAGAAACCGCAGCCGTTGTCCCGGCTGCAACTCATCCAGCGCCGCCAACACCCGCTCCAGCGGTTCCGGCGGCTCCAGGCCCCGCCCGTCCACCACGATCTCGGGCGCGTTCATCTGGATTAACCCGCCGGCAGGTTCCGCGCGGCCTCGAGCACTGACGCAGCAGTGCTGCCCAGCGCCCGATCACACATCGGGTATAGCATCTGCTCTTCCTTGATGTTGTGCTGCTGCATCAGGATCAACAACGTTTCCGCCTGTCCCAGGAACTCCTCCAGGTCGCCGCTGGCGAGCGCGTTGTTCATCTCGTCGAAGGTGTCCCGCATTTGTTGATGCTCCAGCCGCATCACCCGCGTCGGCCCCATGAACATGCCGCTGGCCTCCTCAAAGGCGGGAAACAGTTCCTGCTCTTCCTGCTGGAAATGCCGCTCCATGGCCGCGTGAAACTGCTGGAACCGCGTCTGACAGCCGGCCAGATCACCGGTTTGGGCCGCTTCCTCGGCAGTGGCGAACACTTCATCGCAACTGCGATGCTCGGCGGCGAAATAGTCAGCGATAGCGCCCATGGTTTTTCTCCTTAACTCAATCAATTGGCAACGATTGTGCCGAGCACTGGGCCAGCATTCCTTGACCCTTATCAAGGAATAATCGCCGTGATTTTCGGAACATGGCCGGCGTTCCCGTCCGCTCGGATTTCGACCGGGCGGCTCGCATCATCGCCGAGTAATGAGGTGCTCATGAGCGCGTTCTTCACCAAATCCATGGCGCGAAACATCTTCTATGGCGGCACGCTGTTCACGTTGCTGCTGTTTCTCGCCCTCACTTTCCACACCACCTGGAGGCTGCCGGAGCGCGACCACCGCGAAAACCTGACCGCCGAGGTCGTGCGCGGCAAACATCTGTGGGAAACCCGCAACTGCATCGGTTGCCACACCCTGCTGGGCGAAGGCGCCTACTTCGCGCCGGAACTGGGCAACGTCTATCCCCGGCGCGGCGCGGAATTCATCAAAATCTGGATCAAATACCGTCCCAGGGAAGGCGTGCCTGGCCGGCGGTCCATGCCGCAGTTTGATTTCACCGACCAGCAATTGGATGACATCGTGGCCTTCCTGAAATGGACTTCGGAAATCAACACCGAAAAATGGCCACCGAACATCAAAGGTTGAACTCCGGCATTCACCACAGAGGACAAGGCAATCATGCAATTGCAATACAAATCCCAGGCGGTGGCCAAGCCCTATTTCATCGCCGCCATCGGTCTGTTCGTGGGGCAAATTCTGTTTGGTCTGATTCTCGGCCTGCAATACGTGGTCGGCGATTTGCTGTTTCCGGCGATTCCCTTCAACATCGCCCGCATGGTGCACACCAATCTGCTGATCGTCTGGCTGCTGTTCGGCTTCATGGGCGCAGCCTATTACCTGGTGCCGGAGGAAGCCGAAACCGAGCTGCACAGCCCGCTGCTGGCGCACCTGATGTTCTGGATTTTCCTGATCGCCGGGGCGCTGACCATCGTCGGCTACCTGATGGTGCCCTACGCCAGCCTGGCCGACATGACCGGCAACAACATTCTGGCCACCATGGGCCGCGAGTTCCTGGAGCAACCCCTGCTCACCAAGATCGGCATCGTGGTGGTGGCGCTGGCCTTCCTGTACAACATCGGCATGACCATCCTCAAGGGCCGCAAGACCGCGCTCAGCCTCATCCTGCTGACCGGCCTGGTCGGGCTGGCGGTGCTGTTCCTGTTCGCCTTCTACAATCCCGCCAACCTGGTCAAGGACAAATACTTCTGGTGGTGGGTAGTGCATCTGTGGGTCGAGGGCGTCTGGGAACTGATCATGGCCGCCATCCTCGGCTTCGTGCTGCTCAAGATTACCGGCGTGGACCGCGAAGTCATCGAAAAATGGCTGTACGTGATCATCACCATGGCGCTGGTCACCGGCATCATCGGCACCGGTCATCACTACTACTGGATCGGCGCTCCCGGTTATTGGCAGTGGTGGGGCGGCATCTTCTCGGCGATGGAACCGCTGCCGTTCTTCGCCATGACGGTGTTCTGCTTTAACATGGTGAATCGCCGCCGCCGCGAGCATCCCAACAAGGCCGCCACCCTGTGGGCGCTGGGCACCGGCGTCATGGCCTTCCTCGGCGCGGGCGTGTGGGGGTTCCTGCACACTCTGGCTCCGGTCAACTACTACACTCACGGCACCCAGATCACTGCCGCCCATGGCCACCTGGCGTTCTTCGGCGCCTATGTCATGGTGGTGCTGACCATCATTTCCTACGCCATGCCAATGCTGCGGGGGCGCGAGGCCAACCCGGAACGCGCGCAGGTGCTGGAGATGTGGGCGTTTTGGCTGATGACGGTCTCCATGGTGTTCATCACCCTGTTCCTCACCGGCGCCGGCATCCTGCAAGTCTGGTTGCAGCGGGTCATTCCTGATCCCCAGGAATTCATGGTGGTGCAGGATCAGTTGGCGCTGTTCTACTGGCTCCGCTGGATCGCCGGGGCGGTGTTCTCCACCGGACTGGTGGTGTACCTCTACAGCTTCTTCGCCAAGGATAAGCCGCAGACCGCCGAAGTCGGCGCGGCTCAGCCGGCTGCGAGTTGAGCGTTCAACCCTCCCACCCTACCCCTCCCCCACCCCAGGGGGAGGGTGTTGTCATGAAGCCGGACCTCCCGCCAACCTCGCTGGAAATCCCCTACTACGAGCCATTCGGCGACGAGTGTGCGGTGTTCGAGGCGGCGTGGCGCAATCGGCTGCCACTGCTGATCAAGGGACCAACCGGTTGCGGCAAGACCCGCTTCGTCGCCCACATGGCGGCCCGGTTGGGCTTGTCGCTACACACCGTCGCCTGCCACGATGATCTGTCCGCCGCCGATCTGGTGGGCCGGCATCTGCTGCACGGCGGGGCAACGGTCTGGTGCGACGGGCCGCTGACCCGGGCGGTGCGCGAGGGCGGCATCTGCTATCTCGACGAGGTGGTGGAAGCGCGCAAGGACACGACCGTAGTGCTGCACCCACTGGCCGACGACCGGCGGGTGCTGCCCATCGAACGCACCGGAGAAGTGTTGCCGGCGCCGCCGAGCTTCATGCTGGTGGTGTCTTATAACCCTGGCTATCAGAACCTGCTAAAGAGCCTGAAACCCTCCACTCGTCAACGGTTTCTGGCTTTGCGCTTCAATTTTCCCAGCCTGGAACGGGAACAGGCCATCGTCATCGGCGAAACCGGCTGCGACCCCGCTACCGCTGGTCAACTGGTCAAGCTCGCCGGCGCCTTCCGCGCGTTGAAGGAGCATGACCTGGACGAGGTTCCCAGCACCCGCCTGCTGGTCTACGCGGCGCAACTGATTCGCGGCGGCATGGATCGGGTGACCGCTTGCCGGGTGGCGCTGGTCGAGGCGCTGACCGACGACGAACCGACCGCCGCGGCGCTGTTGGAGGTGGTGAATGCCAGTTTCGCCTGACCTGCCAACCTCCGATGCGCCACCCCCCGGACAGGGCATCGCCATCGCGGCGGAGTCGCTGTATTTGATCAATCTGTTGCTGCTGCCGGGTCCGGCATTCCTGGCGCTGCTGGGGTTGTTCTTCCGCTATCGCCGGGATGCGCCGCCGCTGGCGCGGATTCATTTGCAGCAGACGTTGTCCGCCAGTTTATGGGCGGGCATGCTGCTGATTGTGGCCAATCTGCTCATCGTCGTCCTGGGCGGCTACGATTCCGGCTGGACCTGGGTAGTCGCCATTCTCTACTTCACTACCGCGCACACCACGCTGGTATTTTTCGGCATTTTCGGCCTGGCGCGGGCCATGGCCGGACAGCCTTATCGGTATCCTCTGGTTGGAAATCTGTGGTCATGACTCCCTTTGAACGCAAGCGCGTCCTCTATCAGAGCGGCTTTTTCATCCTGTTCGTGTTCGCCCCGGTCTTCGATCTGCTGCGCTTCGATTTGACCCAGGGCCATCTGATCGTGTTCGGCCAGCCGTGGACGCTGGGGCTGGATGACTACCTGGCGGGCCGGATCAGCAACACGCAAATGGCGCTCAACATTCTGCTGCGGGTGATCGTACCGATCCTGCTGCTGGCCGTTACTTTTCTCGGCATCGCCTGGCGCTGGGGCCGGCTGTATTGCGGCTGGATGTGTCCGCATTTCTCGGTGGTGGAAACCATCAATCAACTGGTGCGCAAGGCCAGCGGCAAGCACAGCATTTGGGACAAAAAGCCGGGGCCGCCCTGGCATCCCGACGGCACGCCGGCGCCGACCGATACCCGCTACTGGCTGTTGGTGATTCCCTTCGCGCTGGCCTTCGCGTTCCTGTGGGCGGTGGTGCTGCTGACGTATCTGCTGCCGCCGGCGGAGGTTTACAGCAACCTGTTCAATCTGACCCCGACCCGCAATCAGGCGTTGTTTATCGGCGTGGGCACGGGGTTGTTGTTCCTCGAATTCACCCTGGCCCGGCATCTGTTCTGCCGTTACGCCTGCGCAGCCGGCATGTTTCAAAGCCTGGTCTGGATGGCCAACCGCAAGGCGATGGTGGTCGGCTACCAGCGCGACCGCGCCCGCGATTGCGCCAGTTGCCAGTCGTTCTGCGATCACGTCTGCCCAATGCGGCTCAAACCGCGTAACATCAAGCGCCTGATGTTCGCCTGTACCCAGTGCGGCCAGTGCATTGACGCCTGCGAAACCGTGCAGCGGAATAATCCCGAGGGGAGCCTGTTGAGCTGGATTGAGGGACAGAAAGCATTGGAAGCGGATGGCTCACAGGGCTTGCTGACCAGCGAATCCGCTGCCCAGAAATCCCGGGTAATCGCGTCAAAGGGATTACCTTGGGCTAACGCCTCAGTTGGTTTTCTCAAATCCAATGAGGCGATTTCCATCCCTGACCATCAAAAAGGGGCAAAAAATGCTTAAGAAATTTTTATTCCCAATGGCAGTGATCGCGTCGTTATCTCTACCGGCAGTCTCTTTTGCAGCGGAAGAATGCAAAAGCGATGCGGATTGTAAAGATGGCAAGATTTGTATTTTGGCCTTGACGCCCCCGCAGTGCAAACCACCACAGCCTGCGGGTGAACCTTGCAAGCGCGATGTGGTATGCGCTTCCAAGAAATGCGATATTCCTGCCGGTAAAGACGTGGGCGCTTGCAAGTAAAAGCAGGCCCTTGGTTTTTTGAAGGTGGGCCATTTATTACCGCCCAATCGGGGCGCCGAGGGTTTTTGTCCCCCGGCGCCCACGGCGGGATGGCGGCAACGGCAACGGTTGCTCGCCGCTTTCGCGGCGGAAGCGGCGTTGCTGGATCGCGAAGAAATCGCGGCAGTAGCTGAGGATTTCGCGGACGCTGAGGAGCAGGCGTTGGCACAGGCGGAGCAGTTCTCGTGAAACCAGTTTTGTCGGCCCCGCCGGATTCATCATACTGACATGGAAGAACACGTTGGCGCGCTCTGGCATCGCTTCATCACCCGTGCGGCGCAGCGCCACTACCCGGATGCGGCGGTTACTCTGGCTGAAATCGAAAAAACCGCCGGTCTGTTGTTTCGCGCTTTTGGCGGCGATCCCGGCCTGAGGGTCGCGCCGGCGGCGGCGATCCGGCACGGCGCGCGGCGGCGCTGGCTGGCGCGGGTCGCCGGGGTGGGGGAAAAGATCACGCCTGCCTGTCGGGACCTGGAAACTCTGCAACTGCCGGCGGAACTGGCCCTGTTTCCGCAACGGACATTGAACCGCGATCTCTATCTCTGGCTCATCGCCCTGGCCGCCGCTCACGACGCAGTGGACCCCGATGCGCCCTGGTGGGGACAAAATCAGCAAGGCACGCTGATCGCCCTCGACCGTTTCCCCGGCCTGCGCTCCCGCTATCACTGCCTGGCCACCGCCGTTCTGGAATTGCGAATCCCGCCGGAACGGCTGCCCCCGGATGAGGCGGCCCAGGAAAATGGGGTGCGGCAAGCGCTGTGTAAACCGGGCAGCGTGCTGGATTTACCCGCCGCCCGCCGCCCGCCGCAACCGGTGCCGCTCTGGCTCTACCCTCCCCCGCCCCCCACCGCCGGCCAGTCCCAGCGCCGGGATGGCGATACCCAATCCGGCGGCGGCGGCAACCCGGCCGAACGCGACCGCCAGCGCCGCCGCGCCGAACGGGTGGACTTGCCGGAACGCAAAAGCCCCTTCCTGGCGCCGTTCCGGGCCGAAAGCCTGTTGTCCTGGGCCGAGTTTATACGGGTCAACCGGGCCACCGACGATGAGCCGGAACCCAACGCCGGCCAAACCGCGGATGACATGGACATGCTGAGCGTCACCCGCGACGGCTCCACCACCGCGTCGAGAGTGCGCTTCGATCTCGACCTGCCCTCCGCCAGCGAAGACGATTTGCCATTGGGGCCGGGGATTAAGTTTCCGGAGTGGGACTACCGCAAACGGTTGCTCGTGCCCGATTACTGCTGCGTGCAGGAAATGCTGGCCCGCCGCGCCCAGCCCTGCGAACTGCCGCCCCCTCTCCGCCGCGACGCCCAGCGCCTGCGCCGGCAGTTTGAAATCCTCCGCCCCGGGCGCGGCTGGCGGCGCGCTCAGCCCGACGGCGAGGAACTGGATCTGGACGCCTGCGTGCGCCACGCCGCCGATTGCGCCAGCGGCGAACACGGTCAGGAACACGGCCTGTACCGGCAACTGGCGCGGCAGGAACGCGATCTGGCCTGCCTGCTGCTGGCCGATCTGTCGCTGTCCACCGACGCCTGGGTCAACAACCAGGGCCGGGTCATCGAAGTCATCCGCGACAGCCTGTTTCTGTTCGCCGAGGCGCTGGCGATGACCGGCGACCGCTTCGCGCTGTATGGTTTCTCCTCGCGCAAACGCCAGCACGTGCGCGTGCATCGGGTCAAGACCTTCGACGAGCGGTACACGGCGGCGGTGCGCGGCCGGATCAACGCCATCAAGCCCGGCTATTACACCCGGATGGGGACCGCCGTGCGCCATGCCACGAGTTTGTTGAGCCGGCAGACCGCCGCCCGCCGGCTGCTGCTGCTGCTGACCGACGGGAAGCCCAACGATCTCGATCAGTACGAAGGACGGTACGGAATCGAGGATACCCGGATGGCGCTGCTGGAGGCCCGCCGCGAGGGCCTGCACCCGTTCTGCGTGACCATTGATCAGGAAGCGGATAACTATCTACCCTACCTGTTCGGCAAGGACAGCTTCGTCCTCATCCGCCACCCGGAACATTTGCCACGCCAGTTGTTGTTGCTGTATACGCGGCTGACGGGATAGCGAGACCCTTCAACGGCCTTTCCTGAGTGCGACCGCACGGTTCCAGCGCGTTCTGAATCGTTGACACCCCGCCGGTAACGCACTAATTTTGCGCACCCCCTATTTCGGAGAGGCAGAACGTGGTGGAACTGAGGCCGGCATTGCGTGACAAGATCAAGCGTCTGATGGAAAAGGGCGTCAACTTCCCCAACCCGCTGACCATTGACATCGGCGACGAGGTCGACACCGACCGAATTTCGGGCAACGGCGTCAGGATTTATCCGGGTTGCCGGATTTATGGCGACCAGACGGTCATCTCGGCGGGCGCGCTCATCGGCCGCGAAGGGCCGGCCACGATTGAGAACTGCCAGCTCGGCCCCAGGATCGAACTCAAGGGCGGCTACTTCAACCAATCGGTTTTCCTGGAAAAATCCAACCTGGGCCTCGGGGCGCAGGTGCGCGAAGGCTGCATCCTCGAAGAGGAAGCCGGCGGCGCCCACTGCGTCGGCCTCAAGCAGACGATTCTGTTCCCCTTCGTCACCCTGGGCAGTTTGATCAACTTCTGCGACTGCCTGATGGCCGGCGGCACCAGCCGGAAGAATCACAGCGAAGTGGGCAGCTCCTACATCCATTTCAACTTCACGCCCGACGGCGACAAAACCACGGCTTCGCTCCTCGGCGATGTTCCCCGTGGCGTCATGTTGAACCAGCCGCCGATCTTCCTCGGCGGTCAGGGCGGCATCGTCGGCCCCGTGCGGCTTGGCTTCGGCAACGTCGTCGCCGCTGGATGTGTGCTGCGCAAGGACATCCTCCAGGACCGCCAGCTCATCTCGATAAAGCCGCCCGTCGAGAGGACGACCAACCTGAGGCCGTTCAGCTACCCTCACCTGACGCGCATCGTGCGCAATAACTTCGTCTATCTCGCCAACCTGGCGGCGCTCGAGCAATGGTACATCCACGTTCGCCAGCCCTTCTTCCAGGAGCAGGAACTGGGCGACCTCGTCTACCAGGGCGCCCTCATGAAGCTGGCGCTGGCCGCTGCCGAGCGCTGCAAGCGGCTCGAGGACCTGGCGGGCAAGCTGGCTGTTTCCGGCGACCCGGGCCGGCGCGAGCTGCGCGAAAACGCGGGCCGGCTGCGCGAGCTGTTCGCCGCCGGCAGGACACAACCGGCCGGTCACGAACAGCGCGACCGGTTTCTTGCGGGGCTGCAACAGAACCGGAAGCAGGGGGCGGGGTATCTCGAGACGATCCAGCGCCTCCCGGCGGAGGTTCTACTTGAAGGTACGCAGTGGCTCGACCAGATCGTCGAAGGCGTCACCCGCCTCCTGGCGTCGCTGGCGCCGTCAATGGGCTTGACCAGGGATTGAACCGGCAAGCACGATCAACAGAGGAACAACGATGGGTAAATTATTTGGTACGGACGGAATTCGCGGCGAGGCCAACCGCTTCCCGATGGACAACGCGGTGGCTTTTTCGGTGGGCCAGGCGATCACGCACCTGCTCCGCAAGCCCAACCACCGCACGCGGGTCATCATCGGCAAGGACACGCGCATCTCGGGCTACATGCTGGAAAGTTCGCTGCTGGCGGGCATCACCTCGATGGGCGGCGATGCCTATCTGGTCGGCGTGCTGCCGACGCCGGGGATCGCTTTCGCGACGTTCAGCATGAGGGCTGACGCGGGCATCGTCATTTCGGCCTCGCATAACCCATTCCAGGACAACGGGATCAAGATCTTCGGCGGTAGCGGCTACAAGCTGTCGGACGAGCAGGAGAGCGTGATCGAAAGCCTCGTGCTGGACCATAATCTGCCGCAAATGGTGCCGGCTGTGGCCGATATGGGCCGGGCCTTCCGCCTGCACGACGTGCACGGGCGCTACATCGTCTTCCTGAAAAACGCCTTCCCCCGTGAATTGTCGCTGGAGGGGATGAAAATCGTGTTGGACACGGGCAACGGGGCCACTTACAAGGTCGCTCCGGAGATGTTCTGGGAGCTGGGCGCGAACGTCGAAACGATCCATAACAACCCCAACGGCCTCAATATCAACGACAAGTGCGGCTCGCAGGAAACGGGGGATTTGCGCAAACGGGTGATCGAGACGGGAGCCAGCATCGGGCTGGCCTTCGACGGCGACGGCGACCGCCTGATCGCGGTGGACGAAAAGGGCCGCGAGATCACCGGCGACCAGATCCTGCTGATCTGTGGCCTCATGCTCAAGGAGCAGGGCCGGCTAAAGAACGATCTGCTGGTGAGCACCGTGATGAGCAACCTGGGTCTGCTCGTGGCTTGCAAGAAGTACGGCTTCAGGCATCACGCGGCGGCGGTCGGCGACCGCTACGTCCTTGAGGACATGCAACGCCTCGGCAGCGTGCTGGGCGGCGAGGACTCCGGCCACTTGATCTTCCTCGACCATCACACCACCGGCGACGGCATCCTGACGGCGATCCAGCTTCTCACGGCCATGGTCCGTTCGGGCAAGCCGCTGTCCGAACTGGCGGCGCAGATGGATATTTTTCCGCAAAAGCTGATTAACATTGATGTCAAGAGCAAGCCGGATCTCGCCACCATCCCGCAAGTCGTAGAAGTCATCAAGCAGGTCGAGTCAGAGCTGGCCGACAACGGCCGCGTTCTGGTCCGCTACTCCGGAACGCAGAACATGTGCCGCGTCATGGTCGAGGGACCGAGCGTGGAGGCGACCCAAAAATACTGCGCGATGATCGCCGACGTCATCCAAAAGGCACTCGGCTGACGGAAATACTCGTTCCAGTTCCAGGAGCTTCTATCCAGGAAGATCACCTATGCCTATCAAGATTTTCGTTACCCGCGACTTCGAGCACATGAGCCAGGTGGGCGCGACTCTGGTCAAGGAACACATCGTTCGCACCCTCAGCCAGAAACAGGAAATGGTTCTGGGGCTGGCCACCGGCAACTCGCCGACGGGCCTGTACCAGCACCTGGCCCGGGCCGCCAACGCCGGCGAGTTCGACAGTCGCCGGATACGCAGCTTCAATCTGGACGAGTACGTGGGCTTGCCCGGTGAAAACGCGCAGCAACGGGTTTTGCACCGCGAGAGCTACTGCAACTTCATGATCCAGCAGTTCTTCAGCCTCCTCGACCACCAGTTCATCGAGACCAGCGTTCCCTACGGGACCCTGATCGAACAACAGCAGTTGATCGAGGAACTCCAAGCGCATCCTGAGGACTGGCGCGAGGAAGGCACGGATGCCGGGCGGTCCATCGTCATCAAAGCGGCCCCGGTCTCGCGCTACCTGGCCTGGATCCGCGCGGAGGTACTCGACGCCTACGCGCGAAAGGTCCAGCGAGCCGGCGGCATTGATCTCCAGATTATCGGCGTCGGCGGACGAGGACACGTAGCCTTCCACGAGTCAGGAATCCCCTTCCAGGGCAGCGAAGTGATGCTGGTCAAGCTCGACGACAACACGGTGGCGAATGCCGTGGCCGATGGCCATTTCACCGCCATCGAGGAAAGCCCGCGCTACGCCATCAGCATGGGGGCCGAGCTGGTCTACCGGGCGGGGACCGTCGTCCTATTGGCCAATGGCGCGCGAAAAGTCGAAGCCGTCACCAGATCGCTGCTGGACGATCCGACGCCGGAGGTGCCGATTTCCTACGGCCAGATTTACTCTGCCCGGGGCGGCAATCTCTACTACGTCCTCGACCAGATCGCCGCCCGCGAACTGCTCGCCGCCCGGTCCGTCCTGGAAAAGATGAGGATTGAGATCGCCGTCCCCCCTGGGGAAACCACCGCGTAAGACCACGCCACCGGGTGCATCATGAGCCAGCTTGAGGACCGAATTGCGGAGCTGATCCGGGCCGAAGGTCCCCTCACGGGCGCCGAGATCCGGAGTCGCGTCAAGGGGGAAAGCCTCGCCCTGTGGCGGGCGTGCCGGTCTTCCGCCACGCTGGACCTGCGGATCCTGGGCCAGCGGTACCTTAGACTCGACCAACAGGTCGAGGGTTATGCCCGCCTCTCTCCGTCCATCCTCAGGGAGTTCCTGACCTACTCGGTTACCGGCCTGGCTGGCGACCCGCAGCCGCTTGAAAAGCGGATCCGCGAAGTCGCTGCCAGCATCGAGGAAATCAGCCAGACGAAACATCATCTGGCGAGCGCTCTGTTTAACGGCATCCACGACCAACTCGCAGCGGCTTGGCCGGAAGATCGGGTGTGCGCCATCCTGGCGGGGGATATCGTCTATCGGATGGCCCACAACGTCCCACGGCCCGAGCGGAGCACGGGCGAACTGGTGCGCGGATCCGACCTCGATCTGGTCGTGGTCCTGGCCGACGACGTCCCGGACGACTTCGTCAAGCGGCTCGACGATGCCATCTACCAGAATAAATACCGCGTGCTGGTGACCCCCTCGTTGCGGGAAGAAATAGACTACGTCGTCAAGAAGATGGCGCGCGTCCACGAACAACTGCGCTTCGACACCTTCAAGCGCATGGTGGCCTGCAAGATCCTCCACGAAGGCGTGCTGTTATACGGCAGCCAGTCCCTGTTCGATCAGATCAAGTCCCTGCTGCGGGAGTTGGGAGTCGTGCAAAAGCTGGACGACCTGGAAAACCGGGCGCGTGCTTCCCGTGCAACGGCTGAGGAATACCTCCTTCACGGCAACGCCGAGAAGATCAGGAATGAGGACCGCGTTCTCTTCTATTCCGCCGAAGAATCGGAGGAGTTCGAGTGAACCCACCGGTTCAAGCGCCTCACTTGACTTGGCAGCAGTCTGGTCTAGACTAGACTTGGTCAAGTTGGGAGCTGCACCATGGAACAAGTCAACATTTATGAAGCCAAGACCCATTTCTCAAAGTACGTTGAAAAAGCCGAGGCAGGAGAAGACATCATCATCGCCCGTGGTGGCAAGCAAGTTGCCAGACTGACCGCCCTCCAGCCACAAAAACGGCAAATCCGGTTCGGCATACTTAAAGGCAAGGTTTGGCTTTCGCCTGATTTTGATGATGCGTTGCCCGAAGATGTCACCGCCGGATTTGAAGGTCGTTGATGCGCATTCTTCTGGATACGCATATTTTCATTTGGGTCGTTCTCGACGATCCTCGACTGAATCGGGTTGCGAGAACGCTGATCGAGGACGCTAGTGAAGTGTATGTCTCGGCAGTCTCGATATGGGAAATTGCCATTAAATCAGCCATCGGCAAGATCGAAGCAGATGCGATGGCAATGTCACGGGCAATCCAGGAAAGCGGATTCTTCGAATTGCCGGTATTGACCATGCACGCCGCTCAAGTGGCCAACCTGCCCCTGTTGAACGGACACAAAGATCCATTCGATCGGTTATTGGTCGCGCAATCGCTAACCGAACCGCTGGTCCTGCTGACCGCCGATCCCAAAGTAGTTGCCTACGGTGGTCTAATTCGAGCCGTTTGAAGCCCGATCTGGTCTCCAACTCCTCGCCGCGAAGCCTGGCCAAGACTCTGGTTCACGACAAGCACTGGACCGCTGGAAGAATTGCGTAACAAGCAGCCTCAAAATTGATTGATGCCTGACAGCTTCACTTTTCCCAATTCGTCCAGCTTTTCTTAGGAGCAGGGTTAATGTCCAACGAGCAACGATTAGCCGAGGCAGTACGCGCCGCCTGTATCAAAGCGGCGCTGGAGGCTTACGAAGATGGCGGCATTCTCGGTTTGTGCGCCGAAGGCCGCTGGGAATACGCGATTTCGGCGATGCAGCAACTGGATGTGGCCGCGATACTCAGAACGGAATTACCCGAACTGCCTACTACAGCGATAAGTCAGGACTGACCATCATTCCCGTCCAAAACGATTCAGAACCTGCTACATCCCCTCATCATTCAATACGCCGCCATCGAGGGTGGTCATTTCCGGCGTGACCTGATCGAAGCGAAACAACTCGCCGCCATACTGCTTGATGAACTCCCGCGCATCCTCTTCGCGGGCAAAGGACGCCAGAGTCGGTCCCATCGAACCATTGCGGCGACTGAAGCCCACATAAAACGCGGTTTCGGCGTTGATCCAATGCCCCAGTGGTTTGGTCCAGTCCGCCTTGCCCATGTCCTGAACATAGACCGCGAGGATGCGTTTCTCCTGTTCCGGACGGGTATAAATGGAGAACATCTCCACGGTGTCGCAGAAAAATTCTGGCGAACCCTGATCGTAATGAATCTGCGCCTTCGGTCCCGGATAGTCCAGCAGCAGCATTCCATCCAGGGCGCAAAACGTATTTCCGGTGATTTCCTGGGCATTCGGCTTGACCTCCTCGCCACAGCCCGCCAGCAGCAAAACGCCGGCGATCAACACGGTTGCCAGGGACCCCTTGCTGCGCTTCATTTGAACCTCCACACTGCGATGCCCAGCGGGGCAACAATCCACATCACCATCGCGCTGCCCAACAGCCAGGGACTCGCCAGGTTCGCCGGCAGAACGGTCGCCAGTCCGTACAGCTTGCGCACTTCCTCGAACCCGAACACATTGAGAATCCGGAAAATATCCGCCGGATTCAGATACAGCAGCACGGGAAAGAAGCTAAGACTGAACCGCTTCTGGCTCAGCACCAGAATTCCCAGCAACAGCAGGTCGTATACCAGCACATAGAAAAACCACAGGCCAATCGCCATTCCGCTGGCGCGCATTCGGTCGCTGGCCATGACCGACACCATCACGGCAATGCTCAGGAACGCCATCCCCAGCAAAATCGCGCTCAGCATGAATCCCACGTAGTGATAAAGCGCCGTTGGTCCCAGTTGATACGACAGCAGAACGCCAGCCAGGCCAAATCCCGCCAGCGTGGAAAAGGCCAGCGCCCCTGCCAGTCCCACGAATTTCCCCATCAACAACTCAAAGTGGGTAATCGGCATGGACAGGAGCAATTCCAGCGAACCGCGCTCGCGTTCGCCGACGATGGCGTCGTAACCCAGAATCAGGGCGATCAGCGGCACCAGATAAATCACCAGGCTGACCAGACTGGCGATGGTGACATCCATGCCGCGAAAGCCGACCGTACCCTGTTGCGCTGCGCCGAAATAGGCAATGACCAGGGCGAATACGGTAAAAATCACCGCCACCGCCAATACCCAGCGATTGCGGATGCGATCCCAGAATTCCTTGCTGGCGATCACGCCGATTTGTTTGAATTCGATGCGCGTTTTCATGCGGTCG
>ERZ1645187.2580-NODE-2580-length-15802-cov-6.756970_pt1 | contig 15802 bp, 14 predicted proteins | sample MGYA00575352_ERZ1645187 | MGnify/ENA primary metagenome ERZ1645187 (study PRJEB40837, sample SAMN11349314) | freshwater sediment metagenome | isolation source: river sediment | host: Sediment | place: India: Wazaribad , New Delhi | collected 2017-02-21 ... | reverse complement strand
GGAACTGGCGCTCTTGGCGGTCAAGCAGGACGTGACCGAGGAACTGGACCGGCTGGACGCCCATGTTGCGGCGGCGCGCGGCCTTCTGGCCGACACTGCCCCGGTCGGCCGCCGCTTCGACTTTCTGATGCAGGAATTCCTGCGCGAGGCGAACACGCTTCTGTCCAAGGCGCAGGACATCGGGCTGACGCGCATCGGGCTTGACCTCAAGACGGTGATCGACCAGATGCGCGAGCAGGTCCAGAACGTGGAATGACGATGCCGACGATACGCCGCGGGTTGCTGCTGATCCTGTCTTCGCCCTCGGGGGCGGGGAAGTCGACGCTGGCGAAGATGCTGATGCAATGGGACCCGACGATAAGGTTCTCGGTCTCGGCCACCACCCGCGCGCCGCGCCCGGGCGAGGTGGACGGACGCGAGTATTACTTCCGCTCGCGGGCCGAGTTCGAGGACATGGTGGCGGCGGGCGAGATGCTGGAACATGCCGAGGTGTTCGGCAACTTCTACGGCTCTCCGAAAGGCCCGGTCCAGGTCGCGATGGCCGAGGGGCGCGACACGCTCTTTGACATCGACTGGCAGGGCGGGCAGCAGATCCGCAACTCGGCCCTTGGGCGCGATGTGGTCTCCGTTTTCGTGCTGCCGCCCAGCATCGCCGAGCTGGAGCGGCGGCTGCGCGGCCGGGCGCAGGATTCCGATGAGGTGATCGCCGGAAGGATGGCGAAATCCCAGGCCGAGATCAGCCATTGGGCGGAATACGACTATGTCCTGGTGAACGACGATCTTGACAAGACGTTCAACAGCTTGCTGACCGTTCTTCAGGCCGAGAGGATGCGCCGCGACCGCCAGCCGGGCCTGAGCGATTTCGTGCGCGGGCTGAACAGGGAGTTCGAGGCGCGATGATCTATGCACTGGACGGGGTGACGCCGCAGATCGACGCCGATGCCTGGGTGGCGCCGGGCGCGCAGGTGATGGGGCGCGTGCGCCTGGGGCCGGGCGTCGGCATCTGGTTCGGCGCGGTCCTGCGCGGCGACAACGAAGCCATCACGGTGGGCGAGGCCACGAACATCCAGGAAAACAGCGTGCTGCACACCGACATGGGGTTCCCTCTGACCATCGGGCGCGATTGCACCATCGGCCACAAGGCGATGCTGCACGGCTGCACCATCGGCGACGGCACGCTGATCGGGATGGGGGCCACCATCCTGAACGGGGCGAAGATCGGCAAGGGCTGCCTGATCGGGGCCTGCGCGCTGGTGACCGAGGGGAAAGAGATTCCCGACGGCAGCCTGGTGATGGGGTCTCCGGGCCGGGTGGTGCGGCAGCTGGACGAGACGGCACGGGCGCGGCTTCTGGCCTCGGCCGCGGGCTACCGGGCGAATGCGGCGCGGTTCCGGGCGGGCTTGCGCGAGGTCTGACAGGGCGCGCTGCGGAGTTTTCGAAAACTCCGCGGCGATTTCTTCGAAGAAATCGGTCCGTTTCCTTCAAAGGAAACGGCGTTGCTCACAGCGTGACGCGGGTGCCCCCGGAGCGGGCGCTGTCGGCGATGGCGTGGATCACCCGCTCGATCCTCAGCGCATCGGCAAAGCCGGGCGCCGCCGGTTCCAGCCCGGCGATGCCACGCAGCAGGGCCGCGCATTCGATCACCTTCAGCTCGTTGAAGCCCAGCTGATGGCCGGGGGCGGGGCAGAACTCGCCATAGGGCGGGTGCGCCGGGCCGGTCAGGATGGTGCGGAAGCCTTGCGTCGCGCGGTCGCCTTCGTTGACGTAAAGCTGCAGCTCGTTCATCCGCTCCTGGTCGTAGACGATCATCCCGCGGGTGCCGTGCAGTTCGAACCCCAGCCGCGACTTGCGGCCCCAGGCGCTGCGCGAGATCACCATGGACCCCTGCGCGCCGCTGCGGAAGCGCAGCAGGACATTGGCGGAATCCTCGTTCTCGACGGTGCCGCGGCCTTCGCCGTCGGGCAGGGGGCGGGTGGGGAACACGGTCTGCATGTCGGCCACCAGGCTGTCGATCTCGCCCACCGTGGCATGGGCCAGGCTGACCAGATGGCTGCCGATGTCGCCAAGCGCGCCCAGGCCCGCCTCGGACAGTTTCGCCCGCCAGGTCCAGGGCAGGTCGGGATCGGCCTGGTAATCCTCGTCGACCCAGCCGCGGAACTGGTGGACGCGGCCGATGGTGCCGGCGGCGACCAGGCGCTGCGCATGGGTGACGGCGGGGTTCTTCAGGTAGTTGTAGCCGACCAGGGTCACGGTGCCGGCGCGGGCGGCGGCCTCGGCCATCTCCTCGGCCTGCGCCAGCGTCAGCGCCATCGGCTTTTCGCACCAGACATGCTTGCCGTTGCGCAGCGCCTCCAGCGCGATCGGGTGGTGCAGCTGGTTCGGCGTGGTGATCGAGACCACGTCGACGGCCGGATCGGCGCAGAGCGCGCGCCAGTCGGTGGTGGCGCGGGCAAAGCCGAATTGGTCGGCCATGGCCGGGGCGCGGTCGGGCGTATCGCACAACAGCTCCAGCCGCGGGAGGGCGACGGCGCCCATCGTGCCGCCCATCGCCGCGATGACGTTGCGCCAGGCCAGCGCATGGGTCTTGCCCATGAAGCCCGTTCCGATCAGACCGACGCCCAGACCCGCCATGTTCCGCTTTCCACTTGGAATATTTGTTCCATGCGTGCTAGCCTGACAGGCGCCCCCGTTGTCAAGGGATTTCCGATGGACTCTGCCCCCGTACTTGCCGCCCCCGCCACGGTCGAAGAGTTCCGCGACCGTCTTTCGGCGCAGCTGGACGACCTGCCCAAGCGGCTGCGGCAATGCGCCGAACATATCGCCGCCCATACCGACCGGATCGCGGTCTCGACCGTGGCCGAACTGGCCGCCGGGGCCGAGGTGCCGCCAAGCGCGTTGATGCGGTTTTGCCAGATCATGGGCTTTTCCGGCTTTTCCGAGATGCAGAAGCTGTTCCGCGACGCCTATGCGCCGGGCTGGCCCGACTATTCCACCCGGCTGCGCAACCTTAGGGACCAGGGCCGCGGCAGCCCGGCCGCGCTGTTGGCCGAGTTCGTCGAGGCGGGGCGGATGTCGCTGGAAGTGCTGGCGACCTCGGTCGACGAGGCGGCGCTGAACCGCGCGGTCGAGGTGCTGGCGGGGGCCGGGACGGTGCATGTGGTGGGTCTGCGGCGCGCCTTTCCGGTGGCCAGTTATCTGGCCTATGTCTTCGAGAAGATGCAGGTTCCGGCGATGCTGCACGATGGTGTCGGCAAGCTGGACCACCGCTTTGCGCTGCGGGCGGGGGATGCACTGCTGGCCATCACCTTCGCGCCCTATTCCGAGGAAACCATTGCGCTGGCGCAGGATGCGCGCGACCGCGGCCTGCCGGTGGTGGCGCTGACCGACCGGATGACCAGCCCGCTGGCCCGCAGTTCGGATGCCGTTCTGACCGTGCCAGAGGTGGATTTCGGTGCCTTCCGCTCGCTTTCCGCCACCATCGCCATGGCGATCTCGCTGGCGGTGGCGGTGGGTTCTGCGCGCAACGGATAAATATCGCTTCCCCCCGCGATAAAAATGGAATAAAAATTCCAAAACCAGATCTGCGCCTGAGTCTCGCGGCACGGGCGGCGAAGGGGGAAACGACGCATGAAGACGCTCGATGTCATCACCATCGGCCGGTCCTCGGTGGATCTTTACGGCGCGCAGGTCGGCGGGCGGCTTGAAGACATGGGCTCGTTCCAGAAATACATCGGCGGCAGCCCGTGCAACATTGCCGCAGGCACCGCCCGGCTGGGGCTGAAATCGGCGCTGATCACCCGGGTCGGCGACGAACACATGGGCCGCTTCATCCGCGAGGAATTGGCGCGCGAGGGCGTCGACGTGCGTGGCGTGAAGACCGATCCCACCCGGCTGACTGCGCTGGTGCTGCTGGGCATCCGCGACGACAAGCAGTTCCCGCTGATCTTCTACCGGGAAAACTGCGCCGACATGGCCTTGTGCGAGGAGGACATCGACGAAGGTTTCATCGCCAGCGCCCGCGCAGTGGTGGCGACGGGCACGCACCTGTCCCACCCGCGCACCGAGGCCGCGGTGCTGAAGGCGCTGCGGCTGGCGCGCCAGCATGGCTGCCAGACCGCGCTGGACATCGACTACCGGCCGAACCTCTGGGGGCTGGCGGGGCATGGCGATGGCGAAAGCCGCTTCATCGAAAGCGCCGCGGTGACGGCCAAGCTGCAAGCCACGCTGCACCATTTCGACCTGATCGTGGGCACCGAGGAAGAATTCCACATCGCCGGCGGCTCGACCGACACCATCGCTGCCTTGCGCGCCGTCCGCGCCGTCTCGAAGGCGACGCTGGTCTGCAAGCGCGGGCCGATGGGGGCGGTGGCCTTCACCGGCGCCATTCCCGACAGTCTGGACGATGGCGAGACCGGCCCCGGGTTTCCGATCGAGGTCTTCAACGTGCTGGGCGCGGGCGACGGGTTCATGTCGGGCCTGCTGAAGGGCTGGCTGGATGGCGAGCCCTGGCCCGTGGCGCTGAAATATGCCAATGCCTGCGGGGCCTTCGCCGTGTCGCGCCATGGCTGTACCCCGGCCTATCCCAGCTGGGAAGAGCTGCAGTTCTTCCTGAACCGCGGCGTCAAGGAGCGCGCCCTGCGCAAGGATGCCGCGCTGGAGCAGGTGCATTGGGCGACCAACCGGCACAAGGATTGGTCCACCATGCGGGTCTTTGCCTTCGACCACCGCATGCAGCTTGAGGCGATGGAGGGGGCCACGCCCGACCGGATCGGCGCCTTCAAGGGCCTGTGCCTGGACGCGGCCTTGCAGGTGGCGGGCGGCCGGCCGGGCTATGGCATCCTGTGCGACAGCCGGCTGGGCCGTGAGGCGCTGTACCGGGCCGCCGGCACGGGCCTGTGGATTGGCCATCCGGTGGAATGGCCGGGGTCCCGCCCCCTGACGCTGGAGCCCGAGATTGGCCCTGATTTCGGCGGCCTCAGCGAATGGCCGCTGGAGCATGTGGTCAAGGTCCTGTGCTTTTACCACCCCGACGACGATGCCGCGACCAAGGCCGCGCAAGAGGATACGGTGCGCCGCCTGTTCCACGCCTGCCGCCGCAACCGCCTGGAAATGCTGCTGGAAATCATCCCGTCCAAGGTCGGGCCGGTGGATGACCAGACCAGCGCAAGGGTGATCCAGCGGTTCTATGACCTGGGCGTCTTCCCCGACTGGTGGAAGCTGGAGCCCTTTGCCACCGACGCCGCCTATACCGCCGCCTGTGCCGCGATCACCGCGAATGACCCGCATGTGCGCGGCGTGGTGGTGCTTGGGCTGGATGCCAGCGAAGAGGCCCTGGCGGCCAGCCTGGCGCTGGCGGCGCGGCACGACCTGGTCAAGGGCTTTGCCGTTGGCCGCACCATCTTTGCCGAGGCCGCGCGGGCCTGGCTGAAGGGTGAGATGACCGATGCAGCGGCGGTCGAGATGATGGCGACGAAATACGCGCGGCTTTGCGCGATCTGGGACAAGGCGCGCGGCTTGAAGGAGATGGCAGCATGAGCGGAACGATCCGGCTGACGGCGGCGCAGGCCATGGTGAAATGGCTGTCGGTGCAGATGACGCCCGAGGGCGGACGCTTCATCGAAGGCGTCTGGGCGATCTTTGGCCACGGCAACGTGGCGGGCCTGGGCGAGGCACTGCACGGCATCCGCGACGCGCTGCCCACCTGGCGCGGCCAGAACGAACAGACCATGGCCCATGCGGCCATCGCCTATGCCAAGGCGCACGGACGGCGCCGCGCGATGGCGGTGACGTCCTCGATCGGGCCGGGGGCGACGAACATGGTGACGGCGGCGGCGCTGGCGCATGTGAACCGCCTGCCGGTGCTGTTGATCCCCGGCGATGTCTTTGCCAACCGCGCCCCCGATCCGGTCTTGCAGCAGATCGAGGATTTCGACGACGCGACCGTGTCGGCGAACGACTGCTTCCGCCCCGTGGTGCGCTATTTCGACCGGATTTCCCGGCCCGAGCACATCCTGACCGCCTTGCCGCGCGCGCTGCGGGTGATGACGGACCCGGCGAACTGCGGCCCCGTGTGCCTGGCCTTCTGCCAAGACACCCAGGCCGAGGCCTACGACTATCCGGTCGAGTTCTTCACCCCGAAGGTCTGGCACATCCGCCGCCCCGAACCCGATGCCCGCGAACTGGCCGAGGCGGTGGCGGCGATCCGGGCCGCCAAGCGCCCGCTGATCGTGGCGGGGGGCGGGGTGATCTATTCCGGCGCCGAACGGACGCTGCTGGAGTTTTCCCGGGCGCACAACATCCCGCTGGTGGAAACCCAGGCCGGCAAGGGCGCGGTCGACTGGGAGGAACGGCTGCACTTCGGCTCTCCGGGCGTGACCGGCACCGCTTGCGGCAACGAACTGGCGGCCAAGGCCGATCTGGTGATCGGGGTGGGCACGCGGTTTCAGGATTTCACCACCGGCTCCTGGACGGTGTTTTCCGCGCCGGGGCGCAAGCTGTTGTCGATCAACATCCACGGCTTTGACGCGGCCAAGCGGGCGGCGCAGCCGTTGGTCTCGGATGCCAAGGTGGCGCTGGAGAAGATCGGCGCCGCCCTTGGCGGCCACCGCTTTGCCGACCCGGATTTCGCCGCGCGCGACCGCTGGTTTGCCACCACCGACGGGCTGTTCGCGGCGCCCAAGGGCAACGAGTTGCCCACCGATGCGCAGGTGATCGGCGCGGTGGACCGCAACGCCGGGAAGAACAGCCTGATCATGTGCGCCGCCGGCACCATGCCCGGCGCGCTGCATGTGCTGTGGCGGGCGGCGCAAGGCGGCTATCACATGGAATACGGCTTTTCCTGCATGGGGTATGAGGTCGCGGGGGCGATGGGGATCAAGATGGCCCAGCCCGAACGCGACGTGGTCTGCATGGTCGGCGACGGCAGCTACATGATGGCCAATTCGGAACTGGCGACCGCGGTGATGATGGGCATTCCCTTCACCGTGGTCCTGACCGACAACCGCGGCTACGGCTGCATCAACCGGCTGCAGAAGGCCACCGGCGGGGCGCCCTTCAACAACCTCCTGAAGGACAGCTACCATGTGAACGAGCCCGAGCTGGACTTTGTCGCCCATGCCCGCAGCCTGGGGGCGAAGGCGGTCAAGGTCTCGGGCATCGCGGGGCTTGAGGCCGAGATGCAAAGGGCCAAGGCGGCCACCATCCCCACGGTGATCGTGATCGACACCGATCCGATGCCCGGCACCGGCGCGGGCGGGCACTGGTGGGACGTGGCGGTGCCCGAAGTGTCGGAGCGCCGCGAAGTGAACGAGGCCCGCAAGGGCTATGAGGCGGGCCAGCGCGCCCAATGGCTGTTGAACTGAGAGCATCATGATCCAATTCGGAACCAACCCCATCGCCTGGGCCAATGACGACGACCGCAGCATCGGCGCCGATATCCCGACCGCCCGCATCCTGGACGAGGCCGGCCGCCAGATCGGCTTTGACGGCATCGAGAACGGCCACCGCTGGCCCGACGACCCCGAGGAATTGCGTGCTTTGCTGGCGGGTTACGGGCTGAAGTTCATCGGCGGCTGGTATTCCACCAACCTTCTGGTGCAATCGGTCGAGGACGAGATCGCCGCCTCCCAGGCCCATCTGGCCAGGCTGCGCCACAACGGCTGCAAGGTCTTCATCACCTGCGAGACCTCGAACGCGATCCATGGCGACGCGGCAAAGCCGGTGAACGACCGCCCGCGCCTGACCGATGCGGAAATGGTCGCGTTCGGCAAGAAGCTGGAGGCATTTGCGGCCTATATCGCGTCGCAGGGCCTGGTGCTGGTCTACCATCACCACATGGGCACCATCGTCGAAAGCCCCGACGAGATCGACGCGCTGATGGCCGCGACCGGGCCGCACACGCATCTGTTGTTCGACGCCGGACACTGCGCCTTTGGCGGCGGCGATCCGGTGGCCGTGCTGACCCGCCATGTCGCCCGCGTGCGCCATTTCCACGCCAAGAACATCCGCCCCGCCGTGACCGCCCGGGTGCGCGCCGAGGGTTGGAGTTTTCTGCAGGGTGTGGTTGCGGGGGCCTTCACCGTGCCGGGGGATCAGGAGGGCGGGGTGGATTTCGCGCCCTTGCTGGCGATCCTGAAGGGGGCGGGCTATGACGGCTGGATCGTGATCGAGGCCGAGCAGGACCCGACCATGCGCAACCCGCTCTTGTACCAGACCCTGGGCCTGGCGACGCTGAAGCGCCTGGCGCGCGACGCCGGTCTGATCTGAGGCGGCGGGACCGGGGGCCAGCCCCCGGGTCCCCCGGGATATTTGAGGACAGATGAAAGGGCAGGGGATGGATCTGTTGCGGAAACCTTCGGGCGTGCGCGGCAAGGTGCATGACATTCCGCCGGCGGCGGCGGGCTGGGGCTATGTAGGATTTGCGCTGTACCGGCTGGAGCCGGGCGATGTGGCGGCGGAGGTGACGGGGGACCGCGAGGTGATCCTGGTGCTGGTCGAGGGCCGCGCCGCCGTGACGGGCGCAGGCACCGACTGGGGCGTGATGGGCGACCGGATGGACGTCTTCGAGAAGACGCCGCCGCATTGCCTGTATCTGCCGGCCGGGGAGGAGTGGCGGGCGGTGGCGACCACGCCCTGCACGCTGGCGGTCTGTTCGGCGCCCGGAAAGGGCGGGCACGGGCCCCGTCGGCTGGGCTCCGAGGGGATCGTGCTGACGCAGCGCGGGACCGGGGCGAATGCGCGCTTCATCAACAACATAGCGATGGAGGCCGCGGATGTGGCCGACAGCCTGCTGGTGACCGAGGTCTTTACCCCCGCCGGCAACTGGTCAAGCTATCCCAGCCACCGCCATGACGAGGACGACTTTCCCCGGATGACCTATCTGGAGGAGACCTATTATCACCGGCTGAACCCGCCGCAGGGCTTTGGGGTGCAGCGGGTCTATACCGAGGACGGGTCCCTGGACGAGACCATGGCGGTGAAAAGCCATGACGTGGTGCTGGTGCCCCGGGGGCATCATCCCTGCGGCGCGCCTTATGGCTATGAGATGTATTACCTGAACGTCATGGCCGGGCCCTTGCGCAAGTGGCGCTTTGCCAACGACCCCGACCACGACTGGATCTATCGCCGCGACAATCCGGGGGTCTGATCGCTCTGGCCGGGGCCGCGGCCAGCCGCTAGGAAGGCGGCGGCAACGCGGAGGGTTCGATGCAGCACGAGATGATCGAGGCGATCCCCTTGCCCGCGCTGGTAGTCGGTGCGGGCGAGCGGGTGGTGCTGGCCAATGCGCGGGCGCGGGCCGCCTTTCCGGCGCTTGAGGCGGGGCGCAGCCTGGCCCTTGGCTTGCGGGCGCCGGCGCTGTTGCAGGCGGTCGCCGCGGTGCTGGACGGCCGCGGCGCGCTTGAGGAGCCGCGCTTTCAGCTGGCGCGCGACGGGGCCGAGGCGGTCTGGCAGGCCGGGGTGACGGCGCTGCCCGGGGGCGGGGTGCTGTGCGTCTTTCGCGACCTCTCCGAGGAGGTGCTGGCCAGCCGGATGCGCAGCGACTTCGTCGCCAATGTCAGCCACGAATTGCGCACGCCGCTGACCGCGCTGATCGGCTTCATCGAGACGTTGCGGGGCGCGGCCAAGGACGATCCGGCCGCGCGCGAGCGGTTCCTGGGCATCATGGAACGCGAGGCCGGGCGGATGAACCGGCTGGTGCAGGACCTGTTGCAGCTGAGCCGGGTCGAGGCCGAGGAACGCGTGCGCCCCGAGGGCCGGGTCGACCTGGCGGCGGTGGTGCGCAGGGTGGCGGCCACGCTGCGGCCGATGGCCGAGGGGCTGGGGTCGCGCATCGTGCTGGAGGGGCTGGAGACGCCCTTGCAGGTGACGGGCGAAGCCGACCAGCTGGTGCAGGTCTTTGCCAACCTGATCGAGAACGGGCTGAAATACGGCACTCCGGGGCAGGACCTGCGGGTGGTTGCGGGGACCGAGACGACGCTGCGCGGCCCGGCGGTGCGGATCGCGGTGATCGACCGTGGCGAGGGGATCGAGGCGATCCACCTGCCGCGGCTGACCGAGCGGTTCTACCGGGTGGATTCGCACCGGTCGCGCGAACGCGGCGGCACCGGGCTGGGGCTGGCCATCGTCAAGCACATCGTCCAGCGCCACCGCGGCTGGCTGCGGATCGACAGCGTGAAGGGCGAGGGCTCCACCTTCGCGGTGGTGCTGCCGCAGGGGTAGGGCGGGCCGATACCCACTTGACGCGGCGGGCCTGGGTCAGGCTTACTTTCGCCACCGGCGCGCCGCCGTCCAGGCGGGGCGCACCGACCTCGCCGCATTGTCCTGCCCTTCCTTTCCCTTGCTCCGGACCTTGTCATGCAGCCCGATTACGAAGCCAGCCCGGCGATGTTCCGCAACCATCCCCTGCTGTTCATCGGCGCGGTGATCCTGATCGCGGCCTTCGGCCTGGGCATCCTGATCCTGCTTTACTGGTACATCAAGGTCCGCTCGGAACGCCTGACGATCACCGGCGACGTGCTGCATTACGCGCGCGGCATCCTGAGCAAGTCGCAGATCGATCTGGACATGAGCGAGATCCGCGCGGTGCATGTGACGCAGACCTTCTGGCAGCGGGTGTTCGGGGTCGGCACGCTGGAGTTCTATACCTCGGGCGACCTTGCGGAACTGACGCTGCAGGGGATGCCCGACCCCAACACCGTGCGCGACCTGGTGCGCAAGCGGACCGAGGCGGCCTGAGAATGGCGGCCCCGGACGCCAACCCCCGGCTTTGGGTGCTGCTCGGCATCGTCGGCACGCTGGCGGTGATCGCGGCGGTGGTGGCCGCGGCGGTGTTCCTGGTGCCCGCCGTCAGTGCCTGGGTGACCGCGGTGTTCGGCCCCGGGCTGGGGCTGAAGACGGCGGCGGTGATCGCGGTCGGCGTGTCGCTGGCGGTGCTGGTGCTGCTGACGGTGACGGCGGGCGACGGTCTTCTGGGGGAGATCCAGTTCGTCATCCCCGGATTCTTCCTGTTCGCGCTGTTCTTCTGGCTGATGATCGCCTGGGTGTTCTGACCCGGCGAAACGGGGCGCGGAAAAGCTCCGCGCCCGCAGGCTGGCAGGTCAGGCCCCGAACCAGGTGCGTCCGAAGATCACCATGATCTGGCCAAAGCTGCGCACCAGTTCCAGCGGCACGCCGACGCCGTTCAGGTCGCCGGAAACCGAGACCTTTTCATAGACGCCATCCTCGTTGGCGCGGCCGGCGTTGGTCAGCCGGATGGTGCCGGTCACGCCATCGACCACGGCAAAGGGATCGGCTGCGGCAAAGGGATCGCCGCCTCCCGCGCCGGGCAGTACCAGGTTCAGCTGGTATTCCTGCTGGTGCGCGCTGCCGGCGGCGGCATCGGCCAGCGGCATGTTGCCCTCCAGCCCAAAGGTCTTGTCGCCGCACTTGACCTCGAACTTCATCTGCCAGGCTTCGTTGGCATAGGCAAAGATCGCGTCGCCGGTCCAGGAGCAGGAGGCGCTGTCCTTCTGGCCGACATGCGGCACGGTGAAATTCTCGAACCGGATCGAGTCGATCTGGGTGTCATAGGTCACCGCCTCGGTGCCGGTGGCGGTTTCCTGCAGGTTCTTGATCAGCGCCTCGCCCAAGGCCTTGGCCGAGGCCGAGGGGTTTTCCGGCTGCATCACCAGATTGCCCTTGAACGAGCCGTTTTCCGCCCCGGCGGACCCCGCGCGCAGGTAATTGGCCAGGATCGTCGCGGCATTGGTATAGCCGTCGGACTTGGCCTCGACGGTGAAGCCGCCGGAATAGCTGATGCGGGGCAGCGACTGGGCGGGGTTGTTGGGGTTCTTGATGGTGCCGTTGCCGCTGACGGCGCAGGCCTCGTCGATCCGGCTGAGGCCCAGCCAGGCGCTGGCACCGGCGGAACAGTCGGCCTCCAGCGTGGTGGTGCCGCTGCGGTCATCGACCACGCCGCGGAACTTGTCGCGCTCGTCCGAGGAGAACAGCGAGGGCTGGCTGATCTCCATCGTCAGCTTGACGGTCTCGGTGGTGGATTGCGCCAGTGCCATCGAGGGCGCGGCCAGGACCAGCGGCACGGCGGCGAACAAAGCAAAGCGGGCGGTCATCATCAAGGCTCCCTGTAAATCCGGTGTCATGGAAGCGGCCGGGCGCCACCGCGGGCAGGCAAAGGACTGGGGTGGGCAAGGCCGTTCGGGTGAAAGTGCCCCAAGGTTATCCGCGCAAGGGCACGGATCAAGCCATTTCTTCGCGGCGAACCTGACTTGCACCGGCCCCTGCGGGGGTGTCAGAGCCGGGCCAGCCGCTCCGACAGCAGCCGGTAGAACCCGTCGCGGTCGACGCTGCCCATGAACATCGCATTCGGCGCCCGGCCGGTGATGCGCCACCAGTCGGCGACGGTCATGCCCAGGGTCAGCGGGCTTTGCGTCTCGATTTCCACGTTGACGTGGCGGCCGTGGAACAGGCCGGGCTGCAACAGGTAGGCGATCACGCAGGGGTCGTGCAGGGGGGCGCCTTCGCTGCCGTATTTGGCGGTGTCGAAGCGTTCGAAGAAATCGGTCCAGGAGGCGACGGCCTGGCCGACCGGGGTGCCCAAGGACCGCATCTCTTCGACCCAGGCGCGCGAGGTCAGCGCCTTGTGCGTCACATCGAGCGGCATCACCACCAGCGGAACGCCGGATTTGAACACGATTTCCGCGGCTTCGGGGTCGACGTAGATGTTGAACTCGGCCGCGGGGGTGATGTTGCCCACCTCGAAATAGGCGCCGCCCATCAGCACGATCTCGGCCACCTTGGGCACGATGTCGGGGGCGCGCTGGAAGGCGGTGGCGATGTTGGTCAGCGGCCCCAGCGGGCAGAGCGTGATCGTCCCCGAGGGATGCTGGCGCAGGGTGTCGATCAGGAAATCGACGGCGGGCTGATCCTGCAGCGAGTGGGTCGGGTCGGGCAGCGGGATGCCGTCCAGCCCGGTCTTGCCGTGGACATGCTCGGCCGTGACCAGCTTGCGCGACAGCGGCGCATCGCAGCCGGCAAAGACCGGGGTCCCTTTGCCCGCCAGTTCGACCACGATCCGGGCGTTCCTTTGCGTCAGCGCCAAAGGCACGTTGCCGGCGACGGCGGTCAGGCCCAGCACCTCAAGCTCGGGTGAGGCCAGCGCCAGAAGGATGGCGACGGCGTCGTCCTGGCCGGGGTCGGTGTCGATGATGATCTTGCGGGTCATGGGGCCTCCGTTTGCGCGCAGCAAAGGCGCAGGCGCGGCGATTGTCCAGAGGCCGCGGATTTCCGGCACGAAAAGGCAGGTTTCCGGTGTAGGATTTCGCGGTGGCGAAAGGGGGGCGGCGATGGCGGACATTCTGGTGGGCACGACCAAGGGGCTGTTCATCCTCGAAGGCGGCCAGCGCCTGACCGGCCCGTTCTGTGACGGCTGGCCGATCAACCATGCGGTCGGCCAGGGCGGCACGGCGCTGGCGGCGGGCGGCGGCAAGTGGTTCGGCTGCGGCGTCTGGCGGCGGGACCGGGGCGAATGGGCGGTCAGCCAGGGCCCGTTCGAGGGCGCCGAGCAGATCTGGTCGGTCTGCTTCGACGGCGACCGGGTGCTGGCGGGGTCGAAGCCCGCGTACCTGTACGAAAGCCGCGACGGCGGCGCGACCTGGGCGCGGCTGGATGCGCTGACCGACCAACCCGGCGCGGACCAGTGGATGCCGGGCGCGGCGGGGCTGACGCTGCATACCATCCTGACCGACGGCAAGGGCGGGGTCTGGGTCGGCATCTCGGCCGCAGGCGTGTTCGAAAGCCGCGATGGCGGGCGGTCCTGGGCGATGCGCAACCGGCGCGGCAACCGGCCGGGGCCGGCGGGGGCGCTGGAGCGGTCGTGGGACGGGGTGGAATTCCGCGCCGAGGACGAGATCTTTTCCTGCGTCCACAACCTGGCCTTTGGCGCGGCCGAGGGGCTGATCTACATGCAGAACCACCAGGGCGTCTATCGCAGCCACAGCGGCGGCGCGGTCTGGGAGGAGATCACCGAGGGCCTGCCTTCCACCTTCGGCTTTCCGGTGGGCGCGCATCCGCACGCGCCCGGAACGCTGTGGGTGTTCCCGCTGAACGGCGATTCGCTGGGGCGCTGGCCGGTCGGCAACCGCGCCCTGGTGTGGAAATCGGAAAACGGCGGCGACACCTGGCAGCCCCGCGGCCAGGGCCTGCCCGACCGCGACTGCTATTTCACCGTGTTGCGCCAGGCGATGGCGGTCGACCGCGGCACGCCCTGTTCGGTGGCCTTCGGCACCAATTCGGGCTCGGTCTTCCTCAGCCGGGACGAGGGCGACAACTGGGCCGAGGTCGCGCGCCACCTGCCGACGGTGCTGTCGGTCGAATTCGTGCGCGGCTGAGGCGGCTCAGGCGCCTTGGCCCGCCCGGGCGGCCAGGAACATCGGCCCGCCCTTGGCGCGCGGAAAGCCGTAGCCATGCACCTCGACCAGGTCGATGTCGGCGGCGCTGGCGGCGATGCCTTCGTCCAGGATGTGCTGGCCTTCGGCCGCCATCGCGGCGACCAGCAGGCGGGCGATTTCGGGGCCGGGCAGGTCGCGCGGCGGGGCGCAGAGGGGGGCGATCAGGCGGGCGACGTCGTCTGAGGGGCGGGGGGTGCGGTCGCCGGGGGCATAGTCATACCAGCCGCCGCCGGTCTTTTGCCCCTTGCGGCCCGCGCGCACCAGGATGTCGCCCAGGGTTTCGGGCACATCCTCGCCGCGGGCGCGCGCCGCCTCGCGGTGCAGGAACGAGATGTCGAGGCCGGCGAGGTCCTGCATCTCGAACGGGCCCATGGCCAGGCCGAAGCCGCGCATGGCGGCGTCGATGTCGGCGTGGCCGATGCCGTCGCGCATCAGCGCCTCGGCCGCGGCGCGGTAGTGGCGCAGGATGCGGTTGCCGATGAAGCCGTCGCAGATGCCCGAGCGCACCGGGATCTTGCCCAGCTTGCGGGCCAGGTCCCAGGCGGTGGCGCGCACCGTATCCGAGGTGTCGGGCAACGGGATGATCTCCAGAAGTTTCATCACCTGCGCCGGGCTGAAGAAATGCAGGCCGATGTAGCGGTCGGCTCCGGGCAGGCCCGCGACGATGCTGCGCGGGTCCATGTAGCTGGTGTTGGTGGCCAGAACGGCGTCGGGGCGGCAATGGCGGGCCAGGTCGGCGAAGACCTGGCGCTTGGTGTCGAGGTCTTCGAAGACTGCCTCGATCACCAGATCGCAGTCGGCCAGGGCGGCAAGGCCGGTCACGGGGGTGACGCCGGCCATGCGGGCCTGCGCTTCGGCCTCGGACAGGCTGCCGCGGCGTTGGGCGGCGTCGAAGATGCCCTGAAGGGCGGTGGTGGCGCGGGTCAGGCTGGCCTCGTCGCGTTCCGACAGGGTCACCGGGAGGCCAGCGTTGCGCAGGGCGGCGGCGATGCCCACGCCCATCGTGCCGCCACCGACCACGCCGACGCGGGCCACGGCCAGCGGTGCGGTGCCGCGCAGGTCGGCGGGGCGCAGCGCGGCGCGTTCGGCGAAGAAGAGGTGGCGCAGGGCGGCGGATTCCTCGCCCTGGCGCAGGCGCAGGAAGGTGGCGCGTTCCTCGGCCAGGCCCGCCTCGATGCCCTGTTCGACGCCAAGGCGCAGGACGGCCAGCGCCTGAAGCGGGGCCGAGACGCCGCGGGCAGATTTGGCGATGCGGGCCTTTGCCGCGTCCCATGCCTCGGGTCCGGGGTCGGCGGCGGGGCGGTCGCGGGCGGGCAGGGGCAGCGGCAGGTCCGCCGCCCGGCGGGCAAAGTCCAGCG
>ERZ1645187.2579-NODE-2579-length-15804-cov-7.778589_pt1 | contig 15804 bp, 13 predicted proteins | sample MGYA00575352_ERZ1645187 | MGnify/ENA primary metagenome ERZ1645187 (study PRJEB40837, sample SAMN11349314) | freshwater sediment metagenome | isolation source: river sediment | host: Sediment | place: India: Wazaribad , New Delhi | collected 2017-02-21 ... | reverse complement strand
CAAATGACAAAGGCCGCCCGAGGGGCGGCCTTTGTTTCACGTGAAGCAATTTCCGTTCAGCCGTTCTTGGCCACGCGCGCGTTCCGCGTTGCAATCAGCCGCAGCCGCAGCGCATTCAGGCGGATGAAACCTTCGGCATCCTTCTGGTCATAGGCGCCCGCATCTTCTTCAAAGGTCACGTGCTTTTCGCTGTAAAGCGAGTGATCCGACCAACGGGCAACCGTAGCCGCGCGACCCTTGTAAAGCTTGACGCGAACTGTCCCCGTCACATGCTCTTGCGTCTTGTCGATCAGGGCCTGCAGAGCCTCCCGCTCTGGCGAGAACCAGAAGCCGTTGTAGATCAGCTCGGCATAGCGCGGCATGATCGAATCTTTCAGATGGCCCGCGCCCGCATCCAGCGTGATCTGCTCAATGCCACGATGTGCCTCCAGCAGAATCGTGCCCCCGGGCGTCTCGTAGACGCCGCGGCTCTTCATGCCGACAAAGCGGTTCTCGACCAGATCCAGAACGCCAACGCCATGTTTGCCACCCAGTTCGTTGAGCCGGGTCAGGATGGATGCAGGCGACAGACGCTCGCCGTTGATCGCCACCGCATCGCCGCGCTCAAAGGTGATTTCCACCATTTCGGGCGTATCGGGGGCTTCCTCGACGGGAACCACCCGCTGCAGCACATAGTTCGGGAATTCCTCGCCCGGGTCTTCCAGAACGCGGCCCTCGGAAGAGGTGTGCAAAAGGTTTGCGTCAACCGAGAAAGGCGCCTCGCCGCGCTTGTCCTTGGCGATCGGAATCTGGTTCGCCTCGGCAAACTCCAGAAGCTTCGTGCGCGAGGTCAGATCCCACAGGCGCCAAGGCGCGATCACCCGGATCGCAGGGTCCAGCGCCGCCGCTGAGAGTTCAAAGCGAACCTGATCATTCCCCTTGCCGGTTGCCCCATGAGCCACGGCATCGGCCCCATGCTCATGGGCGATCTTCACCAGATGCTGCGAGATCAGCGGCCGGGCGATCGAGGTGCCAAGGAGGTAAAGCCCTTCATACAGCGCGTTGGCGCGGAACATCGGAAACACAAAGTCGCGCACGAACTCTTCGCGCACATCGACGATGTGGATGTTCTCCTCCTTGATCCCCATCAACAGCGCCTTGTTCCGTGCGGGTTCCAGCTCTTCGCCTTGGCCCAGGTCGGCGGTAAAGGTGATGACCTCGCAGCCATATTCAGTCTGCAGCCACTTGAGGATGATCGAGGTATCCAGCCCGCCCGAATAGGCGAGAACGACTTTCTTCGGCTTTTGCATGGGGGCCTCCTAATGCGCGCCCTGCGCTTAGCGGGAAACGGTCAAAAGGGCAAGCCGGCCGTCTATTCAACCTTGCGAACTTGCGTCTTTCGGCGCCATCGGTCACAGTTTTCCCCATGACCCAGTTTGCTGATGCCGCCCGTCTGACCACTCGCGCCCTTCGCGATCTTTTCCCGCGCACACCCCTGCAGCGCAATGATTTCCTGTCGCGAAAATATGGGGCGGAGATCTGGTTGAAACGCGAAGATCTTTCTCCCGTCCGCAGCTACAAGTTGCGCGGGGCCTGGAACGCCATGCGCAAGGTCCGCGCCGAAAACCCCGCCCAGCGCCACTTTGTCTGCGCCAGTGCGGGAAACCATGCACAGGGTGTCGCCTATGCTTGCCATCATTTTGGCGTCGAAGGCACCATCTTCATGCCGGTGACCACGCCACAGCAAAAGATCGACAAGACCCGCAGTTTCGGCGCTGACAATGTCCGCATTGTCCTGACCGGGGACTATTTCGACCAGACTTTGGCCGCCTCCCAGGCGTTCTGCATCGACAAGGGCGCCCATTTCTTGTCACCTTTTGACGACGATGATGTGATTGAAGGTCAGGCCTCGGTCGGGGTCGAGATTCTTGACCAACTTGGCCGCTCCCCCGATCTGGTCGTCCTCCCCGTTGGCGGTGGCGGCCTTGCGTCGGGCGTTACCCGATACTTGCGCGCCGTATCGCCTGAAACGGCCTTTCGCTTTGTCGAGCCGAAAGGAGGTGCAAGCTTCACCGCAGCCCTTGCGGCGCATGAACCGGTAACCCTCAGGCGCGTCGATAATTTCGTTGATGGCGCTGCTGTCGCCCGGATCGGCAACAGGACGTTTGCCGCCCTTTCCTGGGTAAACCCGGAAGAGGTTCTGGTCGTTCCCGAAGACCGCATCTGCACCACGATGCTGAGCATGCTCAACACCGAGGGCATTGTGTTGGAACCAGCCGGGGCTTTGTCTGTCGATGCCCTTGCAGATCTGTCGTCTTTCATCGCTGGCAAGACGGTTGTCTGTGTCACCTCCGGCGGAAATTTCGACTTTGAACGCCTGCCCGAGGTCAAAGAACGGGCGCAGCGTTATTCTGGCATCAAGAAATACTTCATTCTTCGCATGCCCCAACGTCCCGGTGCGCTGCGCGAATTTCTTGCGATGCTGGGGCCGGAAGATGACATTGCCCGCTTCGAGTACCTCAAGAAATCCGCCCGAAATTTCGGTTCCGTCCTGATCGGGATCGAGACACGCGAAGCAGGCAATTTCCAGAGACTGTTCGAACAGCTTGACGCCGCAGCCTTTCAGTATCGCGATATCACCCAAGACGAAATTCTGTCGGAGTTTCTGATCTGATCATTTCAGGCCTGCGCGGCGAAGAGTGCCCGGAACGGGCTCGATGAGCGCGGCTCAATCCTGAAACCCTGTCCCTCGCGCAGCTCGCAAGGTGTCGCGCGGGCTGACGCCGTAGCGTGCGGCATAGCTTTGTGAAAATCGGCCAAAGTGCGAAAAACCCCATTTCAGGGCTACGTCAGTCACCGATCCTCGACCTGCAATCAGATCCGCATGCGCGCGCGCGAGCCTTTGCTCGCGCCAGTAACACAAGGGAGTGGTGTTTCGATATTGCCGGAACACCATCTGCAACCCACGAGGACTTGTTCCTGCGGCACGGGCGATCTGCTCAACCGTCAATGGCTGCTCCAGATTCGCTCCGATAAAGTCCTCCGCAAGTCGCAAATGACGTGGCCGTGGCGCGGCCCGCACCCGCCCAAGCCTGTCGCGATAGTCATGTCGATGCGCTTCAAGAAGCCCGGAAATCAACATGTCTTCGATCTGGCGCCCCATCAGGCCCGACCCCAGCGGCACCCGGCCTTGATCGGCCTCGGCCACCAGAAACAACACCATCTGCCGTAGCGTCGCGCCCCGGCCAGAGGTCAGATCCATTGGTCCCTGAAAGGCCAGTGTTTCTTCAGCCCGATGGCCCAACAGACCGGATAGGCAAGCCATCAGTGCCTGCCGGTCAATCTGAACCAGGATCTGCCGTGTACCTTCTTCCCAGATCATCGTGGTTGGCAGATGGGGGTTCAGCACCGCAGCCTGCCCTGGCGCGGTGACATAGCGATCCGCGCCATTGGCAATCGCCGCTGCTCCGGTCACCGGGATCTGCAATAGATAGAACCTGCCAAGTTCCCCCGGCGCAATCAGGGTCTTGGCGCCGTATTCGATGTAATTCAGGCTCAACCGTTCGCCGCACAAGTGATGGTGACGGGCCGTCAGGCGCGCCCCTCGTCCAATTGTGTCCAGCCGGTGCGGACAGAACACCGCAGCAACCCGCTCACGGGCTTCATCCAGATCCTCTGATTGAAACAGCGCATAAGCCCCAAGAGGCCGCTGCGTCCCAGTCTCGTGCATCGCCATCCTCCCCGATGGACAAGGCAGCCTAACATGAATCCTTTTCCCGCGACTCCTCATCCGCAGATTTTTTCGTTTTCCGGATAGTCGACCCGCTTTGCGGATAGCGTCCTTGCCGTCCTGGGCCAAGAGTTCTTGAAACTTGAAACAACAAGGAGGGCCGGATGAAAGGACTGCAAGGAAAGACAGCAATCGTTCCGGGTGGGGCGACCAAAATCGGACAAGCCATCGTGCAAGCCTTTGCAGAGGCTGGGGTCCGCGTCATGGTTGCCGATATTGCCGAGGAGGCAGGCAAGGCCATGGTGCGCGATGGTGTCGCCTTTCAGCGATGCGATCTCAGAAGCGATGAGGACATCGCGAAGCTTGTGACCGAAACACGGAAAGAATTCGGGCGGATCGACTTTCTTGTGAATGTTGCGTGCTCCTATCTCGACAATGGTGCGGCAACCACGCGCGCGGACTGGTTGACGGCCCTCGATATCAACATCGTCGGCTCCGTCATGTTGATGCAGGCTGCAAGGGCCGACCTCGCGGCAACCCGGGGGGCCATCGTCAACTTCGGCTCAATTTCGTCACGGGTGGCCCAGGCAGGCCGCTGGGTTTACCCGGTATCCAAGGCCGCGATCCTGCAACTGACCCGTAACCAGGCGATGGATCTCGCGCCAGACGGTATCCGCGTCAACGCTGTCTCGCCGGGCTGGACCTGGTCCAACATCATGGACCAGCTCACCGATGGAAACCGCGCCAAGACCGATAGCGTCGCTGCACCGTTTCACCTTCTTGGCCGGGTTGCCAACCCCGAGGAAGTGGCGTCGGCCGTCCTCTTTCTTTGCTCAGATGATGCAAGTTTCATCACCGGTACCGATCTTTGCGTTGATGGCGGTTACTCCGCCATGGGTCCGGAACAGGCCGTGCCGGCCATTCCAAAGCTTATGTCCTGATGCTCTTCGTCGACTTCGTCGCTCATCGCTGGCGTCGCGAAGAGAAGCCGAAGGCGCCCGATGAGCCGTAGAACCAGAAAAAATCAACAGGGAAGCGAAATGCGGAAATTCACCATTATCGGCGGCGGGCAATCCGGTCTCATGGTTGCCATCGGCTTGCAAAAGGCGGGGCATCAGGTGCGCGTTGTCCAGAACCGCACGGCGGAAGATATTGAAAATGGCCGTGTCCTGTCCAGCCAGTGCATGTTCTCGAACGCCGTCCAGCACGAGCGCGATCTCGGGATCGATTTCTGGTCCGACATCTGTCCTCCGGTCGAGGGCATCAACTTCATTGTCCCAAATCCCGATGGTTCCGGCAGCAAACTGATCGACTGGGCCGGTCGTCTTGACAGGAACGCCTATGCTGTCGATCAGAGGGTGAAAATGCCTCGCTGGCTGGCCGAATTCCAGAGGCTTGGGGGCCAACTCGTCATCAAGGATGCCGGGCTGGCTGATATCGACGACTATGCCCGTCACGACGATCTGGTGATCGTCGCCTCCGGCAAGGGCGAAGTCGGCCAGATGTTTGCCCGTGACGCCAGCAAGTCCGCCTACGACAAACCGATGCGCGCGCTCGCGCTCACCTATGTCAAGGGCATGACCCAACGTGAGCCCCATTCCGCTGTTGAGTTCAACCTGATCCCCGGGGTGGGCGAGTATTTCGTCTTTCCTGCGCTCACCACGACAGGCCCCTGCGAAATCATGGTTTTCGAGGGAATTCCGGGTGGCCCGATGGATTGCTGGGCCGATGTGAAATCGCCCGAGGGGCATCTTGCCAAGTCAAAGGAAATCCTAAGGACCTACCTGCCCTGGGAATACCAACGGTCAAAGGACTGCGTGCTGACCGATGACAACGGGATTCTCTCGGGCCGATTTGCCCCCACGATCCGACACCCCATCGGCACTCTTCCATCGGGCCGAAAGGTGATGGGGCTTGGTGATGCTGTCTGTCTGAACGATCCCATTACGGGCCAAGGTTCCAACAATGCCGCCAAGGCTGCGGCGATCTATCTCAAGCGTATCCTCGCCCACGGGGACCGGCCCTTTGACGAAGGGTTTATGCAATCGACATTCGACGAGTTCTGGGATTATGCCCAATGGGTTGTGCAATGGACCAACATGCTGCTCCTGCCGCCCCCGCCGTTCATTCTTGACATCATGGGCAACGCGCAGGGCCTGCCGAAACTGGCCCATCGCATGGCGAACGGTTTCGATGACCCCCGGGACTTCTTCCCCTGGTTCGCCGATCCGAATGCCGCTTCGTCCTATCTCACCGAACTCAAGGCGGCTTGACATGTCTGCCCCTGTTGATTCCGCCAGTTTCCGCGCTGCGATGGCCCGTTTTCCCGGGGCCGTCACCATCGTGACCACTGGCAGGGGCCAGGGTCGCCGCGGCATCACGGCTACGGCGGTCTGCTCTGTCACGACCGAACCGCCCAGCCTTCTGGTCTGCCTCAATCGCAAGACCGGCACATGTTCTGCGGTGGCCGAAAGCGGTTGCTTCAGTGTCAACCTCTGGCCTCACGACTGTGCATCTCTCGCATTGGTCTTTGCTGGGGCCTCAGGGGCCACTGGCGCCGAGAAATTCGAAACAGGTGACTGGTCTGAGGATGGGCGGGGCCTGCCGGTTCTTTCGAACGCGATCACGGCCTTTTCCTGCGACGTCACCGACTCCATGGTGGTGGGCTCACACCTGATCTTTGTCGGAAAAGTCGTCGCAATGGCGCGGGCCGAGGGCGCTTCGCTGATCTATCATCAGTCACGCTTCCATCATCTGGAACAGGCGTAATCGCTTCCGGGGTCGGATGTTTTTTCGGGTGGGCCGTGGAATCGTGGCCTGCCCCTCTATTGGCGTCTTGCATGGAAATCAGGCCGTGTTAGCCCTGAGCGGACAGTCAGCCCCTGAGGTTTCCCATGCCTGAACCGCGCGCCCGTGATCTTGGACTCCCCTTTCCCGGCACTCCCGGACCGTTCAATGCGATTACGGACGTCGCGGGCGTCACGGTTGGCTATTCGACACTTGTCGATGCTGAAAGACATATGCGAACCGGTGTCACAGCTATCATTCCGCGCATGGATCATGGGAGGCCAGAGCCGGTCTGGGCAGGTCAGGCCACGCTGAACGGCAACGGCGAAATGACCGGAACGCACTGGATCAACGACGGAGGCTATTTTCTCGGGCCGGTCCTCATCACCAACACTCACGGTATCGGTGCCACCCATACCGGTGCCACCCGCTGGATGATAAACCGTTATGCCGAGCACTTCCGCGATACCATCGCATGGGCCATGCCCGTCGTCGCCGAAACCTATGATGGGATCCTCAATGATATCAACGCTATGTTCGTGCAGCCCGAACATGCTCTCGAAGCCCTCAACAGTGCCTCATCAGGCCCATTGGCCGAAGGCGCTGTCGGCGGCGGTACTGGCATGGTTGCATACGAATTCAAGGCCGGAACAGGCACCGCCTCGCGCCGGGTTGCTGTTGGGGGTGTGACCTACACGGTTGGTGTGCTGGTGCAAGCCAACCACGGCAAACGTCCCTGGCTCAATGTCCTTGGTCAACCGGTCGGAAAACTCATGCCGTTCGAGGGACTTGTTTCACGTGAAACAGGATCGATCATCGTCGTGATCGCCACGGACGCACCGCTGTCCACGATCTCGCTGCGTCACCTCGCGCGCCGGGCGAGCTTGGGGCTTGGCCGTGGTGGCACGCCGGGCGGCAATTCGTCGGGGGATATCTTCCTCGCCTTCTCCACTGCCCCCTTCGGCCCCATGCCTCAGGCGGCTTCCTCCCTCGCAAGCCGAACCGAACTCAACGCTGAAAACATCGACCCGATCTATCTCGCCGCCGTCGAAGCGGTCGAGGAATCCGTCATAAACGCCATTGTCGCCGGAACGGACACCCCTTGCTTCCGCTTCCCGGGCAAGGTCATTCCCGGTATTGATCGCGCGGCGCTGGCGGCCCTCTTCCGCGAAGAGTGACCGGCACGGTCTCGATGAGCGTCAGCGCCGGCCTTCGAAAAACTGCGCAATCCGCTCGGCAATCACGCCACTGTCGGCCTTGACCTCAAGCGAGCCGCGCGCCCTTGCCACCACTTCCGGCGGCAAGGCATCCGCATATTCCTCCACAAGATCGGTGATGAAGCCGTGGCTCATCTCCGGATGATATTGCGTTGTCATCACCCGCCCCGGAATCGCAAAACTTCCCACGGGGCAGTCGGGATTGCCTCCCAGCACCACAGCATCAGGCGGCAGGGCAACGACCTGCTCAAAGTGGCTGCCGTAAAGCTTCATCGGAACGCCTTCGATCTCGGTCTCCACCAGTCCAAAGACCCAACCGCCAGGATTCTTGTCCACGTCGCCCCCCAGCGCCAGAGCAATCGCCTGATGACCGAAACAGGCCCCGAAAACTGGCTGACCCTCAGCGACCAACTTTCGGATCAGATCAAACAACTCGCCCACCCAAGGGTCCTTGTCATGCACCGAGGCCGGGCTTCCACCAATCACCCAACCGTCGAATCGCGCCCCCTCCGGTGGGAAAACGCCGTCCTTCACAGGAAAAACCGTAACATCCCACTCGGGGCGCACCGAATGGATCATTGTCGTGAACTTCTCGCCATCCTTCGGCCGCGCCTGTGCAAATTCCGATTCGTCCGTGTTGGTCATCAGCACCGCAATATGCATGATCTTCCCACTTTACATATTTATGAACAAGTTTAGTATATTTTGAAATCAACGATGCGACAAGGGAGAGTGTGCATGACTGTCTGGACCCCCACGGATGACGGCCATGCCGACCTTGGAAGCCACGACAGCTTCCTCAGCGGCCCTCCGCACAACACCTTCAAACGGTTGCGCGACGAAGATCCGATGCATTGGTCCGACTGGTCGGGTGGCGAAGGCTATTGGTCTGTTACCCGCCACGAAGACATCACCTTCCTGAACGGCAAACCTGAAATCATGTCCTCCGCCCGCGGCATCCGCATGGAGGACCAGACCTACGAAGAATACCTCGCCCGCCGCACCTTTCAGGAAACCGACGCGCCCGAGCATATGCAGACCCGGATCAAGGTCGCCAAAGCCTTCTCCAAACCGGTGATTGCCCAGTTCGAACCGATCATCCGCGATCTCTGCGCCCCGATCCTGGACGAGGCGCTTGCCAAGGGCACCTTCGACGCCACCAAGGAGATCGCCCGTCAACTGCCGATGCGGATGCTCGGCCGTATCCTTGGCACGCCGGACGAAGACCTGCCCTGGCTGGTGGAAAAGGGCGATACGCTGATCGCCAACACCGACCCAGATTTCACCCAGCATGTGCTGGACAAGATGACCACCGATGAATTCCGCATGATGCCCTTCAACTCGCCCGCGGGGGCAGAGCTGTTCGTCTATGCCAAGGATCTCCTGAAGAAAAAGGAAGCGTCCGGCGACACCTCTGGCATCCTGCACCTGATCCGCCAGCCGGGGCCACATGGCTCTGTCATGCCAGCGCATGAATTACGCAACTTCTTCTGTATCCAGGTCGCCGCGGGCAATGCTACCACGCGCTATTCCATCGCCGCCGGGATCCAGGCCCTTTGCCACCAGCCCGAACTTCTGGGCCAGATGCAGGCCGGCGGCGCCGTCTGGGAAACGGCTGCCGACGAAATCATCCGCTGGGGCACCGCCACCACCTATTTCCGCCGCACCGCCGCGCAGGATTTCGAATTCCATGGCCGTCAGGTGAAAAAAGGCCAGAAAGTCATTCTCTGGTGGGCTAGCGGCAACCGCGACGAGCGCGTGTTCGACGACCCCTTCCGCGTCAATCTCTTCCGCAGCCCCAACCGCCATGTGTCCTTCGGTCAGGGCGGCCCGCATGTCTGCCTTGGCATGTGGCTGGCCCGGCTGGAGGTGCGCGTGCTGTTCGAAGAGCTTGCCAAACGCATCAAGTCCATCGAACCTGCGGGTCCGCACAAGTTTCTGAGGTCCAACTTCATCGGCGGGATCAAGGAACTGCCGGTCACCGCGACAATGCAATAAGCGGCGCAAGACCGCATCACAGGGAGTAAACCATGACGGACCGCCTCCGCGCGATGTTCTGTGACCATCTGTCAATCATGCGCGGCAAATACCTGCCCGCGTCCAAGATGCGCGACGATGAAAGCCGTTTCGCCCGCCCCACCTTTTCAGTGCATTACGACAAGGACCTCTTGATAGAAGCCCCCGGGACCCAATGCCTTGAGGGCATCCCCGACATGGCCCTGCGCTGGAAGGGTGACGAAATCCGCCAGGGTTGGGAGCCGGGCACCAAGGTTGTCTTGGGCGATCTTTACGGCGGCGATGGCACGCCTGTGCCGATGTGCCCGCGCAGCGCCTTGAAACGTGCGGTTGCGGGGTGGGAAAAGCACGGGCTGACGCCCAAGATCGGCATCGAACTGGAGGCCTACGCCTTTGTCCGCAACGCCGATGGCCAGATTGTCCCCTATGACACGCCTGGCGGCGTGGTTTACGGCACCGGCAACTTCACCGACCCGCGCCGCTTTACCGATGCGATCTGGAACAAGGCGCAGGAAATCGGCCTGCCCCTAGACCTCATCACCGCCGAATATGACAGCCCTCAGTTCGAATTCACCCTGACCTTTGACACCGCGGTGGAGCATGTCGATACCGTCGTCCTCTTCCGCCAGATGGCGCGTGAAATCGCGTTTGATCACGGCATCATCCTGACCTTCCTGCCGAAACCGCACCTGAACAAGGGCGGCTCGGGCATGCACGTCAACTTCTCGCTGACCGACCGCAAGGAACATAACGCCTTGGCCAAGGGCGATTGGGGCAACCCGGATGATCTGAATGATCTGGCCAGGGGCTGCATCGCCGGCTGGATGAAGCATCACAAGGGCATGGCCGGACTGGTCGCGCCGAACGCCCTGTCCTATTTGCGCCTGCAACCGGCCAGCCTTTCCGGCTATTGGTGCAACTGGGGCGGCGACAACCGAAACGTGACGGTGCGCGTTTCGGCCGAGGGCGGCAAGAAGGCCCGGCTCGAACACCGCATGGCCGATGCCGCCGCCAACCCCTACACCGTTGTCGCCACCGTCCTGCAGGCCGCCCTTCTGGGCTATGAAGGCAAATATGACCTTCAGCCCCGCGAAACCGGCGACGGATTTACCGGCAATGACGCTGAATATGGCGTGGCCGCCAGCCTGACCGAGGCGCTGAATGACCTTGAGGCCGACACCGCCCTGACCCAAGCCGTGGGTGCCGGCCTGGTGGAAAACCACCTTTTCATGAAACGCGCCGAGGTTGAAAAGACTGCCGCTCTCGAGGGCGACGCCCTGCGCGACTGGTATATCTGGTATATTTGAGGACCCCATGAAAGCCACCTGGATCCTGCCCGACGGGCAACACATCACCGCCGAAGTCCGCGAGGGCCAAAACCTGATGGAAGCCGCCGTCGCCAACACCATTCCCCGCGTCGTGGGCGAATGCGGCGGCTCGCTCTCTTGCGCCACCTGCCATGTCGTCGTCAGCCCCGACTGGGCCGCCAAGACCGGCAGCGTCGGCGAGTTCGAGGATGCCATGCTCGACGTGGCCGAGGCCGAACGCCAGCCCACCTCGCGCCTGTCCTGCCAGATCAAGATGAGCGCCGATCTGGATGGCATCGTTCTGATTGTCCCGCAATAGGGACACGCGCCAAGGCGGTTTGCACGTCCGATCTGATCGAACGCCAGGCGGTCAGCTGTGTTGCAAGCCTTTGAAACCCGGTGGTTTATCCTGACCTCCAGTTTCCGAAGGCCGCCCGGAGCCGGTGGTAGCCCTCACCACCGGCAGAAGGCAGAATGACAAGTGAAACTTGCCAATTGCCGACAAAACTTGATTTCCTTCCCCACAGCTTGCCGTCACAATCCCGCCCAAACAGACCAAGGGGCGAAAGATGCGAAACGGCGGGCATGTTCTGGTGGAAAGCCTTGTGGCGCTTGGGGCAACCAAGGCGTTTGGTGTTCCGGGCGAAAGCTATCTGGCGGTTCTGAACGCCCTGCATGACACCCGGGGGAAACTGGATTTCGTCCTCTGCCGCAACGAAGGCGGCGCGGCCTTTATGGCTGCCGCCTATGGCAAGCTGACGGGCCAGCCCGGCATCTGCATGGTCACCCGCGGCCCCGGCATCACCAATGCCTCGATCGGGATCCATACCGCCATGCAGGATTCCGCGCCCATGGTGGTTTTTGTCGGCCAGGTCGGCACCGACATGAAGGGCCGCGAGGCGTTTCAGGAAATCGACTACCGCGCGGTGTTCGGCACCATGGCGAAATGGGTGGTCGAGATTGACGATGTGGAACGTGTCCCCGAGATTCTCTCCCGCGCCTGGATCACCGCCAGCACGGGGCGCCCCGGCCCGGTCGTCGTGGCCCTGCCCGAGGACATGCTGACCAGCGAAACCGACGTACCCACGCTGACCGGCCCGGCCCGCATCGCCGAACCCGCGCCCGAGGCGGGCGCCCTGCGCGATGCCCTGGCGTTGTTGTCCGGCGCGAAACGCCCGGCGATCCTTCTGGGAGGCTGCAACTGGACCGAGACGGGCAAGGCCGCGCTGAAGGCTTTTGCCGAGGCCTCGGACATCCCGGTCGTCGCGGCCCTGCGCTATCAGGACATGTTCGACAACCACTCGCCCTGTTATGCGGGCGATCTGGGCTTGGGTCTGGCGTCGGGCGTGCGCAAGACCATGGCCGAGGCTGACGTGGTTCTGGCCCTGAACACCCGCTTTGGCGAAATCTCGACCGAGGGTTACACCCTGTTCAAGGTGCCGGTGCCCGACCAAAAGATCATTCACGTTCATGGCTCTGACCGCGAGATTGGCAAGGTCTATGTGCCCACCATCGGCATCCACGCCGGTCCGAACGCCTTTGTCGCCGCGCTGACCTCGGTCAAGGGCGATTGGGCAGCCTGGCGGGCGCGGGCGCGGGCGGATTACGAGGCGACTTTCGATCTGCCGGCCCAGCCCTCGCCGGTGGACATGGTGCAGGTCACGGCGCATCTGAACAAGGTGCTGCCCGCGGATGCCATTCTGACCAATGGCGCGGGCAACTTCACCATCTGGCCGAACAAATTCTTCAAATTCGGCCCCAAGGCCCGGCTTCTGGCGCCGCAATCGGGGGCCATGGGCTATGGTCTGCCCGCCGCCGTGGCCGCCAAAGTGGCCTGCCCGGATCGGACGGTGGTCTGCTTTGCCGGCGATGGCGATTTCCAGATGAACTGTCAGGAGCTGGGAACGGCCATGCAGGCCGGCGCGCAGCCCATCATCCTGATCCTGAACAACGGCACTTATGGCACGATCCGGGCACATCAGGAGCGGAACTATCCCGCCCGCGTCTCGGGCACTGATCTGGTGAACCCCGATTTCACCGGCCTTGCCCGCGCCTACGGCTTCCATGCCGAGCGGGTTGAGACGACGGCCGATTTCGCCGCCGCCTTTGACCGGGCGCTTGCGTCGAAAACCGGGGCGGTCCTGGATCTGAACATCTCGCCCGAGGCGCTGACCCCGCGCGTGACGCTCAGCCAGATGCGCGCCAATGCGCTGGCGGCCAGGAAATGACCATCCGTCTGGGGGCAGATATCGGTGGCACCTTCACCGATATCGCCTTGGAGGTGGAGGGCCGCTTCCACTCCACCAAGGTCCTGACCAATTACGCAGCACCCGAGCAGGCCATTCTGGACGGGATGCGGATCGTACTGGCCGAGGCCGGGCTTGCGCCCTCTGACCTTCACATTGTCATCCACGGCACCACACTGGCAACCAATGCGCTGATCGAAAGGCGCGGGGCGAAAACGGCCTTTGTCACGACCGAAGGCTTTCGCGATGTCCTCGAGATGCGCACCGAAAGCCGGTTCGACCAGTATGATCTGAACCTTGTGCTGCCCGCGCCTTTGGTCCCGCGCGAGGACCGGTTTACCGTGCGGGGCCGTATCGGCGCGCAGGGGCAAGAGTTGGCGCCGCTGGATGAGGCGGGGTTGCAGGCGATTGCCGACCAGATCGCGGCAGGCGGATATGGGGCGGTGGCGATTGGGTTCATTCATTCTTACATGAACGGCGCACATGAGATGCGGGCGCGCGAGATCATCGCGGCCAAGGTCTCGGTCCCCGTGTCGATTTCGTCCGAAGTCTCGCCGCAGATGCGCGAGTTTGAACGCTTCAACACCGTCTGCGCCAATGCCTATGTGCGCCCGCAGATGGCCGACTATCTGGGTCGCCTGCATGTGCGGCTGAAAGAGATCGGCGCGGCCTGCCCGGTCTTCATGATCCATTCCGGCGGCGGTCTGATCTCGGTTGAAACTGCGTCGGAATTCCCGGTGCGGTTGGTCGAAAGCGGCCCTGCCGGCGGGGCGATTTTCGCCGCCGATGTGGCGCGGCGCTTTGGGCTTGAAAAGGTGGTCAGCTTTGACATGGGGGGCACCACGGCCAAGATCTGCCTGATCGAGGATTTCGCGCCCAAGACCGCCCGCACCTTCGAGGTGGCCCGCAGCACGCGTTTTGCCAAAGGCTCGGGCATGCCCATTTCGATCCCGGTGATCGAGATGATCGAGATCGGCGCGGGCGGGGGATCAATTGCCTGGGTCGACAGTCTGGGCCGCATCCAGACCGGACCGGAATCGGCGGGTTCGGAGCCGGGGCCTGCCTGCTACCAGAGGGGCGGTCTGCGGCCCACGATCACCGATGCCGATCTGGTTCTGTCCAAGCTTGACCCTGAAAATTTTGCCGGGGGGGCGATCCGGCTTTCCACGGAAAACGCCCTTGCCGCCGTTGCCCGCGATGTGGGCGACAAGCTGAACCTCGGGGCCGAGGCGGCGGCTTTTGGCATCTGCGAGGTGGTCGATGAAAACATGGCCAATGCCGCCCGCGTACATGCGGTGGAAAACGGCAAGAACATCTCCGACAATGTGATGATCGCTTTTGGTGGCGCGGCCCCCCTGCATGCGGCGCGGCTGTGCGAAAAGCTGGGGATTGACCGCTGCCTTGTGCCGTCGGGGGCTGGCGTGGGGTCTGCCATCGGGTTCCTGAAAGCCCCCTTTGGATATGAGGCTTTGGCGTCAAAGGTCACCCGGCTTTCCGCCTTTGATCCCGCCACGGTGAACGCGATGCTGGCCGATCTTTGCGCTACGGCAGAGCGGTTTGTGCGGGTCGGCGCAACCGGGGCGATCCGGCGCGAGATCACCGGCTTCATGCGCTATGTGGGGCAGGGGTGGGAAATCCCCGTGCCGCTGCCCGACCGTCCCTTTGTTGCCGGAGATGCGGCCGCCCTGCGCGAGGCTTTCCGCGCCGCCTATGCCCGCCATTTCGGCCGCGCCATCGACGGCATGGACGGGTTGGAGATTGAAGTCGTCACTTGGTCGGTGCGCGCCGAGGATACCCTTCCCGCGCCCGCCCGCCACGCCCTTGCCCTTGGCGGGCAGGATACCGCCGCGACGCTCTCACGCCCGGTGTTCGATCCGGCCAAGGGCAAGCCCCTGCCGACCGCCATCGTTGCCCGCGACAGATTGGCGACGGGTCAGCGGGTGCAAGGCCCGGCTGTGATTGTCGAACGCGAAACCTCCACCGTTGTCACCTCGCCCTTCGATGCGGTGATGCAAAGCGATGGCTCGCTTTTGTTGGTGCGCAAAGGGGGCGGGAAATGACCGATCAGACCCGAGAAATTCGCATGCAGGTCATGTGGAACCGCCTGATCTCGGTGGTGGAAGAACAGGCGATGACCCTTCTGCGCACCGCCTTTTCCACCTCCGTCCGCGAGGCGGGCGATCTTTCGGCGGGCGTGTTCGATCCGCAGGGCCGGATGCTGGCCCAGGCCGTCACCGGCACGCCGGGCCATGTGAACACCATGGCCGAGGCGGTCGGCCATTTCATCGCCGCCATTCCGCGCGACCGGATGTATCCGGGCGATACCTATGTGACCAATGACCCGTGGCTGGGCACCGGGCATCTGCACGACATCACCATGGTCTCGCCGTCGTTCATGGGCGACCGCTTGGTCGCGTTCTTTGCCTGCACCGCGCATGTGGTCGATGTGGGCGGGCGCGGGTTTGGGGCGGATGGCAAGTCGGTCTACGAGGAAGGCATCCAGATTCCGATCCTGAAATTCG
>ERZ1645187.2577-NODE-2577-length-15816-cov-7.786752_pt1 | contig 15816 bp, 11 predicted proteins | sample MGYA00575352_ERZ1645187 | MGnify/ENA primary metagenome ERZ1645187 (study PRJEB40837, sample SAMN11349314) | freshwater sediment metagenome | isolation source: river sediment | host: Sediment | place: India: Wazaribad , New Delhi | collected 2017-02-21 ... | reverse complement strand
CGTGCCACGCGATGGACATCGGACGCCTGCCTTGCGGCCAGGCGTCCGGCGCCTTCTCGTGGCCAGGTCAGGACGTCGCGCGTCTCTGCGATTTCAGGGGGTTGGGTGGATGCGCGCGTCAGCGCGCGGGCGCGGTCGCGTTGTTCAGCGTGCCGCAGCCGCGGCAGGTGGCCTGAACCGGAAAGCCCACGAGATACTCGTGCCCCCGCGCGAAGCGCAGGTGCATGCGGCCGTCCCGGCAGACGCCGAGCAGCTTGTCACAGCGCGTGCAGCGCCATTCCGGGTTCAAAGTGGTGGGCTTGGCCGTCGCGGCGCCGGACCAGCTCGTCGAGGCTGCCTGGCGCTGGGAGAAGGGAGGCGGCATGGAATGCTCCTCTGATGTGGAGCCCTTCCAGTAATCAGCAGTTTGTTAGACCGTCTTCCTCAGCGTGTTAGACCGTTGTTAGACGGTCTCTTCGACCGGCGTCTCAGCGGCTTTTTCCGTCGGCTGCGCGGTGAGCACCAGACGCCAGTAGCCGTTCTTTGCACCCTTGCTGATATAGACGTCTCGGATGCTCTCCCAGGTATCCTTCCGGAATGCTTGCTGGGGGCTTCTGGAGTCGAAGCCATCCATCAGCGCCTTGACCTGAAGGTCGGAGCTGCCTTTCCCGGCAGCGGCGACAAGACGCTCGAAGATGGTCAACTGATCGTTCCCGGCCAAGTGCAGAGGCTCCTTGCCCGGAATGAAGAGAGTACCGGACTGCGCGCCTGTCCGAACGACCCGCGGCGACACTCCTCCGCGTGCAAGCGAGAGGCTGTTCCGATAGGCAAGTTCTAGGCTGTCCCGCGCGAACAGGATCTCCTCGTCCGCCGACGCGAGGTGGGACAGGAGCGGCACGACCACGTTCGGGCCGAGATGCGATGGCATTTCCTCGCTCGCCGCTAGGATGATGCCGACGCCGGCGGTATTCCGTGCGCGCAGTGCCAGATCCAACCGCTGCGCTGTTTTCGGATCATTGAGACGACGCGCGAAATAGACAGGCACATCGGCGCCATCGATCTGCATCGAACCGAGAAGGGTCAGGTCGGGGTCGAGGATCTGGGCCGCGCGCTTGCTCAGGAGGGGCTTCATCAGGCGGGTGAGCGTCTCGTGAAGCCATTGGGCATTGATCGCGTACATCTCGACATCCGATGCCGGTCGCTTGCCAGCATCCTCGCCGAACGGACCGACAGTACGGACCATGCCTTCTGTCGATGACGGCTTGACGGTGCCTTCCCCGTCGAGGTCACCATCCTCAATGAGGACCACGTCCTGCCGGTCGCGGCGTTCAAGCAGGCCGCCTTCGATCAGGCGGCCCGCGTCGAGACCGAGTTCCAGCAGGTATCCTCCACTGACCTGATCCTCGATCCGGTCGTGGAGTTGAACAAGCTGGGGGAAGATCGCGCGCAGGTCATCGGGCGAGATCTGCCGGAATGCGCTCAGGATTCCCCATTCCTTGAGAAGCGCGAAGCCGAGACCGCGCTCTTCCGGATCCGTCTTGCTCTGCAGGTTGCAGCTCTTCGTGCCGGCGATGGTGATGTTCAGCGTCCGCTCTTTCTCGTCGCCGACCCGATTATAGGCGACCGCGATCCCGATGCGGCTGAACGCTTCCGCACGCCGGAAGATGTTCCCGGTTCCAAGGTACTGGTCCGCCACCTCCTCGATGTCGTCGGCGACGGCGACTTTGAGCTGCAGCTTGCGCCGCCAGATACCAAGCCGGATCTCGGCTTCCACGACGCGGGTAAACTCGAACTCGTAGCCGCCGATTTCCGGCGGCTCCAAGACAAGCGAATTACGGAACCGCGTGAGGTTGTAACGCTTCCAGGTCAGCGGCTTCTGAGAGACGTCGTGGCCGAGGGCGACTTCGGCGAACGAGTCGCTGACCGTCTGGCGCACCACCGGACTGTCTGCACAAACCTCGATCTGCCGCAGCGAGGGCGTGTAGATCAGCGTCGCCTCGTTCGGCGGGCGATAGTAGATGGTTCCCCGGCGTCCATCGTGTCGGTGGTCGTGTACGCTCGACAGGGGACCGCCGTGCCGGACGATCAGCATGATGGATGCGGGATGCGTCTCGGTGGCGGGCAGATCGAGGGCCTTCACCGTGCAGGAAATCTCGGGCTTCAGCTCGAGCATGTCTTTGATCTTCGTGGCTAGTGCCGCCTCGTCGATTGCCGCAGCGTCGAGGCCCACGTGGTTTTCCAACTCGACCTCAAAAGCGTCATAGAGCTTGCCGTGCTCGCGGAACTGCCGCGCGAAATGGAAGCTCTCCGCGTCCTCGAACGTTTCGCGCGCGTTGAGATAGGTCCAGATGCTTTTGCAAAGCCGATCGGGCTGGCGCTCGAATTCTTCCGTTTGCTCCTCGCTGAGCCGCTGCTCGACGATCGTGGTCAGGGAGGTCACGCCTTTTCCATCGGCGAGGGCACCGATCCGACGGCAGCGTTTCTCTGCGGGCTGTAACTCGTCCTGATCGAACGCCGCGAGGACCTCGCTGATCTGCCGCCGGAAACGATCAACTGCGTCTTCGTCGTCCAGGTCAGGAATTTCTACTGGCAGATCGAAAACAGGTTCGTTCTCGCCGTCGCGAATCGCCAGCACCTCACGAAGTAGATCAACGCGCGCGTCTTCGATTAGGCCAAGTGTGTGAGGACCTACCGTAAGTGCTTTGCGCGCCATGAGCTTACCTCAATTCACCATCTGCTCGGTTGTGATTCAGCCGTGGATGATCACGGAGGCGGCATCGCTCCGCAAGGGATGATGTTCTTCGATTGTTCACTTTCCCACGGATTGGTGCTCGGCCTATGTCCAACGTCCGCTGCTCGGGTGGCTTTTGATCGGTAACGACACCGACGACAGCTGCCCGCGACATGAAACGCCCAAATCCGCTCCCGCCCGACCAGTTGACGCCCGCCGAACGCCGCGCCGAGTTGTGCGGCCTCTTGGCGCTGGGGCTGGTTCGACTGCGAATGCGGGAAGGACGCGAATTATCTGACGGTACTGGAGAAAGTTGCCTACACTATCGGCCCGACCGGTGCCGTCATGCGACCGCAAATGAGCGGAGACACGCATGACGACCCACGATCCCATACCGGCGCGCCTGGCTGCGCTCAAGGCAACGCCCACGCCCGACCTGAAGCAAGAGTGGCGCGACCTGTTCGAGAGCGAGCCACCACCCTTCAACCGCCGCTACCTTGAAAGCCGACTGGCGTACCGGATCCAGGAACTAGCCTATGGAGGCCTTAAGCCCGAGACGGTGAAGCGGCTGGAGACGCTGGGCGAGCAGCTCGACGGCGGCAACATCACCACCCGTCGCATCCGCGCTGACCTGAAGCCGATCGTCGGAACGCGCCTCATCCGGGAGTGGCAGGGCGTTGAGTATGTCGTCACTGTCACCGCCGACGGATTTGAATGGCATGGGCGGCCCTACAAGTCACTCTCGGCCATCGCGCGCGCCATCACCGGCACGCGCTGGAACGGCTGGGTCTTCTTCGGGCTCAAGAACCATCGGGGGCGGACATGACGAAGCCCCCACAGACAACGGGAGTCATCCGCAAGCTCCGCTGCGCCATCTACACCCGGAAATCCTCCGAGGAAGGCTTGGAGCAGGAGTTCAACAGCCTGCACGCCCAGCGCGAAGCCTGTGAATCTTACATCGCCAGCCAGCGCTCCGAGGGCTGGGTGCTGGTCCGCGATCGATATGACGATGGCGGCATTTCCGGCGGGACGCTGGACCGGCCCGGCCTGCAGCGACTGTTGGGGGACATCGAGGACGGTTTGGTCGACGTGGTGGTGGTCTACAAGATCGACCGCCTCAGCCGCTCGTTGGCGGATTTTGCTAAGCTGGTCGAGGTATTCGATCGGAACGGAGTGACCTTCGTCTCGGTCACTCAGTCCTTCAACACGACCACGTCAATGGGGCGGTTGACGCTGAACATCCTGCTCTCCTTCGCTCAGTTCGAGCGCGAGGTGACGGCCGAACGCATCCGCGACAAGGTCGCCGCCAGCCGGAAGAAGGGAATGTGGATGGGCGGGGTACCGCCTTATGGCTACCGCGTTGAGAGCCGGAAGCTTGTGGTCGACGAGGAGCAAGCTGGGCACGTCCGCTGGATCTTCGCTCGCTTCCTAGAGATCGGCTCGGGAACGGAGCTGGCGCGGGAGGTCGGCAATCGCGGCATCCGCACGCCGCGCGGGAACAGGATCGACAAGAAATACATCTACCGCATGCTCAGCAACCGCGCCTACATCGGTGAGGCGGTCCACAAGGGCGACAGCTATCCCGGCGAACACGATGCGATCATCGACCGCGAGACATGGGACCGCGTTCACGCCATTCTGCAGGAAAGTCCCCGCAAGCGAGCCGCGCGCACCCGCGCCGACACGCCGTCTCTGCTGAAAGGGCTGCTCTTCGGGCCCGACGGCGCGGCGTTCTCGCCGACGCACACTCGGAAGGGCGGGAAGCTCTACCGCTACTACGTCAGCCAGACCGTGCTGAAGCACGGTGCGGGATCCTGTCTGGTCGGTCGCGTGCCCGCGGGCGAGATCGAGGCGGCCGTCATCGACCAACTCCGCGCCGTGTTCCGCCAGCCCGAGATCATGGCGGGCACGTGGAGGGCGGCGCGCGCGCAGGACGGCGACGTTACCGAGGCCGACGCCTGTACCGCGTTGCAGCAGCTCGATCCGCTATGGGACGAACTCTTCCCCGCCGAACAGGCGCGCATCGTAGCGCTACTGGTTGAGCGGATCGACATCGGCACTGATGATCTGAACGTCCGCCTAAGGATCGACGGCCTTAGCGGCCTCTCGCGCGAGATGCTCGCGGGCGGAATGGAGAGGGCTGCATGACGCGCACGACGCAGGTTCTCGAAACGGTGACGCTCCGCGTCCCGTTCCGCATCGTGAAACGGGGCGGACGCAAGGAGATGCAACTGCCGCTGGGCGCACCTCCGATGCGCAAGACCGACAACACTCTGGTCAAGGCACTTGCAAGGGCCTTTCGCTGGAAGCGATTGCTCGAGTCGGGAGAGTTCCCGACCATCGCCGAACTGGCCGCACGCGAGGAGATCGCGCCGTCCTACATGACGCGCGTGCTGCGCCTGACGCTGCTCTCGCCGGAGGTCGTCGAGGCAGTTCTTGACGGGCGGCAGGAGGCGCTCGTCACCCTCGCGCGACTGATGGAGCCGTTCCCACTTAGCTGGAACGACCAGAAGAATGCCTTCTCCCGCGCCTGACCTGCTCGTTTCGTACGTCTCCCGCATCTGCTGCTATTGCTTCATTGGGCCAAATTGGCCAAAAGTTCTCAAGGCATAGGCGGGGGAGTCGCATGCAGACCCTGAGCGCGAAAGACGCGAAGTACGGCTTTGGTCGGCTGATCGACCTCGCCCGCGCCGAGCCGGTCGCGGTCGCGAAGCACGGTCGGCCCGTCGTTGTGGTGATGTCGGTGGAGGAGTTCGAGCGGTTGAAGGCAGTCGACGAGCAAGCGCAATCTCCCCGGAAGAAGGGAAATACCTGAAGTGGCGATCAAGAAATACGATCTCTTTCGCTCGATCTGGGCTTCGTGCGACAAGCGCCTAGGCGGCATGGATGCCATGAACGAAGCCGACATCAACTTGCCCCTCTCTTCTCACCCGCCTCTAGCAACACTGATCAGCAGAGGCTGGATCAAGCAACGAACATGCTTGGCCGAGTAGCAAGTTTGAACAGGACTTTGGCTGACCAAAGAAGAAGTACTAGGCGCTCCGAGCTGCGGCGCCGTCCTGGAGAAGATAATGGCATCCATCGACAACCCTATCCTGAATAGCCCATTTTCCCCGCCGGACCGGCATTGGGCTCTAGACGATAGTGGTAAGCCGACCGGTGCAGTCATCGCGGCGAGGCGACGGTCGGAGTATATCGTGCCGATCGCCACCTCGAAGAGGAAGAAGGGCGGGCAGGAAGAGCTGATTTTCGGTGACATTGAGGGCGCGTCGGCCACTCGTGCCAACGATACGGTCAACGAGATTCGGGCAAATGTCGATGCTTGGCGCAAGGCGTCCAGTGTACCTGCCGGTGTATCCCACGAGACGGCGCGCCTCATCATGCACTGGCGCGATCAGTCACGGGAGCGGCCACTGTTCTTCTGCCAGGTTGAGGCGGTAGAGACCATCATCTGGCTCACCGAGGTGGCATCCAAGAGTGTCCGCCACTCCCACTTCCTGGAGATCGTGAAAGAGCGGTGCGAGGACGCCAATCCGGGCCTGTTCCGGCTGGCCATGAAGCTGGCGACAGGTGCTGGCAAGACGACCGTGATGGCCATGCTGATCGCCTGGCACGCCATCAATAAAGCGCGACGGCCGAATTCGAAGCTCTTCTCGGACGCCTTCCTGATCATCGCGCCGGGGATCACGATTCGCGATCGCCTGCGCGTCCTGATGCCGGAAGCGCCGGACTCAATCTACGACCGCCTGTCTATAGTTCCCCGCGACATGGTCGATGATCTGAAGAAGGCCCGGATCATCATCACCAATTTCCACGCTTTCCAGAAGCGGACCAAAGCAGAGATCGCCAAAGGCACCCGTGAAGTCCTGCGAGGCCGGGAGAACGAGGCATCCTTCGACGAGCGCTTTCTTGAAACTGACGGTGAAATGCTCCAGCGGGTGATGCAGCCGCTCTTGGGACGCAAAGGGATCATCGTCATCAACGACGAGGCTCATCACTGCTACGAGGAACGACTCGGCGGCGAGGAAGTGGTGGTGCGGACCGAAGAGGAAACCGCCTCGGAGGCGAAGGCGGAGGCGGAGAGCAACAGGAAGGCTGCCCGCGTCTGGATTAACGGAATCCGGACTGTGATGAAAATCGTTGGCGTCAAGATCGTCTACGACCTGTCCGCCACCCCCTTCTTCCTTCGCGGTTCCGGGTTTCGCGAGGGTGAACTGTTTGGCTGGGTGGTTTCCGACTTCTCGCTCATGGACGCGATCGAGGCGGGCATTGTCAAAGTGCCGCGCGTGCCAACACACGACGATGTGGTGGCGCGCGAAGAGCCGATCTTCCGCCACGTCTACAAGCATGTACGCGAGAAGTTGCCGAAGAAGGGAAGATCCAAGCAGAAGGAAATGAGCCCCGATGAATTGCCGCCGACTCTGGAAGCGGCGCTGAGGGCGCTCTATCGGGATTACGACCTGCGATACCAGGATTGGATGTCCAAAGGCGCAGAGACCCCGCCGGTTTTCATCGTCGTCGCCAACAACACCGCCACTTCGAAGCTGATCTACGATTGGATCGCCGGCTGGTGCGAGAACGCTGATGAGGAAGATGCGAGTAAGCAGCGATGGAAGACCGGGAACCTGGCGCGGTTCCGCAACGTGGAAGACGGCAAGCCCCTGGACCGGCCGCGAACGATCCTGATCGATTCCGAGCAGCTGGACTCTGGCGAAGCCATGTCCGCCGACTTCAAGAAGATCGCCAGTGTGGAGATTGAGGCGTTCAAGAAGGAACTGCGTCAACGCGATCCGTCCCGCGACATCGAGAAAATCGATGATGCCGAATTGTTGCGCGAGGTGATGAACACCGTCGGCCGCAGGGGGCGGTTGGGCGAGCAGGTGCGGTGCGTGGTCTCGGTGTCGATGCTGACCGAAGGCTGGGACGCCAACACGGTCACCCATGTCCTGGGTTGCCGCGCTTTCGGAACTCAGCTTCTATGCGAGCAGGTGGTCGGCCGGGCTCTTCGCCGCGTGTCCTATGAGCCGGACGAGAATGGCATGTTCCGTCCGGAATACGCCGACGTGCTCGGCGTCCCCTTCACCTTCATGCCAGCGAACTCGGCCAGGGATTTCACGCCGCCCAAGCCGCGCACGCGCGTGTTCGCTGATGGGGCGCGACCGGCGTCAGAGATTCATTTTCCCCGCGTGGATGGGTACCGCGTTACCTTCCCCAAAGGCCGCTTGAAAGCCACCTTCACCGAAGATAGCCGCTATCACATCGGCGCCGACGTCCCCATCCCGAAGGAAACGGAAGTCGATCCTTTGGTTGGGATGCAAAACGTTCTCGACTTGTCGGAACTGGATGCCATCCGCGCCCAAACCATCGCGTACATGCTGGCTAAGCGAGCCTTGGAAAAGTGGGCACGCATGGTCGAGAACCAGGAGGGTGAGCCGCTTTTTCTCTTCCCACAGTTCCTGACCGTGGCGCGGCGCTGGCTGGCCGAATGCCTGGACCTGCGGGATGGCCGGACGGCGGGTTATCTTTCACTCGCCGGCTACAGGGAAGAGGCGGTCGAGCGTATCGTCCGTGCTTGCGCCAAGAGCCTGACCACCGCCGACCGTGAAGACATCCGCCCGGTAATGAACGCCTACAATCCGCAAGGGTCCAGTCGCTATGTGGATTTCTATACCACGAAGCAGGCTCTGCTGGAGACTGATCCCGCGAAGTGTCAGGTCAACTACGTCGTCTTTGACAGCGATTGGGAGGCCGCGTTCGCCGAGCGCTTGGAACGGATCGACAAGGTCAGGGGCTATGTGAAGAATCACGGCCTTGGATTCGAGGTGCCTTACGTCTTCATGGGCTATGAGCGGGCCTATCGCCCGGACTTCATCGTCCATTGGGACGACGGCCGCCCCGACCCCCTGCAGATGATCGTCGAGATCAAGGGGTTCCGAGGGCCGGACGCTCAAGCCAAAAAGGACACGCTGGACTCGCTCTGGGTGCCGGCGGTGAACAACGACGGTCGGTTCGGTCGCTGGGGACCTCCGGTCGAGATTACCGAGCCCTTCGACATGGACAAAGCGTTCAAGGCGATGGTGGCTGCATTCGAATCCGCGGCAGCCGTCACCCAGTTTGCCGCCGCCGCGGCGTGAGGGGGGAGAGATGGCCAGAAAGCCACGCGAACCAAAATCGATCGCGGTGGAAGCGTTGCGCCACGACAGCGCGGCGCGCCGCAATATCCCGACGATGGAATTGCAGAGCTTCGTCGGCGAGGACGAAGCCAAGCCCGTGACCCTGACTTATGACCGCCGTTTCTCTCCTGACGAGGCGCCGGTTCTATACACCCGCAACACGGACCTCGATCCCCAGTTGGTGTGGGCCAGCAGCCCCAACGGAGAAGGCAACGTGCACTTGGCGTGGAAAGGCAAGGATGAGGAAGACCGCGACCCGCTAACCGTTGAGGCGGTGCCGATCTACACGGCCGAGAAACTCCATCCCAAGGCCATTATCGACGACATTGTTCGGCGGGCGGCCTCGGGCAAAGGCGCCGCCGATGACCAGCCGGATCTGTTCGCTGATTTCAATGGTATCGACGAAGAGGATCGCCTCGACTTCTACCAGCATGATCAGCACTGGACCAACCGCATGATTCTTGGAGACAGCCTCCAGGTCATGGCCAGCCTGGCGGAGAAGGAAAGCCTGCGCGGCAAGGTCCAGTGTGTCTTCATGGACCCGCCTTATGGAATCAAGTTCAATTCAAACTGGCAGGTTTCGACCCGCGACCGCGATGTAAAGGATGGAAAGCGAGACTTCGAGAGCCGTGAACCTGAAGTCGTGAGGGCGTTCCGCGACACATGGGCAAACGGAATCCACACTTATCTTAGCTATCTTCGCGATCGCTTCCAAGTTGCCCATGATCTCCTATCTAATACGGGCAGCCTGTTTCTTCAGATTGGCGATGAAAATCTGCACTTGTGTAAGTTAATTGGCAAGGAGGTTTTCGGTGAGCAAAACTTTGTCTCTCAAATATCATTTCTCAAGACGACGTCCGCCACTAGCGATTTTATCTCAAACGTAAGCGACTATATACTTTGGTTTGCTAAGGATGGCTCTTCCGCAAAATTCAGATCGCTCTACAAAGTTAAGGAATTTGGCGGTGATGGAGCCGATCATTACTCCTCTCTTTTATTGCCGGACGGAAGGCGCCGGTCATTGAAGAAGGCGGAGAAGGCTGATCCAAGGAAACTTCCCGATGGAGCGATCCCATATACCGCCGACCAACTGCAATCCGCAGGTATGGGACGTGAGAAGGGGGAAGGCGCGGCCTCTTGGTTCAAAGTTCATGTGGAGGGTAGGACCTTCACCCCAACGATGCAAAGCCGTTGGAAAACAAATGAGATCGGCATGGCGAGACTTGCGAAGTCCGGTCGTATAGTGGCTCAAGAAACCACTATTAGATTTCTGCGGAAGATCGACGACTTTGCGGCATTTGGTCTAAATAACATATGGTCGGATGTTGGGGGGGCTCCAGATAAGAGATATGTTGTTGAGACGGCACCAAAGATAATCGAACGTTGCATCTTGATGGCAACGGATCCCGGCGACCTCGTTCTAGACCCAACCTGTGGCTCCGGCACCACAGCCTATGTCGCCGAGCAGTGGGGGCGACGCTGGATCACCATCGACACGTCGCGGGTGGCACTCGCCTTGGCCAGGTCCCGCTTGATGGGGGCTCGTTATCCGTTTCACGCTTTGAAGGACAGCGAGATCGGAGCCCAGGAAGAGGCACGGCTTACCGGTCGAGTTCCCGAGGAAGGCCCGTTCACGAATGACGTTTCCCACGGCTTCGTGTACGAGCGGGTGCCGCACATCACCTTGAAGTCGATCGCCGGCAACGCCGAGATCGACGTCATCTGGGAGACTTGGCAGGCAACACTTGAACCGCTTCGGGAAAGGCTTAACGCCGCATCCAAGGTGTCATGGGAGGAATGGCAAGTTCCGATCGCGCCGGTCTATCCCTGGGAGGACAAGCCGGCCAAGCTGCACACTAAGATTCTCGACCTGCTGGCCGAACGCGAGGACCTTGCGGACGATGAGGACGCCGATCTTGTCAAGCACGACCGGAAGATCGCCAAGGCGTTGAAGGATCTGAACGCGGCGCTGAAGCGCAGCTACACCTTAGAAACTCTGCCTGAGCATGCCGGCGATCCCTTGCCGGTCGAGGCCGTGCCCATTCATGAGTCGTGGTGGACGGCGCGTCGGAAGCGCCAGGCCGAGATCGATGCCTCGATCGCGCGGAACGCCGATGTTGAGTTCCTGGTCGATCGGCCGATCGTGGTGAAAAACGTGGTTCGGGTGTCCGGCCCCTTCACGGTCGATAGTCTGTCACCCCATCGCGTACTACCAGCCGACGAGGATGATCCATTCTTCCAGGCCCAATTCGATGCGGCTGAGGGCGAGGACGAGACGATTTCGACGACTCGCTTTGCCGTGCGCCCAGCCGAGGAGGAGGCTGTGGAGAGCGACGACTTCGTGCGCGTCGTACTGGACAACCTGAAGACCGCTGGCGTCGGCAATACCAAGAAGAACGAGCGCCTGCGTTTCACCTCGCTGCGCCCGTTTCCGGGCCGCTATGTCAATGCCGAGGGACGCTACACCGAGGGGGACACCGAAGGGGCGCCAGAACGCAAGGCGGCCATCTTCATCGGCCCCGAATATGGGACTGTCACCCGGGCGATGATCGTCGCTGCGGCACGGGAGGCAGCCGACCTGTTCGACGTCCTGGTCGTCTGTGGCTTTGCCTTCGAGGCCCATGCCACGGCCGACACCATGAACCTCGGCCGACTGACGGTGCTCAAGGTCAACATGAACCAGGACCTTCGCATGGGAGATCGCCTCAAGTCCGCCGACCAAGGCAATCTGTTCGTCGTTTTTGGCGAGCCCGACGTGGAGTTCCGCAAACGCACGGACGGGACCTACGAAGTCGAAATCCTGGGCGTCGATATCTTCAACCCGAATTCCGGAGAGCAGAAATCTTCCGGAAAAGTCGAGGAAGACGTGGCCTGCTGGTTCATCGATGACGATTACAATGACACCAGCTTCTTCGTCCGCCAAGCATATTTCCTTGGCGGAAAGGACCCCTACGGGAGACTGAAGATCGCCTTGAAGGCGGAGATCGACGAGGACGCATGGTCCGTCCTCTACTCAACCACTTCACGCCCCTTCGAAGCGCCATCTACTGGGAAGATTGCGGTCAAGGTGATTAATCATTTCGGCGATGAGGTGATGAAGATCTACGACGTACGCAATGCGCGGGGGGTGACCTGCACCCCTGATTGCCCTCGTTTATAAGTAGACTCTGTTCTGGTTTTCGTCCCTGTTTGAACGGTTGGCAAACTCGCTTGGTGTGAGCCCGTTGAGGCTCGTATGCGGTCGGTTGGTGTTGTAGTCGATCCTCCAGTCCTCGATGATCTGACGGGCCTCGTTGAGGTTAGCGAACAGGTGTTCGTTGAGGCACTCGTCGCGCAGGCGACCGTTGAAGCTCTCAACAAATCCATTCTGCATCGGTTTGCCCGGTGCGATGTAGTGCCACTCGATGCCCAGTTCCTCCTGCCAGGCCAATACGGCGTTCGACGTGAACTCGGTGCCGTTGTCGCTCACGATCATCCGAGGGCAGCCTCGGCTCTCGATGATCTGATCGAGCTCGCGCAGCACCCGCCGAGCGGTCAGCGATGTGTCGACGACAAGGCCCAGGCATTCCCGGGTGAAGTCATCGACCAGAGTCAGGATACGGAAGCGCCGACCGCTGGCAAGCGTGTCCATCACGAAGTCGAGCGACCAGCGCAGGTTCTGATCCTGCGGGATCGTCATCGGTGCCCGCGTGCCGAGTGCCCGTTTGCGGCCGCCGCGCTTGCGCACTGAGAGCCGTTCTTCCCGGTAGAGCCGATACAGCTTCTTGTGATTGATCCGCACGCCTTGCCGCGCCAGCAGCAGGCCCAAGCGACGATAGCCGAACCGCCGTCGTTGCGAAGCCAATTCCTTCAGCTTGGTCCGCAAGGCTTCGTCATCGGATCGTGTCGACGCATACCGATAGGTCTTCGGTTGCAAGCCGACCAGATCGCAGGCCCGCCGCTGCGAGTAGCTCTTCTCACTGACCGCCCAGGTCACAGCACGTCTCCGCAAGCTGGGCGTCAGAAGTTTTTTCCGAGCATCTCCTTCAGCGTCGACACGTCAAGCATCGACTCTGCCAGCAGCTTCTTCAGCTTGCGGTTCTCTTCCTCCAGCGCCTTCAGCTTGCGCGCCTCGGAGATCTCCATGCCGCCGTACCGCGAACGCCACTTATAGAAGGTCGCATCACTGATGCCGTGCTTGCGGCACAGATCGCTCGCTGATGCACCGGCGGCGTGCTCCTTCAAAACCCGGATGATCTGCTCTTCGGTAAACCTGCTCTTACGCATCGTCTGTCTCCTGGCTGGAGAACAGAAATCCTAACTCAAAATCGGGGGCGTTTCAGGGGTGCAGGTCAGGGGCAAAATGAGTGACGGTGGCTTCTATTCACGACTGTCCAAAGAACGGGAAGACAGTGCCGATTTGATAAGTGTGGTGATGGACACGGCAGACGGGCTCACCGCCCAGGTCACCGACGAAAACCGCCCGGGGATGTTGCTGGGCAAGATCCAGTCGGGCAAGACCAGAGCATTCCTCGGCATCATCGCCGAGGCCTTCGATCGTGGCTTCGATGTCGCAATCGTGTTGACCAAGGGGACACGCACTCTCTCGCAACAAACCGTCCGCCGCATCCAGAAAGATTTCCAAACGTTTCGGGCCGGTGAGGAACTGGAAGTCTACGACATCATGGCGGTGCCCGATCTCTCAGCCTGGGAGATCGACGAGCAGAAGCTGATCTTCGTGGCCAAGAAGGAGGCGAACAACATGAAGCGCCTCCTGAAGCTGTTTCAGGAGACGCACCGGGCGCTGCTGGCCAAGCGCGTGTTGATCATCGACGATGAGGCGGATTTCGCCAGCATCCGGTTCACCAAGAAGAAGGGGGAGCCGGATGTCGAGCAGGGGCGCATTGCCGACCGTATCGACGAACTGCGGCGCGAACTCGCGGGCTGCGCCTTCCTCCAGGTGACCGCAACGCCCTATTCCCTTTACCTCCAGCCCGAGGACTATCCCATTCAGCCTGGGGCCAACTTTACCTTCGAACCCAAGCGGCCGGCCTTCACCAAGCTTGTGCCGATCCACGGCGGCTACGTCGGGGGAGATCACTATTTCGGCGAGCACACAGAGGATAAGCTGGAGTACTACCTCTGGCATCCAGTCGCAGACAATGAGCTGCTGGCACTGCGCAAGGAAGATCGGCGGCGGGTCAAGAAGGATCAGGTTCTGACCCATGCCAATATCGCCGGCATCCGTCAGGCCCTGATCACTTTCGTTACCGCGACGGCAATTCGCCGGCTTCAGCAGAAGGTGGCCGGTTATCGGCCGGATCGCTACGCGATGATCGTCCACGTCGAGACGTCGCGCACTGCTCACGCTTGGCAGCATACCGTGGTCGGAGAGTTGATCGAGGCGCTTCAGGAGACGATTGACAAGAAGTTGCCGATATTCGCCGACCTAGTGAACGCGGCGATCGATGACCTAACTCGTTCAGTCACCGCTTGTGGCCTGACGATGCCGGACCACAAGACGATACTCGATGACGTCCGGGATTTCTTCAAGAAGGGCGCGGTGGCGACCGAGAAGGTCAACTCGGACAACGAGGTCCAGAAGCTCCTGGACGACAATGCCGAACTCAAGCTCCGCACTCCCTGCAACGTGTTCATTGGCGGCCAAATCCTCGATCGTGGCATAACGGTTCCGCATCTGATCGGCTTCTATTACGGCAGGTCGCCGAAGCGAATGCAGCAGGACACTGTCTTGCAGCACGCCCGAATGTACGGAGCCCGTCCACGAGAGGACCTCGCTGTGACGCGCTTCTACACCACTGCTCACAATTTTCAGGCCCTGCGCTCGATCCACCAGTTCGATTCTGCTCTGCGCCACGCCTTTGAGACGGGAGCGCATGACCGCGGCGTCGCCTTCGTCGTCAAGGATCAGGCTAACCGGGTCATCCCCTGCGCCCCGAACAAGATCCTGGTGTCGGATATCGTCGCCCTCCGCCCGGGCGGCGCGCACCTGCCGGTCGGCTTTCAGACCAAGGCCAAATCCACCTTGGCTCCGATCATGCAGAAGCTGGAAAAGCTCATTCCCCAACAGAAGCTGGATGCCGGCGAGATCGTCACAGTCAAAACCGAAACTGCCATCGAGATAATTACGTTGATCGAGAGCTGCTTCAATTTTGAGCCAGGGTATAATTTCGACTGGGAGGCATGTCGTGCCGCGATCGAGTATTTCTCGACCATCGCGCCACCACCTGCCGAGAAGGGTGAATGTCTGATACTGGGGGGCACAGGGCGGCGATTGAGCCGGCAGCGTGCTGGTGGGCGTTTCTCGGACGCCCCCCACACCATGCAAGATCGCGCCGCCGTTCGGAGGATCGCCGGCCATCAGCCCATTCTCGTGCTTTCCCAGCAGGATGGGCGTGAGGAAGACGGATGGCGCGGGGCGCCGTTCTGGTGGCCGGTTCTGTTCGCGCCGGCCAGTGCGGCGCCAAGTGTGTTTGCCTCGACTGTCAGGGACGACGGTGCCGAGAACGACGTCGACGAAGACGAGTAGTCGCAAGGCAGGTCATGGCGCATCAGCCGCTAAGGGGCACATACCCACAATCCGAGAGCGCGGAAGACAAAGGGGGCTCATAGACGATTGGTTCGACACCGGTCGCGAAAGAGTCGAAAGGGACTGAGATCGGAAGAATGAAGGTCGGGCAGATAAATGGTGAATCACCAACAGCTTACTAGCTGGTCACCAAACCGGCGCAGTCAACAGGTCCGGAGAGTATCGCCCCTGAGAGAACGCTTCCGGGCCTCTTGGCGCCGAGGCTGGTGAACAGCCTCTCTCGCATAACCCTCGAAAACAACGGAAAAATCCGGCCGCAGCCGGATCGGGAGAACACTTTCGTGAGGGCAAGTGGCGGAGAGGGAGGGATTCGAACCCCCGGTACGCTTGCACGTACTCCGCAT